>Ga0209266_1000410_pt1 | contig 34517 bp, 29 predicted proteins | sample GraSoiAngelo_132_FD_185889 | JGI IMG/M metagenome (GOLD analysis project Ga0209266, IMG submission 185889) | Grasslands soil microbial communities from the Angelo Coastal Reserve, California, USA - 14_0929_02_40cm (SPAdes) (version 2) | ecosystem: Environmental > Terrestrial > Soil > Grasslands ...
GAACGCAACGCGGGCGGGGGTCAGGCCACCCCGCCCGCTTTTTTCTTGTTGGGGATTGGCCCCGGTGGACTCGAACCACCATTCCCGGATCCAAAGTCCGGTGTCCTGCCATTGGACGAGGGGCCAGCGATGCTCGGACTACAACTTCGCCACATCACTCTCCGCGGGCAACGCCTCGGCGGAGCATCTCGCAACTCCCCGTGCAACGGCCATGTTAAGGCGTCCCTCGAGAGGAGACCCTTCCATGAAGCTCGGCACTTTCATGGCGATCCACGCCTTTGTGGCGGTTGTTTTCGGAATCGGGTTCGTGTTGGCGCCCGCATCTGTCCTGGCTCCATACGGCATGGTGAACATGGATGCGGGGGCGGTCTTCATGTCGCGGCTGTTCGGGGCGGCGCTGATCCAGATCGGCCTGCTCGCCTGGGTGGCGAGGACGGTGACCGACCCGGCCGCACGGCGGGCCGTCCAGCTCGCGTACGGCGGCGGGCTCGTCGTCGGATTCGTCGTCGCGCTGTCGGGTCAGCTTGCCGGCGTCGCCAACGCGCTGGGCTGGTCCACGGTCGCGATCTATCTGCTGCTCGCGCTGGGCTACGGCTATTTCCTCTTCGCGAGGCCGAGCGGAGAGCAGCGGTAAGGTCGCAGCATGTGGGTGATCTCCCGACGAACGAATCCCGTCCAACCTCGACACGGGTGATACGGCTCACGGGTGGGCCCGCTCGGTCCACCTAGCATTCCACTTCGTGAAGCGCCCTTCGCGCCCTGTTGACCCGCGGAGGGATCATGCGCACCACCGTACAGCTGGGCCTGGCCCTATGTGTGGGCCTCGTGGCGTGCCGGCCGGGAGACGTTGCGGGCACCGACGCAGCCCCGATCATGCTTGCCCCCGGCGACCCCGTCTGGGGTCTCACCGGCGCGCAGCGCAATCTGTTCGGACGCGGCCGCCTCGTGTTCAACCGGGAGTTCACCCCCGAGACGGGGCTGGGCCCGCTCTTCAATTCCACCTCATGTGCCGAGTGCCACGAAGCCCCGCTGGCGGGCGGCCGCGGCGACGAGATCGAAGTTCACGCCACCGCTTACGACCCTGCGGGTGACGTGTGCGACGACCTCGCTGGTCAGGGCGGGCCGGTGATCCAGCAGCAGGCGACGCCCGCGCTTCAGGCTGCGCTGGGAATCACCCAGGAGCCGTTTCCCCCGGGCGCCGCCCGCGCCTTCCGGGCGACGCCTACGGTGTTCGGCCGCGGCCTGCTCGACGCGGTGCCCGACGCGGAGATCCTCGCCCGCGCGGACCCCGACGATCGCGACGGCGACGGCATCTCCGGGCGCCCCAACCGGACCGCCGACGGACGGGTCGGTCGCTTCGGCCGGAAAGCCAACTTCGCGACGCTGCGCGAGTTCAACTCCGGCGCATTTCTCGCCGAGCAGGGCATCACCAACCCCGAGGCGCCCGCCGAGGGAACGATCGGCGGAGCGGCGATTCCCCCGGGCGTCGATCCCGTCGGCGACCCGGAGATCGACCAGGCGACGCTCGATCAGGCCGACGCCTTCGTGCGCTTCCTCGCCGCGCCCAGCCCGTTGAGAGGCGGTGACAACGAGCGCCACGGCAGCGACCTGTTCTCGCAGATCGGGTGCGCCGCCTGTCACGTGCCGACACTCCGCACCGGGCCGAGCCCCATCGCGGCGCTCAGCAACAAGCAGTTCGCCGCCTACAGCGATCTGCTGCTGCACGACATGGGCCCGGACCTCGCGGACATCTGCCTCGGCCTGGCGACGCCGGCCGAGTTCCGGACCGAGCCGCTGATCGCGCTGCGGTTCGCCACGCATTTCCTGCACGACGGCCGCGCGACGACACTGGATCAGGCGCTGGCGCAGCACGGCGGCGAAGCGGCCGGCGCGCGCGACCGGTTCAAGGCACTGTCCCCGGCCGATAGTGCGGCGTTGATCATGTTCTTGAAGTCGCTGTAGCGGGGTCCCGCTCGGACGGGTCAGGAGTCGCTCGGCTTCGGCCCCGCGGGGGGCGTCGCCCGCGTCATCGTGCGGATCAGTCGCTGCTGCTTCTCCCCCAGCATCATCGCCGCATCGTCGCGGTCGCGCTCCGAGCGGTACACCGCGGCGACCGCGCTCCCCGAGCCGCACAGCCGCACCCACAGAGGCTTCGTCCCGGCCAGTCGCTCGTACAGGGTGCGCAGCGCGGGGTGCTTGCCGAACACCGGGATCTCGAAGTCGTTGCCGCCGAGGCGGCCGATGCTGCCCCAGCCGGCGAGCGCCTCGGCGTCGAGTACCACGGGACCGCGCGCGGCGGGCTCCGGGTAGAGCGCGTCCCACCAGCCGTAGGCGTCCGGCGTCGCGACGTCCATGGGCGGCACCGCGACGAGCGCGGGCGCGGCGGGCGGCGGGGCGAAGCGGAACAATCGCTCGCCGCGCCCCCACGCGACCGCCGCGGGCGCGCCGCTCGCGAGGAAGGCCACGTCGGCACCCAGCCGCGTGGCGAGGTGCAGCAGCTCGGGGCGGGGGACGGCGTCGCCGCCGAGGGCGTTCACGGCGAGGAGCGCGGCCGCCGCGTCGCTCGAGCCGCCGCCGAGCCCCGCCCGCACGGGGATCCGCTTCACGAGCTCGATCGCGACGCCGAAGCGCCGGCCCGAGGCCTCGAGCACCGCGTGCGCGGCGCGCACGGCGAGGTTCTCCTCCGGCGGCCCGAGGTCGGCGGTGGCGCCCTGGACTGCCAGCGTCACGCCCGCCGGCGCGCGCGACACCGTCAGCTCGTCCGCCAAATCGAGCAGCGCGAAGGCGGTCTCGATCTGGTGGTAGCCGGACTGCTCGCGCGCGAGGATCCGCAGGAACAGGTTGAGCTTCGCGTGCGCCGCGACGCGGACCCGGTCCGGTGCCGCCACGCTACTCGTCCACCGCTTCCGCCCGGCGCAGCTCACCGAGGCGCAGGTGCGTGCGGGATAGCGAGTACAGACCGAGCAGCGTAATGGGCACGAACCCGCCGAGGTGATACGCCACCGCGTAGCTCACCGCCTGCTCGGCGCCGATCCCGTAGAGCGCGAGCGTCACGCGCGTCGCCGCCTCGAACGGCCCGAAGAAGCCGGGGGACGAGGGCAGGGCGACGCCGAAGCCGATCACGCCCTGCAACAGCAGGGCCGCTTCCGGCGCCAGCGGGAGGTCGAAGGCGCGGAAGCACAGCGCGAACGACGCCGCGTTCACGAGCCACAGGACGAGCGACCAACCCACCACCAGCGCGAAGCGGCCGGGATGCTTCAGGACGGCGAGCCCCGCGACGACGCCCTCGGCCAGATGCGTCAGCCGATCGGCGAGGGCCGGTGGGAGCACCCGGTGCGCCAGCCTGCTCGCGAGGGAGAGCCACGGCGCGGGCCGGTGCACCACGGCGAGCGCCACAACGAGGACGCCCGCGAACAGCGCCGCCGCGCCGGTGGTGACGCTCGCGAGCGAGGTGCCGCCCAGCGTCGCGTGGCCGGGGAACGACGGCGCCGCGAGCGCGAGCGCCAACAGACCCACCATGACGAGGCCGTCGAGCGCCCGCTCCACGCCGATCGAGGCGAGCGCCGTCATGAAGCGCACGGGGAGCCGGCGTCGCGCGACGTAGGCGCGCGCCACTTCGCCGGCGCGCACCGGGAGGAGGTTGTTGGCCATGAAGCCGACGGCCGTGGCGTGCCACAGCGGCAGCCACGGGAAGCGGTGGCCGTCCACGTCCCGCAGGATCAGGCGCCAGCGAGCCGTGCGCAGGGGAAACGTGAGCGTGGCGGTGAGCACCGCCGCCATAAGAAGGAAGGGATGGGCGCGGCGGATGTGGCCCAGCACGGCGCGCGGGTCCACGTCGTGCAGCGTCCAGTAGAGCAGCGCCGCCGTGACGACGAGCCCCGCCACCCACGCCCACGGGGCGCGGGTGGACCGCCTAGGGGCCGAGGGGGCCGGGGGGGCCGGGGGGGCCGGGCTCGGCAGCGAGGGCAACGAGGTCGCAGACTTCGTCGACGAGGGCGCGGAGCGCGTCGCCGGTGGCATGCTTCGCCTGCTCGCGCAGCTCGTGTGCGCGCTGGAGTGCGCGGTCGCCGCGATACAGCAGCGCGCGGATGTCCACGATCGAGGGCTCGACCGGGCGCCCCGTGTCGAGCGAGGGCGCGCGCGGTGCCGTGCGCGCGTCCTTCAGCGCGACGAGCTCCTCGAGCGACGCGGGGCCGACCCCCGCGCGCGTCAGCCGCTGGTAAACGGCCCAGGACCCCACCAGGTCGGGCGACTCGGGGACCGACTGGTCGGCGACTGCCGACGGAGCGGGGGGCGGTAGCGGCGCGCTCGGAGCCGGGCGCGCTCCCGGCCCGCCCAGCGCGTGCAGGGCTCCGGTGAGGTCGTCCAGCTCGGCGGCGAGCGCCGCCTCATCGCCCGCGCCGGAGCGCGTCAGGAGGTCGCCGGCGCGCCGCAGCACGTTGGCGAACTCGGTGGCGCGGCGCACCGCGACCCCGCTCGACACGGCCTCGCGCGCCGCCGCCGCGAACTGCGCCACGCGCTCGGGGAGCGCCCCGCCGCCCGCCTGCGCCAGCGCGCGGAACGTGCCCGCCAGCGTGTGGGCGCGGAGCTCCCGCTGCGTCGGGCTGGGGGCGCGCTCCAGCGAGTCCGCCGCCTGACGCAGGTGCTCGCCGTGGCTCACGAGCTCCAACCGTCCCAGGGTCGCGGGCCGCGCCGCCGGGACGCCCTGCTTCACCACGTGCGGACCCGCGTCCTCGTAGTACAGGGACGTGACGGGCACGACGTCGGGCTCGCTCTCCAGGACCTTCACGAGCAGGGCCGCGAAGCTCCGGAACTCCGGGCCTTCGGGATCGGGCCGGCCGCGCTCGGCGACCTCGCGGGCGCTCTTCGCGATCGCGCTCGCCGCACCCTGGAACAGGTCGCCCACGCTCGCGGGGGGGGCGAAGCCCGGGCGGGACAGCTCGCCGATGGCGCGCTCGATCCCCTCCAGCAGGTCGGGGAGGGGCGGCAGGTCGCTCAGCGCCGCGAGGCCGCGCAGCCCCTGGAGCGCGCGCAGCACGTGCTGCAGCGGGTCGTGCGCCAGCGGGTTGGCGCGCAGAGCCTGGGCCGCGCGGTCCAGCGCGCTCGCGATCGCCGCGCCTTCGCGCGCCACGAACGCGCGGGCGCCGGCGTCGAGGCCGAGCGCCTCGGCCGCCCGCACCTGGGCGGAAGGGCGGCCCGCGAGCTGGTCCAGCTGCGCGCCCAGCGCCTCCGCTTTGGCGCTGTCGGCCTGGGTCCAGTTCGCCGCGCGGCGCACGAAGATCTTGAGGTCGTCGATCGCGCGCACGGCGAGCTGCTTCGTCTGGGCATCCCACGGGCGGCGGCCCTCGCGCAGCGCGCGCGCCAGCGACTCGACGCCCGCCGCCGCCTTGGCGATCGCCTGCTGATTCGCCATCAAGGCGCTGCCGCGCAGCGCCCGTGCCAGCCGCACGAACTCGTCCGCCGCGGGCGTCTCGCTCTGCTGGAGCAACGCGTCCAGCCGCTCGAGATACTCCCCCGCCTCGAGGGCGAAGAAGTCGGACATGCCGAGGGGCTTGCCTGGGGGCGTCATGGCGGAAACAAGCTAAGAAGACTTCCCGGCCTCGTCCACAAGCCGCCGCATGCGCCGGACCGCCTCTTCCATCCCCCAGAAGACGGCATTGCTCACGATCGAGTGCCCGATGTTGAGCTCCTCGATCTCCGCGATCGCGGCGACGGGCTGGACGTTGTGGTAGGTGAGGCCGTGGCCGGCGTGCACGGCGAGGCCGAGGGCGCGGGCCTCGCGGGCGGCGCGGCGCAGGGCCGCGAGCGCCGCCTCGCTCCGGCTCCAGGTGTGGGCGTAGCGGCCCGTGTGCAGCTCGATCGCCGCGACGCCGAGCGCGGCGGCCCGCTCGATCGTGCGCGGCTCGGGATCGATGAAGAGGCTGACGCGGATGCCCGCGCCGGCGAGACGCCGGATCGCGTGCGCGAGCTTGCGGTCGCGCGGCCGCAGGGCGAGCCCGCCCTCGGTGGTGATCTCCTGGCGCCGCTCCGGCACGAGCGTCGCCTGGAAAGGGCGGAGGCGGCAGGCGAGCCGCAGGATCTCCGCGCTCGCGCCCAGCTCGAGATTCAGCACGGTGTGCGCGCGCTCGCGCAGCGCGCGCACGTCCGCGTCCTGGATGTGACGGCGGTCCTCGCGCAGGTGCACGGTGATGCCGTCCGCGCCGCCGCGCTCGGCCGCCTCGGCGGCGCGCACCGGGTCGGGTTCGTCCGTCTTGCGCGCCTCGCGCAGCGTCGCGACGTGATCGATGTTGACGTAGAGCCGCATGCCGCCTTACCTTCGGTTCACTCCGTTCACCTCAGGGTGCCGCCGTGAGACGACGACTCACCGTGCTGTGCGCGCTCGCCGGCCTCGCCTGTGGTGGCGCCCCGGGTCCCCAGACGGTCTCGCCGCAGTCGATGAACCAGACGCTCGACCAGTTCTTCGCCGCCGTGAAGGCGGGCGACCTGCAGCGCATGGGCGCGCTGTGGGGCACCGAGCGCGGTCCCGCCAACGACTGGATGAAGCCGGAAGAGCTGCGCCAGCGTCTCCTCGTCATGCAGCGGTACCTCGTGCATGCGGGCTACCGCGTGGTCGAAGGCCCACTGCTGGTTCCCGGCAACTCGAACGAGCGCTCCTTCCGGGTCGAGCTGCAGCGGGTGACCGGATGCAACTTCGTGTTCCCGGTCGATCTCGTGCGCGCCAAGAGCGGCAGCTGGCTCGTCAACGACGTGCACCTCGACGTCGTCACCAATCCGGCGGGGGCGTGCAAGCCCGGGTCGGGAACCGGACCCTAGGGGCCGGCGTTACGGTTACTCGGTCAGCTCCAGCAGGATGCCGGCCGTCGCCTTGGGGTGTAGGAACGCGATGCGTCGGTCGCCCGCGCCGCGCCGCGGCACGTCGTCCACGAGGCGATACCCCGCCGCTCGGCAGCGCTCCAGCGCCCGGTCCAGGTCCGGCACCCGGTAGCAGATGTGGTGGATCCCCGGCCCCCGTTTCGCGAGGAATTTCGCCACGGGCCCCGCGGGATCGCGCGGCTCGAGCAGCTCGACGTGGACGTCGCCGAACGCCAGACTCACGATGGTGGCCCCGTCGGCGGACTCGGGGGGGCCAGGGGTGAGGCCGAGGACGTCGCGATAGAACGCCAGGGCTCGGGCGATGCTGGGGACCGCGATGCCCACGTGGGCGATGCTGGGACGGGCGTCGGCCATATGGCAGTCAACTTAACGGTCAAGAGAGACGGAGTGGAGGGTTTCATGGCAGCAGGACATCCCGCGGCGGTCAGTGACGCCACGTTCGCACACGAAGTGGAGCAGCACGTGGGGCTCGCCATCGTGGACTTCTGGGCCACCTGGTGCGGCCCGTGCCACATGGTGGCGCCGATTCTGGAGCAGCTCGCCGGCGAGTACAACGGCAGGGTCAAGGTGGTCAAGCTGGACGTGGACGCGAATCAGCAGACGGCCATGCGCTTCAACGTGCGGTCGATTCCGAGTATTCTATTCTTCAAGGACGGGCGCCACGTGGACACGCTGGTCGGCGCCTATCCGAAGCCGGCGTTCGTGCAGAAGATCCAACAGCATCTGGCGTAGCATCCTCCCCGGAGGACCATGCGCGCGAGCACCGCTCGCCTGATGAATTCGCCGGTTCGCCTCGCGGATCTGATGTTCCCGCAGGTGAACCGGCTGGTGCATCGGACCCGCCTGGCCTTCATCCACCTCGACAACCTCCTGGCCTTCGCCAAACGGGACCGCGACGGCCGCGTGGACGGTTACATCACGGCCTATCTCCCGGACGAGTGCCTGCTGCTGTTCTTCCGCAAAGGCGAAGCCGTGAACGCGGCCTCGCTGCATACCACGGGGCGGCAGGTCGTCACGATCACGGAGGCGCTGAAGCGGATGCGCGGGGAAGTGGAGCGGGGCGAGCTGATGTACGCCGCCGCGCCGATGGAGCAGCTCGCCTGGATGTACCAGTCGTGCGCCGCGCCCGTCCAGAGCCGGTTCGTGGACCCGGAGCAGCCGGGCGCCTTCTTCCCGGCGCTGCAGCAGGAGCAGGTCAGTGGCGTGCTCGAGCTGATCTCGAACGGCCGCGTGTCCTACCTGCGGTTCGAGAACGGCCGCTTCACCACCGGCTACTTTTGCGACCGGCCGGAGGCGCTGCCGGTCGGCAAGTACATCGAATCGCAGTTCGCGCACACGCCCGACGGCGCCACGCCGGCGGTGGTGGCATGCTTGTTTCCGCCCGCCGCCGAGCTGCCCGCCCAAGCCGCCAACGCCCTGATCAACACCTACCGCGAGCTGTACTGGCGCATCGTGGACGAGGTGGACAAGGAGTTTCCGGGTGAGGCGAAGCGGCGCGCGTCGCGCGTATGCGCGGGGATCGTCGGGACGCACAGGGCGCTGTCCTTGCTCTCCGTGCCGCGCGGTGCCGACACGCCGGACGCGGTGGTGCAGCCTGACGAGCTGTCGAGCGCGCTCACCGATTGGTCGCTGCAGCTGCTCGAGGGGGTGGAGGTCGTGATGCCGGGCACGGCGCCCAAGATCCTGCGCGAGGCCACCAAGGAGCACCGCTACGTGCTGCAGGCCGCCGGCTTCTACACGGGGCTGCCCTGGCAGGTGGCGTGGTGAGATGTCCGGCACGCTCTACGTGGTGGCGACGCCGCTCGGTAACCTGGACGACCTCTCGCCGCGCGCGGCCGAGACCCTGCGCGGCGTCGCGGCGGTCGCCGCGGAAGACACCCGCCACACGAAGACTCTGCTCGCGCACGTCGGCTCCCGCGCCGACCTGCTGAGCGTCCACGCGCATTCCCCGGCGGCCGCGCTGCGGCGCGTCCTCCACCTGCTCGGCAGCGGCAAGGACGTCGCGCTCGTCACCGACGCCGGCACTCCCTCCGTGAGCGACCCCGGCGCCGAGCTCGTGGCCGCGGCGCGCGCGCGGGACGTTCCCGTCGTGACGGTCCCGGGTCCGACCGCCGTGGCCGCTGCGCTCTCGGTCTCGGGGCTCGCGGCGGACCGCTACCTGTTCCTCGGCTTCCTGCCCCGGAAGGGCGGCGAGCGCCGCCGCCTGCTCGACCTCGTGGCGGAGAGCGAGTGGACGACGGTGCTGTTCGAGGCGCCGCTGCGCGTGGTGGACCTACTGGACGACCTCGCGGCGGCGTGCGGGCAGGAGCGCCGCGCCGCGGTGGCGCGCGAGCTGACGAAGGTGTTCGAGGAGACGCGCAGCGGGACCCTGGCCGAGCTCGCGGGTTATTACGCCCGAGCCCCGGTGCGCGGCGAGGTCACGGTCGTGGTCGCGGGCGCCGGCCGGCCCGCGCGCGAGGAGCGGCCCCCCGATCCCGAGGAGCGCGCCCGCGCGCTGCTGGCGCAGGGGATGACCCGCAAAGACGTCGCCGAGCGCCTCGCGGCCGAGACGGGGATCACGCGGAACACCGCATATCGGCTCGTGAACGAACTGTGAAAACCCTGGCCATCATCCTCGCGGCACTGTGGCTGCCGCTCGCCGGCCGCTCCGAATGCGGAGTGCGGAATGCGGAATGCGGAGTCGGCGCGACGAACTCCGAGCCGGGAACTCCGCACTCCGCACTCCGCACTCCGCACTTGGCTTCGCTCACCATCGGCCGCCTGCACTACGACGGCGGCGGCGATTGGTACGCCAATCCCTCCAGCCTGCCGAACCTCCTCACCGCCCTGCGCGAGCGCACGGCGCTGCAGGTCGCGGAGCGGGAGCGCGTCGTCACGCTCGCCGGGCCGGAGCTGTGGGACGTGCCGTACATCTACATGACGGGGCACGGCAACGTGCGCTTCTCGGACGAGGAGCTCAAGATCCTGCGCCGCTACCTCGAGCAGGGTGGGTTCCTACACGCCGACGACAACTACGGCATGGACAAGTCGTTCCGGCGCGAGATCGCGCGCGTCTTCCCCGACCACCCGCTGGTCGAGGTGCCGCTCGCGCATCCCGTGTATCATCTCGTCTACGATTTCCCGCGCGGCATTCCCAAGATCCACGAGCACGACGGGCTGCCGGCCCAAGGGTTCGGCGTCTTTTTGGGTGACCGCCTCGTGGTGTACTATTCCTATCAGTCCGATCTGGGGGACGGCTGGGAGGATCCGGACGTCCACCACGACCCCCCCGAGCTGCATGAGGCGGCGCTGCGCATGGGTGTGAACCTCTTCACTTACGCCGTGAGCTCGACCCGGTGACCGAGACGGCGGTCCGGCTGCGGCAGCTCGGGCTGCCGCACGCGCGCGCCCGCGCCGGAGCGATCCTGGTCTCCAGCGCGGGCGTGGTCTTTGCGATCGCGGCGGCGGGCATGCTGCTGGCGCCGCGGGTGAGCGCGGTGCTCGCGGCATGGGCGGCGATCCTCGGGGTGGCGGGGGCGGCGGGATGGGCGGCGGCGCGCGCCGGCGCGGCCGCGGCGCCGCCCGCGCTCGGCCGGCTGGTCGAGCAGGCCGCCGGGACGCGCTCGGGCAGCGTTCAGAGCACGGTCACGCCCGCCGCGAGCCGTAGCGGGGCGAGCGCCGACTTGTTTGCGCTCGCGGACCGCCGCGCCGCGGGCATCGTCGAGCAGGCGACTCCGCTGGTGCGCCGGACACTCGCGCGGGAGACGCGCCGCGCGATCGGCGTCGCCGCGGGAGTCGGGCTCGCGGGGGCGGCGCTGTTCGTCGCGGCCGCCCCCGCCACCGGGCGCGCCGCCTTCTGGCACCCGCTCCGCACGCTGCGCGACGCGCGCGCGCCGGTGCGCGTGCTCCTGGACCGCGCCACGGTGCCGCGCGGCGCCAGCGTGACGGTGACGATCGAGGCGCCCGCCGCCGCCCGCGCGGTGCTGTGGACCCGCGGCCCCGGGGAGGCGTGGCGCGGGGCCGCCGTGACGCTCGACTCCGCGGGCCGCGCCGCACGCCGCGTCGGGCCGCTCGAGAGCGACCTGTATGTGAAGGCGGCGAGCGGCGCCCGCACCAGCGCCGTGCGGCGGGTGACGGTGGCGCTCCCCGCATTCGTCGCCGCGCTCGAGCTCACCGCCCGCTATCCCGCCTACCTCGCCCGCGCCGACGAGCCGCTCGTCTCGGGCGCCGACACCGTGCCGATCCCCGCCGGCACGGAGATCCTGACGAGCGGCTCGGCGAGCGTGGCGCTGGCGCGCGCCGCGTGGAGCCACGCGGGCCGGGGCCCTGCGTCACGGCTCGCCGTGGAGGGAGCCCGCTTCTCGGGCCGGCTGCTTCCTGCGGCCTCGGGGACGTGGCGGCTCGACCTCACCGCGGCGGACGGTGGACCGCTCGAGGGCGCGGCGCCGGAGCTCGAGCTGCGCGTGATCCCCGATTCGGCGCCCGTGGTGCTCGTGCCACTGCCGGGCCGGGACACGACGCTCCCCCTGTCGCTGCGCCAGCCGCTCGTCGTGGACGCGCGCGACGACCACGGCCTGTCGCGGCTGGAGCTCGTGAGCTGGCGCGTGAGCCGCACCGGGAAGACGGGGCAGCCGCTGCGGCAGCCGCTCGACGTGAGCGGCGTGGGGGAGCGCGCCATCGTGCAGGGCGACCTCGACGCCACGGCCCGCGGCCTGTTGCCGGGGGACACGCTGCGGCTGCGCGTGGACGCCTGGGATAACGCGCCCGTGCCGCACCGCGGCCAGAGCGTGGAGTACGCGCTGCGCCTGCCGAGCCTCGACGAGCTGCGGGCCGCGACCCGCGAGGCGGCGCAGGACGCGGCGGCGGCGGCCGATTCGCTCGCGGCGGAGCAGCGCGCCCTGGGCGAGCGCACGGGCACGCTGGCGCAGGAGCGCTCGCGTGACGCCGCGCCCAGCGGTACGCGGACGCCCCCCCCGGGGGCCGCTCAGGCGGGCACGCTGCCGTTCCAGGCGACGGAGCGGGCCGAGGCCCTGGCCCGCGAGCAGGAGGCGCTGCAGCAGCGCGTGCGCGCCCTGGCGCGCGAAGTGGCGGAGATCGCCCGCGCCGCCCATGCCGCGGGGATCGACGACACGGCGTTCCAGGCGCGGCTGCGCGAGGTGCAACAGCTGCTCGAGCGCGCCATCAGCCCCGAGCTGGAGCAGCGGCTGCGCGACCTGCAACGGGCGCTGGCGCGGCTCGACCCGGAGGCGATGCGACAGGCCTTACAGCGGCTCGCCGAGGCGCAGCAACAGTTGAAGGAGGAGCTCGAGCGGAGCGGCGAGCTGTTCCGCCGCGCGGCCGTCGAGGGCGCGCTGGCGTCGCTCGCCGCCGATGCGGAAGAGCTGCAGCAACGCCAGGCCGAGTGGAACCGCGCGGATGCGCCGCGCGCCGACACGGCCGCCGCCCGGGGAGAGCGTGCGCTCGCGGCGCGGGCGGATTCGCTGGGGCGGGGGATCGCCCAAGCGGCGCAGGACCTGGCCCACGCGGCCGACGCGGCGCCCGAGGCGCAGCCGCTGGCCAGGTCCCAAGACGCGGCGCGGCGCGCCCAGCGGGCGATGGGGCAGGCCGCCGGTGCCGCGGCGGCGGGCGATGCGCGTGCCGCGGGCGCGACCGGTGCCGAGGCGGAAACCGCACTCGCGGAGATACCCGAGGCGCTGCGCGCCCGGCGCGACTCGCTGGTGCAGGCGTGGCGCGAGGAAACGCTGGCCGCGCTCGATCAGGCCCTGTCGGAGACGGCGGCCCTCGCCCGGCGGCAGCAGCAGGTCGCTGAGGCGCTGGAGCGCGGGGAGGGCGGCGCCGCCACGCGGTCGCGCCAGGCGTCGGTCGAGGAGGGGACGGCAATGGTGGAGCGTCACATCCGCGAGGCCGCTGGCCGGCACGCGCTCGTCTCGCCGCAGCTCGAGCGCGCGCTCGGCTTCGCGGAGCGCCAGATGGCGGCGACGCGCGAGCAGCTGGAGCAGGGAGAGCCCAACACCCCGGCCGCCGCCGCGCTCGCGGGCGAGGCGGTCGACGCCCTGAACGCCACGGCGCTGGCGCTGGCGCGGAGCCGTGGCCAGGTCGCGGGCGCGCGCTCGGGCACGGGGTTCGCCGAGGCGGTGGAGCAGCTCGCGCGCCTCGCCGAGTCGCAGGGCGGGCTGAACGGGCAGGCGCAGGGACTGCTGCCGTTGATGGGCCTGGGCGGTCAGGCCGTGCTCGAGCAGCTGCGCGCGCTCGCGACCCGCCAGCGCGCGTTGGCCGAGCAGCTCGAGCGGCTGCAGGCCGCGGGCGGAAGCGCCGCCGCGGGGCCCCTCGCCGAGGAGGCGCGCGAGCTCGCCCGCCAGCTCGAGGCCGGCCGGCTCGACCGCCAGACGATCGAGCGCCAGAGCCGGCTGTACCGGCGGCTGCTCGACGCGGGCCGCACGCTCACGGGCCCCGAGCCGGACGATCACAAGGAGCGGGTGAGCCGCCCGGCCATCGGCGACAGCGTCCATCTGCCGGGCGTGCTCGCCGCCGGGGCCACGGGCGCCGGTCCGAAGCTCCGCTATCCCACCTGGGAAGAGCTGGCCCGGCTCACTCCCGAGCAGCGCCGCCTCGTGCTCGAGTACTTCCGGTTGATCAATGCGCCCCAGCATTAGCGTGTGGGCTCGAGCCCGTGCCCCGTCCGCGGCTGAAGCCGCGGCTCGGCGCCGTCCGCTGAAGCGGAGTCGTGCCGGTTTACCGGCCGGTGCCGAGCCGCGGGTTTACCCGCGCATCGCGCGTCGGTGCTTGCTCGTGTTCGGGGCAGGCGCGCTGTTGCTTGTCCCGAGCCGCCCCGTCCGGGCTCAAGTCATCGGCGAGGCGGTCGAGCTGGAGCGCACGGGCCGGCACGACCGCGCGGCCGTGGTTTACCTCGCCGTGCTGCGCGGGGAGCCGACGAACCTCGCGGCGCTGCTCGGGCTCGAGCGCGTGCTGCCGCCGCTCGGCCGCCTCCGCGAGCTGCTGCCGCTGGTGCGACGGGCGCTCGCGCGAGACTCGACGAACCGCGCTTTCCGGGCGCTCGAGGTGCGTACGCTCGCCACGCTGAACGAGCCGGATAGCGCGGAGGACGCGGCACGGCGCTGGATCGCGCTCGCGCCGGGCGACGAGGGGCCGTATCGCGAATGGGCGCTCGCGCTGGCGGACGCCCGCCGGTTCGACGAGGCGCGGGCGGTGCTCGTCGCGGGGCAGCGGGCGCTCGGCGGAAGCCGCGCGGGCGCGCTCGCCGTCGAACTGGCCGACCTCGCCGCGCGACGGGGAGACTGGGAGGACGCGGCGCGCCAGTGGGGCCGGGCGGCGACTGCCGCCCCGGACCAGCTGCCCAACGCGGCGGCGCAGCTCGCCGACGTGGCGCCGGGGCAGCGCGACCGGGTGACGCGGGCGCTCGTGGAAGACCCCTCGCCCGTGGCCCAGCGGCTTGGCGCCGAGCTGCTGCTCGCCTGGGGCGACCCCGCGCGCGCGTGGGCGGTGTTCGAGCCGGCGGTCACCGCCGCCGGGTCGCCGCAGGCGGCGTTCGCGCTGCGGCGCTTCGCGGATCTGGCGGGGGCGCGCGGCACCCCGGAGGGACGGCGGGTGCGCGCGCTCGCACTGGCGCGGCTCGCGGACGTCGTGCCGCAGCCCGTCGCCGCCCGCGCTCGCGCGGATGCGGCGCGCGCCCTGCTCGACGCGGGCGACTTCGCGGCGGCGCGCCCGGTGCTCGAGCGCCTGGCGGTGGACTCGACGGCGCCCGCGGACGCGCAGGCGCTCGCCAACACCGCGCTCGTCGAGGCGCTGATCCGCCAGGACGACCTCGACGCCGCCACCGCCCGGCTCGCCGCCGTGGGGGATCGCGTCCCCGCGGACGACCGCGCGGCCCTGGGCCGGGCGCTCGTGCGGGCCCGGATCCGCCGCGGCGAGCTGGCGCGCGCCGACTCGGCCCTCGCCGGCGACTCGAGCGTCGACGCGGCGGCGCTCCGAGGATGGGTGGCGCTGTATCGCGGCGACTTGAAGGCGGGGGCCGACGAGTTTCGCGCCGCCGGGCCGTACGCCGGGGAGCGGCGCGACGCCGTCGAGCGCACCGCGATGCTCGCGTTGATGCAGCAGGTGCGGCGCGACCGCTTCCCCGAGCTGGGCGACGCGCTGCTCACGCTGGCGCGCGGCGACTCGATCGGGGCTGTTCAAGCCTTACGCCTTACGGCTGGGCAACTGACCGCCGAAGGGCAGCGTGGCGGAGCGGCCGAGCTGCTGCTCCTCGCGGGGCGCATCGCGGCACGGCCGGGCGCGGGCCCTGAAGAGCAGCGCACCGCTGCGACGCTGTTCGCTGAGGTGGTGCGCATCGGGGGGGGCGGGGGAGAGGGAACAGGCGCCGCCGCGCCGGCCGCGGAGCTCGAGTGGGCGCGGCTCCTGTTGCGGCAGCTCCAGGCGCTCGACGCGGTCCGCCACCTCGAGCACCTGATTCTCAGCTACCCCGAGAGCGCGGTCGTCCCCGAAGCGCGGCGCGAACTCGAGCGGGCGAAGGGAGCGGTTCCCAAGTCGTGAAGCGGAGAGCGTTCGTGAGGGCGGTCGGGCGGACGGCCGGACTGGCGGTCGGTGCGGACTTTCTGGGCGCGCCGTCGCCCCTTACCGCCTTCTACCGCCTGCTACCGCCTTCTACCGCCCAGCTGCTGCTTCCTATGGACGACCTGCAGTCCGACCACCTCAAGGCCTACGGCGTCGCCTACCGCGTGGTGCAGGCGGGGCTCCGTGCGGAGTGGCTGCTCAACTATCGCGGCGGCTCGTTCCTCGTCCCCGACGGCGATGCGATCCGGCGCGATGCGGCGCTCGCGGGCGTGCGGGTCGAGCCGGTGACGGACACTCAGGTCACGGCGATCAAGGGGGAGATCGAGGCGTCCAACATGGACGCCGTGCCGCTCGAGAAAGCGCCCAAGGTGGCCGTGTACGTGCCCCCCAACGCCCCGCCGTGGGACGACGCCGTGACGATGGCGCTGCAGTACGCCGGGATCCCGTTCGCGAAGGTGTGGGACCCGGAGGTGATGGCGGGCGGGCTCCGCACCTACGACTGGCTGCACCTGCACCACGAGGACTTCACCGGGCAGTACTCGAAGTTCTACCTCATCTACGCCGGCGCGCCTTGGCTCGGCGAGATGGTGCGATTCAACGGCGCCGCGGCGCGGCAGCTCGGCTTCGCGAGCGTTCCCGAGCTGAAGAAAGCGGTGGCGCGGGGCATCCGCGACTACGTGGGAAACGGCGGCTTCCTGTTCGCGATGTGCACCGCCACCGAGACGCTCGACCTCGCGCTCGCGGCCGAAGGCGTGGACATCGCCGCCGCCTTCGCCGACGGCACGCCGATGGACCCGCAGGCCGACGCCAAGCTCGACTGGTCCAAGGCGCTCGCCTTCACCGGGGCGCACCTCGAGCCCAACCCCCAGGTGGCGAGCTTCTCCGACATCGACGGGCACCAGGTGAACGCCGGCTTGCGCCGCCAGCCGCTCGGGGCGTTCAAGCTGTTCAACTTCAGCGCCAAGATCGACCCCGTGCCCACGATGCTGGTGCAGAGCCACCGCGACGTGATCCCCGACTTCTACGGGCTCACGACGTCGTTCATGCGGAGCCGGCTCAAGCCGAGCATCACCGTGCTGGGCGACGAAGAGGGGGCGCCGTGGGTGAAGTACGTCCACGGCGACCACGGCACAGGGACGTGGACCTTCTTCGGCGGGCACGACCCGGAGGACCAGCAGCACCAGATCGGCGATCCCCCGACCGACCTGTCGCTGCATCCGCACTCGCCGGGCTATCGCCTCATCCTCAACAACGTGCTGTTCCCGGCGGCGAAGAAGCGCGAGCTCAAGACGTGAGCGCCGAGCGCCTCGCCGCGCCGGTGCGCGAGCAGCTCAGGGCGGAGATCGCGGCGGCGCACGGGCGCGAAGTGTCGTTCGTGGTGCGGCCCGACGCGAACGGGCTCGTGGTGGAGGCGCGCGTGGTGGCGCGCGGCACGGTGGACGCGGTGCTGGCGCTTCCCGGGATCGCGGGGCGCGGCGAGATGCTGGTGCACAACCATCCGAGCGGCGTGCTCGAGCCTTCCGGGGCGGACCTCGCCGTGGCGGCGCGGCTGCACGACGGCGGGGTCGGGTTCGGGATCGTGGACAACGCGGTCACGGAGTTCTACGTCGTGGTCGAATGCCCGCGCCCGCGCTCCACCACCCGGCTCGACGCCATCGACGTGGCGGGCCTGCTCGCTCCGGGCGGGGCCGTGGCGCGCGCGCTCGGCGGGTTCGAGGACCGGCCCAGCCAGCGGGACATGGCGGCCTACGGCGCCGACCTCTACAACGACGGCGGCATCGCGCTGCTCGAGGCCGGCACCGGCGTGGGGAAGTCGTTCGCCTATCTCGTCCCGGCCCTCGTGTGGGCGCGCGAGAACGGCGAGCGCACCATCGTCTCGACCAACACGATCAACCTGCAGGAGCAGCTCGTCGGGAAGGACCTGCCGATCCTCGCCCGTGCGCTCGGCACGGGCGACCACACGCCGAGCTTCGCGCTACTCAAGGGCTGGCACAACTACCTCTGCCTGGCGCGCCTCGAGCAGGCGCGCGCGGGCCTGCAGACGCTGTTCGACGAGCGGGAGGCGGCGGAGCTGGTGTCGCTCGGCGCGTGGGCCGCGAGGACGAGCGACGGCAGCCTCGCCGACCTCGCCGACGAGCCGGGGGCGGAGGTGTGGGACGCCGTGGCGGCGGAATCGGACCTGTGCACCCGCCTCAAGTGCCCGCACTTCGAGCGCTGCTTCGTGTTCCAGGCGCGCCGCCGCGCAGCCGAGGCGGACGTGGTGGTCGTGAACCATCACCTGCTCACGTCGGACCTCGCCGTGCGGATGGCGTCCGACAATTGGCAGGAAGCCGCGGTGCTGCCGCCCTACCGGCGACTGGTGCTCGATGAGGCGCACCACCTCGAGGACGTGGCGGCGACCCACCTGGGCGCGCAGGTGAGTATGGTGGGCGTGAACCGGCTGCTGTCGCGGCTCGAGCGCAGTGGGCGCGGCCTCTTGCCCACGCTCGCCATCCTGCTGCGGGGGCGGGACGACCTGCTCAGCGCCGCGAGCCGCGACCTGATCGAGCAGGGCCTGCGGGACGCCTTGAACGCGGCGCGCCGCGCGGCCGAGGAAGTATTCGCGCACCTCGGCCGCCGGCTCGACCGCGAGCAGGGAGCGCCGAGCGTGCTGCGCCTGGGCGACGAGTTCGCGGGCGACGTCATCTGGGCCGAGGGCCTGGGCGTCTCGCTCGACAACCTGCTGGTCGCGTTCGGGCGCCTGAGGGACGGCGTGGAGACCGTCGCCGACCGCCTGTCGCTCGACGACCCGAGCGAGCGGCGGGCGCAGCTCGTCGGCGAGCTGCGGGGCGTGGTGCGGCGGCTCGACGCCTCGGCGACGGGTCTCACGGCGGCGCTCCGCCCGGCGCCGGGCGCGGCGGCGGCGGTGCGCTGGCTCGAGCGGCGCGGCAAGAAGATCCCCAACGTCTCGGCCGCGGCGGTGCCGCTCGACCTCGCGCCGCTGCTCAAGGAGAACCTGTTCGACCGCGTCGAGACGGTGATCCTGACGAGCGCCACGCTCGCGGCCGGTGGCGAGTTCGGCTATCTCGAGGAGCGGTTGGGGCTCGACCTGCCGCCGTCGCGCGTCGTGGTGCGGGAGGTCCTGCCGTCGCCGTTCGACTTCCCGTCGCAGTGCCTGTTCGCGATCCCGACCGACTTGCCCGAGCCACGCGACGACGAGGAAGGGCACGACGCTGCGGTGGCACGCGTGCTGCTCGAGCTCGCCCACGCGTCGGACGGCGGCATGTTCGTCCTGTTCACGAGCCACGGGGCGCTCCGCCGCACCGCCGCCGCGGTGCGCGGCGAGATCGGCGGCCGCTGGCCGCTCCTGGTGCAGGGCGAGGGCCAGCGCGACCTGCTGCTGCGCCGCTTCCGCGACGCGGGCACCGCGATCCTGCTCGGCACCGATTCCTTTTGGGAGGGCGTGGACGTGCCGGGCCGCGCGCTGCGGGTGCTGATCCTCGCGAAGCTGCCCTTCAAGGTGCCGAGCGAGCCCCTCACCGCGGCGCGGCTCGAGCGCCTCGAGGCGAAGGGATTGAACGGCTTCAGCCATTACCTCGTTCCGAACGCAGCGCTCAAGTTGAAACAGGGATTCGGCCGGCTGATCCGCAGCAAAACGGACGTCGGCGCCGTAATTCTCTTGGATCGGCGCGTCGTCACGAAGCGGTATGGCCCGCTCGTCCTCGAGGGACTGCCGCCGGCGGAGCGCCTCATCGGTCGCTGGGAGGACGTGCGCGACGCCTGCGAGGAGTTTTTCGCCCGTCACGGCATCGGGGAACCCCACACTCAGGAGCTGTCGTGAAGATAGCCATGGCTGTCATTGCGGTCCTCGTGGCCGGCTGCCTGCCGCCCGCCGGCGGGCGCGCGATGGGAGGGCCGGCCTCGGAGCCGGGCGGTCCGCGCTACATCAACCCCGGCACGCTCGCCGCCCTTGACGGGTTTACCCACGCCGTCAAGGTGGGCCTCACGATCTACGTCTCGGGCGAGGTGGCGCTCGACTCGACGGGCCAGCTCGTCGGCCCGGGCGACCTCCGCGCCCAGGCTCGCCAGGCGTTCGCGAATCTCGCGCAGGTGCTGCGGATCGCGGGCGCCGTGCCGTCCGACGTCACCAAGCTGAGCATCTACGTCGTGAACTACCGGCCCGCAGACTTCGACCTGATCCGCGAAGCGGGCGGAGAATTCTTCCCGCAGCGGAACCCGCCCGCGGGTTTGGTCCTGGGCGTGCAGTCGCTTCCCAAGGAGGGCCTGCTCGTGGCCATCGACGCCATCGCGGTGACGCGCGGCCTGTTCCCGGAGCGGAGACCCGACGGACGCTACCCGCGGGACTGACGCTGACGTGTAGATTCACAAGGAACCGAGTGCCGTTCGGGTGGGTTAACCCCGGGGCCATGCCCCGGGGTTCAAAGGAGCGGGAACGCCTCTTGTGACCAAGTTGAGCAGGCGCCTGTCCGCGTTGCCCAGCTACCCCATGGGCGAGATTCCGTCCATCAAGCGGCGGCTCGTCCAGCAGGGCGTGGACGTGATCGACGTCGGGGCAGGGGACGCGGACTTCCCGCCGCCCGAGGCGGCGATCGACGCGCTGGCGCGGGCGGCGGCCGATCCCGCGATGAGCCGCTATCCCTTCCAGCTCGGCCTGCCCGCGTTCCGCGAGGCGGCGGCGGCCTACATGCAGCGGCGCTTCGGAGTCGCGTGCGATCCGTTCGCCGAGCTGCACCCGCTGCTCGGCTCGAAGGAAGGCATCGCTCACCTCGCGATGGCGGTGCTCGACCGGGGCGACGTGGCCATCGTGCCCGACCCGGGCTATCCCGTGTATCACGGCGGCACCGTGCTGGCGCAGGGGGAGCCGCACCTCTATCCGATCACGCCGCGCAGCGACTTTCTGGTCGAGCTGGACGCGGTCCCGGCGGACGTGCTGAAGCGCACCCGGCTCGTGTACCTGAACTACCCCAACAATCCGACCGCCGCGATCGCGCCGCGCGATTACCTGGAGCGCACGGTCGCCTTCTGCCGCCGGCACGACATCGTCATCGCCTACGACAACCCGTACTGCGAGATCACGTTCGACGGCTACGTTGCGCCCAGCATCTTCGAGATCCCGGGCGCGCGGGACGTCGCGGTCGAGTTCCACTCCCTGTCGAAGAGCTTCTGCATGACGGGGTGGCGGCTCGGCTGGGCGGTGGGCCGCTCGGAGCTCGTCACCGCGCTGTCGCGGGTCAAGAGCTACGTCGACACCGGGGCGTTTCTCGCGGTGCAGGCGGCGGGTGCCGCCGTGCTGCACGATGCCGCGGCGCACCTCGCGCCCTACGTGGCGCAATTCAAGGAGCGGCGCGACGCGATGCTGCCCGCGCTCCGCGCCCAGGGGTTCGAGCCCGAGACGCCGCGTGCCACGATGTACATCTGGGTTCCCTTGCCCGAGGGGCTCCCCTCGGCCGCGTTCCAGCGGCGTGCGCTCGAGGAAGCGGGCGTCGTCGTGATGCCCGGGAGCGGCTTCGGCGCGGGGGGCGAGGGGTTCTTCCGAGTCGCGCTGACCGTGGCGACGCCGCGGCTCGTCGAAGGGGCCGCGCGCCTGGGAAAGGTGCTCGCCGCTGTTTAGGCAATGGCCGGTCCCGCCCCGTGGGTCACGCGTCCCGTGGCTCGTCTCCGTGGCGCTGCACCTCGGCGTCGTGGTGCTGGTCGTGACCACCACGTTCCGACTCTCCGAGCGCCCTACGTTCATCAACCTCGTGCCGCCGCCCGCGCCCGAGCCGGTGGAGCTGCCGCCCGTGGGCGGCACGCAGCCGGGCCGGGGCCCGGCCGGCGGTCTCCCGCGCCCGGCGCCCGTCGAGGCGACGCCCGCGCCCGTGTCCCAGCCCTCGCCGCCCGACGTGGGCCGCCCGGACACGACCCTCGCGGCGAGCCCGGCCGCGGTCGGCCCGCATTTGATCACGCCGCCGCAGCCGGCGGACGGCCGGCTGTGGGTGTTGCCGCGGCCCGCCCTCCCCGAGGTGGTGGCGGACGCCTTGTACGGGGAGCCCGATCTGCGCGACTCGGTCGCGGTGGGGCGGCTGCGGGCGATGGTGGACACGCTGAACCGCCAGCTCGACTCGCTCCAGATCGCGCGCAAGCCGCCCTCGTGGACCGCGAACGTGGCGGGGGAGAAGTTCGGGATCGACGGGTCCAACATCTACATCGGGCCGATCCGCATCCCGACTGCGGCGTTGGCGCTGCTCGGGAACCTGTTGCCGCAGGGGAACTACGACGAGTCGCGGCGGGCGCGCCAGCTCGCCGACATGCGGGCGGACCTGTTGCAGGCGGCGCGCCGCGCCGAGACGATGGACCAGTTCAAGAAGTACGTGAAGGAGCTGCGGGCGCGGAAACAGGCGGAGCGGGAGTTTGAGCGCCGGGCCCGTGGCGATACGACCAGGGCTCGGGCGGATACGCTGGTCCCGTAGGTTTGTAACCCCCGGGCCGCCGGCCCGGGGTCAGCCGCGGGAGGCGACCTCCAATCGCTTCAGCGCCGCTTCCTTTCCCACCACGTACAACAATTCATTCACCGGCTCCGATACCGTTCCCCCCGTGAGCGCGACGCGGATCGGCTGGAAGACTTGGCCGGCCGCGACGCCGCGCTGCTCCGCGAGGGATCGCAACACCTGCTCCAGCGTCTCGGGGTTCCACTCCGCCGTCTTCAAGACTTCGAGGCTCGCCTGGAGCGACGCCTTGTAGCCCGCCGGGTTCTTCGCGATCTCCTTCTTGGCCTTGTCGTCGAGCTCGACGAACTTGGGGTCGAGCCGCACGGCCACCTGGCGCGCGATGTCGATCGTGGTGCGGGAGCGGGTCTTCACGGCCGTAATCGCCTTCGTGACCGCGTCCTTCCGGCCGTTGACGCCCAGCTTTTCGAGGTGCGGGGCCACGAGGTCGTACAGCTCCTCGGCCGCCGTCATCGAGAGGTACTGCCCGTTCATCCACTCGAGCTTCGTCGGGTCGAACACGGCGGGCTTCTTGAGGATTCCTTCGAGCGTGAACAACTGGATCATCTCGTCGAGCGTCATGATCTCCTTGTCCCCGCCCGGGCTCCAGCCGAGGAGGGCGAGGAAGTTGCGGAGCGCCGCCGGGAGGATGCCCAGGTGCTGGTAGTCGCCGACGGCGGTGGCACCGTGGCGCTTGGAGAGCTTTTTCCCGTCCGGGCCGTTGATCATCGGGACGTGGGCGAAGACGGGGAGCGGGGCGCCGAGCGCCTGATACAGGGCGATCTGCTTCGGCGTGTTCGAGATGTGATCGGCCCCGCGCAGCACGTGGGTGATGCGCATGTCGAGGTCGTCCACGACCACGGCGTGGTTGTAGAGCGGCGTGCGGTCGGAGCGGAGGATCACGAAGTCCTTGATGTCTTCGCCCTGGAAGCTGATGGGGCCGTGGACGGCGTCGTTCCAGGCGATCTCGCCCTGGGGGACGCGCAGCCGGATCGCGCCCTCGTCCGAGTACGCTTTCCCTTCGGCGAGCAGCTTATCGGCGACTTCCTGATGGCGCTTGAGTCGCGCGCCCTGAAACACCGGCTGCTCGTCCCAGTCGAGGCCGAGCCAGGTGAGGCCGTCGAGGATGACGCGGGTGTGCTCGTCAGAGGAGCGTTCCTTGTCGGTGTCTTCGATGCGGAGCAGGAACTTGCCGCCCGTGTGGCGGGCGAAGAGCCAGTTGAAGAGGGCGGTGCGGGCGCCGCCGACGTGGAGGTAGCCCGTGGGCGACGGGGCGAAGCGGACGCGGACGCTGGATGTCGTCACGGGTGAAGTCGGATAATGCGCTGTCGGCTTTGGCTGAAGGCTGATAGCTGACGGCGTCTTGCGACGGAGAGGGGGGGATTCGAACCCCCGATAGGGGTATTAGCCCCTATAACGGTTTAGCAAACCGCCGCCTTCAGCCACTCGGCCACCTCTCCCACATGAGCAGCGTCTTAACTTAGCGGCTCGGCTGGCGCTGCGGCACCCGCCAACTTGGCCGTAACTTGGCCATTGGTGAATCGCTGCGCCACGCCCCGAGCGAGGTCGTGTTCGTCGATAATGTTGTAGCGATCGAACATGGACCGGGTGCACGTGGCTGACCCGCATTTACACACCGGTTGACACGACCTGTTCGCCAGACCAGGTTGCCAGATGAGCGTTTGCTTGCGGATTTCCGCGCACGCTCGCCGCCTCATCTCGGCCGCGGCTGCCTCGCTCACCGCCGCGTTGGTTGCTTCCCTCTTGAGCTGCGGTTCGAGCAATCCTCCCACGGATGTCGCGGCGACGCCAACTTGCAGGTCGGGCGAGTCTCCCCCGAGTGTCGCGCAGGGGCTTCTGCTCACCACCATCGTCGGCGATGGCGCGCAAGGAACTCCCCTGACCTCGGCCGTGCGGTACGATCAGGGAGCGGTCGTGCCGTACTGCTACGCGCCATCGGCCGGCAACGCGTCGGCGCTGGCCGTGCTCGACGGCGCGGTCGTGCCCGCGGGCGGCTCGATTGCCATGACCGCCGACCACGTGCTGTGGGCTTTCGGCAATCCATCGAGCGGTACCCGGTTCGACGGGATGATGACCGTCCCGACAGACTTCACAAAAATTCCATACCCGGAGTTCTATCAGCGCGCCCCGTCGTTCAGCTACACGGTGCCGGACCCCTACTGCGCCATCGCCACCGGCGTAGTCGCGTATCCGGCATCGTACGTCGGTGCGTTCCCGTTGCCGGCCATTCAGGGCGCTCCGCTCCCCGCTGCCTTGAGCCGCGGCGCGGCCGTCAAGGACTACTGGCATTACGGTCTCACGGATCCGTCCACCAACGCCGGCTGTTCGGGAGACCTGCACGCGGCGTTCTTGAACACGCTGCAACGGCTCCGGAGACTGGGCGCCGATCACGTGGACATCTACGAGGCTGCCTATCTGGTCGACGTGACTGCCACCACGCTGGACTTCGATCTCACGAGTCGCATCGAGATCTCAGATGCCGAGCTGGCCTGGATCGTCGGCGTGGCGAGGGCGGCCGGACTCGAGGTGCACGAGTACATGCAGGTCGGTGGAGAGGATCTGAATCACGTGCCGCTCCCCACGCCGCCGACCAGCGCCTGGGCCAGCGCATACCTCGACGCGTACACTCGCTTCATCGTCAATCGCGCCGCCCTCGCCCAGCGCGATGGCATCCAGGCGTTCCAACTCGACTGGGACGGCGGCTACTGGTTCGACTGGACGCCGTTGCGGGACCTCTTCATCGCGAAGATGACCGCCGCCGCCCAGCAGGTGCGTGGGGTCTACTCCGGCAAGATCCTGTATGGCGATGTGGCACCGTGGATATCGAACGACGTCGACCTCATGAACAGCATCGACTGGTTCATCGGCAACATCTTTGGCATTCAATTCAACGCGGCCGACAACGCGAACATCACCGTGCCGCAGCTCAGGCAGAAATACCTCGACCTGATCACGGGCCTCAGCAACGTGCTCGGCGCCACCAAACGCCCGGTCATCTGGCAGCTCTTCGCGCAGTCGCATCGCGACTATTTGCTCAACGGGTGGGTCGAGGACGGGTTCTGCGTGTCGGGGTGTGCTCAGAAGGCGGTGCGCACGGACTTTTCGGTACAGGCGATCGCCTACGAGGCGATGCTCGAAGCGGTGTCCACGCAAACCGCATTCACAACCGTCGGGGTGACCGCCACCGCCTCCTGGTATGTGGATGTCATCCTTCCGGCGCAGAGCTTTCCGAACATCTCGCAGTCGTGGCGCAACAAGCCAGCCGAATCGATCCTCTATCGGTGGTTCGCGCGTCCCGCCGGCAGCGCTCGGTTCCGGGCCCGGGGGTGAGTGAATGTCGAGACTTCTCACGTGCTCGCCCGCTAACTGGCAGCCTAGCCGGCGAGCACTCCGGGGGATATGTTGGGCCGCGCCGTTCACGCCCGCCCTGCTGCAGAGGAGACGCGCCATGAGCTCGTGTCGATCGCTAGGGTTTGCCCCCGCCGCCGGCGCGCTAGCGCTGCTCCTGCTCGCCGCGTGCGGCGACAACGGGACGGCTCCCGCCCCCGCTCCCGCCACGACGCTGGCCTTCCGGCCCGTCGCCGACGGGCCGGTGCGGACCGCGCTCCCAGCTGTGGCTGTGGAGATTCACAATGCCTCAGGCGGGCTCGTGAACGCGACGAACCCCGTAACCATTGCCCTCGGGAACAACCCGGGGCGCCTCATCCTCCACGCCAGCGGCGCCGCCAACCTCGACCGCATCATTGAGCTTGTGGACCCCGTCTCCCTGGTCGTGCTGCCGACGCTCCAGAACAACGAGGGCAGCAGCGAAATGTTCGGCCTGGAGTACGATCCCGTTGCTAACGTCGTATACGGCGCGGACAACACCCCGATCCTGTGGAGCCTGGATCCGGTTACCGGCCATCGGACGCAAGTAGGCGCGCTGACCGTGAATTATATGAGAGGGCTCGCCCTCGAGGCCGGTCCGGGCGCTCGTCTGCTTGGTGTTACGAGCAGCGATGCCACCCTGTACTCCATCGACCGGGCGACGGCGGCGGTGACGACCCTGGGCACGCTCACCATTTCGGGCGACGTCGTTGGTTGGTTGAACGGGCTTGCGCGCGATCCCACAGCGGGCACCGTCTATGCCGTCGCGACGCTGGGAAGCAACACCGGGCGTGGGCGCACGCTCACGCAGCTGGATGCGAATGCGCTGACCCTCACCAGCGTCGCTGTCCTCTCCGAGGATGGCGTGGCCGGAATCACGTTTCTGCCGGACGGGACGCTGATCGCCGTAACGGGCGACGGAGCCACGAACCCCGAGGAGCTGTGGAGCGTGGACAAGGCGACCGGGGCGATGACCCTCATCATGCCGTTGGGGGACGGAGCTAACGGCGAGGCCATCACCGCCGTGCCGGCTCAGCTGACCGGGACGCTCACGGTGGCCGCGGTGGCCGGAGTGGCGACGTTCAGCGACCTGCAGATCAGTGCCACCGGCACCGGTTACACGCTGACGGCCTCCGCGTCCGGTCTCTCAGGGGCGACGAGCGCGGGGTTCGCGATCACGCCCTAAGGGCGACGTCGTTGCCGCAGCGGCAGGATCCCCTCCGCCAAGCCCTCCGCTTCATCGCCAAGCACGGCGTCGTGCTCGAGGCCGCGCGCGGTCCCGTGCCGAGCCTGCTCGAAGCCGCCCTCGGCCGCCGCCCGCGCGGCAGCTGGTGGGGACATCCGCGCGGCAAGGAGTTCTTCTGGCTGACGCGCGCCGTGAGGGCGTCGCGCGACGTGCTCGTGTGCCGCTTGGTGTCGGGCAAGGTGACCTACGTCCACCGGCGCCTGTGGCCGGCGCTCGCGCGGCTCCAGCGCCGCTTCGGGCGCGCGGCGCTCGAGGCCGTGCATGAGGTCCATACCGATTCGGGGACGCATCGGCTGACCCTCATACCATTCCGCAAGCGCATGCCCAGCCGTGTGCTCACGGCCGGCGCGAAGCTCACCCAGGAGCGCGCCCTCGCGGCGCTGGGATTGTGGGCGGGGGACTGAGCGCCAGTTTTACCCGCCTCCGCGCCCTGCCGCTCGCCCTCGCCCTCGGCACCGCCTCCGGCGCCCTGCTGCTCGGCTTGGGCGGGCGACTAGCGATGCGACTGTTCGCGCTCGCGACCGGTCGACCGGGCGCCTTCAGCCTGCGCGGAACCCTCAACGTCGTGTTCGCGGGCGCCGTGGCGGGCCTCATCGGCGGCGCGCTCCTCTGGGCTGTCGAGCGCTGGCTGCCGCGCCGCCCGCTCCCGCGCGGTCTCGCGTTCGGCCTCCTCTGCTTCGCCATCGCCTCGCCCGGCATCCGCCCGCCCCAATTTCTCACCTTCGGATTGTTTGCGCCGTTCTTTGTGGGCTACGGCCTCGTCGTTGCCTCCGCGTGGGCTCGCGTGGCGCGGCAAGAACCGAAGCCGTAACCCGCGTTGCGCCGTGTAGGATCGGCTCGCAGTTTATGCGCTGCGTCTCTCGTCCATCTCCTCCGGGAGGAAACATGCAGCGACGCCTAGGTGCGGGCGGCTGGTCCGTTCTGCTTTGCGCAGCCGGTCTCCTCATCCTTCGTGGCTCAAGCGCGGCGGCGGTCACGGGCCGAGCGCCGGAGACCCAAGCCGCCCAAGACCAGCTCCCCGTGCCGCCCGGTGCCGAGGCGAGCGACCACTTCGACCCGGTCGTCGCCACGAACGCCTACCTCGCGACCGTCCCGCCGGACAAGCGGGCGCGCTCCGACGCTTACTTCGAAGGCGGCTACTGGCTGATTCTCTGGAACTTCCTCGCGTCCGCCGCCGTCTACCTGCTCCTCCTCGGCAAGGGGTGGTCGGCGCGGATGCGCGACTTGGCGGAGCGGGTGACGGGATCCAAGCCGCTCCAGACGTTCCTCTACTGGGTGCAATTCCTCGTCGTCACAGCCGTACTACTGTTTCCACTCACCGTATATCAGGGCTTCGTGCGCGAGCACCAGTACGGTCTCGCGACCCAGACTTTCGGGCCCTGGTTGGGCGATCAGCTCAAGGGCCTGGCGGTGGGCGTCGTGCTCGGCGGCGTGTTCGTGATCGCGATCTACGGCGTGGTGCGGCGCGCGCCGCGCAGCTGGTGGATCTGGGGCAGCGTGGTGACGGTCGCCTTCCTGATGTTCAGCGCCATGATCGCTCCGGTCTTCATCCTGCCGCTCTTCAACAAGTACACGAAGCTCGAGGATGCGCGCGTCAAGGACCCGATTCTGAGCATGGCGCGGGCCAACGGCATCCCGGCGAGCGAGGTGTACGTCGTCAACGCGTCGCGGCAATCGACCCGCGTCAGCGCCAACGTCTCGGGCTTCCTCGGCACGGAGCGCATCACGCTCAACGACAATCTGCTGAACCGCTGCACCCTGCCGGAAATCGAAAGCACCATGGGCCACGAGATGGGCCACTACGTCTTGAATCACGTGTACAAGGGGACCCTGTTCTTCGGCGTGCTCACCGTGCTGGGCTTCGCGTTTCTGCGGGGGGCCTCCGGCCGGGCGTTGACCCGGCGGGGCGACGCGTGGCGCCTGCGCGGTGTGGACGACCTCGCCGCGCTGCCGCTGTTCGCGCTCCTGATCGCCGTCTACTTTTTCGTGCTCACGCCCGTCACGAACACCTACATCCGGACCCAGGAGTACGAAGCGGACATCTTCGGCCTCAACGCGGCGGGCCAGCCCGACGGTGAGGCGTTGATCGACCTGAAGCTGGGCGACTATCGCAAGCTCGATCCCGGCCCCGTCGAGGAGCTCATCTTCTTCGATCATCCGAGCGGCCGCACCCGCATTTATGCGGCCATGAGGTGGAAGGCGGAACATCTGAACTCGCCGCTCTACGGCGTTCCCGCCAGCAGTCGCTGAAACCGCGGATCGCCGCGCAGCGAGTCCCAGTTGGGGTCGACCCGCAGCAGCGGGATCGAGATCTCGGAGGGGATCGAAAGCAGCAGCTTCAACTGCTCGATCGCGGCCTCGGACTCGCCGACCAGCGCGTACACGTGGGCGAGGTTCACGACCCGCGCGGCACCAAAATACGCGTCCTTGGACAGGGGTAGCAGTTCGAGGCTGCGCCTCGCCTCCCGGATGGCGTCAGCCTTCCGGTTCAGCCCAGCGTAGGCGAGCCCGAGGGCCGCGCGAAAGCCGGCGTCTTCGGGTCGCTTCTTGGTATCGGCCTCCAGCACGGCCCGAGCCGAGTCGCTGTAAGCCCGTTCGAGTCGTGGCTCGTGGTTTTGCCGATAGAACTCGGCCTTGAACAGGAAATACGCTGCCGTATCGCTCCCAACGGCGCTGAGCGAAAGTCCGCGGAGTGCCGTCTGGTACGCCTCATCTCGGGGAATAAAGAACTCGCCCAATCGTTGCGTCCGACCGGGCAAGACTAACCGGTCGGTCTTTCCCAGCGACTGCAGTAAAGACCGTTCGGCCTTGTGGGTGTTTCCTTCCCAGCTCAGGTATAGCCGGGCCCTGTCAGTGTAAGGCTCCGGCCACTCGGGTGCGAGCTCGATGGCGCGATCCAGGTACTGCTCGGCCTCCGGATAGCGGCGTATGAGGACGTTGGTGAGACCGACCTCGAAGGCAAGCGTATTAGAGCGCGGATCGAGCTTGATCGCTTTCGTCAGATTCGCAAGCGCTTCGGCCCATTTGCCTTGCCGCCGCTGCACGAACGCGGTCGCCGCCAGGACGTCGCCGTTGTTCGGCTGGTGCGCCTGAACTATCGCGAACTCCCGCAGCGCGCGGTCATAGTCGAGGTGCCCCCAGTAGTAGTAGTACCCCATCGCGAGGTGCGCTTCGGGAAGCTCGGGTCGTAACTGCAACGCTTTCTCCGCGGCCTGCGACGCCTGCACCAGGCGACTTTCCGTGCGGTCGTAGTAAAACCAAAACAGGGCAGAATGAACGATCGAGAGCTGAGCATACGCCTGGGCGAATCGGGGATCCAACCGGACCGCCTCCTGATACATCTCGACCGCTATGCGGAAACCCTTCTCCTCATAGCCACGGCTGTAATATTCATTGCCGCGCAGATAAGCATCGTACGCCGCCACACTGTTGGTGGGCTTCGCCACCAACGCCTGCCGTTCGGGCTCGACTAGTGCCACGTCCAGCGCGTCGATCACCTGCTGGGCGATGCCGGCCTGCACCTCGAACACTCCGGCCAGCACTTCGTCGTACACGTGTGCCCACAGGTGCGTGGCGTCGGACACTCGGATCAGCTGGGGGCTGACCCGGACCCGGCTTGAACCTGCGGGAGACCGTTCCCAGCGAACCGTTCCTTCCAACACGTACTCGACGCCCAGCTCCTGCCCGATCTGACGGATGGTCTTGGCGGTGTTCTTGTATTGACCCGCGGTGGTGCGTGCGATCACGCCGAGATCCTGAACGCTGCCGAGCCGCGCCGTGATCTCCTCCGTCATCCCGTCCGCGAAATAGTCGTCGTCAGGGCGGCCCAGGTTCTGAAAGGGCAGCACCAGCAGCAGCTTCCGCTGATGCGAACCAGCGTCCCCGTGGCCGCGAGCGAGGAAGGCGACTCCGGAGACCGCCGCGAGGCCGAGCACGGCGAGGCCGGCGTACACAGCGAGGCGCGTCCGCCTGCGGGATGGTGCGCGGGCAGCTGCCGCCGGCACGGGTTGCGTCCCGCCGCTCGGCGTCGCCATCGCCTCCAGCTGGTGCAGCAGATCGTCGGCGGACTGCCACCGGTCCGCAGGATTCTTTTCCAGGCACCGCATCACCGTCTCGGCCAGCGCGGGCGGCACCGTCGTCCGGTACCGCGACAGGGGGGGCGGCGCCTCACTGACCTGCGCGGCCAAGAGTTGTTGCGGGGTCCCGCCGGCAAACGGCGGCCGACCCGTCAGCATCTCGTAGGCCAGCGTGCCGACGGCGTAGATGTCGCACCGGTGGTCGACATGGGGGTCGGCCGCGGCCTGCTCGGGCGCCATGTAGGCGGGCGTGCCCAGCGTCACTCCGACGGACGTGAGGGACGTCTCACCGGTCGCCTCCCCGAGCGCCTTCGCCACGCCGAAGTCGGTGACAACTGCGTGGTGGTCCGAAATGAGAACGTTGTCCGGCTTGATGTCCCGATGGGCCACGTCGTGGCGGTGTGCATAGGCGAGCGCATCGACCACGTCCCGCAGAATGCGAACGGTGTCGGCGATCGGCAGCGCCCCCTCGCGGGCCAGCTTTGCCCGCAGGGACTCGCCCTCGATCAGGGGCATCGTGTAGTACAGGACCTCTTCCACGTGCCCCGCGTGCAGGAGCGGCACGATGTGCGGGTGTTGCAGTGCGGCGGCGAGCTGTATCTCGCGGCGGAAGCGGTCGATGCTCACACCCACCCCCATCTCGGGTGGCAGGATTTTGATGACGACGCGCCGCCCGAGCTCCGTCTCTTCTGCCAGGAACACGCGGCTCATGCCACCGCCGCCCAGCTCCCGCTCGACCCGATAATCGGGGCTGAGCGCCACTCGCAGGCGCTCCAGCAGATCCCTCATGCGCCGCTAAGTTAGGGGTTACCTATGGCCGGCGCGAGAGTTGGACGCTAGGAAGCCGACGGCGCGTTGCCGCTCCCCGTCTCGGAGCGTACGTTCATGCCCGCCGCTCGCCGCCGGGTCGGTTCCTTCATCTCGGGAGGATTCTTCCATGCGCCCCGTCCTGCTGGTCACCGCAGCACTTGCGGTTGGTTCCGCCACAGCTGCCATCGCCCAGAATCCCGCCCCTGCGAAAAAGGGCGGCATCAAGCTCGCCGACGTTGCCGGCACGTGGGACAGCAAGACGGTGCTGGGCCCGAAGGACAGCGTGGTGGTCACGTCCGTGCTGACCGCGACGGCAGACGGCAAAGGGTGGACGATCAAGCTCGCCAACCGCGACCCGATCCCGGTACGGGTTGTCGCCGTCGGCGGCGACAGCGTCGTCATGGAAGCCGGGCCGTACGAGAGCATCCTGCGGCCCGGTCAGATGGTGACCACCCACACCGTCGGGCACTACAAAGGCGACGCGATGACCGGCACGATTGAGGCCCGCTACGCGTCGGGGGACGTCCTGCGAGGGAAGACCACGGCGACGCGCAGGAAGTAGCGACGCTCGGCTCGCGGCGTGCGGGTTCTTCCCGACTTGCCCGCCGCCGCGACCCTCTCCATAATGGAGCCGCGCCCCCACCCCCTCCCTCCAACCGGGAGCCACTCATGACGCACCCGCGCATCACTCAGGGCGCCGCGGCCCTCGCCGCCATCGCACTCGGCACATTCCTCTGGTCCGCCTGCTCCGATAACATCTCCGACTTCCCGCTGGGGCCGTCAGCCGCCACGCTGGGGCAGGCGCCGGACATTCACGGGGCCATCGCGGCCCAGAGGCATCACACCGACGCGCTGATGCGCATCCCCGGCGTCGTCGGCACCGCCGTGGCATTGGTCAAAGGCAAGGCGGCCGTGCGGATCTTCGTGGAACGGGCCGACGTCCGCGGGCTGCCGAGTCAGCTCGACGGCATGCCCGTCGACGTGAAGGTCACGGGACGGTTCATGGCGCTCTCCGACCCGACGACGCGGCAGCGGCCCGCGCCGCTCGGTTACTCGGTCGGGCATCCCGCCATCACGGCCGGCTCGATCGGCGGGCGCGTCGTGGACGGCGCGGGCGCCGTGTACGTCCTCAGCAACAACCACGTGCTCGCGAACAGCAACGACGCGAGCATCGGGGACCCGGCCCTGCAGCCGGGGCCCTACGACGGCGGCACCGCGCCCGCCGACCAGATCGGCACCCTCGCCGGCTTCAACACCATCGACTTCTCGGGCGGCCCGAACTCGATCGACGCCGCCATCGCGCTCTCCGACGCGACCAAGCTCGGCAACGCCACCCCCACGGACGACGGCTACGGCACGCCCAGCGGCGCGATCTACGGCGACGGCAACAACGACGGCGTGTTCGACGATGTGTCCACCCTGCTGGGCCTCAACGTTCAGAAGTACGGGCGCACGACCAAGCTCACGCATGGGCAGATCACGGGCGTCAACGCCACGGTGGACGTGTGCTACGAGGTGTTCTTCATCATCTGCATCAAGTCGGCCCGGTTCGTCGATCAGCTCGTGATCGAGCCGGGATCGTTCTCGGGCGGCGGCGACTCAGGATCGTTGATCGTCACGGACGACCAGAACAAGAATCCCGTGGGGCTCCTGTTCGCGGGCAGCTCCACCCAGACGATCGCGAACCGCATTGACCTGGTGCTCAACAACTTCGGGGTGCACGTGGACGGCGGCGCGCCGCCGCCCCCGCCGGCGCCCGTCACGGATGTCGCGGTCACGAGCGTCACCGCGCCCGCCGCCTTCACGCAGGGCGCAACGGTGAACGTCGGCGTCACCGTGAAGAACGTGGGCAACCAGCCCGTCGGGGCCTTCGATGTGACGCTCCAGGAGGCGCCGGACGGCGCGCCGTTCGCACCGCAGACCGTAACCAGCCTCTCCGCCGGCGCCCAGACGACGCTGACCTTCAGCTGGAGCACGAGCAGCACCACCTCGATCGGGAGCCATACGCTCACCGCCAGCCACAACCTGACCCCCGACGACAACGCGACCAACAACCAGGCGTCGACGACCGTCACGGTGAACTCGCCGTCCACGATCGTCCACATCGGCAACCTGGACGCCAGGACGTCGAGGAGCGGCAGCCAGTGGTCGGCCACGGTCGAGATCACGGTGCACGACGCCGATCACAATCCGCTGAATGGCGCCACCGTCGTGGGTCACTGGAGCGTCCTCGGGCTGAATTCCAATACGTGCACGACGGGCGATCTCGGCGGCAACGGCACGTGCATCATGCTGTTCCCGAGCCTCAAGAAGAGCGTCCTCTCAGTGAACTTGACGGTGGTGAGTGTGACCATGCCGGGCCGGACCTACGACCGGACGTTGAACCACGACCCAGACGGGGACAGTAACGGCACGACCATCAGGGTGAATCGGCCGTTCTAGGCCGGCCATGGCGCGACGCAGCTCCGGGCCCCTCGTCGCGACGCTCGTCACGGCGGCGGCGCTCGCGAGCTGCGCCTGCCGGGACCACCGTGAGGAGACGCAGGCGGTGACGTCGAGGACGATGGAGGCGGTGCTCGCGGCCCACACCGATTCGCTCATGGCGTTGCCGGGCGTGGTCGGCACAGCCATCGGCCTGTGCGATGGGGCGCCCTGCATTCGGGTGTTTCTCGCGGATTCGGGTGCTGCGGCGCGGCGACGCATCCCGACGCAGCTCGAGGGATACCCGGTGAAGGTCGAGGTCACGGGGCCGATCCGCCCGCGGGGGCCGGGGACTCCATGAAAACGCTGCTGATCGCGGTGAGAGCCGCCGTCTACGGGACGGGCTTCGTGCTGCTGTGGGGCTGGGTCGCGCTGAGCGTGCGGCGGTTCGATCCGGAGATCGGCGGCGTGCTTCCCGTGTGGACGCGGCCGCTCGGCGTGGTCCTGATGGTCGTCGGTGCGGCGGTCGCGATCTCGTGCGTGGCGGTCTTCGTGGCACGGGGACGGGGCACGCCGGCGCCGTTCGACCCGCCGCGGGAATTCGTCGCCCAGGGCCCCTACAAGTACGTGCGCAATCCGATGTACGTCGGCGGCTTGGGGGTGCTCGCCGGGTTCGGGCTGTACCAGCGC
>Ga0209266_1000419_pt1 | contig 33686 bp, 36 predicted proteins | sample GraSoiAngelo_132_FD_185889 | JGI IMG/M metagenome (GOLD analysis project Ga0209266, IMG submission 185889) | Grasslands soil microbial communities from the Angelo Coastal Reserve, California, USA - 14_0929_02_40cm (SPAdes) (version 2) | ecosystem: Environmental > Terrestrial > Soil > Grasslands ...
CGCACCGCCGTCATCCTGGGCGCTGCCCGCACGCCGATCGGCCGCTTCCTCGGCGGTCTGGCGTCGATCCCTGCCCCGCGCCTGGGGAGCATCGCCATCGCCGAGGCGCTGCGCCGCGCAGAGGTCCCCAAAGACCAGGTGGACGAGGTCATCGTTGGAAATGTGCTGAGCGCGGGACTGGGGCAGGCGCCGGGGCGTCAGGCCACGTTGTATGCCGGACTGCCGGCATCCGTCCCGGCGACCACCATCAACAAGATGTGCGGCTCCGGCCTGAAGGCGGTGATGCTGGCGGCCCAGGCCATCGCCACAGGCGACGCTGACGTCGTCGTGGCAGGCGGGATGGAGAACATGAGCGCCTCCCCCTACCTGCTGCCGCGGGCCCGCACCGGGTACAGGCTGGGTGACGACAAGATTGTCGATATCATCCTGAAAGATGGGTTGCTGGACGCCTATCAGAATCTGCACATGGGGAACTGCGCGGAACTTCTCGCCCGGGAGTACCGGATCTCTCGCCAGGAACAGGACGATTTCGCCCGCCGCAGTTACTCGAAAGCATTGAGCGCCATGGACGGCGGCAAGTTTGCCCAGGAGATCATCCCCGTCGAGATTCCTCACCCCAAAGGCGAGCCGCAGGTGGTCGCGGAAGACGAAGAGCCGCGCCGAGTCGATTTCGACAAACTCTCCACGCTGCGACCTGCCTTTGAGGAAGGCGGCACCGTGACCGCAGGCAATGCGAGCAGCCTCAGCGACGGCGCGGCCGCTGTGGTGGTGGCCGCGGAGGAGGTGGCGCAGCGCCGCGGGTGGAAGCCCCTGGCCCGCATCGTGGGCCAGGCCGGAGCGGCGATGGCACCAGAGTGGTTCACCATCGCCCCGGCGCAAGCCACCACACGCCTGCTCGAAAAAGTGGGTTGGCAGAAGGAAGACGTGGATCTGTTTGAGATCAACGAGGCGTTCGCCGCGGTGGTCCTCGGCGTCTGCCGTGACCTTGGCATCGCACTCGACCGGGTCAATGTCCACGGCGGGGCGGTCGCGCTCGGTCACCCCGTGGGGTGCAGCGGCGCCCGCATCCTGACCACCTTGCTCTACGCCATGCCCCGCTACGAAGCGCGGCGTGGCGTGGCCGCAATCTGCCTCGCCGGCGGGGAGGCGGTCGCCCTGGCGGTTGAACGACTCTGACCCGCCAGCGCGTGTCTGCCGACGCCGGCGTGTCTTCCGTGTTCCCCTCAGCACCATGAATATGCCGGCCACACTCGCCGTGTCCATCCTCGCCGGGCTTATCGGCGCGATGAGCGGAATGGGCGGGGGGATCGTGCTGGTCCCTGGTCTCACCCTGTTGGGCATGGACATCAAACATGCCATCGCCATCAGCACCGTCTCCGTCATCGCCACCAGCAGCGGCGCCGCGTCTGCCTACGTGCGCGACCGCATCACGAATCTGAAGGTGGGCATGTTCCTGGAGGTGTTCACGATCGTCGGCGCGCTGGCCGGAGCGGGAATTACCATCGCCGCCCCGCGCCGCCCGCTGTTCATCCTGTTCGGCTCCGTGCTGCTGGCGTCGTGGGTGACACTCTTCGCCCAGCGGCACGAGCATTGGCGACCCGTCGCGCGCCAGGACAAATTCTCCCAATGGCTGGAGTTGGCCGGCAGCTACCACGATCAGGCCACACAGGAGACGATCAGCTATCGCGCGGCCCGAGCGTACCTGGGCGGCCCGCTGATGCTGGGCGCAGGCCTCATCGCCGGACTGCTCGGCATCGGGGCCGGGGCGCTGAAAGTCCTGATCCAAGACCTCGTCATGGGGCTGCCGCCAAAAGTGTCGGCGACGACCAGCAACCTGATCATCGGCGTCACGGCGCTGGCCGGGACCAGCGTGTACCTGGCGGCCGGTTTCATCGACCCGGGACCTACTGCCCCGGTGATGCTGAGCGTGCTCCTGGGCGCCTTCGTGGGCACTCGCTTGCTCGTACGCCTCAGCAATCAGGCCGTGCGCCGGTTCTTCCTGGTGATGCTCGCGGTGCTGGGCATTGAAATGATCCTGCGCGGCATCCGCGGAGTGTAACGGCGATGTGTGCCGGTCCGGCCTGGCGCGAACCACGGGGCATGGATCACCTGATCGGCTACATCCTCCTGAGCGGGGTCCTGCTCAGCGCGGCACTCATGCTGGCCGGATTGGGCTGGCACTGGGCGGCCAGTGGGGACCCTCGGATGGAGGCTCCTTTGGCGGGCGTGAATCTGTTCCAGCTCGTGGCGGCAGACCTGCGGGAGGTGGCGTCGGGACGGCTGCGGCCCCACCTGCTGATCAACCTCGGCCTGGCCGTGCTCCTGCTGACCCCCTATGTGCGGGTGGCCGCGTCCATGCTCTACTTCGCTGCGGCCGAGCGCAACTGGAAGTACACGCTGTTCACAAGCTTCGTCTTCATCCTCCTGACCTACAGCCTCTCCCTGCGTTAACGCAGCCGATCGGGCCAACCCTAGTTTACTGTTCGCTGTTCCCCTGTTCGCTGTTCAACGCGGCGGGCTGTCGTGATGAACGCCGTATGCGCGACCATCCGGTGCGCCGGCCGGACGCTGGCCCCTTCGATGTTCCAGGGCCGGACCAGCGTCTCAAACGTCTCGATCATCGCAAACGCTCCGGACTGCCGCAACAATTCTACCGTCCGCACCGCCTGCGGGACCGTCGGCACGTACGAAAGTAGAATGCCCCCCAGCCGCAGCGCTTGGACCGCGTGCGGCACGACCCGCCAGGGCTCGGGGACATCGAGGACAATACGATCCAGATCATGATCAGGAATACTCTCATAGATGTCCTGCGCGCGCATCACCAACTGGTCGCTCGAGCCCAGGTAGCGGCTGATGTTCTGGGCGGCCAGCCTGCCAAAGGCTTCGCGAACTTCATACGAGAAGACCCTGCCCTGGGGCCCCACCGCCCGCAGCAGCGTCATCGTCAGCGCCCCTGACCCGGTTCCGGCCTCGAGTACAGCGGCACCCGGATAGATGTCCGCGCCAAGCAGGATCGCGCTGAGGTCCTTCGGGTAGATGATTTGCGCCCCGCGGGGCATCTCCAGCACAAACTCAGCCAGGGTCGCGCGAACCATCAGAAACGTCTCGCCGCGGGTCGTGCGGACAGGCCGCCCCTCCGAGGTGCTGATGAGGTCATCGTGCAGCAGCTTCCCCCCACGCAGATCCGCCACCGCACCGGCACGCAGCACGAGCAGATACCGGCGATCCTTCCGGTCGATCAGGAGGACCGGTTCGCCCTCTTGGAGCGGGCCGCTTCGCATGAGCTCCTTAGGCTTTGACGCCGTGGGGTTTGACGTGCTCGCGCACCCAGCGCACGATGGCATCCAGCGATGCTCCGGGGAGAAAGATCTCGCTCACGCCGGCGGCCCGCAGCGGGGGGATGTCTTCTTCGGGGATGATCCCACCGGCGAAGACCACGATCTCGCCGCCACCTTTCTGCCGCAGCAGGTCCAGCAGGCGGGGCAGCAGCGTCATGTGCGCGCCTGAGAGGATGGAGAGTCCGACGGCGTCGGCATCTTCCTGAATCGCGGCATTCGCGATCATCTCCGGGGTCTGGTGCAGCCCCGTGTAGATGACCTCGAACCCCGCGTCGCGCAGCGCGCGCGCGACGACCTTCGCGCCCCGGTCGTGCCCATCCAGGCCGGGCTTGGCCACAATGATACGGATCTTCCCATCCGTCATCGATATCATCTTACTACGATACCAAGGTCCCCTGTTCGCGCGGTTTAGATGATCGCCGGTTCCTTATACTCGCCGTAGATCGAGCGGAAGACATCGCAGATTTCGCCGACCGTTGCGGAGGCCCGGACACAGTCGACCACGCGGTCCATAGTGTTGTCCGCCCGCTCCCCGGCGCGGCGCAGGGTATCCAGCGCACGCTGGACCTGCCGGGCGTCTCGCGCGGCCCGGACACGCCGCAGGCGGTCAATCTGGCGGCGCTCCACTTCGGGATCGATGCGCAGCACGGCGATGGGTTGCACGTCCGGCGCCGCAAACTCGTTGATCCCGACGATGATCTTCTCCTTCCGTTCCAGTTGCTGCTGGTAACGATAACTGGCCTCGGCGATCTCTCGCTGCGGGTACCCAAGTTCGACCGCCCGCACCATGCCGCCCAGGTCATCGATCTTGCGGATGTAGGCTTCCGCCTCGGCCTCCACGCGGTTGGTCAATGCCTCGAGCACATATGACCCGCCGAGCGGATCGACGGTGTGGGTCACTCCACTCTCGTAGGCGATGATCTGCTGTGTGCGCAGCGCGACCATCACCGCCTCTTCGGTCGGCAGCGCGTACGTCTCGTCCATGGAGTTGGTGTGCAGCGACTGCATCCCGCCCAGGACGGCGGCCAGGGCCTGCAGTGTCACGCGAACGATATTATTTTGCGCCTGCTGCGCCGTCAGCGACACGCCGGCAGTCTGGGTGTGGAACCGTAGCCACCAGGCGCGCGGGGATTTCGCTCGGAACCGCTCTCGCATGATCCGCGCCCACAGCCGCCGCGCGGCACGGAACTTGGCGATCTCCTCGAAGAAATTGTTGTGGCAGTCAAAGAAGAAGGAGAGCCGCGGCGCGAACTGATCGATGTCCAGACCGGCGTCCAGGCCGGCCTGCACGTAGGCAATGCCGTCGGCGAGCGTGAACGCCAGTTCCTGCACCGCGGTGGCCCCAGCCTCCCGGATGTGGTAGCCGCTGATGCTGATGATGTTCCACCGCGGGAGTTCCCGCGTGCCGAAGGCCAGCATGTCCTGGATCAGGCGCATGCTGGGCCGCGGCGGGACGATCCATTCCTTTTGGGCGATGAACTCCTTCAACATGTCGGTCTGCGTCGTCCCGCCCAGTTGATCGCGCCGGTACCCGGCCCGCTCGGCGGCCGCCACGTACATCGCCAGCAAGACGTTGGCCGGCGCGTTAATCGTCATCGAGGTGGTGATGCGGTCCAGCGGCAGGCCCCGGAACAAGATTTCCATATCCTCCAGCGTGTCGACCGCCACGCCCTCGCGGCCAACCTCCCCCTGCGCCCGAGCGTGATCGGAGTCGTAGCCCATCAACGTGGGCATGTCAAAGGCCACCGACAGTCCGGTCTGCCCTTGCTCCAGCAGGTAGTGAAAACGACGGTTACTATCTTCTGGAGACCCGAAGCCGGCGAACTGCCGCATGGTCCACAGGCGCCGCCGATACATGGTGGGATGGATGCCGCGCGTGAACGGATACTCGCCGGGCAGACCCAGGTCGCGGGCGGGATCGAACGCGGGCAGATCGTCGGGAGCATACACGCGCGAGATCTCCAGGTCCGACAGCGTAGAGAATCGTGGGGTGCGTTCTGGCTGCTGCTCTAGACTTTCGCCCAGGGTCGTCGCCTCCCACTGCCGGCGGGCCTGGCGCAATTCCTCGATCTTCTTGGGATCAACCATGTGAGCCGCCCTTCGCTTTCTTCACGGCCTCCGTCAACTTCGGGATGATCTCAAACAGGTCTCCCACAACTCCGAGGTCGGCAATCTGGAAGATTGGCGCATTGGGATCTTTGTTGATGGCGACGATGAGTTTCGAGCCGGACATGCCGGCCAGATGCTGTGGGGCTCCGGAGATTCCGCAGGCGATGTAGACCTGGGGACTGACGGTCTTCCCGGTCTGGCCGATCTCATAGTCGTGCGGCACCCATCCCGAGTCGACGGGGGGACGCGACGATCCGACCGCCGCCCGCAGGGCCCGCGCGAGATCGTCCAGGATCACGAAATGCTCGGGTCCCTTCATGCCCCGGCCGCCGGACACGATGACATCGGCCTCAATCAACGGGATCGTCTCCCGGTGCACGGTCTTGACCTCACGGACCGAAGTCCGGATCGCTTTGCCATCGATCTGCACCGGCCGCCGGCGAACCTCCCACCGCCGGGAGGGATCCGCGTCCGCCACCGGATACATCGCAGGGAGAACGACGGCGATGCATGGGGCGCCTGTCACTCGCACCGTTCCGATCGCCTTGCGCGTATACAGGGGCCGGGTGGCCATCAGCGCGGCCTCGCGCCAGTCCAGGGTCGCGCAGTCGGTGACGATCCCCGCCCCCAGACGCGCCGCCACCCTGGGCGCAAGATCGCGTCCCTGCGCCGTTGATCCGACCAGGACCACCGCAGGGGATTCTGCCCGCACCGCATCGGCCAGGATCGCGGCGTAGCCGTCGGTGGTGTAGGTTTCCAGCAGCGCGTGCTCAGCGGTATTGACGACATCTGCGCCCCGCTGGCCAACGGCCGCAGCGACCTGGTCGACCTTGGAGCCAGGCACAAACGCTACCACGCTCCCGGCCAGCGCCGTGGCGAGCCTCCGCGCGCACCCGAGCATCTCCAGACTGATCTTCTTCGGCGTGCCCTGCGCATGCTCGATGAACACCCACACATCCTTACTCATGAAAGGACCTTCGCCTCATCTTTCAGGAATGAGATTATCGCCGACACGGCCTGGGCGGCATCGCCTTCTACGATCCGGCCGGCTTTTCGCGCCGGCGGCGGTGACAGCCGTACGAGCGTGGCCCGGGCGGCAGCCATCCCAACGTCCGCCGCGTCGAGCCCGAGATGTTCCAGGGTCACGGTTTTGATTTCCTTGCGCCTGGCCTTCATGATGCCGGGCAGCGATGGATAGCGCGGTTCGTTGAGGCTGCGTTCCACGGTCAGCACCGCGGGAAACGGCACCGCCAGGACCTCCACGCCTCCTTCGACCTCGCGGTGCACCACCGCGCCTGCCCCCCCTCCGTCCACATCCAGGTGCGCGATGGCCGTTGCCTGCGGCAGGCTCAGGTACTCGGCAAGTGCCGCGCCCACGGTGGCCGCGTTGTCGTCGGTGCTGAGCTTCCCACAGATCACGACATCATGCGGCAGGGTCCGGATGACGGCCGCGAGCACGCGGGCGATCCCGAGGTGGTCCGCCCCCGCCAGTGCCGGGTCGCTGACCAGAAGCGCGTCATCGGCCCCCATCGCCAGCCCGGTGCGCAACGCTTCTTTCACTCGCTCCGCACCGACACTGACCAGAGTGACCGTACCGCCGAACTGCTCCCGCAGGCGCAGCCCAGCCTCGGTCGCGTGCTCATCGTAGTAGTTCATGACCAGGGTCAGGCCGGTGTCGTCGATGCCGCTCCCATCCGCCTTGATCCGGATCGGCGCCTCGGTGTCTGGCACCTGCTTGATGCAGACAATGATATTCACGCGTGTCCCTCAAGGAGGTTTCTCGCGATCACGATCCGCTGGATCTCCGACGTGCCCTCATAGATCTCGGTGATCTTCGCGTCACGGAAGTAGCGCTCCACCGGGTAGTCCTGAATATACCCGTACCCGCCGAAGATCTGCACCGCCTTGTGGGTGACCCACATCGCCGTCTCCGACGCGAACAGCTTCGCCATCGACGCTTCCCTGGTGTATCGTGTCCCCTGCTGGCGCAGGTACGCGGCTCGCAGCATCAGCAGGCGTGCGGCATCGGTCCGCGTAGCCATGTCCGCGAGCATCCACTGGATCGCCTGAAACTCGCCGATGCTCCGGCCGAATTGCCGCCGGCCGGCGGCGTAGGCCGTCGCTTCCTCCAACGCCGCGCGCGCAATGCCGACGGCCTGCGCGGCGATGCCCAGCCTCCCGCCGTCCAGCGTCGTCAACGCGATCTTCCCCCCGCTCCCAGGTTCGCCGAGCAGGTTGGACGCCGGCACGCGGCAGCCGTCCAGCACGATCTCGGCTGTCGAGGAACACTTGATCCCCAGTTTCTTCTCTACCTTGCCCACCGAGATGCCGGGGAATCCCTTTTCTACAATGAAGGCGGAGATCCCGCGGGCGCCGGGTTCGGGTCCCGTGCGCGCGTAGACGATGCAAACATCCGCCTCGACGGCGTTGGTGACAAACGCTTTCGTCCCCCGCAGGATCCACTGGTCCGCCTCGCGCCGCGCATCCGTGCGCAGAGACATCGCATCCGACCCATATGCGGGTTCCGTCAGACAGTAGCACCCCAGCGACGCGCCAGAGGACAGCCGGGGCAGGTACCGCCGCTTCTGATCCTCCGTGCCGAAATGGAAGATGGGGTCGCAGACCAGTGAGTTGTTGACCGTGATGATGGTCTGCAGTCCCGCAGACGCCCGGGCCAGTTCTTCCTGCGCCACGACGTAACTGACAGGATCCATCCCCGCGCCGCCGTATGCCTCTGGAATCACCATCCCCATCAGGCCGAGTGCGGCCGCCTTCTGGATGATCTCGGAGGGGAACACCGGCGTGTGGTCCAGCGCCGCGGCACGCGGGAGGATCTCTTGCCTCGCAAACTCCCGCACAGTCGCCTGAACCATCCGGTGTTCGTCGGCCAGCTGAAAGTCCATGCTTACCTCAATCTACCCAATCTACCCAATCTACACAATCTACCTCCGAAGACTGGGTGGGTTGTGTAGGTTGTGTAGGTTGTGTAGGTTGTGTAGATTGAGTAGTATGAGCGATCGCGTTGCCGTGGTGGGCGCCGGCGAAGTTCCGCTACGCCCGCTCTCTCCTCGGCAGTCTTACCGCGAAATGGGATTCGAGGCCGCCACCCGGGCCTACGACGACGCTGGGGTAACCCACCAGGACATCGACAGCTTTGTCAGCGTGTGTGAAGACTTTCATGAGGGCACGAGCATTACCGACGAGTACACGCCGGACCAGCTGGGCGCCGTGCTGCGGCCGGTCCACACCGTCGCGGGAGATGGCCTGCAGGGGGTGGCCGCCGCGGTGATGCTCATCCGGACCGGAATTGCTGATCTGGTCGCCGTCGAGGCGCATTGCAAGACTTCCAACATCCTCGCCCACGAGCAGGTCCTGACCATGGCCCTGGATCCCTCCTACGAGCGGCTGCCGGGCATCACTCCGCACTTCGTGGCCGGCATGGAGATGCGGCGATACCTGCACGAGACCGGCGCGCCGGAAGACGCCGTGGCGATGGTGGTGGTCAAGAACCGGCGCCACGCCCTCAGCAATCCGGTCGCCGCGTACGGCGAAGCCCTCTCGCCCGACGACGTCCTCGCCTCGGCTGCCGTCTGTGCGCCGCTGCGCGAGCGTGAAATCAGCCCGCCCGCCGATGGCGCAGTCGTGCTGGTCCTGGCATCAGAAGAGGCCGCGCGCCGCACGCCCAAACCGGTCTGGATCCGTGGTGTGGGCTGGGCATCGGATAGTCCCTGGCTGGCCGCACGATCTTGGGGCCAGGCGTCCTACGCCAGTCTGGCGACGCAGATGGCCTATCAGATGGCGGGGATCGCCAAACCCGACCAGGAAATCCGGTTCGCCGAGGTGGATGATACGTACGCGTATAAGGAGCTGCAGCACCTCGAGGCGGCGCAATTGATTCCGCGCGCCGATGCGGCCCGGATCGTCCTGGAAGGAGGCACCAGACGCGGCGGCCGGCTGCCGGTGAATCCTTCCGGCGGAAGCCTCGGCATGGGGTACTGTTTTGATGCCACGGCGCTCTACCGGACGGCGGAAGCGGTACGCCAGATCCGCGGCGAGGCCGGCCGGGCTCAGGTGGAGCGTGCCGCCACCGGGCTGGTCGTCTCGTGGCGAGGCATCCCGACACAATCAGGGGGAGCACTGGTACTCAGCGCGGACTGAATCAAATTGAAGATTGTGAATTGTAAATTGAAAATTGAAGAACTGGGGTTCAATTCACAATCCATAATTCGCACTTTTGTGAGGGTTCATGTCACTGATAAGGCGTAAACCGCAGCGGCGGGTGGCGATCATCGGGGCCGGCTTGAGCCTGTTCATGCGCCGGGCGCTGGACACCGGGAAGGAACTCTCGTACTACGCGGCGTCACAGGCTCTGGACGCCGCGGGTGTACGTCGTAAAGACATCCAGGCCGTCGTCATGGCCACGGCGCCGGACGCCTTTGACGGCGTGCACATGAAAGGCGAGTGGCTGCTGGACGGGGCCGGCGGTGTCGGCAAGCCGTATCTGCGCGCCTACGTCGGCGGCGGATCGGGCGTGTTCAGCATCATCAGTGGCTGGATGATGGTAGCCTCGGGCCTGTTCGATCTGGTGCTGGTCGTCGCCGAGGAGAAAATGAGCAGTTGCCAGCCGCATCCGCAGGGAGCCTTCCTCACCATCTTCGACCATATCATCGAACGGCCGCTCGGCCCCAACCTGCTGTGGATCTTTTCGCTGGAACAGCAACGGTACATGGCGGCGTATGGCATCCAGAATGAGGACATCGCGCTGGTATCGGTGAAAAACAAGCATAACGCGCTTGCCCATCCCGCCGCCCAGGTGGCCGCGCAGCTCACCGTCAAAGACGTCCTCGACAGCGAAGTGGTGGCGTGGCCGGTGCACCGGCTGATGGTCAGTCCCATCTCCGACGGCGCAGCCGCGGTCGTGCTGGCCTCCGAACACGTCGCCCAGCGCCTTACTGATCACCCGATCTGGATCCAGGGGGTGGGGTGGTGCCTGGATACCTCGTACTGGGGAAACCGCGACCTGGCCTACCCCCGCTATGTGGAGCAGGCAGCGCGGATGGCCTACGAGATGGCCGGGATCACTGAGCCGCGAAGACAGATCCATGTGGCGGAGCCATATGACCCCTTCGCCTACAAAGAACTGCACCACCTGGAGGGCCTCCAACTTGCCGATCGAGGCAAGGCTCCAGACGATCTGGCAGGCGGCCGCTTTGACCGTGGCGGGGAACTCCCCACCTGCCCGTCTGGAGGATTGATGGGCGTGGGCAATCCAATCGCCGCCGCCGGGTTGATGAAGATCTGCGAGTTGTTCTGGCAGTTGCGCGGGGAGGCTGGAGCCCGGCAGGTGCCGGGGAATCCGGAACGGGGCCTCGCACAGGCCTGGGGCGATCTGATGCAAGTTGGGACTGTCGCCGTGCTCGGAGTCCGCTGATGGACCCCAGACAGGCGCCTCCCTACGTCCCGCTTCGGGGGCATCCGCTCACAGACGATGAGTTTCGCGAGCGGGAAGCATCCACCGCGTGGGCGCCGCGATTGGAGTATGCGTGGGACGCAGGGATTGCGATCAGCCGGTTCCTTGAGGGGCTGGGGCAGGGCGCGATCTACGGCGTGCGCTGCCGGCAGTGCGGTCGCACCGTGACGCCGCCGCGGGCGTTTTGCGAGCTGGACTTCAAACCCATGGACGAATGGGTGAAATTACCAGAGACCGGCACGATCAACACCTTCTCGATCTGCTACGTGACCTGGGACATGAAACCCCTGCGTGTCCCGCAAATCCCGGCGGTGATTGAGATCGATGGCACAAGCCCGCGGGTCGGATTCCTGCATCTCGTGGGCGGCGTGCGCGGCCGCACGGTCGACCAGATCCGCCGGCAGGTGCGAGTGGGGATGCCGGTGCGCGCGGTATGGAAGCCCCCAGCGAAGCGGGAGGGGGCGATTACGGACATTCTCTACTTTGCGCCGGTGAGGAAACGCGCATGAACCTGACTCACGCTCGTGTCTGGCGCGGGACAATGCCCGTCCAGTACCTGTATACGGCCGGCGTCGCTGGGGAACGCTTCTTCCAGACCCTGCGCAGCCGGGGCGTCCTTGCCGTGACCCGGTGCGCGGAGTGCCAGGTAACCTACCTGCCCCCGCGGCTGTACTGCGAGCGTTGCTTTGCGGACCTCTCTCAGGCGTGGGCTGAGGTCGCACCGGGCGGACGCGTGCACACGTACACGGTCGTCTGCGAAGACCAGGACGGCCACCCGCTCGATCCACCGCAGGTCGTCGCCTTCGTCCGCATCGATGGAACCGACGGCGGGTTGATCGGACGGCTGCTGCGCGTCCGCCTGCAGGATGTGCGGGTGGAGATGCCGGTCGATGCCGTGCTGGCACCGCCGCGCCGGCGCCGGGGCCGCATGGACGACATCGTCGGGTTCGCCCCCCGGCGGGCCCTCCCGCGGCGGCGCACACCATAGCCTCGATGCTGCCGTGGACCGCCGCGCTGTTGCTGGCCTTCCTGGTGGCGGCGACCGCGGTCCAGCAGGGCTTCGTGCGCTTCCGCCGGCGCGCGCGAGCGTACCTGATCCAGACGGCCGACATCCAGTGGGTGCACCCCACCGCCTCGGGGATGGTCTGCGCCGTCCTCGGCTACAACCTGGAGGTCGACCTTCTGAACACATACGCGGTCCGGTGGCGGCGACGCCTGAACGAGACCGTGCTGTTTGAGGAGCTGGCGGCCGCCTTACGGCGGCAGGTGCCTGCGGTGACGCCGCCGCCGTTTCCCCTCGTCCGGGACCGGATCTTTCCCCTGTTGAAACGTACGGCCGCGCTGCCTCCAGAAGCAGGGTACGTGCGCGGGAACCGCATTGTCCGGCGCCCCCTCGACGACCAGATCAGTGTGGCGTACGTCATCGAAGGACAGCACCGGATGACGCTCGTCACCGATGCGATGCCCGAGTCCTGGCGGGTGACCACAGACCATTTGCACCGGCTGGCGGTGGACAACTTGCAGACCCGCACCCGGCACATTCTGGATGAGATCGGGGGAGCGCGTACCGAATATGTGTCGCTCGATGGATTTGACGCGGCGAGGCTGCTGGTCGCGGGCCTGATCATCCCGCCCGGCATGGCCGACCCCCTGCTGGCCATTCCTCACGAACATGCCTGCCTGATCGCGCCTGCGACTGAGATCGACCGTCTCGCGGCCCAAGCAGACGAGCTGTTTACATCAGCGCAATCTCCGCTGACACCGCGGCTCTACCGGGTCGGTCCCGACGGTCCGGTCCCAACGGAGTGATCCCTCTTCCCCTCTGTGTAGTCATAGAACCCACGGCCGGTTTTGCGCCCGTGCAGCCCCGCCAGCACCATCTGTTTCATCAGGGGCGGCGCCGCGTACCGCGCGTCCTTGAATTCCTGGAACATCGCCTCCGCGATGTAGTAGGTGGTATCGATGCCGACGTAGTCGAGGAGCGTGAGCGGCCCCATCGGGTGGACCAGGCCCAGCTGCACGGCGGAATCGATGTCTTCTTTGGTGGCGATGCCCTTCTCTAGCGCCCGCACGGCGTCCAGCAGGTAGGGCACCAGCAGCAGGTTGACGATGAAGCCGGGGCTGTCCTTGCAGATCACCACGGTTTTGCCCAGCGACTCCGCGAAGCGCCGGCCGGTGGCCATCGCGGCATCTGACGTCTGCAGGCCGCGCACAAGCTCAACGAGTTTCATCACCGGGACTGGATTGAAGAAGTGCATCCCCAGGAATCGGTCGCGCCGCGAGGTCACCGACGCCATCTCCGTGATGGACAGGCACGAGGTGTTGCTGGCAAACAGGGTGGACGGCGGACAGTGGCGATCGAGTTCCCGGAACACCTCCTGCTTGAGGAGCATGTTCTCGACCACGGCTTCGAGAATGAGATCGACCTCGGCTAGATCCTCCAGGCGCGTGGTTCCTGTGATGCGGGCGCGGGCGGCTTTGGCCTCATCGCCGGCCAATTTGCCGCGCTGCACCCCACGCTGCATCGACTGCTCGATCCGGACCAATCCCTTTGCCAGCAGCTCGTCGCTGACTTCCCGCACGATGACGGTGTATCCGCCCCGCGCGCAGGCCTCGGAGATCCCCGACCCCATCAGTCCACAGCCCACCACACCAACACGCGTAATCTTCATTCTGGAGTGTCCTCCATGGAAGTGAAATAGTTGAGACTGGGGTGAATAGTGAATGGTGAATAGTGAATAGAAAATGCTTCCGTTTGATCCTTCAGGCTATTTACTATTCACTATCTGAACCCGCGTAGTGGCAAGTTCATTCTCGCTCACAATCACCACCTGATCAAACCCCTCGTCCCGTATTGTGCGCAGGGCCTGCTGGAAGCGGTCCCACTGCTGGTGAATCACCGACTGTCCAACCTGGCGGTCGCGCCGGTGATCCCACGCCAGGCATGTCGCCTCCGGCACGTCAAACAGGACAGCGATCACTGGTACCCGTCCCCGCCTGGCGATCTGGCGCAGCGTCGCTCTGGCCTCCGGCTGCAGCGCGGTGCTGTCCGCCACGGTCAGCCGGTGGCGGCGCACCCGCATCTCGATGATCGTATGGAATAGCTCGAACGCGTCCGGCGAGACCCGGAGATCGGCTTCGTCGTCGGCGATCATCGCCCGGCAGCGATCGGAAGAGACAATCGCAGTGTCCTGGAAGTGCCGCCGGGCAAACGTGGACTTCCCACTCCCGGCCGGCCCGCACAGCACCACCAGGGAAGGGTCGGAAACCTGCAGGACCATCTCAGGAGATCACCTCGTGCACGAGAGGACGTGGTGCGGAAGCCCGCGCGCCGATTCGGTACGCCGCCTGGATCTGCCGCCCCGCCCGCTCCGCGCTCATGCGGTCGGAGGCGTGGACGTCCGCCAGCGGCTCACCCGGGCGCACGGCGTCGCCCACTTTTCGCGCCAGCACGATCCCGACCGCAGGGTCGATCCTGTCGTCCCGTCTGGCGCGACCGGCACCCAACTCCATCGCCGCCACCCCGACCGCCTGCGCGTCGATCGCCGCTACGGCGCCCGACGACAGCGCCTCCACGCTCACCCGCACGGGCGCGGTGGGCAGCCGGCGGAGGTCGTCGACGACCCGGCGGTCGCCACCCTGAGCTTCAATCATCTGCCCGAATTTCGCCAGGGCACTGCCGTCGCGTAGCAGCTTCGCCACCGCCGTTTTCCCGTCGGCCGCGGAACGGGTCACGCCGGCGAGGGTCACCATCTGCGCGCCGAGTTCCAGACACAGGTCCCGCAGGTCCGCCGGGCCTTCTCCCCGCAGCGTCTCGATCGCCTCGGCGACCTCCAGCGCGTTGCCCACCGCCCGGCCCAGCGGCTGGTCCATGTCCGTAATCACCGCGATGGTACGCCGTGTGACCTGGGCACCGATGCCGACCATGGCCCTGGCGAGCTCCCGCGCGCCGTCGAGGGTCTTCATGAAGGCACCGCTGCCGGTCTTGACATCCAGCACGATGGCATCGCCGCCGCCGGCGATCTTCTTGCTCATCACGCTGCTGGCGATGAGCGGGATACTGTCCACGGTCGCGGTCACGTCGCGCAGTGCATAGAGTTTCTTGTCGGCCGGCACCAGCTCAGTGGTTGCGCCGGCGATGGCGCAGCCGATGCGGTTTACTTGATCGATCAACGCGCGCGTGTCCAGCTGCGTGCGAAAGCCCGGAATCGATTCCAGTTTGTCGATCGTCCCCCCGGTGTGTCCCAGCCCGCGGCCCGACAACTTCGCCACCGGAGCCCCGGCCGCCGCGACGAGGGGGATCAGCACCAGGGAGGTTTTGTCCCCCACCCCACCGGTGCTGTGCTTGTCGACCTTGATGCCGCGGATGGCGCTCAGGTCGAGCGTCTCCCCCGACCGCACCATGGCCATCGTGAAGTCGGCCGTCTCCCGCAGCGACATCCCGCGAAAGAAGACGGCCATCAAGAACGCGCTCATCTGATAGTCCGGAATCTCGCCGGCGGCATACCCGGAGAGCAGCATGGAGATCTCATCTGCGGTCAGCTCACCGCCATCGCGCTTTTTCTGGATCAGGTCGTAGACGCGCATGGGAGAGCCCGGCGACGTCATCTCAAGATCCGGCTTACGCCCAGCCCCGCGAGAATGGCAATGACGCTGCTGGTCAGCGTGCCGATGAGGTAGTACTCCCCAAATCCTTTCTGTTCTTCGATCTTCTTGTACCGGGCGATCGATTTGGCCGCCAGGACGAAGCCGACCGCGCCATACTGCTGCAGCGCGACCAGCGTCGTGATCGCCAGCCGCTCGACCACGCCGATGTAGGCGCCGGCGCCCTCCACCCCGGTCTCGCCGGGAGCGGATGGCACTTGAAAGAGTGCTGTGGTCAGCTTCACGAAGATCGAGCCGCCAAACAACGCGGCCACGTAGATGCTCAGCACGTACACGTCGCGGGTGTTGTTCCAGACCGCCGCGACCTCGCCGGCCAGCACCTCTGGTGGGATAAACCCGAACGCCGCGGCCAGGGCGACGATGGAGACTCCATGCAGGCCCTGGTCCACAAGGAAGGCCGCCACGGGCCAGTAGCCGCCCCGTTGTGCGTCGTTGACCTGGATCTTGCCCCAGTCGATGCCGATGTGGACGACCGCCAGGGCGATGGCGACCGTCCAGTAGGCGGACGACCAGCTGCCGAGCCCGACCCCCATGGACGTGGCAAAATAGATCACGCCGTGGAGCAGCAGCCCTCCGAGACCCTGGGCTTTGCGGCGGACCAACCACGAGGGCTGCAACACGAAGTCGGCGAGGAGACTGGCCAGGATGAGCTTTGCGAGGACGATGCCTGACCCCCCTTCAAGCACAGAAATATTGACTCTCTATTTTGTCAATATTTATATATTGACACAAACGACCGTCAATAGATTGCTATTGACTAAACAAGCGGATTGCCCGAACTCCCAGGCGTGCCGCCAAGCAGAAAGGCCACGATCTCTGGCAGCTGCGCCTCCGCAACCAGCACGCGGTCCCAGAGGGTGAACCGGAGGTCCAGGCTAATTGCCTGCTTGGTGACACCCGCCTCTCGCGCCACCTTCTCCAGCGACCGGTGTTTCCGGTAGAGGTTCACCCGCTCCCACTGCTTGAGTTTCCACCTGCTCTGGACGCCACCGATGAACCCGTAGATGGTATTCAGGACCGCGTCCACATGGTCACTGCCTGAGACGACCACCACCTCCAACTTCTTGCTCTTCCCCGTCTCGACAGCCCGCCGCGCGCTCACAAACACCGGGCCATCCATCTCGGTGACCCGCGTGGTGAGTTCCGTCGCGACGCCGCCGAGACCCACGCCCACCGTGATCGCATCGGGCCGGAACGCGGTGTGGATGGTGGAGATGACGGGTGGGAACCGGACCGGCTCGCGCAGCAGGCCCTGGATCTCATCTCCCAGGGTGATCATGAACGGCGCCGCCAGATCTTTGCCAAACTCCGTGTTGAGCGTGTCCACCAGCTGCACGAGTCTGCGCTGCGTCCCGCGCCTGTCCGCAAGCCCCCGCGACATCACCAGATCCGCCGTGACCACGGCGTACCGATGCTCCGGGGCTCCCGTGCCAGGCGGACCCTTCATGGGAGTTTCATCTCCCTCACGATGCGCTTCACCACCCGGATGAATTTCGGCTCGATCTCCCGGGCCACCGCCATGACGTCCTCGTGGGTCACGGTCTTGATCTGCTCCCCGGTAGCCATGTCGGTGATCGCGGTGATGCCGAGCACCCGCATCCCCATGTGCCGGGCCGCGATGACTTCGGGGACGGTGGACATCCCCACCGCATCGGCGCCCCATCCGCGCAGCATGCGCAGCTCGGCCGGCGTTTCATAACTGGGACCGTGCACCCCCGCATACACGCCCTTGCGGATCGCGATACCCTCGGCCAGGGCGGCGCGTTCTGCCAGCGCGATCAGGTCGGGGTCGTAGGCCTGGGACATGTCCGGGAACCGCGGGCCCAGGTCTGGATCGTTGGGACCCATCAGCGGGTTGCTGCCCATGAAGTTGATGTGGTCGGCGATGATCATCAGATCTCCGCTGGACCACAGCCGGTTGATCCCGCCGGCTGCATTGCTGACCAGGAGCACCCGCGCGCCCAGCGCGCGAATGACCCGGACGGGAAAGACCACGTCGGCCAGGGAATAGCCTTCGTAAAAGTGCGCCCGGCCCTGCATCACCGCGACGGCCCTTCCCTCCAACCTGCCGACGAGGAGGTTGCCCGCGTGTCCCTCGACCGTTGACCGGGGGAAACCGGGAATCTCTGCATACGGGACGACGGCATCGGCCCGAACCTCGCCGGCCAGCGCCCCCAGCCCGGATCCGAGAATGATCGCCACCTGGGGTGCGAGTGACACACGCTCTCGCACCACCGACACTGCACGATCGATCTGCTGCTTCAAACTCGCCACGGTCTCTCCATGTCAACTGCGTCTACTTAGTCTACTTGGTCGACTTGGTCTTCTTAGTCTACCTGCCGGCAGACTAAGTAGACTAAGGAGACTAAGTAGACCAAGGAGACGCTATTTCGTAATCATGGGGAGCACACTCGTGCCCGGCCCTTCCCATGGAATGGCGAGGGCGTCTGCGACGGTCGCCCCGACATCGGCAAACGTGGAGCGCACTCCCAGGTCTACACCGCCGCGAACCGCGGGGCCGCCGAACAGCACTGGAACATACTCACGGGCGTGATCGGTGCTGCCTGTCGTCGGATCGTTCCCATGATCTGCGGTGATGACCACGAGATCGTCTGCACGTACACGGCCCATCACCTGCGGGAGGGCCGCATCGATGGCCTCGAGACCACGCGCATAGCCGGCCGGATCATTCCGGTGCCCAAATTTGGAATCCAGGTCCACCAAGTTCGTAAAGATGATCCCCCGCGCGGTCGCGGTCATCGCGGCACCCGTCTGCGCCATGCCGTCGAGGTCATCCCGCGTGTGGATGCTGCGCGTCACGCCGCGACCGGCAAAGAGATCGGAGATCTTGCCGATTCCCACCACCTCCAACCCCTGCGCGGTCACCGCATCCAGCACCGTCGGGGCGGTCGGCGGCAACGAGAAATCGCGCCGGCGGTCGGTGCGCGTGTACGCGCCCGGCGACCCCACGAAGGGTCGGGCGATGACGCGGCTGACCGCATGCGGGCCGGTCAGCAGGCGCCGCGCGGTCAGGCAGATCTCATACAGCCGCTGGACCGGAATGACGTCCTCATGCGCCGCCACCTGAAACACGCTGTCGGCGGAGGTGTAGACAATAGGATAGCCGGTGCGCTGATGCTCGGGGCCCAGCCGCGCGATGATCTCCGTTCCAGAGGCCGCCTCATTGCCCAGGATCGAGGTGCGGATCGCGCGCTCGAACGCGGCAATGAGATCGGCCGGAAATCCCTTGGGATACGTGGGAAAAGGACGGTCCACGATCACACCCATCAGTTCCCAGTGCCCGGTAGTCGAGTCCTTTCCCGCCGACCGCTCAGCCAGCTTCCCATAGGCTCCCCGAGGTGCCGGCAGCGGACGGACGCCCTCGAGCGGCACAATCCGGCCCAGGCCGAGCGCCTCAAGCTGTGGCACGCGAAGCCCGCCCACGGCCCGGGCGGTGTGCGGCAGCGTGCCGCTTCCCTCGTCCCCGTACCGCCCGGCATCCGGAAGTTCACCGACACCGGCGCTGTCCAGGACAATGATGATAACGCGAGAAAATCTGCCCAAGAGATGTGGGCGGCACTTCCGCCAGCACCGAGGAGGCGAAGCTAGCGTCCTTTGGTGCGCGTCGCGATGTACCAGATGTGCTGGCGCGAAACGCCGAACTCCTTCGCAAGTGAGGCGACCACGCCGCGCTCTCCTTTTCTGTATCGACGTCTAATCTCCGTGTTCTGCTGAGGAGCAAGCTTAACCAACTTCGGCAACTCCTTGTACTCCTGACTCGTGCTTTGCTTGAGTGCTTTGCAAATCTGCTGCTGGCGCCTCGGGCTCAAAATCGAATAAAGAGTCATCATCACGCCCCTAGCTCGTGAGCCTCTCACCGTCCACATCTCACCGTCTCTGGCGCGTAACCCACGCCGACGGCTGCTTCCCTGTCTATGAGTTGTGATAGAACCCCCAAACAATGCCAGAAGCCTGCCCAACGGCACGAGGTTATCCGTCTGCGCGGCATGGATTGCCGCCGTCGCACCTCGGAAACCGAACGTGCCTTCCCCTTCCAGAAACCCTGCTGCCCAGTGGAGCTCATTTGGAGTCGGACTCGTTGAAGCCGTGTGAGTTGATGCCCACTCTTGCCCGAGTTGGGGCATGATCATCACCTCTGTAACTGGGTCTTGCCTTGGGAGGAGGGTTTCCCGCGTAGGGGTATTTTCATCGAGTCGCGTGGATGAGCGTGAGAGTACACATCGCGCAGTCTTTGCCGCGTGAGGTGCGTATAGATCTGCGTCATCGAGAGACTCGCGTGCCCAAGCATTTCCTGCACAGCCCGGAGATCTGCTCCACGCTCCAACAAATGCGTCGCAAAGGAATGGCGCAGCATATGTGGGGTCACCGGCCTGGTGATCCCGGCCCGCCGCGCGTGGCGGCGGATGAGCTTCCAGCATCCCTGCCGGGTCAGGGGCCGGCCGAGGCGGCTGACGAACAGGGCCTGCGTGGGACGGGCGCGAACGAGCCGCGGCCGGACCTGCGCCAGGTAGACCCGCAGCGCCCGCACCGCCTGGGTCCCGACCGGCACCACCCGCTCTTTGTTTCCCTTGCCGACACACCGCACCACCTCGTGCGCCATGTCAATGTCACTGAGGGCCAGACCGACCGTCTCGGACACGCGCAGCCCGCTCGCGTACATTAATTCCAGCATGGCGCGGTCTCGGGTGCCCTCCGGGGTCGACGGGTCGGGGGCGGCCAGCAACTGCTCGACCTCCGCCAGCGTGAGCACGCGGGGCAGGCGGCGTGGCAGTTTCGATGGTGAGAGGTCGAGCGTGGGATCGGACCCGACGGCCTCCTCCCGCAACAGGTACCGGTAGAAGGAACGGATCGCGGCCGTCCGCCGCTTCACGGTCGCCGCGGCCCGGCCCCGCCGGCGCAGGCTGATCAGGTACACGGTGATGGCTGCGCGGGTGACGGTCGCCGGCGACGGCGCGCCGCGCGATGCCACAAATCCGGCGAAGTCGCCCAGGTCGCGTCGATAGGCGGCGATGGAGTGGGTGGCCAGCCCTTGTTCCGCAAGCGCATGGGTCAAAAAGTTGTCGATCGAATTGGCAAACGCCTCGGGCAGCACAGTGGTCATCGCGGCGCATCCCGGCGCGCGCCCAGCAACAGGAGGCCGATGATGGATTTGGCATCCACGATCTCCCCCTGGCCGACCAGGGCGACCGCCTTCACCAGCGGAACCTGCACGACGGTGAGGTCTTCTTCCTCAGCGTAGAGACGGTGCGGCACCAGATCGCGGGCGGCGTAGACGTGTACCGCTTCGGTCAGAAATCCTGGGGACGGATAGAAGGTGATCAGGTGCTCGGTGCGGCCCGCCCGCATGCCGATCTCCTCCGCCAGCTCACGCTGCAGACAGGACTCCACACTCTCGCCGGGTTCGAGACTGCCGGCGGGAATCTCCAACAGCGCGCGTCCCACCGCCGCCCTGAACTGGCGGACCAGCATGACGTCCCCGTTGATGAGCGGCACCATCGCCACGGCACCGCGGTGCTCGACAATCTCCCGCACGGCGCGCTGTCCGCTGGGGAGCTCGACGTCGTCGGTACGCAGACTGATGACGCGCCCCTCGTAGATCCGGCGGCTGCCGAGCGGGCGTTCGGCGGTCATGAGGGTGACATGGTGCGTAACCTGAGTGCCTCGACCGAAAAGCCGCTCCTAGTGACGTTGGTTGAAAGGCCTGGACTTGCGGATGTGTGGCTCCGGAGCTGCATTTAAGCCCGCCGCTCCGCAACCTCTTCCCCGTAGATCGGTGTCCCTTCGCGCATCACCAGGTCGCGGAAGGCGGCGATCAGTCGCTGCGTAATCGGCCCGGGCGTTCCCGCGGCGATGCGCCGGCTGTCCACCTCGACCACCGGTCCCACCTCCGCCCCCGTGCCGGTCAGGAAGCACTCGTCGGCGGTGTACACGTCGTACAGCGTGAAGACGCGCTCCAGCATCGGGAGCCCCTGCCTGCGCGCCAGCTCCATGACCGCCTCGCGGGTCACGCCCTGCAGGATGCCCAGGTGCGCCGGGGGGGTCCAGACCTCTCCTCCGCGCACCAGAAAGATGTTGTCGGCGCTGCACTCGCACACATACCCGTCGCCCTGCAGCATCAGGGCCTCCTCGACGCCGGCCCGGTTGGCCTCGAGGCGCGCCAGGATGCTGTTGAGGTAGTTCAAGGTTTTCGCCTGCACCGACACGGCATCCGGGCGGACCTTCCGGACCGCCGCCGTCACGGCGCGTAGCCCGCGCTCGTACGCCTCCTTCGGGTAGAGCTGGATCGTGTCGACGATGATCACGACCGTGGGGACCTTGCACTTCCGCGGATCGAGGCCCAGGTCGCCGACGCCCCGCGAGATCACCGGCCGGATGTAGGCGTCGCGCAACCCGCACCGGCGCACCGTCTCCACGATGGCCGCGCTCATCTCCGGCTTGCTGAGGGGGATCTCAAGCATCAGATACCGGGCTGAATCGTACAGGCGGTCCAGATGCCGGTCCAGTCTGAAGATCCGACCGTTGTAGGCGCGAATGCCTTCGAAGATTCCGTCCCCGTACAGGTACCCGTGGTCGTAGACGGAAATCTTCGCCTCCTCCTTGGGCACGAACGCGCCGTTGACGTACGCCACCAGCCCCATCGCCGTTCCTCCTATGACTGTGCCTCTGCCGCGTTCCGCGCGCCCACCGCTCCACGGGCCCGTCGCAGCGCCGCGCCGATGAAGTCGCGGTACAGCGGGTGCGGCCGGTTCGGGCGCGACCGGTACTCACCGTGAAACTGCGTTCCCACGAACCACGGGTGATCTGGGAGCTCGACGATCTCCACCAGATTCTTCGCAGGAAAGACCCCCGTCACCCGCAGGCCGTGCCGGGTCAGCACGTCCAGATAGGCGTTGTTCACCTCGTACCGGTGGCGATGGCGCTCGGCGACCTCCGGCTCGCCGTACGCCGCCGCCGCCCGCGAGCCCGGGGTGAGCCGGCACGGGTACACACCCAACCGCATCGTACCGCCTTTGTCGGTGATCCCCTTCTGTTCGGGGAGCAGGTCGATGACCGGGTGAGGCGTCTGCGGGTCCACTTCGGTGGTGCTGGCGCCGGCAAGGCCGCACACGTGCCGCGCGAACTCGATCACCGCCCACTGCATCCCGTAACAGTCCCCCAGGAGCGGCACGCGGTGCTCGCGGGCGTAGCGGATGGCTTTCACCTTGCCCTCCACGCCGCGGGCGCCGAACCCCGGGCACACCAGGACGCCGTCCACGCCGGCCAGACGGCTCGCCACCTCGGACTCGTGCAGGGGCTCCAGGTGCTCGGAGTCGACCTTCTCGATCACCACCTCACAGCGGTGCGCGATCCCGCCGTGACGCAACGCCTCGACAACGCTGACGTACGAGTCCTCCACGCCCATGTACTTACCGACCAGCGCGATGCGGACCCGTCCGGTGGGACGGGTGATGCGTTCGACCATTTCCTGCCACTCGCCCAGGTCCGGGGGCCGGCACTCCAGCCGCAGGCGCTGCACGGCAATCTCCCCCAGCCCCTCCCGTTCCAGGATCAGCGGCACCTCATAGATGGTGGCCACATCCAGGGCCTCGATCACGGCCTCCGCGTCCACGTCGCAAAACAGCGCGATCTTCTCCTTCACCCCCCGGGACAACGGCCGCTCGGTGCGGCACACGATCACGTCGGGCTGAATCCCAATGCTGCGGAGTTCCTTCACGCTGTGTTGCGTGGGTTTCGTCTTCAGCTCCCCCGACGCCGGCAGGTAGGGCACCAGCGAGACGTGCACGTACATCACATGCTCAGGGCCGACGGTCCGCCGGAACTGCCGGATGGCCTCCAGGAACGGCAGCCCTTCGATGTCGCCGACCGTGCCGCCGACTTCGACGATGACCACATCGGCCGACGCGGCTGCACCAACCTTCCGGATCTCATCTTTGATCTCGTTGGTGACGTGGGGAATGACCTGCACCGTCCCGCCCAGGTACTCCCCGCGGCGCTCCCGGGCGATCACCGCGCCGTAGATCTTCCCGGTGGTCGTGTTGTTGTCGCGGCTGAGGTTGGTGTCAATGAACCGCTCGTAGTGACCCAGGTCCATGTCGGTCTCGGCGCCGTCATCGGTCACGAACACCTCGCCGTGCTGGTGCGGATTCATGGTCCCGGCGTCGACATTGACGTAAGGGTCGAACTTCAGCATCGTCACCCGCAGCCCGCGCGCCACGAGCAGCCGGCCCAGCGAGGCAGAGGTGATCCCCTTGCCCAGGGCCGAGGCCACGCCACCGGTCACGAAGATATATTTGGTCATCGCTCCCCCCATGCCAGCTTGGTCCGCAGAATCCCGTAGAAGCTCGAGGTCCGAACGCGCACGAACCGCGTCGTCTGCTCCGCCCGCCGCACCCGGACCTGCCAGGAGTCGCCCAGGCTCACGCCCAGCCGGCCGTCAACGGTCACGGTGGCTTCCGGCGACGGCACCGTCAGCCCGATTTCCACCGCGGCGTTACCGTCCACCACGACCGACCGCGCGTTGAACGTATGCGGGCAGATGGGGGTGATGACGAGGGCGTCGACGTTTGGGTGCAGGATCGGGCCGCCCGCGGACAGTGAGTACGCGGTCGAGCCGGTCGGGGTGGCCACGATGACGCCGTCGGCCGGGTAGCTGGCCAGGTGCTCCCCGTTGACCAGCACCCGCAGCCGCAACACGCGGGCCACGCCGCTTTTGGTCACGACCGCGTCGTTCAGCGCCAGCAACGCCTGTGGCTCGGCCTGATCCGTCTGCACCTGCAGCATCATCCGCTCGTCAAGTTCATAGTGTCCGGCCAGCAGATCTGGCAAGACTCCGGGCAGGTCATCGGTCGAGATCTCCGCGAGAAATCCAAACCCTCCCAGGTTCACGCCGAGGATCGGAACGCCGCGTCGCGCCGCCAGCCTGGCCGCCCGCAGGATGGTGCCGTCCCCGCCAAACGCGATGATGATCTCGGCGCGCGCCGCCAGCTCATCGTCTGGCCTGCCCTGGTCGGCCATGCCGAGCGTCTCCGCGCCCTCCACGTCCAGCCAGACCGTCGGGACACGCCGCCGCAAGGTCTCGATCGTGCTTCGCACCGACGCGGCCATCTCCGGCTGCTCACGCAGCCGGGTCGTGTTGACGATGATGCCCGCGGCCTTCATCGGCGGGGCGCGATGCGGCGCGGCACCTGCTGATGCGCCTGCGCGACCACCGCGTCGACATCGATGGGCGCCGCCGTCCCCGTTCGGCGGAGATGCACGAAGAACTCGAGATTCCCGTCAGGCCCCGCGATGGGCGAGTGCGTGGCGGCCACGGGCACCAGCCCGCTCTCCGCAGCCCGGGCCAGGACCCGCTGCAGCGCATCGCGGTGGACGTCGGCATCACGGACCACACCGCCGCGTGCCAGTCGCGCCTCCACTTCGAACTGCGGCTTGACCAGGGCCACGATCGATCCATCCGGGCTCAGCAGTCCGGCGACCGCGGGGAGCACCCGGGTCAGCGAGATGAACGCGACGTCGACGGTGGCAAGATCCACGGGGCCGCCGAGCTCCCCGGGCGCCAGACCGCGGATGTCGCGCTGTTCGAGCACGACCACGCGGGGGTCCCGCCGCAGCGTCCAGGCCAGCTGACCGGTGCCGACGTCTGTGGCGTAGACGAGGTGCGCTCCGTGTTGTAGCAGGCAATCGGTAAATCCCCCGGTCGACGCGCCCACGTCGAGGGCGCGCGTCCCGGTCGGATCGATGCCGAAAGCCCGCAGGGCAGAGGCCAGCTTCTCCCCGCCGCGGCTGACGAAGCGGGGTCGGCGGGGCCGGATCTCCACGACCGCATCTGCGGCCACCAGTTGCGCCGGCCGGTGTGCCCGGATGTTGTTCACGTAGACCTCACCAGCTAGAATCACCGGTACCGCCTTCGCCGCCGATTCCACCAGGCCGCGCGCCACCAGTTGCGCGTCCAGACGCCGCCCCTTTGCTGCCGCCACGGGCTTGGTTCCCACCCGGTTAGCGCTCCCTCACCAGCAGGAGGTGCGCCAGGTCTCGCAGGAGCGCCCCGCGATCGCCCAGCGGGCCGAGCGCCGCCACGGCCTCGTCAGTCAGCCGGGCCGCAATCTCGCGGGACCCTGCGACCCCGAACGCCGCCGGATACGTCGCCTTCGCGGCGTCGCTGCCGGCATGCTTGCCCAGCGCACGTTCATCCCCGACCACGTCCAGCACGTCGTCAATGATCTGGTACGCAAGCCCCACCTGCTCGCCGTAGGCAGAGAGCGCCTCCAGCGTGGCGGGCTCGCCGCCGCTCAACATGGCTCCCGCGCGGACGCTCGCGCGGATCAGGGCAGCGGTCTTGCGGACATGAATCTGCGGCACGAATTCGGCGATGGAGCCTACGGGCAGCCCGGGCGTTGGGGCTGGAAATGTTCGGCCTTCTCCCAGCAGATCCAGCACCTGCCCACCGACCATTCCCTCTGTCCCGATGGCGCCCGCAATTTCCCGCGCGGCAACAAGCGTGCGCTCCGCACCGCACCCCGAGGAGGACTGCGTGATCAGGTGAAACGCCAGCGCATGCAGCGCATCTCCGGTGAGGATCGCGATCGCCTCGCCGAACGCAATATGGCAGGTCGGGCGACCGTGGCGCGTGTCGGAGTCGTCCATCGCCGGCAGGTCGTCATGGATCAGCGAGTACGCATGGATCAGCTCGACGGCGCACGCCACCGGCAGGACGGCCTGGGGAGTCCCCCCGCAGGCCTCGGCGCTGGCCAGCACCAGCACCGGACGCAGCCGCTTGCCGCCGCCCAGGACGCAGTACCGCATGGCCTGATGCAAGATCTGCGGCGGCCGGTCGGCCGCGGGTAGGGCGGCCTCGAGCGCATCGTCGACCAGGCCCCCGCGTGCGGCCAGGTAGGCCCCGACGTCGACATCTGTCACCGAACTCACGGACCGCTGCTCCTCATCAGTGAATCTGAAATCCCTGCAGGCCCGCCGGCGGTTCCCACTCCGCCTGCACGTCCCGGATCACGGCGCCCATCGGCCCCCGGTTCACGTCCGCGATGAACGCCTCCAGCATCACCTTCGGCCCTTCCACGACGATCTCCACGCGTCCGTCAGGCAGGTTGCGGACCAACCCGGCCAGACCCAGCCGGCGCGCAGCCCGCTCGGCGAACATCCGGAAGCCCACGCCCTGCACGATCCCGCGGACCCAGAGATGACACCGGACGGTTTCCGCGGTCTGAGTCCGTTTGCGCTCATTCATCGGAGACCCCGGACCGTTCGCCCCGGCGACGCAGCACCGCCCCCAGCACGCCGTTGACAAACTTTCCCGAGGCCTCGGTGCCATACGCCTTGGCCAGCTCCACCGCCTCGTTGACGACCACGCGCGGCGGGGTTGGGAGATGCTGCAGTTCATACATGGCGATGCGCAGGATGGCGCGATCGGTGCTGGCCAGGCGTTCCACCGACCATTGCGGAGTCAGCTCGGCCAGCAGCGCGTCGATACGCTCGCGCTCTCGCCACGTCCCCTCGCACAACGCGCGGAAGAACGCCTGCTCCCGGTCCGGGACTTCGGGAGCGACGCGGCCGACGACGGTGGCCAGAGACTGCCGGCCGATATCGGCTTCGTAGAGGGCGCGCATGGCGAGTTCGCGCGCCCGCCGGCGGAGTCCAACGGTTCTCACCACGACGATCCACGCCCAAAAAAGAAACGACCACCCTGCGGTGGTCTGGTGGCACGCGATCCCGGCTGCGAGGCAGCCGCCAGGCGCGCGGTGCTCAGACGTGGGTGGTCAAGCACGGGAAGAGTATAGCAGAGGGGGTACGCTGTCGCAAGGCGACCTGCGCGACCGTCATTTCACCCGCTCCAGGTACGCGCCGGTCCGGGTATCCACCCGGATGCGGTCGCCCACCGACACGAACAAAGGGACCTGCACCGATACGCCGGTCTCCAGCCGCGCCGGCTTCGATCCTCCCGAGACGGTATCGCCCCGCACGCCGGGGGCGGTCTCCACGACTTCGAGCTCCACCGCATTGGGCAGTTCGACGGCGATGGGGCGCCCTTCGTAGAAGACCACCGTCACGTCCATGTTCTCTTTCAGGTAGTGGGCGGTATCGCCCAACAGCGCGCCCGACAACGACAACTGCTCAAACGTGTCCTGGTCCATCACCACGTAGTCGTCGCCGTGACGATAGAGGTACTGCATCGGCTTTCGATCCAGGTAGACCTGCGGCACGCGGTCATCCGAGGCAAAGTTCCGCTCCAGGACGGCGCCGGTGCGGAGGTTGCGCAGCTTCGCGCGCACGAAGGCCTGGCGCTGCGCGCGCTTGTGATGATGCGTTTCCACGACGGCGTACAGGTCGCCGTCCAGCTGGATGATCACCCCGGGACGGAACTCGTTGCTGGAAATCATCTCGTGGTCCCTCGCTACAGCTCCATCAGGTGTTTGGGCGCCGCGGTCAGATCGTCACACCCGTCTGGCGTGATTACGACCAGGTCCTCGATGCGCACACCGCCCCACCCCGGCAGGTACACTCCTGGTTCGACCGTCACCACCATCCCGGCCTCCAGGGTGGCCTCCTCGCGCGGGGACAACGTCGGCCCCTCGTGGATCGCCAGTCCGACGCCGTGGCCCAGGCCATGGCCGAAGTGATCGCCTTGTCCCGCCTCGGTGATCACCCGCCGCGCCAGGGCATCGGCGTCTCTGCCCGCGATCCCGGGCCGGATCCCCTGCAGCGCAGCGCGCTGGGCCGCCAGCACCAGATCGTAGATCTCCCGGTGGCGGGGGGAGGCGTCGCCGATGACGACGGTGCGCGTGCAGTCGGAGTGATACCCGCGCACGACCGCGCCGAAGTCGAGCGTGACGAACTCGTCGCCTCCGAGCACTCTCTCAGACGCGCGGCCATGCGGAAGCGAAGAGCGGACCCCGCTGGCCACGATGGTCTCGAAGGCTTCTTTGTCGGCGCCCTGCCGCCGCATGTAGAATTCCAGCTCCAGGGCGATCTCTCGCTCCTGCACCCCCGGCCGCAGATAGCCCTGGATATGCGTAAACCCGGCATCGGCAATCGCCACCGCCGTGCGGATCCGCGCCAGTTCGTCCGCATCCTTGATCCATCGCAACCGGTCGACGCCTGCCACCGGCACCAGTTCGGTGGGGCGCAGGGCGACCGCCAGCTCGTCATATTGCTTGTACGTCAAGCCGTCGCTCTCGAACCCGACGCGCCGCAGTTCCCGGCCGCGGGCGATCTCCGTCACGATGTCTGTGGCCTGACGGGGCACCTGGACGACCTCCCACCCAGGGGCCTCGGCCGCGGCCTGCTCGACATAGCGGAAATCCACTAGCAGCAGCGTCTCCCGCCCGGTGACCAGCGCGACGCCCGCCGACCCAACAAACCCGGTGAGGTAGGTCCGGTTCTCCGGGTTGTGAATCAGGATGGCGTCCAGGTGCTGTCCGGCCAGCAATGCGCGCACGCGATCGACTCGGGTCATGCTGCTCCTCTCATCACATCCGCGCGAGCTCTTCTGGTGATTTGCCTGGACCGCGCGCATCTCCTCTGCGGTGGCACCAAAAAGAAGAGGGCCCCGAATCGAGGCCCTCTTCCGTCGCAGCAGAGAGATGTCGTGTGTCGTTAGTGGAGGAACTTGACGGTCTCGGACCCCTCGAACGACAGGCCGTCGGTTGTCTGACCCTCCAGCGTGGCCATTGAGTCGCTCTGCGCAGCGCTGGCCTGCGCGCTGGCGTCCACCCGGATGTGAACCATGACGTCCTCAAGCCCATCGCCGTTGTAGTCGCCGAAGCTGGCCATCGGTTCGCCGTTGCCCTTCATCTCCAGCGCCCACCCGTTCAGATGGATACTCGCGAGGTCGGCACTGTGGACGTCAAATGCCGGGCACTCAGGTTTCTGGCCGTCAGAGCTGTACAGGATGACCGGGACGGTCCCCTGTTTCTTCAGGTTGATGGCACCGGGGACGATGTGGATGCACACCTTGATCATCTGGATCGGTGTCAGGAACGTGCCAAACCCCACGGGGGAGCTCAGGTTCGGCAGGTTGACCGTGCTGAGCAAGGCCCCGGAGGTAGCGTTGAGCACTGACAGCGTGTTACTGAACCGGTTGATGACGTACACTTTGGTGCTGTCCGAAGTTACTGCCACCCCGTGCGGGCCATCGCCGACACTCGTCGTGACTGGCGTCGCACCGACCAGTGCCGCATCAATCATCGTGACGTCGTGACTCCCCGAGTTGGCGACAACGACGCGCTTCCCGTTAGGTGAGACGGCCACGCCAAAGGGGCCAGATCCCACGTTCACACACGCCACGAGTGGCGCTGCCGGAGCGGCGCAGTCCACAACGGCATCGGCGGCGATGCCCGCCACCGTGATGCCCAGCAGCCTGCCATTTCCATAGTCCGCGGCATAGAGACGCGTCCCATCGGGGGCTATCGCCACGCCGACAAACACGCTGCCGACTGCGAAGATGGTGGCGATCACGGGATTCGCCCCCGCCACGCCGATCTGCGCCGGGTCAATCACCGAAATCCGTTGGGAGGTATTCGCCACATAAACGCGGGTGCCCGACGGGCTCACGGCCACGCCGGTGGTCGCACCGCCGAGCAGCAGCGTGGCGTCGAAGGACAGCGCCCCTGTGCTGCTGATGGTTAGCATCGAAAGTGCGCCCTGCGTCGCTCGGATCCCGAACTTCACCCCATGGGTCACAAACAGGCGTGTCCCGTCGGGGCTGACCGCGACGCCGAACGGAGACCTCACGGCAGTGGCGAATGTCGCCGACCCGACCACCGCCTTGGACTTGGCATCAATCGCATACACTGAGCTCGGAGATCCCGTCGCGCCCGCCACATACACGCGGGTCCCCTTCGGGTCCATGGCGACGCCATGTGTGGAGGCGCCGATGGACACCGCACTGAGTCCGTTGGTAGCGGTGTCGAGAACTGAGACATCGGTTACGCCGGAGTTGGTGATAAACGCGTTTGCACTTGGGCCTGCGCTGATCGCAGAGCCGGCAAGCAAAAGCGCCATCACCAGCCCGAGGACTAGATGGCGCATTGGTATTCACTCCTGAGAATTTGCGATGGATGGCTGAGCGCGGAGAAGGCCTGCGCATCACCCTCCTCAATTCCCTTGTTTCATGCCCGCAACAAGGGTTGCATAGACCTCCGACGGCCCTACAGGAGTGGCCCCGGATCTGTGGCGCTGGGAGCGGTAGAACGTGTGTTTGCCCGTTCTTCATCGGGGTCTGACCCTTTTGAAATCCCTGTACAGCCTGCACGCCGACTGAGCCATGCCTCACGAACCTCGCTCTGCAGGAATCTTCAGGGCGCCGATCGCTGCCGCGCGCATCATCGCAACCAGCTGAGCGACCTGCGCATCACGGCTGGCACGACCGGCGAGCCGCCAAGCCGCCGTCATGACGGTTCCCGGCGAGATACCGAGGTACCCGGCGATATCGGCGGCCGAGAAGCTCTCGACTCCTCTCAGCACGCCCATGACAAGAGTCCGAGTTCGATTACGAGGAGTCTTCCGGAACAATGCGGCAGGGGGGATCCCCGCCGCCGCGAGCGCGGCGGTCGCCGCAGCGGCAATCCGGCTGACACCCTCCCGGTCGGAGGATGTCCGGTGCGTGTTCAACCCGTCTTCTACAAAGCGTTGGTACGAGGACCCGCATCGCTTAGGATTCTCTGAAACCAGCTTTAGAACACGGTCAGGCTCAACGGGGACCAAGTCGTCCTTTCCACCAAGGTACCGCGCATAGCTGCTCCACCGGTAATCCTCTGGCCGGTGAACAAGACCTGCCCGCACGGGATTCAAGTGGACATAGCGGGTAGATTCCAGCAGGTACTCATCGCTGTCGACGACCGAGCTATGGAATCGGCCTCCAAACAGGTGCCCCCGCCGGTGCTGCCGACGGTTGAACGAAGCGGCATAACAACCGTGTAACCACTGCATGGCGCCGGAAATATTTGGCTGAGGCGTGCGAGCCACGAGATGAATGTGGTTGGTCATCAACCCGTAGGCCAGGAGGCTGATTGCGAAGCGCCCGATGGTTCCTGCCAATTGCTCGAGGTAAGCAGAGTAGTCCTGATCATCACGAAAGACGGCCTCGTCATTGTTTCCACGGATTGTCACGTGGTAGATGGCTCCGTCGTAGGCAATTCGAAATGGGCGTGGCATACAAAGGGGTCTGACCCTTTTGAAATCTCAACCTTTGGGTCGCAGTCACCTCTCGAGGGGGTTTAGGGACAGCCGACCGCGGCCACGCGGATCCGGCCAGTCGCGGGGAGCAGGCGGACGCACCACCTGGCCTGGCCATTGGCCAGAGTGACGGTTCCACCCCCAGATGGGGCGCCAAACAGGCTCACCCCGTTGAACAGCGCGGCGGTGGACACAGCGCCTCCGAACCGTGCGTAGGTCACTCGAACGCCGTCGGGCAGCCGCCGGAGGCGGCTTTGGGTCGTTGTACTCTCGTCGCGGACGACGATGAAGTAGCGATCACTTCCAGGCTCGAACTGCAGCCCGTGCGCCCGCCTGGGGCGGCGCTCCGCCATCGCGAGGGCCTGGGCGGCCCGCAAATCCGACACCAGTGCCGTAGCTGCGGCGCGAACGCGGAGGCGCGCCGTGAGCGAACCGGCCTGCCAGACAATTGCGGCGACGACCGCAATGAGACCAATCGCGACCAGAATCTCGAGAAGGGTCGCTCCCCGAATCCTCTGACCTGGGGCCACCGGACGCCTCTGCCCGTCCGGACGCCATCAGACCATAGGAACGGCCGGCGGCGCAATGACTCAACCAGGTCAAAAAACAACCGGCCGGGCGCTGTTGCCCGGCCGGTATTGAGCCCATGCCTCCAGGTTACTTCAATGGAATCGGCGGTGTAGCCGCAAGCAGGCGGTCAACCAGCCCGGCCCACCTGCCGACTGCCCCTACCAGGATGTAGGCGTGCTCAAGCGCCAGCATCGCGGCCGGATCCGGCTTCAGCTGCACGGACCGCTCCAGCGATGCCACCGCCCTTCCGCCAAACCTGCCGGCATAGGGCGCCAGGCCAAGCTTGGACAGCTGGTACGCGTACAGATACGCGACGCCCAACCAGTAGTGCGCCTCGGCGTCGTTCGCACTACGGGCGATGCTGTCCGTATAGGGCTTGATCGCTGCGGTGAACTCCGCTTCCGAGTACAGCCGCGTCGAGTCGAACTGCGGTGAGGCAGCCGACACGGCCGCCGTAGCCAGGGCGATCAGGATTGCGACAATCGACAGCACGCGACGCATGGACATCGCCACCTTAGTCCTTCACGATCTGCGGGGTGATCAGGAAGATCACCTCCGTCTCCGACGCGTTCGTATCCGTGGACCTGAACAACTCTCCGAGAATGGGGATATCCCCGAGCAGCGGCACCTTCAGCACCGTCGTGCGCTCCGAGCGGTCGATGAGGCCGCCCAGCACGATGGTCCTGCCGTCTGGCACCGCCAGCGTCGTATCCGCATTACGCGTATTCACCCTGAACGCCGACTGGCCTGAAAAGATTTCCTGCGTGCCAAGCGAACTGACCTCGGGCGTCAAGGACAGGGTAATAAGGTTATCAGTATTCACTCGGGGGGTCGTGACCAGTTTGACACCGACGTCGATATAGCTAATCGTCGTCGTCGTCACGCCTTGCTGGGTGGTCGTGGTAAACACCGGGACTCGTGTAGCAAGTTGGATCGTCGCCTTGTTCCCATCCAGCGTCGCGATGCGAGGAGATGTTAAGATCTTGGCCTTGCCCTCGTTGACCAGCGCACGCAGGTTGAAATTCAAGAGCGTCGAGGAAACAAGGTTGAAGGTGAGACGTCTGCTCGCGCTGTCCAGCATGACGTTCCCAAAGCCGATGCCACCGGGGGCAGCAGCCGCGGTATCGCCGCTCCAGAGACCCAACCCGCGCACAGCAGTGATGTTGACCTCCACCACGCTCACCTGGATGACGACCTGCGGGATCCTCACATCAAGCGTGCCGAGCACTTTCACCACTTCCTCGTGCTGCGCCGACGTTCCGGTGATCAACAGCCCGTTCGTCCGCGGATCTACGGCGACCCGCACTCCGGGGACCGCCGCGGCC
>Ga0209266_1000423_pt1 | contig 33622 bp, 24 predicted proteins | sample GraSoiAngelo_132_FD_185889 | JGI IMG/M metagenome (GOLD analysis project Ga0209266, IMG submission 185889) | Grasslands soil microbial communities from the Angelo Coastal Reserve, California, USA - 14_0929_02_40cm (SPAdes) (version 2) | ecosystem: Environmental > Terrestrial > Soil > Grasslands ...
CCGCGAGCGGCTCGGCGAACCGCTCCAGCCACAGCTCGAGCTCCGCGTTGCGCCGCTTGAGCGGAGCACGGGTGCCGTGCACGCCCTGCAGCGTCCACGCGTAGCGGTACGACCAGCGCAGCTCTCCAGCGAGCACGGGCGGCCCCGGCTTGACGGTCTCCGCCGCCGCCTGGAAGAACTCGTCGAGGCGCGAGACGCGGAACGCGCTCGCGGGCTCGAGCTCGGCGAGGAGGTCGCGCAACCGCGGCAGGTCGGGATGCGCCGCGTGGTGGTCGGCGCCGACGAACAGCGGGATGTGCGCACCAGCGGCACGCGGCACCAGCGCCTCGCGGACCGCCGCCCACGCCCCGGGCAGGCGGTTCGCGTCGGCCGGCAGCGCGGCGCCGATCTCGTAGCCCTGGGGCGGCAGGTGCCACAGCAGGATCTCTTTCCCGTCCGGCCCGCACCAGCGATACAGATCCCGCTCCTGGCCCCGCTCACCGCCCAGCCCACGCCACACCACGCCCGAGCGCAGCCCGAATTCCCGCGCCAGGGTAGGGAGGATCCCGGGGTGGCCGAAGGCGTCAGGCGAGTACAGCACGTCGAGGCGGGCCCCCCAATGCTCCGCGTCCGCCGCGCCGAACAGCAGGTTCCGCACGAGGGCTTCCCCGGAGGGGATCAGCTCGTCGGCCAGCACGTACCACGGCCCCACCTGCAGCCGCCCCGTCTTCACGAGCGCCTTGAGATCCGACTCGCGCTCCGGCCGCGCCCGCAGATAGTCGGCGAGGAGCACCGTCTGGCCGTCGAGTAGGAAGCTGCGATAGCCCGCGTCCGCCCTCAGCCGCTCGATCAGCTCGTCCAGCACTCCGACGAGCCGCGCCTGGAAGGCCGCCTGCGGCAGGTACCACTCGCGGTCCCAGTGGGTGTGGGCGATGAGGTGGAAGATCAACCCTGTCATGGGCGCGCCTAAGCCTAAGGGGCGTCCTTGAGAAGTGCGAGAGGTGCGCTTGACGCCGCCTTGATGCAGGGGAGCTTCATTTGAACTCGCTCTTCACCAGGTGGTGTGTATGCAGCCCAACACGTTACCGGTGGTCGCCATGATGGCGCTCACGATCACGCCCGTCCTTCGAGCACAAGTGACATCACCTCAGTTCCGGGACCAGATCAACGCGGCGGTCAAGATCCGCGCGGTCGGCGCCTGGGGTCGGGCTGAGCTCACGGAGCCAAGGGTCGATGCAGACACGATCCGCTATTCCCGCGCCCGGGTGCTCGCCTCGTTTTCGACTCCGAGCGCCTTGCCCCAGCCGCGAGGCCTTGTCCTGCCCCAGCCCCTGCCTTTGGAGGACCTAACCGAGATTCAAGTGCCAAGCGGCAATGACGCCGCACATGGGGCGGTGGCGGGAGGGCTGCTCCTGGGCCTCATCGGGCTCGTCGCCGGGGTCGCAACGAGCAGTTGCGACTCATGCCTTGGTAGGGGAGCTAGCGCGGGGAACGTCATGGGAGTCGCTCTCATCGGCGGCGCGATCGGGGCTGGCATCGGCGCGCTCCTAGGGAGCGCATCGACGCGATGGAAGATTGTCTACCGCGCCGGGCCTAGCAGTTCACCGCCTCACTGAGTCGACCCTCCGATCCGCGTGAGGGGCTGACCGCGCTCCCGCGAGCCGCGATATTGACCGCCCATGAGTCCGCGACCCTGGCTCGCCGTCTCCGCGCTCGCGATCGCCGCCGCCTTCGCGACCCGCCTCAAGCCCGGCCTGCTCCCGGACGGATCGACGCTCCTGCCCTCGGGCTGGCGCATCCGGCCCGCGGGGCGTCAGGTCACGGTCGGCACCCTGCCCCTCGGCCTCGCGACCCTGTCCGACGGCTCCGTGCTGGTGACGAACAACGGCTACGCCGAGAACGGCCTGATGCGGATCGACCCCGGCGCGGGAGCGGTCACCTGGACGCAGCCGCTCGCTGCCGCGTGGCTCGGCCTGGCGCGCACCGGTGCGGACGGCCACGACACCGTGTGGGTGAGCGGCGCCGGGACGAACCGCGTGTACCGCTTCTCACGCCGCGGTGCGGATTGGGCCGTGGATACGGCGACGCTCGCGGACCCAACGCAACCGTTGTTCGTCGCGGGGATCGCGCCCGCCCCGCAGCGCGGCCTGGTGGCGGCGGTCGGGAACCTGAGCGACTCGGTCTACCTGCTCGACGCCACGACGCTGGCGCGTCGCACCGCCGTCCCGGTCGGGCACCGTCCCTACACGGCAGTGGCAGACTCCGGCCACCTCTATGTCAGCAACTGGGGTGACTCGAGCATCTCCGTTATCGATCTCTCCGACCGTCCGACTGCGCCCGGCAGGGAGTCCCTTAGGGTCCGGCCGTCCATGTTCGTGGGCCCCCATCCGTCCGCCATGGCCTTGCACGGCGCCGATCTGTTCGTGGCCCTCGCCGGCGCGAACGGCGTGGTCCGCGTGGACGTCGTCACCGGCCGGGTGATGGAGCAGCTGACCGTCGCACTCGGACCGCGAGCGCCCGTCGGCAGCGACCCGAACGCGCTTGCTCTGGCGGCCGACGGTCGCACGCTGTACGTCGCCATGGCCGGCAACAACGCCGTCGCCGTCGTCCGCGTGGAGCCCCCCGCTATGCGTGTTGCCGGGTTGATCCCCGTCGGTTGGTATCCCACGGCCGTCGCCGTCTCCGCCGACGGCTCGACGTTGTACGTGGCGAACGGGAAAGGCGCGGGCTCGGGCGCCAACCCGGATGGGACGTTCATCGGGAGAGTGATCACGGGCTCGGTGTCGATCATCCCGGTCCCCGACTCGACAACACTCGCGCGCTACACGCGGCAGGTGTATGTCCTGAGCCCCTACTCGAACGCGGCGCTGCGCCGGGTGTCCCCTAGCCGCCTAACCGCCCATCCGCCGATCCGCCATGTGGTCTACATCATCCGCGAGAACCGGACCTACGATCAGGTGTTCGGCGACCTGCGCCAGGGAAACGGCGACCCCAGCCTCGCGATCTTCAACGATTCGGTGACGCCGAACGCGCACGCGATCGCGCGACGCTGGGTGCTGTTCGACAACTTCTACGTGGACGGCGAGGTGAGCGCGGACGGGCACGAGTGGACGGACCGTGCGTTCGCCGGCGACTACAACGAGAAGACCTGGCCGCAGAACTACTCCAAGAGGCGGGCGTGGGATCTCAGGAACGGGGAGGATCTCGTCAACCCGCGCGGCGCCTATCTCTGGGACGCCGCGCGGCGGCAGGGGCTGTGGGTGGTGAATTTCGGCGAAAACACCCTCACCGAGCTCGACGCGCCCGACGCTGGAACGAACATCCGGACGCCCATCCCCGGGTTGCAGGACATCACCGTCTCGAACTATCCCGGCTTCGTTCTGGACATTCCGGATACGACGCGGGCACGAATCTTCGCCGACTCGGTCGGGAGCTGGGATGGGCAAGGCCGGTTCCCCGACCTCGGTATCCTGTGGCTGCCGCGCGACCACACCCGGGGCCGGCGCGCCGACGAGCCCACCCCCCGCGCCATGGTCGCGGACAACGATCTGGCACTCGGGCGGATCGTGGAGCGCCTGTCCCGGTCGCCCGCATGGGCGTCCCTCGCGGTGTTCGTGCTGGAGGACGACGCCCAGAACGGCCCAGACCACGTGGACGCGCACCGCTCCGTGCTGCTCGTCGCGTCGCCCTACGCGCGCCGCGGCGTCGTGGACAGCACCTTCTACACGACGAGCTCGGTGGTGCGCACCATCGGGGAGATTCTTCACCTCGCTCCGCTGAGCCAGTACGACGCCGCGGCTACGCCATTATGGAACGCCTTCACCTCGCGCCCCGCCGCCGCGCCGTTTGCCCACTTGCCCAGCACCTGGCCGCTGGACGAGCGCAACCCCACCGCCTTCCGCTCGCACATTCCGGATCGCGATCTCGCCCGGGCGGATGCCGCCGACGAAGCGGAGTTGAATCGCGAGATCTGGGAGAGCGTGCACCCGGGCTCGGCACCGCCGCCCCCGCGGCGGTCGCTAGTGGTCGCGAGGTGAGCAGGCAGAACCCCTAAAGAGGCCTCGCAACTCGTTGTGGTAACGCGGCTCCGCTGACCCCCGACGAGCGGTGTTGCGTCGGCGCGACAGCCATGCGTGCCATACGGTCACATACGAGCGGCACGCAATTACCGTAGCGACGCGCCGCTCCGAGCGGGCGGACGTGTCAGGTATTGCCCTACAACCACTTGGACAGTTCGCGCACTTCCGCCACACCGCTTCCGCAACCCGGCATATGGATTGCTGACCTCAAGCTGTTCGTAACCGCTCATCCGTCCCGCAGAAATCGCAACCGAGGCCGCACGGCAAAGGGGCTCGACCTGGCTCGGATTCCGCTGCTGCACTATTTCCGCGCGGGCACTGGCCACGGTCCCAGTGGCTCGATCGCGGTCGGCGCGTCGCCTGCACGCCAGGCCGATCGCGCTGCGCCGCAGTTCTCCCCCATCTCGGTTCCCGTCGCCCGCCCGACGGTGCGCGGCAAGTTCCTCTTCCTCGGCGACGCCAAGTTCTACGTCCACGGCGTCACCTACGGCGCGTTCGCGCCCGACGCCGAGGGGCGCGAATTCCACGACCTCGCGTTGGTGGAGCGGGACTTCGCGCTGATGGCGGCGAACGGGATCAACACCGTTCGGATCCCGCACACGACGCCACCCCGCGCGCTGCTCGACATCGCGCTGCAACACGGGCTCCGAGTCATGGTCGGGCTCAGCGCGGAGCAGTACGTCGGGTACCTCCTGGACCGACCGCCGGGCGGCCCGGACGTGGAGGCACTCATTCGCAGCAAGGTGCGCAGCGTTGCAGGGCATCCAGCGCTGCTGTGCTACGCCATCGGCAACGAGATTCCCGCGCCCATGGCGCGCTACATCGGCGGTAGCGCAGTCGAGCGCTACCTCGAGCGGATGTACCAGGTGGTCAAGGAAGAAGACCCCGACGGGCTCGTCACCTACGTCAACTACCCGACCACCGAATACCTGCGGTTGCGGTTTCTCGACCTCGTCTGCTTCAACGTGTACCTCGAGTCGCAGGACCGGTTCGAGGCCTACCTCGCGCGCCTCCAGAACATCGCGGGCGACCGGCCGCTCCTCATGAGCGAGCTGGGCCTCGACAGCCTGCGTCACAGCGAGAGCGCGCAGGCGCGATCGCTCGACTGGCAGGTGCGGACGGCGTTCGCCGCCGGCTGCGCCGGCGTGTTCGTGTTCGCTTGGACCGACGAGTGGTACCGACACGGGCACGACGTCGAGGACTGGGAGTTCGGCCTGACGCGCGCCGACCGGTCGCCGAAGCCCGCGCTGGAAGCTGTCCGCGAAGCGTTCGCGGAGTCGCCGTTCTCGCCGCGCGTGCCGTGGCCGCGCGTCTCGGTCGTGGTGTGCTCCTACAACGGGGCACCCACCATCCGCGACTGCCTCGAGGGGCTGAGCCGGCTCGCCTATCCGAATTACGAGGTGATCGTGGTGGACGACGGGTCCACCGACGACACGGCCGCCATCGCGCGGCGGTACAACGGCCGGCTCATCCAGACGGAGAACCGCGGTCTCGCCAACGCCCGCAACACGGGCCTAGCCGCGGCCACGGGTGAGATCGTCGCCTACCTCGACGACGACGCCTACCCGGACCCGGAGTGGCTCACCTATCTCGTCGCCACCTTCATGAGCACGTCGTACGCCGGTGTGGGTGGCCCGAACATCGCCCCGCCAGGGGACGGACCGATCGCCGAGTGCGTCGCCCAGGCGCCGGGCGGGCCCGTGCACGTTCTCGTCACCGATCGCCAGGCGGAGCATATCCCTGGCTGCAACATGGCGTTCCGGAAGTCCTGTCTGGACGCGATCGGGGGGTTCGACCCGCAGTTCCGGACGGCCGGCGACGACGTGGACGTGTGCTGGCGGCTACGCGAGTTCGGTTGGAGCCTCGGCTTCAGCCCGGCCGCGCTCGTCTGGCACCACCGCCGGAATTCCGTGCGCACCTACTGGAAGCAGCAGATCGGCTACGGCCGCGCGGAGGCGATGCTGGAGCGGAAGTGGCCCGAGAAGTACAACGGGCCGGGGCACGTCCGCTGGACGGGCCGCATGTACGGCTCTGGCCTCACGCGCGCCCTCGGGTGGCGCCAGCCCCGCATCTATCACGGCATCTGGGGAAGCGCACCGTTCCAGTCGCTCTACGACCCGGCGCCCAGCTTGCTCGGCTTCCTGCCGCAGATGCCCGAATGGCATCTGCTCACCGCGGCGCTGGCGGGCATGGCGGTGTTGAGTGCCGTGTTCGAGCCGCTCAAGGTCGCGGTGCCCATGTTGATCGTGGCCCTGCTGCCGCCGGTCGCGCAGGCCTGGCTGAGCGCCGCCCGCGCATCCTTCCCGGAAGCGTCGCACCGCCGAGCTCGGTTGATGCGGCGGGTGATGACGGCCGCACTGCATCTGCTCCAGCCCCTCGCCCGCCTGCGCGGGCGCCTCAAGAACGGCCTCACGCCCTGGCGCCGGCACGGCGCCGTACGGCCGGCGCCGCTCTGGCCCGTGACGGCGGCCATCTGGAGCGAGCGCTGGGAGACGCAGCACGCGCGCCTGCGGACGCTCGAAGCACGACTCCGGGTGGAGGGCGCGTGCGTGCTCCGCGGTGCGGAGCACGACGCCTGGGACTTGGAAATCCGTGGCGGCATTCTTGGCGCTGCACGGGTGCTCATGGGTCTGGAGGATCATCCCGCCGGCAAGCAGCTGGTGCGGCTGCGCTGGTGGCCTGAGGTACCTGGGCGCGGGCCGGTTCTCGTGTTGGGCTTGGCGGGGCTCACTGTCGCCGCCGCGCGCGCGGGCGCCCGGCTGGCCGCCCTCTTCCTCGGGTTCGGCACCCTGCTGCCCGCGCTCCACATCGTCGAGCAGTGCATGGCCGCCATGGCCGCGATCCGCCAGACCGCGGGCCGCCTACAGAACGGAGGCTGGTGATGGGCATGGTGCTCTGGGGAAACCTCTCGTGGCACCCCGCCGCCGCAGCGTGGCGGGAGGTCGCGCCGACGGCGCCCACGCCAGAATGCATCGAGGTGTTGCACCGCGAGAACGGCACCGCGACCTACCGCCTCGTCGGGGCGGGGCCGGGCGGCACGCCGATCATTGCGCGGCGCTCGGGGAGGGCGAAGGCCCTGGTCCTGCGGACGCTCTATGAGAAGATGCTGTCGCGTCTCCCGATCGCGGCGCCGCGGTATTGCGCCTTCCGAGCGGATGGCCCGGGGTTCGCGTGGGTGTTCCTCGACGAAGGCGGGGGCGGCCGCCCGTGATGGACGACTTGGCCCTCTACCGCCGTCTCGCGCGCCAAGCGGCCGCGTCGTGGCACCTCGTGGCCGTGTTGTTCTTGGTCAGCCTCCTCGCCAGCCCGCTGGCGCTCCTGGCGCCGCTCCCGCTCAAGATCGCCGTGGACTCGGTGCTGGGCTCGCGCCCGTTGCCCGGCCTCCTGGATGCCCTGCTGCCGGCGGGGGCGACGCGCTCGACGGCGGGCCTTCTCATTCTCGTGGCGGCCCTCGCTGTCTTCATCGCGCTCGCGAACCAGCTGCAGGTGACGGTGCAGAAGTATCTGACCGTGCTGGCTGGAGAGAAGCTGCAGCTCGACTTCCGCGCGCAGATCTTCCGTCACCTGCAGCGGATGTCCCTCGCCTACCACGACACGATCGGCACCGCCGATTCCGTGTACCGCATCCAGCAGGACGCGCCGGCCATCCGGTCCATCGTGATCGACGGGTTCATTCCACTGGTGAGCTCGGCCCTGACCCTGGCCGGCATGGTGTACGTGACGATCCGCATCGATTGGCAGCTCGCGCTGGTGGCTCTCGCCGCCTCGCCGGCGCTGCTCCTGGTGGCGCAGGCATACCGGCCGCGACTGCGCAGCCAGTCACGCGAAGTGAGACGACTGGAGAGCGCCGCGCTCGGCGTGGTGCACGAAGTGCTGGGCGCGCTCCGGGTCGTGAAGGCGTTCGGGCAGGAGGAGCGCGAGGGGGACCGCTTCGTCCATCGTTCCGGGGACGGCGTGCGCGGCCGCGTCCGTCTGGCGCTGGCCGAAGGTCGCTTCGCCGTCGCCGTCGGTCTGATCACCGCCGTGGGTATGACGATCGTGCTCTACCTGGGCATCGCCCATGTCCGCTCCGGCGCGCTGTCGCTGGGCGAGCTGCTCCTGGTCATGGGGTACGTCGCCAAGCTGTACGATCCGATGAAGACGATCAGCCGCAAGGTGGCCACGCTGCAAGGGTACCTGGTGAGCGTCGAACGAGCGTTCGCGGTGCTCGACGAGCAGCCGGACGTCGAGGAGCGCCCCGACGCACAGCCTATCGCGCGCTCGCGCGGTACCATTGCCTTCGAGAACGTGTCGTTCTCCTATGCGCCGGACCGCCCGGTATTGCACGACGTCTCCTTCGCCATTGCCGCGGGGACGAGCGTGGGGATCGAAGGCGCAACTGGCGCCGGCAAGACCACGCTCACCAACTTGCTCACCCGTCTCTACGACCCCAGTGCCGGTCGGATTCTGCTGGACGGCGTGGACCTCCGGGACTATCGACGTGACGACCTCCGGCGGCAATTCGCCGTCGTGCTCCAGGACTCGGTGCTGTTCTCGGCGAGCATCGCCGAGAACATCGCGTACGCCGTACCCGGCGCGAGCCGCGAGCAGATCGTCGCAGCCGCCCGGGCAGCCAATGTGCACGAATTCATCGAGCGCCTCCCGCAGGGTTACGACACGGAGGTGGGGGAGCGGGGCGTCAAGCTGTCGGGGGGCCAGCGTCAACGCATCGCCTTGGCGCGCGCCTTCCTGAAGGACAGCCCGGTGCTGATCCTGGACGAGCCCACGAGCGGCGTGGACGCGCACACCGAGGCCGCGATCGTGGAAGCGCTGGGGCGCCTGCAGCAGGGCCGCACCGTGATCATCATCAGCCACCGGCCCAGCGCGGTGGCGCGGTGCTCGGCGATGATCAGGATCGAGCACGGCCGCATCGTCGTGGACACGAGCCAGGCGGCCGCGCCGGCCCCCGCCCCTCCGCGGCCGGCCGCCCTGCCGACCCGCCTCGCGACGGCACGGCGCCAGGAGACCCTGTTGGCCCACCCGGCCGTCCAGGCGTGGCGCCGGCTCAACCCCGACCGTGTGGTGCCCGAGCGGATCACCCCGGCCAAGTTCAAGGCCAACAAGACACGGTCCCATCTCACCGTGTACCGTTTGCAAGGCGTCGGGCCCGAGGGCGAGGCCGTCATCGCGAAGCGCTGCGACCGCGGCGAGGGTCTGGTGGAGCGGGCAGTGTACGAGCGGGTCCTCCCGCACGTCTCGCTGCCGGGTCCCCATTTCTACGGCGCCGTTGAGGACCAAGACGTCTGCTGGCTCTTCATCCGCGAGGTCCAGGGTGAGAAATACGACGTAGACCGGCCCGATCATCGGGCCGCGGCGGCGCAGTGGCTCGGACTCTTGCACACCGAGGCGCCCTCGGTCGCCCGCCGAGCGGGCCTGCCCGACGCGGGACCGGGTCGCTACCGCGACCAGATGCGCGCCACGCGTGATGCCGTTCGCAACCACTTGGACAATCCCGCGTTCGGCAATGGCGACCTCGCGTTTCTCGACCGCCTCCTCGAGCAGTTCGACGACCTGGACGAGCACTGGGGTCGGCTCGAGCGCGACTGCTCGGGGCTCCCGCCGACGCTGATCCATGGCGATTTCAACGGCAAGAACCTGCGGATCCAGACGGCGCCATCCGGTCCTCAGCTCGTCGCGTTCGACTGGGCGGATGCCGGACTGGCCGTGCCCGCCGTTGATCTCGCCCAGGTCGCCACGCCCTCGTTTCGCATGTCGGCGAGTCCGGACCTCGCCACCTACTGGTCCGTCGTGCGCGAGTCGTGGCCGACGTGCGACCACGCGGACATCGAGCGGCTTGCGAACTGTGGGGCCGTGTTCCGTGCGCTGGCGGTCATCACGTGGGATGCGAACCATCTCGCCGAAGCATGGGCAGATGCCTTCCTGCCGAACCTGCAGATCTACCAGGCGGAGCTGGTTAGGGCGCTCGATCACCTCGGCTGGCCCTTCCGATCGGAATCGCCGGGCCGCGCGCCGGCGCTGCCGGGCCAACCCCGATGACCGCCCTGCGGATCGGGTTCCTGTTCCGGCGGCCCTACGGCGCGGGCCACGTAAGCATCTTCCCGAAGACCATGCAGGCGCTCGCCGACGCCGGCGTGGTGGTCGATGTCATCGCTGCCAACGGACGCCTCATCGACCTCTCGACGGTACGGTTGGAGCACGACCTGTACGTGCTGAAGCAGATCTCCGGGATCTCGATGAGTCTGGCGGGAGTCCTGCATGCGCAGGGCGCCGCCATCGTGAATCCATATCCCGTGACGGTCGCGATCCGCGACAAGGTGATTGCCGCGCGCATTCTCGGGGCTGCGGGGGTCCCGATGCCCGCCACGTACGTCGTTTCGCAGCCCGATCTGTTGACGCCGCTGCTGAATGTGGGACCGCTCGTCGTCAAGCCATACGACGGCACGTGCGGGTTAGGTGTGCGCGTCGTCCGGAACGAGGCCGACCTGTTCGCCGAGCCGCGCGCCGCGCACAAGCCTCCCCCCATCCTCGCACAGCGCTATCACCCGCCCGAGGGGCGTGACTTGAAGATCTATGTGATCGGCGAGCAGCTCTTCGGCGTCCGAAAGGTCTTCCCGGCCCGGACGGAGGCGGAGAAGTGCGGTGAGCCGTTCTCGCCGACCGCCGAGCAGCGAGAAATCACGCTGCGCTGTGGCCGCGCGTTCGGTATCGACCTCTACGGCGTCGACTTCATCGAGAGCGAGGGGAAACAGTACGTCGTAGACATGTCCAGCATCCCCGGCTTCAAGGGCGTGCCGGATGCACCGTCGCATCTCGCGAACTACTTCTACGCGGCCGCGGAGCGCGCCGCCCGCGGGGAATCCTTGTGGGAGCCGCCCGACGCGCGGCGGGCCTTGCAGGGTGTAGGTCTCTCGTGAGGTGTCTCATCGTCAACGGCGACGACTTCGGCGCGAGCGGCGGGATCAACCGCGGGATCGTCGAGGCACACCGCGACGGGATCCTGACGAGCGCGAGCCTGCTGGTGGACGGGCCGGCGAGCGCGGAAGCAGCCGCGCTCGGGCGCCAGCACGCCGGCCTGAGCCTGGGGCTGCACCTGGAGCTCGACCCCGACGACCCCGAACGCGTCGCCGCCGAGTGCGACCGTCAGCTGGCGCGATTCTTCGAGCTGGCCGGGGAGCCTCCGACCCATGTGGACTCCCACCACGACGTGCACCACGACCCGCGCCTCCTGCCGCACGTGCTCGCGCAGGCCGAGCGCGCGGGCATCCCCGTGCGGGGGCACTCCTTGGCTCGCCACCTCGGGAAGTTCTACGGGCAATGGGGCGGCCGCACACATCCCGAACAGATCGGCGTGGACGGCTTGCTTCGCCTGCTGGACGCCGAGGTCCGCGAGGGCGTGACCGAGTTGTCCTGCCACCCCGGCTACGTGGAGCCCGGGTTTCGCTCGGGGTATGTGGCGGAGCGCGAGATGGAGCTGCGGACGCTGTGCGACGCACGCGTACGGCAGGGCATCCGCGCCCGGGAGATCCGCCTCGTCAGCTTCCGCGACCTCCCCGCGCTCGCGCCATCCGCTGCCGCGCTCGGGGAAGCGACATGAGCACGGTCGTCATGTCGGTCTACAAGGTCGCCAGTTTCTCCGAGGGCGGCGGTCACTTCTGGGTCTACTTACAGTACGCCCTGGGGCTGCGCCGCCTGGGGTGTGACGTCTACTGGCTGGAGCAGCTCCGCCCGGCTCGTGATCCCGAGCGAGAGGCCACCATCCTCTCGACCTTCCTAGAGCGGATGAAGCGCTACGGGCTCGAGGGCAAGACGCTCCTCTACACGATGGACCGCGACGGGGATGACGGTGCCACGTCGCCACGCTTCATCGGTTGCACGAGGCCCGAGGCCGAGGCGGTGCTGCGACGAGCGGATGTGCTCCTGAACTTTCACTACGCGATCGACCCGCGGCTGCTCGCGTGCGCCCGCCGCACCGCGCTCGTGGACATCGACCCGGGGCTGCTGCAGTTCTGGATGAGCACCGGCCAGCTCCGCGTGCCCCCGCACGACTGCTACCTGACCACCGGCGAGACCGTCGGGACGCCCGCGGCCCGCTTCTCCGATTGCGGCCTGCCGTGGACTCGCATCCGTCCGCCCGTGTGCCTCGACCTCTGGCCCGTCACCCATGATCACCGGGCCGACGCCTTCACGACTGTCTCCAGCTGGTCCTCCGCGAGCTGGCTCAAGGTGAATCGGGATGGGGAGACCGTCCTCCTCGACAACACGAAGCGGGTCTCTTTTCTCGAGTTCGTGGACTTGCCCAGCCACACGAATCAGCCCCTCGAGCTCGCGCTGTGCCTCCTCGATCGCGATCCGGAGGGCCAGGCACGCCTCAAGCAGGCCTTGAAGGACGCGGAGGACCGGATGCGCCTCGAGGAGCATGGCTGGCGGGTGCGTGACTCGCGAGAGGTCACGGGCAGCCCCGAGGCCTACCGCTCCTACATCCAGCGGTCGCGTGGTGAGTTCAGCGCGGCCAAGCCGTCCTGCATGAGTTTTCAGAATGCCTGGGTCAGCGACCGCACGTTGTGCTATCTGGCGAGCGGGAAGCCAGCCGTCGTGCAGCACACGGGCCCGAGTTCGTACCTGCCCGACGGCGAGGGGATGTTCCGCTTCACCTCGCTCCAGGAGGCTGCTCGAGGGCTCGAGGAGATCAACACCCATTACGAGCGCCATTGCGCCGCGGCTCGCGACATCGCCGAGACGTATTTCGACGCGCAGCGCGTCCTGGAAACCGCCCTGAACGCCGCGCTGGGCGCGTCCCTGGAAAGCGTGTCGTGAGCGTCACCGTCTGCCTCGCGCCCGCCAACACGGTGGCCTATCCGAACGGGGGTGGCCATCTGTGGGTCTATCTGCACTGGGCCTTGGCCCTGAAGGCGCTCGGCTGCCGCGTGATCTGGCTGGAGGGCATCGATGTGGACGACCGCGACACCTCGCCTGCGGGCCGCCGCCGCAGGCGCGGCGGCGCAGCGCCCGACTGCGTCGCGACGCTCAAGGCGCGACTGGCCCCCTATCGCTTGGCAGACTCGCTGGCGCTGTACGCGATCAACGGCGACGCGATCCCCGAGGAGGTGGCCCAAGGCTGCCGGGACCTCGATGCAGCCACCGGGGCTGATCTCCTCCTCAATCTGTGGCACTCGGCACCCGCCCGGGTCGTCCGACGGTTCCGCCGTTCGGCGTTCATCGATACCGACCCGGGGTTGCTCCAGATCTGGATGACCACGGGCGCGGTCGATCTGGCGCCCCACGACGTCTATTTCACGATCGGCGAGACCGTTGGCCAGGCGGGAGCCCGGTTTCCCGACGGCGGCCGCCCGTGGCTGTACACGGCCCCTCCAATCTTCCTGCCGGAGTGGCCCGCACTCGCGCCGGACGGCACCGCCCCGTACACCACGGTGGCGCACTGGTGGGGCGGGACCTTCGAGTACAACGGCACCGTGTTCTCCAACGAGAAACGGGTCGCGTTTCTCGAGTATCTCGACCTGCCCCTTCAAAGCCGCGTGCAACTCGAGGTGGCGGTGTGCTTGGCGGAGCACTACGAGGAATACCGCCAGCTGATGGAGCCCAAGGGCTGGAGGCTGCGGGAGGCGTGGGACGTGAGCGCGACGCCGGAGGCGTACCGGAGGTACGTGCAGGGCTCGCGCGGCGAGTTCAGCTGTGCCAAGCCGGCCTACGTCGCCCTCGACACCGCCTGGGTGAGCGATCGCACGCTGTGCTACCTCGCGAGCGGCAGGCCCGCCATCGTGCAGCATACCGGTGCCAGCCGGTTCTTGCCGGACGCGGAGGGTCTGTTCCGGTTTAGGAGCATGGACGAAGCGGCGCAGGCGCTCGCGGCCGCCGAGGCCGACTACGAGCGCCACGGTCGAGCGGCTCGCGCGCTGGTCGAGGAGCACTTTGACGCACGGCGAGTCGTCGCGCGGGTGCTGGAGCGGGCGCTCGGGCACCGCGCGAGGACGGCGGCATGACCGCGGTGCGCGAGCGCGGCGGCGTCGGGGACGTCCTCGAAGCACGGGGTGAGCCCGGATGGGCCGAGCTGGGGGAGGCGCTGCGCGCGCTGTTGGACGGCGCCGATCCTGCCGTTCGGGTGATCGGAGTGCAGCAGCTCAAGGCGAAGGTGTACCGCCTGCAGCTGGACGCAGGGGCTCCGTGGAGCTCGGTGGTCGTGAAGCGCCTGGAGCCCGCCGTCGCCCACCGCACTCAGCTGGTGGCGCAGCGGTGGCTACCCGCGCTGGGCCTGGGTGATCGCTGTGCGCGGCTGCTCTGCATGGCAGGTGACCGCGCCGCCCGGCTCGTATGGCACGTCTACGAGGATCTCGGCGACGACACGCTCGCGGCGCGTCCGACGTCGGACCGGGTACGCGCGACCGTGGATCTCGTTGCCGAGCTCCACACGCGCGCGGCCCGCCACCCCGTGCTGCCCGACGTCCGCCGCTACGGCGAAGGGTTCGGGATCCAGTACTTCACGGCGAACGTCGCCGACGCGATCGCCGCGCTCGAGGGGCTCGCCGCGTCCGGCATCGAGCCACCGCCGGAGCACGCCGGGGTTACGGCGCGCCTGCTCGAGCGGCTTCGCGTCCTGACCGCCGACACGCCCCGGCGGGCGCAGGCCTTCGAGACGGCCGCGGGACCGGACACGCTGGTGCACGGGGACCTGTGGACGATCAACGCCTTCGTGGCCGAGACGACCGGGGGAGCCGGGGGGGGCGGGGGGGGCGGACCGCGGGCACGGCTCGTCGACTGGGACAAGGTGGGGGTGGGCCCGTTCAGCTACGACCTCTCGACGTTCCTGTTCCGCTTCCCGCCCGCTGAGCGGCCGTGGGTGCTGGAGTACTACCGCAAGGCCGTCGCGCGCGCCGGGTGGCGGCTCGCCCCCGCGCGCGAGCTCCAGCTGCTCTTCGACACGGCCGAGCGCGGGCGCTACGCGAACCGGCTCATCTGGCCGGCCCTGGCGCTGCTGCAGGAGCGGGCCGACTGGGGATTCCCGGAGCTCGCAGAAGTAGAGCGCTGGTTTCGGGAGCTAGACCGATGCCCGTCCGCGTGAGCAATCGTCGGCGCGGTCGCGTACTTCGACGCCAAGCAGGTCCCCGCCGGGATCCTGCGCGAGGCGCTGCCATGAGCGGACGGATCGGATTCCTCCTGCCCGGCTGGCCCGCATGACTCTTCGACCGTATCCCCGCTGGCTCCCGCTCGTGCTGTTGCTCGCGCCCCTGGCGTCACGCCCGGCCGCTGGCCAGGTGGGCGCGACCACCGACATCATCACGGGCACAGTCACGGGTCCCGATAGCCTACCCCTCGGTGGCGCCGTCGTCACCGCCACTTCCCTGGAAACGCGGGTGTCACGGCAGCGGACGACCGACGCGCGCGGGCGGTTCACTATCGTGTTCCCCGACGGGGGCGGGCGCTACGAGCTGACCGCACGCTACATCGGCATGGCGGCAGTCCAGGTCACCGTCGCCCGCCAGGCGGACGAAGACCGGATCGAGGCGAGCATCCGGATGGGGCTGTTCGCGGTGCCACTTGAGCCGGTCACCGTCAGCGCGCGGTCTCGTTCGCGCAGCGACGGCTCGGGGCCGGGCTCCAGCGAACGCAGTTACAACCCGGAGCAACTCGCGCGCCTCCCCATCAACGCCTCCGACCTGAATACCGTGGCGACCTTGCAGCCCGGGGTCCTCGGGATTCGGGAGAGCGATTCCACCGCGACGGCGTTTTCCGTCGCCGGGCAGCGACCCACCGCCAACAACGTGACGCTCGATGGCTTGTCCTACGGCTCGGGGAGCGTGCCGCAGGACGCCGTCCGCTCGATCCGGGTCGTCACCAACGCGTACGACGTGGCCCGCGGCCAGTTCTCGGGCGGGCTCGTGGCCTCGACCACGCGCGGCGGCACCAACGTCCCGCAAGCCTCGTTCACCTATGCGCTGCGCGATCGCTCGCTCGCCTGGGGGGAAACCACGGCGTCGCCCTTCGGCCAGGGCGCCACGCAGCACCAGCTGAGTGGCGGCATGGGCGGCCCGATCGTCCCCAACAAGCTCTTCGTGTTCGCCGCACTCCAGGGACGCTGGCGCGCGCAGGCCCTGCCCTCGCTCACCACCGCGGATCCCGGCACGCTCGCGCAGCTCGGCGTGAGCCCCGATTCCGCCGCGCGCTTCCTCGCGCTCGCCGCCGCGACGGGCGTCCCGGTGACGCTCCCCAACCTCCCCGACGACCGCAGCACGAACACCACCCTCGCCCTGCTGCGCCTCGATTGGCAGGCGAGCGACGTTCACACCCTCACGCTGCGTCTCGACGGCAGTTGGGAGTCCCAGGAGCCCACGCGCGTCGGCACGCTCACCCTGCCCACCACCGGGGGGACGCGCACCACGCTCGCGGGCGGCGTGATGGCCTCGCTTACCTCGTACTTTGGTGGGCGCTTCATCAACGAGCTCCGCGGGTATGTGGCGCAGCAGCGCCGGGATGCGCGTGCCTTCCTCGCGCTGCCGGCTGCGGTCGTGGACGTCGCATCGGATCTGCAGAACGGCGGTCAGGGCGTGGCCGCGCTGGCGTTCGGCGGCAGCTTCGGGCTCCCCCAGCACACCCACAACCGCAGCCTCGAGATCGCCGACGAGTTCTCCTGGTTGCCGGGCCGCACGGCACATCGCCTGAAGCTCGGCATCGACGTGATCGGGACACGCGTAGACGAGAGCCAGACAGCGAACCAGTTGGGCACGTTCACCTACCCGTCGCTCGCGGCCCTCGCAGCGGACAGTCCCGCGATGTTCACCCGCACGCTCGCACCCCGCGCTCAGGCAGGTACCGCCTGGAACGGGGCGGCGTACTTCGGCGACTCGTGGCGCGTCGGCGGCGGGCTGCAGGTGATCTACGGCGCCCGCATCGAGGCCGCCCGCTTTGACGGCGCCCCGCCCTACAACCGGGCGGTCGATTCCCTGTTCGCGGTGCGCACCGATCGCATCCCGAGCGAGGTGCATGTCTCGCCGCGCGTCGGATTCACCTGGCAGGTGGGGGGTTGGCCCAAGGGGTCCACCTTCCTGCGCGGCGGGCTCGGCGACTTCCGCAGCCTCACGCCGACCTCGCTCTACGCGGCCGCGTTGGGCGCCCCGGGACTGGCGAACGCGGAAACCGAGCTCACCTGCGTCGGGTCGGCGGTGCCCATACCCGATTGGTCGCGCTACGCCCAGGACCCGTCCACCATCCCATCGCAGTGCACGGGCGCAGCTGCGGTGACCGTCGCTCCCCATCCCAACGTGACGGCCTTCGCTCCCGACTTCGGCGCACCCCGCGCCCGGCGCGGGTCGCTCGCGCTGCTGCATCGCTTCGGCAGCAGTTACTACTGGGTGACGCTGGAGGGAAGCTACGCCCGCGGCGTGAGCCAGTACGGCTTCCGCGACCTGAACCTGGTCGCGACCCCACGGTTCGCGCTCGGCGACGAAGCCGGCCGTCCCGTGTATGTGCCGGCCGACTCCATCGTCCCGGCCACGGGCGCGGTCAGCTCCGCCGCCTCGCGTGCCCATCCGGAGTTCGGGCGGGTCCTGCTGGTCGACTCCGATCTCCAGTCCGACACCAAGCAGCTCACGCTGTCGCTGACCGGAGCGACGGCTTGGGGCGCGGCGTTCCGCGTCGCGTATACGCTCACGCGCGCCCGTGACCAGTCGTCATTCTCGTGCTGTTCGGCCTCCGCTGGCTTCGCCTCGCCGACCACAGGTGGTGACCCAGACGCGCGCGAGTGGAGCCGCAGCAGTCTCGACCGACGTCACGCACTTGTGGGCACTGTGACGCTCCCCATCACGCGGGCGCTCGACGTCAGCGCGATCGGCAGCGTCACCTCGGGGGTCCCCTTCACGCCCGTCGTCGGGTCGGACATCAACGGGGACGGCGCGCGCAACGACCGTGCTTTCGTCTTCGATCCCGCCACGTCGACGGACGCCGCCGTCGCGAACGGAATGCGTACGCTCCTCGCCGCGGCCACGTCCGCGGTGCGCGGCTGTCTGCGAAGCCAGTTGGGCCGCATCGCCGCGCGCAATTCGTGCAGCGGCCCATGGCAGCCCTCGCTCGACTTGCAGCTCAACTGGCGGCCGGCGTGGTTCGGGCTCGACCGGCGGCTCACGATGTCGCTGCTGACGGTGAATCTGCTCGGCGGGCTCGACGAATGGCTCCATGGCGGAGCGCACCTGCACGGCTGGGGCTACGCCACCGCGCCCGACCCCGTGCTTCTGTACGCGCGCGGCTTCGACCCCGCCACCAACCGATTCCGCTACGAGGTGAACGGCCGGTTCGGGACCACCGCCAGCGCCAGCAGCGGCGTCACCGTGCCCTTCCAGATCGCAGTCCAGGGGCACCTCGCGATCGGCCCCCTCCGGCTCCGCGCGCGCCCCAACCCCGGCGCGCGCCCTGGTCTGGGCGCGGACGGCCCGGTGCCGCAGGATGTCGGGGCCCGGTTCGCGGAGCTCCTCGCCAATCCGGTCGTGGTCATCCTGGGCTTGCGCGATTCGCTGGGTTTCTCCTCCGAGCAGGTCGCCCGGCTGCAAGTAGTCTCCGACTCGCTCGATGCGGGCAACCGCCCCATTGCGGATTCGCTGCAGGTCGAGGCGCAGCGGGCGGGTGACGGGGTCGATCCGACCGCCCTGTTGCGACGATTCGGACCCAAGTTGACCGAGGGACAGGAGAATATTCGGCGGGCACTCGAGCGCGCGCGGGCCATACTCACCGCCGAGCAGTGGAGCAAGCTCCCCGACGCCCTCAAGTCCCCCGCGCGGGGAGCGAGCGACTAGCGCTGCGCCCACTCACGACGCCGTTAGCCCGGTCACGTCTTCCGGGCGCCGCAGGTGCACGTGCGCCACCCTCCGTCCCTTCGCGAGCAGCGCGCGGACGTCCCCAACCGCCTGGGCGCGCTTCAGCTGGCCGAAGGTTACGCCCATCTCGGGGATCTCCAGGTCGACGGCGTCGTCGGCGGTAAGCAGGAGAAACAGGCCGGTGTTCGGGCCGCCCTTGTGGAGTTGGCCCGTGGAGTGCAGGTAGCGCGGACCGAAGCCGAGCGTCGTCGCGATGCCGAGCCGGGCCGCCCATGCGGCGCGCAGCGCCCCGAGCGCGGCCGCGACGTGCGGGCGCGGCGGTAGGTAGGCGAGGATCGCGAGGTAGTCGCCCGGGCGAGCGGCGCGCGCCAGCTCCGCCGCCGTGAGCACGGCGCCCACGTCCCCGGCGCCGGGCCGGCGCCGGGCGAGCTCCTCGCGGGCGAACGCCTTCGCCGCCTCCACGTCGGGCTGATCGAAGGCGTTCACGTCCAGCTCGTTGCACAGCTCCCAGGTGGCGAGTTCCCATTTCAGGAACTCCGCGCCGAGATCGAGCGGGTCTTCGGAGAATTCCGACACGATCTGGGTGTCCGGGCGCCGCTCCGCGGCCGGGTCGTCGACGAGCGGGACCACGCCCCGTCCCGCCTTCCCCGAGCTCTCCGCCACGAGCTGTTCCACCCACGCGGCGATCGCAGCCACGCGCGGGGGCGGGCGGAGCACGAGCTTGTCGCGCCCGGCGAGGGCGGCGCGGGCCAGCGCCACGCCCCAGGCCTTGGCGCGCGCGACGTCCACCGCGAGGGCCCGCTCCAGCATTACGCGGCCGTCCGCGCCGATCAGCGCGGCCGGCAGCATGCCGACCACCGTGAGCGCGGCATAGCGTCCGCCCACGTCCGGCGGGTGGGGAAAGACGGCGCGGAGGCGGCCCTCCCGCGCGAGCGCCTCGAGCGGCGTTCCGGGATCCGTGACAACGACGACCTGCTCGGGCCGGGCCCGGGCGGCGAAATACCGGTACAATGCCAGCGTCTCGACCGTCGTCCCCGACTTGCTGACGACGAGAAACAGCGTGCGGTCGCGCGGTGCCGTGCCTTCGGCGTCGAGCACCGCGGCCGGATCGGTGCTGTCGAGCACGTGGAGCGACGTCGCTCCGTACGCCCGTGCCACCACCTCGGCCGTCAGGCTCGAGCCGCCCATGCCGCAGACGAGGACGTGCGTGAGCCCGTCGCGCCGCGCCGCGTCCGCGAAGGCAACGAGCGCCCTCCACTGCGCGAGCGACGCGCGGGGTGCCTGGATCCAGCCGAGCCGCTCCATCAGGCGGCGAAACATAACCGCCCTCGCCAGCACCGGGGGTGCGGATTAGCTTAGGCTCGGAGGTCGCAGTGATCCCACTCAGCCGGCAGGCCCGCCTCCTCGTCGCGATCGCGGCCGTCTCCTTCGCGGCGATCGTTGTGGTGTCGCTCGTGGTGCGGGCCGACCCGCAGACGCGCGGGCTGGTCGCCGGTCATTCCATCACCTGGAGCGCGCTCTACGCCGCCGTCTGCTGCGGCATCGCCTGGCGACGCCTGCGGGGGCGCCCGGCGCAGGGGACGTGGCTTTGGGTGGGGGCTGGCTGCGTCGCGATCCTGTTGGGCCAGGCGGTGTGGAGTTACTACCGCTTCGTGCTGCACGCCCGGCTGCCATACCCCTCCCTGGGAGACGTCGCCTACCTCGGCGGCTACGTGTGTTTCGGCCTGGCGGTCGTGAGGCTCCTACGCGCCGAGCCGCGGCGCCGTCCCGACGCTGAGATGATCCTCGACACGGCGCTCGTCACGTTTACGGCCGGCACCGTGACTTACGAGTTCCTCCTCGCCCCGCTGCTGGCGGCCGGGGGCACGGTGTCGGCGATTCTCACCAGCATCGCGTGGGCCAGCGGGGGCGTTGCGGTCCTCTGGCTGATCCTCGTGCAGATGCTCCGGCGTGCGCGTTTCCCGCTCGCGACGGCCGGTCCGATCATGGCGGGATTGGCCCTCAGTTGCGTCGCGAACGTTCTGTACGCCGCGGGCGCCCTTGGTGGGACGATCCGGGGCGGAGGAGCATTGCACCTCGGCTGGGACGCCGGTCTCCTGCTCCTCGGCACGGCGGCGGCCGTGACGCCGGAGCGCACGGACCCGGGAGACCACGCCGTCTCGACAACCTCTTACTACGTCGCTCGCATCATTGCCGTGGCGATCGGCCTGGTCGGGATCTTGGCCGTCGCCGTGGCCGCCGCCGTCCGACCTGAGCCGTCCGCGGTCACCGCCGTGCTGGTCGGCGCCGGCATCGCCCTCCTCGCGGTGCGCTTCGCGTACCTGCTGCGCGTCGATCGCCGTTACGCCGAGCTACTGGAGCAAGAGGTGGCCAACCAGACACGCTCCCTGATGGACTCGCTCGCCGCCGCCGCGACCGCGGAGCGCAACCTGCGCCTCGTGATGGAGTCCGTTCCGGACGCCATCACGGTGCTGGATCGCGAGGGCCGGGTGACCGAGCTCAACCCCCCCGCGCGCGCGATGATGGCGCGGCAGGACGAGCTCCAGCCGGGGAGCGCGTTCGACTCCTTGGACGTCGACGCTGCCAAGATCGTGCGTGCCAAGCTCGCCGCCGCGTTCCAGGGAGAGGTGCAACGTTTCGACCTCCCCTTCCTCCGCGGCGACGGCACGAAGGGCTACAGCACCGTGGTGTACGCCCCCGTCCGTGAAAGCGGCCGGGTAACGCGCGTGCTCGCCCTGGCGCGGGACGTGACCGACCAGAAACGCACCGAGTCGCAGCTCCAGCAGGCGGAGAAGCTCGCAGCCATGGGGCAGCTCGTCAGCGGCGTCGCGCACGAGATCAACAACCCCGCGGCCATCATTTCCGGCTTCGCCCAAACGCTGCTGCTCGACGAGCTGAAGCCCGAGCACCGCGAGATGGTGCAAATGGTCTACGACGAGGCCACCCGCATCGGGCGGATCACGTCCAACCTGCTCGCCTTCGCCCGCGCCGGGAGCAGGCAGCGCTCCCTGGTGGACGTGAACGACCTGGTGCGCCGCACCTTCGCCTTGCGGTCCTACCACCTGTCGACACTCAACATCACGGTCCTGCTCGAGCCCGACCCGCAGGATCCGAAGATCTGGGCCGACGCCTCGGAGCTGCAGCAACTGCTCCTCAACCTCCTCATCAACGCCGAGCAGGCGCTGATGACGATCGAGGGAACCCGCACCATCACCGTCCGAAGCGGCGCCAACGAGACGGAGGTGCGTCTGGAAGTGGCAGATTCGGGACCCGGCATCGGTGCCGACATCCACGGCAGGATCTTCGACCCGTTCTTCACCACCAAGCCGGAGGGGCTCGGGACCGGCCTCGGCCTCTCGATCTGCTACGGCATCGCGCGGGAGCACGGCGGACGCATCTGGGTCGAGTCGGAGCCAGGCAAGGGGGCGACATTCATCCTGACCATCCCGCGGGACCCGCGGCAAGAGGGTCGGCAGGTGACCGAGCCGCCCCTGCCCCCCAAGCCCGCGACCGCCCCGCTCGCCGTGCTCGTCATCGACGACGAGACGGCGCTGCGGAACGCCCTGCTCCGGTTCCTGCAGCGGCGAGGCATCCAGGGCGAGGGTGTGAGCGACGGAGCCGAGGCGCTCCGCGTGCTCAAGGAGCGCGACTTCCACGTGATCATCTCCGACGTCCGCATGCCGGGGATGGCCGGCCGTGAGTTCATCCAGCGCCTGCGCCGCGACCGCCCGGAGCTCGTGGCGCGCCTCATCTTCAGCACTGGTGACACCTTCGCCCCGGACACGGCTGCCCTGCTCCAGGAGGTCGGCGTGCCGACCGTCACGAAGCCGTTCGACTTCGCCGCGCTGGAACGGGTGGTCCGGGAGGTCGCCGCCCAAGGCGCCCGCCCGCAGGCTTCGGCCTAGCCTCCTATCGACAGCCCGCTGACACCGTCAGCTTTTTTGACGCTCCGAACCTCGCCCGGAACGCCGCACTGCATCGAGGCTAACCGATCCCCGTACGGTGACTGTCAGATTCTTTGACGTTGAGCCCCCGCCGCGGCTGCCCAACCATCAGACTGTAAGACATTATGAAGTAATGGTTTATGTAATACTCTAACCAGGCACGGTCCCTGCTTTACCAGCGCGCGGAACGCAGCACCGAACCCGCATCCAGGAGTAACACCGTGTCCGCTCTTCGCGTCCGTCGCCTCGCGGTACTGAGCCTCCTCGGCGCCGTCGTTTGGCCCGCAGCGGCCAGTGCGCAGGGCTGCGCCGCCACGGCCTGCCGCGCGATCAACGTGGTGCGCGCGACGGTCGGCACAATCATGCGGCTCACGGTGAACGGCGCCACCACCATCGTCGCCTCGCCGAGCCCGGCAGCGTACGCAGCGGGCCAGGACGCAGTCGCCGGTCCGACGGCCGTCGTGAAGTCGAACGGCCGCTGGAAGCTCCAGATCAGCGCCGCCGAGCCGACGTGGGATGCGGCCGACGCCGCGGCACGCGCGGACAAGCCGGCCTCGGACCTGCAGTGGAGCACCCTGCCGAGCGGCCAGTACACGAGCGTCGCCACGACGCCTTCCGACGTAGCCGAAGGCGGTGCCACGGCCGGGACCCCGCTCCCGCTCCACTACCGCGCCCAGTTCGACCACGCCTCGGACGCCCCCGGGACCTATACGCTGGTCGTGAAGCTCACCCTCCTGGGCGCCTGATCTAGTCGCGGGTTCCGGAAGTGACAGGCGCGCCCGGTCACCCGGGCGCGCCGTTTTTTCTCCCGGGGTGTTTACGGCGAGACGATAGTAAACACCACGATCAGCGAGTAGGAGCCGGGGGTGTCCACTGTCCAGTTGTAGAGTGTGTGGTAATGGAAGTCCGTGGTGGCGACCGCCGCGGCTGCGCCGCTCACGGCGGTCACCGGGACGGTCGTGAGTGCCGTGAACGGACCGCCGGCCGCCGTGCTCCACTCGAGATCCGCCGCAGGCTTGTTGGGCCGCGCGCCAACACCGGGCTGGGTGCTCGTGGCCGTCCACGTAGGCGCCGCCGCGCTGAGCTGGAGCCGCCAGGGGCGATTCGAACTCACGATCGCCGTCGGGCCCTGGTTCGCCACGAACCCGGCGTCGTAGTCGCTGAGGGCCGGCCCGGCAAGCGTCGTCGTGGTGGAGCTGAGCGTGAGCTGTAGGACGAGGCCGACCGTCAGCGTGGTGCTGGTGGTAGCCGTGCAGGTCCCGACCGGGATGGGAGCCGTGCACGCCTGCCCACGAGCGGCAACCGGCAGTGTGAGCGCCGCACCCAGCGCGAGCGCCATTCCCCGCAGGTAGCCGTTCACGGTCCGCTCTGCCGCGCGCTCTTGAACGTCCCGGACGCGATCGGGCCGCTGGACCCGGACTCGACCCAGGTGCCGTTGGTGATCGAGTCCATCGTCACCCCCATCTTCACTGTGCCCAGGTGACGCCGTGCAGCAGCCTCCACGGTGAACAAGGCACTGAAGTCGACGGAAGCGGCGTCCAGCGCGCAGCCGGTCACGGGCCCACTCAATGGGTGCGAGCCTGAGCCGTCCATTTGCGTGACGTCGAGCGTGCCCGTGAAGGCCTGGCCCGCCTGACTGGTGATCGTCAACGTCCCACTCAACGTCGCTGGCGGGGCCGACTGATCACCTTCATAGGTCCAGGTCCCGAGCAGGTCCACCGGCGCCAGTCCCGTGCCGCAGGGCGACACCGGGGCCGCGCAGCCCCACACGAGCGCGGCGAGCATGGCGCAGCGGCCGCGCGTCACGGGGTGCTCCCGCTGGAGCCGTTCCCCGGGCTTCCAGGCCGGCTACCGTCCCGCATGCGGATCCGGCGGGGGTAGACCGGGATCTTGAGGCGCGGCGCCGTGCCCCCGATCTCGACCGTGAAGGCGGGAATGGGGCCGCGCGGCTGCAGCGGCTCCGACAGGCCGGTGAGATCGACCTCCAGCTCGTAGCGGCCCGGGGGCAGCGCGTGAAACGTGGCGAGCCCGGCGCTGTCCACCTGCGCGGTCCAGAGATCGCCGTGCGCGTCACGGGCGCGTACGAGGGCGCTGTGGAAATCGACCTTGGGCAGGCGCCCGTCGTCCCCAGGCATCGGGAGGAGCTCCACCTCCATCGGGCTCGTCGGAATCACACCGATGTCACCGCGCCTCACGCCGGGCGGGGGCAGCGCCGCGGCGTTGACCACGAGGCCGAACGGCAACGAGGTCTCGTCGAGCCGCGCCGGGGCGTCGGTGTGATCGTAGAAGCGGAACCGGCCTGACCGGTCGGTGACGACCGACTCGGCGCCGCGGCGCACGACCGCGCCCAGCACCCCCGGCTCGTCGGGATCGCGGCGCCCGTTGGCGTTGCGGTCTTCGTAGACGACGCCCTGCACGGCCGGACGCAAGGCTGCGAGCGGCACCTGCACGGCGCGCTCGATCTTGAGCGCCGCGATCCAGCGCGACGTGCCCCCGGCGTCCACGGCGAATGGATTGCGCTCCACGTCTGCCGTGAGCAACAGCCCGAGCCCGAGCGGCGTGGTGAGGCCGAGCCGGACGAGGCTCGCGGCGGGCCGATCGCCGAACCACCCATACCGCTGGACCGCGGCGTTGAGCAGCACGGCGCCGCCCGGCCGGAGCGGCACGCGGTCTGCCTGCAGCCCAACGATGTACTGGCGCGGTAGCAGGCCCGTGCCAGCGCCGTTCTGCTCGACGCTGCCGCTCAGCTGGAAGTTGCCCCGGCCGCTGGCCCACCCCACCAGGCCGCGGTAGGTCGCGCGTCCGGCTTCCACGGTCGACGCGAGTCCGCTTGGGGTCGCGGCGGTGCGCGACGCCCGCCCGATCGACGTCGCACCCGACAGGTAAACGCTGCCGAGCCGCGAGTCGACGACCACGCCGACCATCCGCTCGGCGTTGCCGAAGGCGCCGCTCGCGCCGGTGGCATCGAACGACGTGCCGCGGGCTTCAATGCCGGCCGTGGTGTTGCTGTCGACCGCGATCTGAGGAGAGAGCGACCAGCCGCTCGAATGCAGCCGGCTGAACGCGGGGTTCTCGTCATCCGACCGCCAGTAGCCGCCGGACAGGAGGACGCCGCCCGCCAGCGCCCGCGTGCCGAAGCCGCTCAGCTCGTTGCGAACGCGAGCGAACGCGCCGCTGCCGCCCGGCGCGTGCACGTACCGCAGGAACAGGTGATCGGCCTCCGCCTCGCGGCGCACTTCCATGAGCCATCCCAAGCCCTCCCCTGCCGCGAACCGGCGATTCGCCAGCTCGGCCGCCACGGTCGTGCCGCCGCCAATGGGCGCGCTGCCCCCTAGGGCGATGGCCTGGAGCCGCCGCGTCCCCCCCTGCGCGTCCTCGAGATCCGTGACCGCGGCGTTGACCCAGCCCCCCCCCACCCGCCAGCCCAGCTGCGTGCCCAACAGGCGGCCGCCCTGCCCGGGGCCCCCCACCACCGGCCGTCCGGCGAGGGCGGCGACCCGCCAGCGCTCGAACCCGCCCGCGAACGAGGCTCCCTTCCCCCACAGGTTGACGCCGGTCAGGTCCGAAAACACGACGCCCGTCGTGCCGCCCGTCGCCTGCCAGCGGTCGCTGGCGAGCGTCACGTAGGGCGAGCCGAGGAAATAGCCCACGCGACCGAGGCCGCGCGTGTCGACGTGGCGCGAGTCGAGCTCCTGAACCAGTCGGCCGTTCACCCGCAGCCCATCGCTGAGCTGACCGTCCAGCGAGAGCCCGATGGCGGCGCTCGCCGCCCCCGTATCCCCCACGACGGTGGCGACGCCCGCCGTGAGCCGGGGCGCGTAGGCCGCCACCAAGGCCGCGGGATCGACGACCTCGATGACGGCGTCGGCGCGGGTGCGCTCGCCGCCCGAGCCGCGTACGACGAGCCGCAGGCGCGCGGCGCCGGTAGCCGTCCCTTCGGGGACCGTGACCGAGATCGTCCCTTGCGCAGTGCCGTCCGGCTCGAGCACGTGACGCGGCGTCGGCCCCTGCACCTGCCAGCCGCTCGGCGCGGTGAGCCCGACGTCCAGGGAGTCCGGTCCATTGCCCGTGTTGGTCAGCAGGTAGCCGAGCTCAAAGCGCGTCCCGCGATGCACCGCCACGAGACCCCGCGTCAGTCTCACGCCGGCACCCGGGATCCGTGCCACGTCGAGCTCCACCGGCACGTCGAGCACCGCACCGCCCGCGACTGATAGCCGCACGCGCGCGACGGGCGTCACCCCCGCCCGCGCCCGAGCCGGAAGGCCCGCCGTGAAGACCACGACCCGCACCTCGCCCCGCGCGGGCGGGAGCGCGCCCCTCAGCGCGCCGAGAATGGTGACGGGGCCCGCAGCGACGATCTCGAACTGGAGCTCGCGGTCCGCGCGCAATGCAGCCGGAACCGGGACGGTGACGATCCGGAAGCTCCGGGGCTCCGCCGCCACGCGCACGGTGGACGCGGCCTCGACGGAGCCCGGTGAGCCCGGGCGCAGGGTGTCCACGCCCAGCGCCACGCTGGGCGTCTGGGCGCGTGCGGCGGTAGCCCAGCCAGCACTGAAGGCGGCGAGCAGCAGTCCCGAACGTCTCACGGCGTCGTCACGGTCAGCGTGAATACGATCGGCGCCGTGTAGGTCGCCGGCGGATCGCTCGCCCAGTTCAAGAGGATGCGGAGGAACACCTGGTTCGACCACGGGTCATTCAGCGTGTTCTTGCGCACCGGCCGCGACTCCACCGCGGCATCCGTGGTGGTCATGGCGTTCCAGGCGACGAGGTCGGCGCGCCGCCACTCGAGGTCGCCGATCGGCTTGCCGCCCCCCAGCGTGGCCGAACTGGACCGGATCGACACCGTCGTCGTCCGGTTGGTGGACGCGCCGGCTAGCGTGATCGTGAAGAGAATGCCAGTCGGATTGACGACGAAACCGACGTTGTAGTCCGCGACCGTTGGCGATACAAGAAAGACGTTCGGTGTCTGGGCGAGCGTCATCGTGACCTGCGCCGCCGCCCCGCGCCCGAGCGCGAGGAGCGCCGCGACTGCGGCGACTGCTCCGCCACCACGCCGCGCGACCACGCTCAGGGCGTCTCGAAGGGAGTCTGGGCGCCGGCGATGTCGGCCCCGCCGTAGTCCAGGAGCGCCAGCGCCACGTAGCGACCCGCACGGAGCTTCGGGACCGGCACGGCGACCGTACGGCGCGCGCCCGGGAGCACGGGAAACTCCGGCACGTCGGCCGTCGCAGCCACCGAGTTATCCAGGCGCCGGAACTCGATGCGACCCCGTACCCACAACGGCAGGCCGCCGCTGTTGCGAAACGTCACGTCGAGCCGCTTCCCGCCCGTATCCCCCGCAGGCTTGCCGGAGGAGGGCTGGCGCCCGCGCTCGGCCAGCTCGTCGATCATCCCGTCCTTCGCGAGCCCGGCCGGCAGGCCGTAAATCTTCACGCCCAGGCGGGTCACGTACGCCAACTGGCGGCCGCCGCCGGTGGGGGTCGCCCCGCTCTCCACGAACACGATGCTCCAACAGGCCGCGCTGAGCGTGTCGGCGCCGTCAAGCGCCACGCGCACGCCCTGCGAAGTGTGGGGCGCAAGCCGCACACTGAGGGGGAAGACGCGGAGCACGCGCGCGCACGACCGCGGCAGGGTGCCGCTCGGATAGAAGCGATGCTCCCCGTCTTCGCGCCGATCCCAATCGGAGAGGTACACCCTGGCCTCCGCCACGCTGTCGCCTTCGTTCGACACGTTGATCGACGCGATGCCACGCCCCACCGCCCGGGGCTCGAGAAAGATCTCGGCCTGATCGACGGCCAGCTGAGCACTCGCGGACCTCGGGGCCAGGCCCGCAAGCACAAACGCGGCGAGCTCGAACCACCGCACTCGCCGCGTTGCCCAGTGCCGCCCCACATCAGCGTGCACCATGTTGGAAACTCCTGTGCTTACTTCACGGAGCCGTCAGCGTGTACACCACGACCAGGGAGTAGTCACCCGGGACGTCCGCTGCGTACGACCAAACCGTCCGGTACGAGAACGCGCTCGACGCGCTGCCGGTCGCGTTCTGTGAGGCGCCGAAGACGTTCGTCGCACCCGTGTTCAAGGATGCGAGGGACCCGGCACCCACCTTCCACTGCAAGTCCGCTGCGCCTTTGTTGGCACGCCCACCGTTCGTCCCGGTCCACGTCGCCGCCTGCGAGGCGATCGTCAAATTCCACGGCCGGTTGGACTTAACGGTTGCCGTGGGGCCGGCGTCGTCCTGGAACCCGGCGTCGAACGCCGCTTCAACGGGGTTCGTCAGGGTCGTTGTGGCCGAGTTCAGCGTCAGTCGCATAACGCTGGGGACGCTGACCGACGCCGTGTTGTTCACGGAGCAGTTGTTCCCCGTGCACGACTGCGCGGCAGCCTGCGTTGTGATCGTCGCGGCGAAGAGCACGGCCGCGGCCAGTGAGAAGCCCTTGTACGTCATCGCGTACTGCCTCCTGAGAAGTCCCGAGCACAGCGTGTCGGGTGACCCGCCTGCCTTGCCGACTATCCGGATGCCATCCGGCACCCAGCCAGGCCCCAAAGGAGCAACCGCCGTGCCCGAACTGTCGACCGTTTAATCGGGTGTCAAAAGATTTGACTACGTACCCGGCTGAACGGCACGCGAATGTAGGAGAATGAGTTACGAAGCACAATAGATTGCGTCACGTCTAGTTTCTTTACAGGCATCCTGCGTCCGGCGACGGGCCGACTTTGTGAACTAATGCACAAGCCCTGAGCCCACGCAGGCTGCGAGTAGTGTCACTATGACGACAGTGTCGGTAGCGGCGTTCAGTTTTCCACGCGGAGGGCTCAGCGGGCGCGACCGTTAAGCGAGGGCCGACCCGCCCCGGCGGCGCCGGTCCGGCAGCAGGCGTCGTACCGCACCGGAGCGGCGCACCCGCACGCGCCGTTCGACGCCGGCGCGGCGAACCCCGCCCCGGCGCTGCTCCACGGCCACGGCGGTCGACACCTGGCGGCGGTCCGCCCTGGACCGGCGATCGACGCCGGAGCGGCGGTCCGTCAGGTCGCGGCGATCCGCAAGCGCGCGCCGGTCGGGCAGTGGGTCGTAAACGATGGGCCGATTCCTCGAAGGGAGGACGTCGGCCCTAACGTACGTCGGCGTGAGCGCCCCGGCTAGTGCGCGCGCAGGCGCACGTCGATGTCGGCCACGACGTCTTCCGCCCGGTCGCGCCGCACCCAGCCCCTGTGTTTCCCACGATCATGCACTTCGCGGATGCTGCGCACCAGGACGCGCTCACGCTCCGGGGTCACGAAGATGCGCACGACCTCGTCGTCCCCCCGACGCGCCCACACGATGCGGTTCGGCCCGCTGTTCTCCACGCGATACACGACATAGCCGCGCTGCACGAGCACTTCGCGCGTGACGACGATCACGCGGTCGGTCGGTACGACGTACACGTGGTCGGCCGGCTCGGCGTATACGACCTCGGCCCGCGTGTACACACCCGGGCCGCAGGCGGCGACCACCATCAGCAAGGGAAACAGGCGCTTCATCGGTCGCTCCAGATCAGAGGCCTCCATAAGACTCTGGTAACCGCCGGTTCGTTCCACGGCAGGGAATACGGGACGTGACGCGCGTCACACGGTCGGGAGGCGCTATGTTTGGGCGCTCATGGACAACCTCGCGCACACGCTCGTCGGCGCCGCCTTGGGTCGGGCCATCGCCGGCCACCGCATCCGCGGCGCCGGCCTGGTCGGCGCGGTCGCGGGCAACGCCCCCGACTGGACCGAGCTGCTCGCCGCCCCGGGAGTCGGGCCACCCCGCTCCGGTCTGACGTACCTCGAGTGGCACCGCGGGATTACGCATTCGCTGCTCGGCGCCGCGATCGAGATCGCCGCGCTCACGCTCCTCGTGGGGCTCGGCGAGCTGTGGTGGTCGCGCCGCCGGGGCCGGCCCGCGGCGCCCTGGCCATGGCTCGCCCTGTGCATGGCGGCGGCCGTGCTCAGTCACCTCTATCTCGACTGGCAGGGGTCGTACGGCCTGCGGCCGTTCCTCCCCTGGAGCGGGCGTTGGTACTACGCTGACTGGGTGGCGATCGTCGATCCCGTGTTCTGGCTCGCGCCGCTCGTGGCACTGCTGTTGGGCGAGCGGCGCCACTGGCGGCCGGCGCTCGTCGGCCTCCTGACTCTCGGCGGTGTAGCCTGGCTCGTCCTCTCGCGCGGGGGCGAGGCCGTAGCCGGATGGGTGCGGCTTCTGACCCTCGTGGCGTGCGGGCTCGCCGTGGTGGGGTGGGTGCGCCACTGGTTCGGCGTCGTGGGACGGCGCCGGGCGGCGGGATATGGACTGCTGACGCTCGGCATCTACGCCGCCGCCAACGCCGTCGCCAGCCTGCCGGGGAAGGCGCACGCGCGCGAGGCCGCGCAGCGTCGCTTCGGGCCGGGGGCGGAGTGGGCCGCTCTGACGGTGATCGGTCGGCCGTTCCACTGGACGCCCCTGTACGCCAGCGCCGATTCGGTAGCCGAGCCCGATTGGGCCGTTGCGCGGCACCTCGACGATCCGGCCGTTGCGCGGGCACTGCGCGATACGCCGCAAGGCCGAGCCATGGCGCAGTTCGCCCGCTTCCTCACGGCGGAGGTGGATTCGAGTGGGCCGGGGGTGGTCGTCTATCTGCGGGATGCGCGCTACGCGCGAGCGGCGCGGGATGGCTGGGGCGTGGTGGCCGTCAGGATGGATCGCGCTCCGTGAACGTCAGCCCCGAGCCGCGGCGGTCGCGGAGCCGGCGGCGCGGCAGCCGGCGGCGGCGCTCGCCGTCGCGGCGTTCCCGGCCGAGCCGCCGCTCGACCTCCGCCCAGTCGACAGCGAACCGCCGCTCGGCGAGCCGGCGGTCGAAGCCGTGGCGGCGATCGGGCACGACACGCCGCTCGATGCGATGACGTTGCTCGGGAGGCATTCCCCAATCTGGGCACGGTGCAGCGGCCGTGCCAGCGGTGGACGCGCCGCCCGACGGTGACGCCCGAGAGTAGATTGGTCGCTGCGTGACGCAGATCACACCGCCCGCCGGCCTGCTCGAGGACGTCGCACGCGCGCTCGAGCCGGCCTTCCGTCTCGACCGCCTCGTGGCGCTGTCCCCGGAGCGCGCGCTGTATCACGCGTGGGACCGCGTGCTCAAACGGTTCGTGGCGTTGCGCGTGCATCTCGCGCCCGACGCGCCGGGCCGCTCGTGGTTCGTCCGGGAGACCGAAACGCTCGCCGCGCTGGACCACCCCGCCATCCGGCACGCCTACGCGGCCGCGGTGGTGGGGAGCTTCGCGTATCGCACCGCCAACTGGATCGACGGCGAGAGTCTGGCCGAGGCCTTGGGACGCGGTCCCCGGCCGATTCCCACCGTGCACGGGCTCGTACGGGAACTGCTCGGCGCGCTCGAGCACGCGCACGCGCGCGGCGTCATCATGCGGCGCATCGTCCCGACGACCCTCATGCTGGACGTCTCCGGCCGCCCGGTGATCACCGATCTGCGCTATGCGAACTGGTGTCTCCCACACGTGCCGCCTGCCGACTCCGCGGGCGGCGGGCCGTTCGTCGCGCCGGAGATTCGGGACGGGGCGGTCGGGGAGCCGGCGAGCGACGTGTACGCGGTGGGGGCGCTCGTGTATCACGCGCTCACGGGCCAGGAGCCCGACCCAGAGCCGGAGAAGATCCTCCCACCGACCCGCGCGCGGCGGGCCGTGCCGGCGGCGCTCGAGCGCGTGATCCTCCGGGCGCTCGCCCGCCGCCCGGAGGATCGCTACTACACGGCCACCGAGATGTTCGAGGACTTCGTGAGCGACGCGGGCACCTTCCACGAGCCCGCGGTGGCGCCGCAGGTCGCCGAGTCGGGGTTCGAGCGCCGGCTGCGGCGGGCCCTGGGGGACGACTACGAGCTGCTGGAGGAGATCGGCGCCGGTGGCTTCGGCCGCGTGTACCGCGTGCGCGACCTGGGACTGGAGCGGGACGTCGCGATGAAGGTGCTGCACCCCGCCCTCACCGCGGACCTCGGAGTGGTGGAGCGGTTCCGGCGCGAGGCGCAGCTGGCGGCGCGGTTGCGGCACCCCAACATAGTCGGCATCTACGACATCATGGGGCGCGCGGGCCTGCAGTGGTACACGATGGAGCTCGTCCCCGGCCCCAACCTCGCCCAGCTGGTGCAGCAACGGGGACCGCTCTCGGTGGACCGGATGAACCGCCTGGTCGGCGAGGCGCTGTCGGCCCTGGAGCACGCCCACGGCCGCGGTCTCGTGCACCGCGACCTCAAGCCCGAGAACATGCTGACCGAGCCCGACGGCCGACTTCGGATCACGGACTTCGGGCTCGCCCTGGCGCTGCGCGGCGGGGCGCGCTTCGGCGGCGCGACGTCGCGCAGCGGAACGCCGCAGTTCGCGGCGCCGGAGCAGCTCCTGGGCGAGCGGGTGGACCAGCGCGCGGACCTGTACTCGCTCGGCGCCGTGGCCTACTTCGCCTTGCTCGGCTGGGCTCCCTTCCAGGGGGCGACGCCGGAGGCGGTCCTCGCCCGCCAGACGACCGACGAGGCTCCCGCCCTGCACGCGATACGCCCCGAGGTGCCCAGGGAGCTCGAGACGGTGCTGCGCCGGGCCGTGCTGAGCGACCCGGCGGCCCGCTATCAGAGCGCCCAGGAGTTCCGGGAGGCGCTCCGCAACTGGGGTGGATTACTGCGGCGGCTGCGCACGCTGCTGCAAGGGACTTGAGACCGACTGGCGGGTACACACAGGGACCCTCCTCAGGAGTTTCACATGCGCCTACCCGTCCGGCTCTTCGTGTCGGCCTTTATCTTCGCCGCCA
>Ga0209266_1000424_pt1 | contig 33568 bp, 30 predicted proteins | sample GraSoiAngelo_132_FD_185889 | JGI IMG/M metagenome (GOLD analysis project Ga0209266, IMG submission 185889) | Grasslands soil microbial communities from the Angelo Coastal Reserve, California, USA - 14_0929_02_40cm (SPAdes) (version 2) | ecosystem: Environmental > Terrestrial > Soil > Grasslands ...
TGAAGTTTCGCGATGGAAGCCGCCTTCTCCGGCTCAATCTTGTGTCTCGACATAAACTGACCGACCTTCTCTATAGACAACCGGCCGACACGCTGACGATAGGCGTAGAGCGCATGGAGTAGGCTGCAAATAGTTTCCTCGTCCTCTCCCGATAAAGCAGCCACCTTCTCCACATGCGCACGAACAGCCGGGATCGGCTGCGCGATCTTCCCCCCAGTCAGTGTGGCCTCGTAGGCTGCAAGCTGAGCCTCCTTCTCCTTTGTGTCCATGTCGAGCAACGGCTGCAGTGCGGCAAGATACGTGAACACATCGACGCCAGCCTCGGCAGTTTCATAACTTAAGTCCAGGTCAGGGGGCCACAGCCCCCATGGCGTACCGAGCCGGTAGATCCGCTTGACTTCCTCAGGGTCCAGCTTCACCTGTTGGGCCAGGAACCGGAAAAAGCCTGGTGCGGTCATTAAATCGCTCAATTCAGTCTCGTTCATGGCAGGTCCTCATTAAATGAGACAGGCCCTTCAGCACCCTTGTGTTGCGATTTTCTTGGGGGCAGCCTCCTTGTAGAGGCGAATCAGGTGATGCTTTGCGTCACGCAACGTCTTGAAGTACGTCTCCGCCCTTGTGACCAGGTCGATAAGGACCCACCCCTTACGCTTCTTATAGTATCCTCCGCCATAGACCGGGTTAATATAGACCGGATTAATGCAGAAGCACTTGGCGAAGGTCACGAAGCCGAGAGAGTTCGCGACCGATTGTGAGGGTTCTTGAGCCATTCTTGCCTCAAGGTGCTCTACTGTGGCGGTTTGCGGAGGGAGCTTATCATCGCTATCACAACATACATTCATAATGATCTCACCCATCGCCTCCCTATCGAGACCTGCGGGGAAGCCACCAGAACACCGGAGTTGTACCCGTGCACCGTATGAACCGATAAGTTCTCATGGCACTTACCTCCTTCGGCTGGACAAAGAGGGAGGGTGGCCAAGTCCACCTTCCCTCTCGACCCGTCGGCTTTAGGCTGCTACGGGAACAGCGATCTTGTGGACGGTCGAGTTACAAACGTCCCAGTTTTGAACCTGAGGAGTTCCGTCAAGAACTTTCGCCAGGGCCTTCAGCACTTCTTGATAACCGCCGCGGCTATAGGCGTCCGCGTTCTCTTGCGTATCCCAGAAACTAATTCCAACCGTTTCCTTGGCGCCTGGGGCGGTGAAAGTGATTTCGTCCTGGAAGCCTTTCTGTTTCCGAAGCAGGGGAATGATTTCCTTCTCGAGCGTCTGGGTAAACTCAGCCACGCTATTGGCCTTCAGACGCATGGTAACGTTTCTTGCAATCATGGCAACCTCCTTGGTTTGGGCGAATAAGGTGTGAGTTCAGATAACCTGTCTTGGTTCAGACAACCTGAAGAGTTGAGTGTATACTTCCATCTCGTTAACCATAATAAGTTAATTAACTTGTTTTTGTCAAGTCCATTATGATATACTTCTCAACAGGCGGAAAGAATTAACCAATCCTAGTTCATCATGGGAGGGAGTCCAGTGGACGTTTCGTTAGTAATCAGGCAGCGGCTGGAAGAGTTGGGGCTTGAGCAGAGAGATCTCGCACGTGCCGCCCAAGTGACAGAATCCTACATTTCACAGCTGATGACTCAGAAGAAACTGCCGCCTGCGCCGGAGCGGACCGATATGTACGACAAGATGGGCAAATTGTTGAAGCTCCCGGGCGGGGAACTTGCGAAGCTCGCGCACCTCCAGCGTCGGGAACAATTGAGGAAGAAATTGGGGGACCCTCCCAGCCCCTTGTTTAAGGAGGTTCGCGAGTTGATTCTCGGCAAATGCAACCCCGACAAACAAACCGAAGTACGCGCCATTTTTGAGAAGCAGCCCTTCGGCGAACTCGAACGCCTCGTCACCCAGAAACTGCTGGATGTCGTCAAGGGCCTTGCCAAACAAGAACTGGAAAATGAACCTTGGCTCCGCCGGGTCGCTCGACTCAGCCACCAAAGCTATGAACAGATACGGGTCATCGTGCTCGAGTTCCTGGATACGAATATCTTTAACCTGTCGAGCGAAAACTGCGTCTCTTTCTTTAATCCGCTCATTGAATCCTGGGACATCGACCTCGCAACTTTTGAGATGGAAATTGTCTTAAACCGCAGAGTGGCCCCGGGGCATTTGAAGAAATTCGAGTTCGTCGAGAGGGAACCCGGGAAACCGTTGGACGAAGAGCCGGGGTTCAAGGAATTTCTTCGGGATACGTCCCTCAGCGGCGGGGCGACTGGCGAGGAAATCGAGTTTCTACGAAAGCTGCGCTTCAAGAAAAAACGGCCGACCCCACTCTATTATTACCGGGCATTACAGAACCTTAGAGACCCCCTTCATTTTCGGTAGAGGGGAGTTCGAATCAATTTACCAGTACCGTCCGCCCGCGTTTCTTGCCCGCCTCAGGCCAGTGTGTTAGATTCGCTGCGGGTATTCTCGCATATGGACCGTGCCTACAATCCCCAGCAGATCGAAGCGAAATGGCAGCGGGTATGGGCTGAGCAGCAGACCTTCCGTGTGACCGAAGACTCCTCCCGCCCCAAGTTCTACTGTCTCGAAATGTTTCCCTACCCCTCCGGCCGCATCCACATGGGCCACGTGCGTAACTACGCCATCGGGGACGTGCTGGCCCGGTTCAAGATCATGCGGGGCTACAACGTCCTGCATCCGATGGGCTGGGACGCCTTCGGCCTGCCGGCGGAGAACGCGGCGATCGAACAGGGCGTGCACCCCGCCGCTTGGACGACCGAGAACATCCGGTACATGCGGAACCAGTTGGAGCGCCTGGGCATCTCGTACGACTGGAGCCGCGAAATCAACACGTGCGAGCCGGACTATTACAAGTGGAACCAGTGGTTCTTTCTCAAGTTTTACGAGAAGGGTCTCGCGTACAGGAAACGCTCCGCGGTGAACTGGTGCCCGAGCTGCGAGACCGTGCTCGCCAATGAGCAGGTGGAGGAAGGTCGCTGCTGGCGGTGCGAGAGCGTGGTGGTCCAGAAGGAACTGGAGCAGTGGTTCTTCCGCATCACGGCCTACGCCGAGGAGTTGCTGACCGGCTGCGACCGGCTTCCCGCCTGGCCGGCGCGCGTGCTAACCATGCAGCGCAACTGGATCGGCAAGAGTATCGGCGTGGAGGTGGACTTCCCGCTCGCCGAGCCGCTGTCCGACCTGCCGGCGATCCGGATCTTCACCACCCGCCAGGATACGATCTTCGGCGCGACCTTTATGAGCCTTGCGCCGGAGTCGCCGCTGGTCGAGCGGCTGGTAGAGGGCCGCCCGGAGGCTCAGGCCGTGCGGGAGTTCGTCGCGCGGGTTTCCCGACAGGAGAAGACGCTGCGGACCGCTCCCGACCGGGTGAAAGAAGGAGTCTTCACGGGCGCCTGCGCCGTGAACCCCTTCACGCTGGAGCCGATTCCGATCTGGGTGGCGAACTTCGTCCTGTACGAGTACGGGACCGGCGCGATCATGGCGGTGCCGGCGCACGACCAGCGCGACTTCGAGTTCGCCAACACGTACGGAATCCCGGTCCGGCTGGTCATTCAGAACCCCGAAGGCACGCTCCGTGAGCCGCTGACTGCGGCCTACGAGGAGCAGACCGGCACGCTGGTCAACAGCGGCCAGTTCTCCGGCCTCCAGGTGGCGGAGGGGAAGGAACGCATCGCCGACTTCATCGAGACCTGTGGCACGGGCGCCCGCACGGTGAACTACCGGCTCCGCGACTGGGGCATCTCGCGCCAGCGCTACTGGGGTACGCCGATCCCGATCATCTATTGTCAGAAGTGCGGCACGGTGCCGGTCCCGGAAGCCGACCTGCCGGTGATGCTCCCAAAGGACGTGCCGTTCACCGGCAAGGGCGCCTCGCCGCTGGCCCAATCGGAAGCATTCGTGAAGACCACATGTCCGACGTGCAAAGGTCCAGCCCGGCGCGAGACCGACACGATGGACACTTTCGTGGACTCCTCCTGGTACTTCCTCCGGTACTGCTCGCCCCACGAAACGGCGCGGCCGGTGGATCCCGCGAAGGTGGATCGGTGGATGGCGGTGGACCAGTACATCGGCGGGATCGAGCATGCGGTCCTGCATCTGCTTTACGCCCGTTTCTTCACCAAAGCCGTGCGCGACTTGGGGCTGGTGAAGGTGGACGAGCCGTTTACGAGCCTGCTGACGCAAGGCATGGTTTGCATGGAAACCTACCGTTGCGAGGAGCACGGCTGGCTGTTGCCGGCTGAAGTCAACAAGGACGGGTGGCGGTGCAGACAGTGCGGGAAACCGGTCGAGCGAGGCCGCGTCGAGAAGATGTCGAAGTCCAGGAAGAACATCGTGGACCCCGAGCATTTGATCGTGGCGTACGGAGCGGACACGGCGCGTCTCTTCTCACTCTTTGCGGCGCCGCCGGCGAAGGACTTGGAGTGGAGCGACGCGGGCGTGGAGGGCGCGTACAGGTTCCTCGGCCGTGTCTGGCGGCTCGTTCACGAGCTGGCGCCAATGCTTTCGAAACAAATTAAGAAGCCGGAGGCCCCACCGAGCAGCGTTACGACTGATCTCAGAAGGCTCACGCATAAAACCATCAAAAAGGTCACGGACGATATCGAGCAGGAGTTCCAGTTCAACACAGCCATCGCGGCGCTGATGGAGTTCGTGAACGGGCTCTATAAGGTCGACGCCAAACAGGCAAAAGCAAAAACAGATCTTTCGGCGGTCCGCGAGGCGACTGAGACCTTGCTCATACTGCTCACGCCATTCGCCCCGCACATCGCGGAAGAACTCTGGACGGCGACCGGCCACGCGAAAAGTCTTGCCCATGAGCGCTGGCCCGTTTTCGATGATGCCCTCCTCCAGGAGGAAGTGCTGACAATCCCTGTACAGGTCAACGGCAAGCTTCGCAGCAAGGTGACCGTCCCCGCCGACTGGAGCAAAGAGCGGGTGATCGCGGCGTCGAAAAGCGATGCGAAGGTCGGGGAGTGGATCAAGGGCAAGACGATCAAGAACGTCGTGTATGTGGAGAAGCGGTTGGTGAACATCGTGGTGGAAGGATGAGCGGGTCCTGCCCCCGCATAGCCCAGCGCAGCTGGGCGTTTCGCCGTCGCAGCCCCGCAGACCCGGCTGTACGCCCCGCGCTGCATCTGGGCGCCCATGCGGTGTCACCCGCTCAATTGCTTAGGAGAGGGTGGTTATTGGCAGTGGTCGTCCTTGTCGTGCTGACTGGCTGCGGGTACGAGTTCGGCACGACCGTGAAGCCGGGGTCCGCGCGGGGATTGCAGCTGGCGGTTCCGGTCTTCCACAACGACACCTTCGAGCCTGTCTTGGATAAGCGTGTCACTGAGTTCGTGCGACGGCAGTTCCTGCAGGCCGACGGCCTGACCCTGGTCAACGATGTCGGCGCGGCGCCCTTCGTGCTCAAAGGCCGCATCCGGAGCTACGGGCTCCAGACACTCTCGTTCCGGCAGGGGTTCGTCAACGAGCAGCGCGTCATTCTCCAGGTGGACGTAACCTTCGAAGATGCAGCCGGCCGCAAGGCGCTCTGGCAGGAGTCCTACCGGACCTCCGCCGAATTCTTCCAGACCACGGACCTCGCCACGAACCGCGCCCGACAGGACCGGGCGACCGAAGAAGCCTGCCAGGCGGTGGCAGAGAACATCGTGTCACGGGTGCTGGAAACCTACCCGCGATGAAGGCCAAGCGCGAGGGCATCGGCCTCCACGAGCTGAAACGGCAGCTTGCGACAGGCGACCTCGCTCCGCTGTATTTTGTCGTCGGGGAGGAAGCCCCCCTCCGGGACGACGCGGTGGCGGCGATCCGGGCTGCGGTCCTCGGACCCGATGACGCCAACGTCGGGGCGTTCAACTCCGATGTGGTGTACGGGGATGAGACCGAGGCGGCGGAGATCCTGACCCTCTGCGGGAACCTTCCCATGTTCGCGACGTGGCGCCTGGTAGTGGTCAAAGAAGTCGGCGCCCTGGGTGTCCGCGAAGCCGAGCGGTTGCTGCCCTACCTGGAGGAACCGGTCGAGAGTACGTGCCTCGTGCTGACCGGCGGGAAAGTAGACGGCCGCGTGAAATTTTTCCAGGCGCTCAAGCAGGCGGCCGTGAGCGTGGACTGCGCGCCGCTCGATGCGCGGGCGCTGCCGGCCTGGGTGCAGGACCAGGCCGGCGCGCTGGGGCTTCGCCTCGACCAGGCGGCGCGGGAGTTGCTGATCGAGGCCAGTGGCGGCGCCCTTGGCGTGTTGTGCCGTGAGATGGAGAAGCTAGCGGCCTATGTAGCGCCTAACACGCGCGTGACGGCGGCGGACGTCGAAGCCGTCCAGGGCGCAGACACAGGCGGCTCGGTGCATGACCTCATCGATGCCTTGCAGCGCAGAGATCGCGTGGGCTCATTGCGGTCTTTGAGCAAGGTCCTCGACGCGGGTGAGCCTCCGCTTAGAGTGCTTGGCTTCCTGGCGGCCTGCTGGCGGAATATTTGGAGAACACGGAAATTCTCGGAGGAAATGCTCCGCGACTTCGAGCTGTTCCGCGAAATCGACTCTCGCTTGAAAGGCGGAGGGGGAGGGCGCCGGAAGGAACGGCTTGAGATGGAGCGCCTGGTTCTGAATCTCTGCCGGGGCGCCGGCCGTGCTATGCCGTCGCGCCCCTTCGCATCTGCGCGGTGAGACGGGACAGTTTGCGGGAGGCGGCATTGCGATGGATGACGCCTTTGGACGCGGCACGCTGCAAGGCCCGCGAGGCTTCGCGGAGCAGCTCCGTCGCTTGGCTGGTCTGTTTCTGCTGGATGGCGGTCTGCAGCTTCTTGATCACGCCCTTGACACCGGACAGCACCGCACGGTTCCGGGCCCGCCGTTTCAGGGCCTGGCGGGCGGCCTTCAGGGTGTTCTTATGGACAACCGGCATGGTATGGCTCCCTCGTGAGACAGGGCATGAGTGCTACCACGGCGTTTGTTCCGAAGTCAAGGAACGCTCATGGCGCTTGATCCTCGCGAGCGGCTGATCCTCGCGCTGGACGTGCCGTCGGCCGATGAGGCCAAGCGCCTGCTCGACCGCGTGAGGGACTCGGTGGCGTTCGTGAAGATCGGCCTGGAGCTCTTCACGGCAGCCGGGCCCGACATCGTGCGCTGGGCCCTCGCGCAGCGCAAGCGGGTCTTCCTCGACCTCAAGCTGCTCGACATTGGAGAAACGGTGAAGCGGGCCACGGCCGCGGCCGCCGAGCTCGGCGTGACGTTTCTCACCGTCCACGCCACCGGCCAGACCGTGCGGGCTGCCGTCGAAGGCCGCGGCCGGAGCGCGATGAAGATCCTGGCCGTGACGGTGCTGACGAGCTTTGATGAAGCGGACCTGGTGGAGATGGGCATCGCGGAATCCGTCCGCGACACAGTCCTGAAGAGGGCACGGTTGGCTATCTCGTTGGGCGCCGACGGCGTCGTGGCCTCCGGCGTCGAGGCGGCGATGATCCGGAGGGAACTGGGCAAGAATCCGATCGTCGTGATCCCCGGGATCCGTCCTGTCGGCTCTTCGCATGACGACCAGGTCCGCGTCACCACGCCGGCCGGTGCCATCGCCGCCGGCGGGGATTATCTCGTCGTTGGGCGGGCCATACGCGACGCCGCAGACCCGGCTGAAGCCGCCCGGGCCATTCAGGCCGAAATCGAAGTGGCCCTGACGTCCTGAGGATTAAGCTGGATCACCGCAAGTTTCCCGCCGCAGCCTTGCGGCGCGCCTATCGCGTTTGATAGGATTCATCGCGGTTCCCGCGTTCGTCTGCAACGACTCTCCGACTGGTGGTGGGTGTAGCTCAATGGTTAGAGCGCCGGACTGTGGCTCCGGAGGTTGGGGGTTCGAGACCCCTCATCCACCCCATACTGTTCTTCACAGAAACGCATGACGATCGATGACGCGCGGCAACGGATTCAATCCGCGATCACGCAGTTCGGCGATCATGCCGCGCCCATGATCGATCTGGTGATCGGCGAGGTGCGGTCGGCGCTCGGGCATGAGACCGCCAATGACCTCATCGCCGAATTCGACCTGGAGCTGCGCTACGGCATCGCGCCGACCGAGTTCGAGTAGTGCCCGGCAGGCCTGATTCAGAGCTGACCGTCCGGCAGCAGATCGTCCAAGCGATTACTGGCATGCGGCGTTCCGCCAGGGACCTCGCGCACAGCCTAGGCATTCCCGAACGGCAGGTTGAAGAACATCTCGCGCACATCGTCAAATCGGTGGGCGGGTCTCGACAGGGCCGGTTCCGCATGGAGCCGGCAAGATGCCAGGACTGCGGGTTCGTCTTTCGCGGGCGCACCCGCCTGACCAGGCCCAGCCGGTGCCCGAAATGTCGGAGCGAAGCGATCCTCGAGCCGCGGTTCGGCATAGACCCCTAGCCCGCATTCGTATATGATTGGCCTGCTCGGACGTTCACGGAGGGACTCGATGCGAAAGGCGGCGCCACAGAAATTACGGCACAAGAGCAATAGCGCGCACCCACTGGTCGGTGTGATCATGGGCTCCAAATCCGATTGGGAGACGATGGCCAACACCACCGGGACTCTGGAGAGGCTTGGCATCCCGTTCGAGGTGCGTGTGGTCTCGGCCCACCGCACGCCCGACCACCTCTTCGCGTACGCAGAATCGGCCGAGCGGCGAGGGCTGGAAGTGATCATCGCCGGGGCAGGCGGCGCGGCCCACCTCCCGGGCGTGACGGCGGCGAAGACAACCCTGCCCGTGCTCGGCGTGCCGGTGGAGTCCAAGGCGCTGAAAGGGTTGGATTCCTTGCTCTCGATGGTGCAGATGCCGGCCGGGATCCCCGTGGGGACGCTGGCGGTCGGGAGGTCCGGAGCGGTGAACGCCGCGCTCCTGGCGGCGGCGATCCTGGCGAATAAATATCCGAAAGTCCGCGAGGCGCTGTCCCGCTATCGCAAGGCCCAGGCTGAAGCGGTACTGGCCCGTCCCGATCCACGAGCGACCGTCTGATCGGCGCCGTGCGTGGCTCGCGCAGCGACCGTCACTAGCGGGCGAGGGCCCAGAGCATGCCGGCCAGGCCGCCCACCACGCGAGCCAACTCGCCGTAGTTGACCTTCTCCGGCGTGTCCTGTTCGGTGTGGTAGTGCGGGTACCGATACAGCGCCGTGTCGGTAACCATGAGGGCGGGATAGCCTTCTGCCCAGAACGAGCCGTGGTCGCTCCAGTCCACCCCCGGCACCCACTCGAACGTCGCGATCGCTTCGACCGGGAAATCCGACTCCACGCGGAAGGAGTCGATGGCCTGGCGCAGGAGCGGACGCGAACCGAAGTTTGACACGAACAGGATGAAGTTCCCCCGGTCAGGATAGAAGAGCCGGTACAGGGCTGACGGAAACGGGAAGGCCTGGCTACCGAGCGTCTCGCTATAATAGCCGAGGGTTTCGAGCGAGAGCATCGCGCGGATCCGCTCCCCGCGGGCGCGCGCCTCCTTCGCGTACACACGGCTGCCCATCAGGGCCGTCTGGAAGTGCGGCGGCTCCTCGTTCACGAAGGCGACGAACCGCACGGTTTTGCCCAGGTCCCTGGTGGCCGCCAGCCTGGACAGTTCCAGCAGCGCAGCGACGCCTGTCGCGTTGTCGTTGGCGCCGGGGCTGCCGATCACCGAATCATAGTGCGCGCCGACGAGTATGATGTCGTCCGGATTCCCTCGCCCGCGGCGGGTGATTTCCAAGTTTGCCCACGTGTCCCGGCCGATGGCGTACTCCTGCCGCGTCACGGCATACCCCTGGTTGCGCCACGCCTTTTCGATGTAGGCCGCAGCGCGCCGCAGGGCCTGGGGTCGAAACGTGTTCCGCTCGCCGATCTCGCCGGCGAACATCTGCACGTGCGCGATGAGCGTGTCGGGATGGATCGTCACCGGCGCCTTCGCCTCCTGGCTGGATGGGCTCATGCTGAACGCTGTCGCGAGCAGGACGAGGACAAGCGCCGGCCTTGCTGGCACGAGGAGCACCTGCGTGCGTCGCGACACAGGCGCAGTGTAGGCTTGACGGGCGGCCCCTTCAAGGTGGCATTCGAATTGACAGAGGCCGCGCTCTGGCGGTAACGTGCCGTTTCTCCGTGATCACCCTACCGACCGCTCCCTCATGGCGTCACGGCGTCACGCCCTACCAGTGGCGGGTCCTGCTCGTGGCATGGCTCGGCTGGGTCTTCGATTCGATGGATGCGACGATCTACGCCATCGTCCTCCATCCGGCGTTACACGATCTGCTCCAGACGGCGTCGGGCGGCTCGCCGGTCAGCGACAGCGACATCGGCTGGTACGGCGGCATTATCTTCTCCATCTTCCTGGTCGGCTGGGCGATCGGTGGCGTTCTGTTCGGGGTCCTGGCCGATTATATTGGCAGGACCAAAACGCTGATCCTCACGATCCTCATCTACGCTGTATTCACCGGTCTCGCTGCGCTATCGGACACGTGGTGGCACCTCGCACTCTATCGGTTCCTGACGGCGCTGGGTGTCGGTGGGGAATGGGCCTCCGGAGCCGTGATCGTCGCAGAGGTCTGGCCGGAAGAGAAGCGCGCCAAGGCGGCTGGGATCTTGCAGTCCGCTTGGGCGGCGGGCTTCTTCCTGGCCGCGGCTGTCAACCTGCTCTTACGTGGATACGGCTGGCGCGTGCTGTTCCTGGTTGGCATCCTGCCGGCCTTTGTGGCCATCTTGATTTTCCTATGGGTGAAGGAGCCGGAACGATGGGCCAAGGCCCGTTCGAAGGAACTCATGACGGGGGCGGCACAGCCGGTGAAGCTGCTGGAACTGTTTCGGGGCGAGCTCCGCCGCCCGACGCTGGTCGGATCCGTGCTGGCTTTTGTGGCGGTGTTCGGGCTCTGGGGCGCCACGAACTGGACGCCTACCCTGATCGGGGCTCTTCCGGACATGCGGGGCTTGGACGCCAGGGCGCTGGAGCCTTACAAGAGCTACGCCATCATGGCGCTCAATGGGGGTGCGCTGATCGGCTATCTCAGTTTCGGGGCTCTCGCGGATCGCTTCGGGCGGCGACCCGTCTTCGCGCTGATGTGTGCGGGTAGCCTCGTGATGCTACCAATCACCTTCCTGACACCGCACGCTTACGTGCACGTGCTACTGCTGCTGCCCCTGCTCGGCTTCTTCAACAACGGGATCTTCAGCGGGTTCCCCATCTATCTTCCGGAACTTTACCCGACCCGCCTCCGGGCCACCGGTGCGGGCTTTTGCTTCAACGCCGGGCGCGTGCTCGCCTCGGGCGGTCCGTTCCTCACAGGCTATTTGGTGACATCATTGGGCAGCTTCGGCCGCGCGGCCAGTGCCGTCGCCCTGATCTATCTGGTGGGTCTGCTGATTTTGCCGTTTGCGCCGGAAACGAAGGGGCAGCCCCTGCCGGAGTGAAGGTCCGGGGTTATCCCCGCGCGGTGCGCTCGTACACCTTGGCGTCGATGAAGAGATGAAGCAAGGCCGAATCCAACTTGCTCTCCTTCGCCTCGGACCCGAGGATGTCGAGGGCCTTCGAGGCCGGGACGGCCTTTTTGTACGGACGGTCGGAAGCGGTCAGCGCGTCGTAGATGTCGCTGATGGTCATCATCCGGGTCTGAATCGGGAGCTCCGGCGCGGCGATCTGCCGCGGATAGCCTTTCCCGTCCAGCTTCTCGTGGTGGCCGTAAGCGATCTCCGGAATGCGCCGCAGCTTGCTGGTCCACGGGATGGTCGCCAGGAACCGGTAGGTATGCGTGACGTGGCTCTCGATCTCCAGGCGGTCCTCGTTGGTCAGACTCCCCTTGGGGATGGCGAGGCTCACGAGCTCGGGGGCCATGAGATACGGTTTGGGGCCGTCGAACGAGCTGTACGTCCTGGCGGCGATCTCGTTGAGCCGCTCGAATCCGCCCTTCTCCAGCACCGTCGGGATATTGCACTCCAGCAGGAAGCGTAGGATCTCGTCGGTGTCGTCGAGCTGGTGGCCGAGCTTCTCGTCGAGCTTCGCCAGCAGCGCGACGGTCTCGCCGGGATTGGAGAACTGGTACACGGAGATCTTGCGTTCCAGCGCCTCCTTCTCCAGCGTCCGCTTGATGAACTCGAAGCGGGCCTTCAGGAGCGCGACCTCGTTGGGGTAGAGCTTCTCGGCCTTGACCAGCACGTGCTCGCGCACGCCCACCTTGCCGAAGTCGTGCAGGAGCGAGGCGTAGCGGATCACCTTCATCTGGTCGTAGTCGAAGGTGACCTTGGCGTAGGGACCGGTGTCGACTCGGTCCACGACTTCGGCGAGGCCACACGTAAGGGTGGCGACACGGCCGGAGTGGCCGGAGGTTGTGGGATCGCGGGACTCGATAGCCACCACGCTGGCCGCGATGAAGCCTTCGAACAGTTTGTTGATCTCGTCGTAGAGGATCGCGTTCTCGATGGCGGAGGCGGCTTGGCCTCCCAGGGCCAACAGCATCTCCTCGTCTTCCGCATCGAACGGAGGTCCAGGGGCGCCCTTCTCGACTTCGGCCCCGTGGTCCCCAGGGTTTTTATTGAGCACCTGGAGCACCCCGACCACCTCATCCTTGGTGGAGAGCATCGGAACGGTGAGCATGTTCCGGGTGTGGAATCCTGTCGCCTTGTCCACGGCGGGGTTGAACCGAGGGTCCGCATAGGCGTCGGGAATGTTCAGGGGTTTTTTGGTTTGGGCGACGTGGCCCGCGATGCCCTTGTCGGCGGGGAAGCGGATTTCCCGGACGCCCTGGGCCACCTTGCTCCAGAGCTCGTTCTTGTCCTTGTCGAGAAGGAAGATGCTGCCGCGCGTGGCGTCGACCACCGAGCGGGCGTGCTCCACGATCTCCTCGAGCAGGATGCCGAGGTCCCGCTCCGTGGACATGGCCTTGGCCACGTTCAGGATAATCTCGAGCTTTTGAATGCGCCGCTCTTTTGGATCGAGTTGTGCCACGCCGCGCCCTCGTGGGTGCGGGAGGGGCGTCCGCGGGGTCACCTCCCGCTACTATTGAGCGTCCCTTAGGGTACACCTTCCGGTCGGTGGGATCAACGAAGTACGCTATAATGCAGGTCGCCATGCGGATCTGCCCCAAGTGCCGTCTCATTGCCTCGGATGATCCGGTGTGCCCGGAATGCGGATGGAACCTCGCAGCGGGCGGAGTCACCGGGCCGGCCTCCGCCCTCGCGCTGCGGTACGCGGAAAACTTGCAGTCCATGGCCCTCTTCACCGCCCTGATGTTTGGCGCCTCGCTGATCGTCTCTTTCGCAACGACGCGCGGCAACCAGTTCCTGCCCGCCGTCTCGATGAGCCTGCTCGTCACCGGACTCATCGCCGACGCTTTCCTGTTGCTGCTCATCTACAAGACGGCGGCCATCTTCGCCGAGGCTAACCGCTGGGTGGTGGGCGCGGTCTTGACCTTCCCGTTTGGCACCCTGGTCTTCGCCTGGCTATTGGCCCGGCGGGCCCGCCTGGGCGGCCCCGTCGGCCGCCGCACGTCTTCTGATAATGACCCATAAGCGCACCAACACACCTTCCGGTTCGCGGCGGAGCTTCTTGACGTGGCTGATCGTCGCGGCGGCTGGCCTGATCGGCATCAGCCTGGCGGTGCCGTTGGGCGGCTACGTGGCTTCGCCCGCGCTCAAGCGGCGCGAGCTCAGGTGGGTGGACGCCGGCCCGGTGAGTGACCTTCCCATCGGCGAGCCGACCCAGCGCGACTTGGTCATGACGATCACAGACGGCTACATGGAAGTGGCGGCCGTGAAAGGCATCTGGGCGTTGCGCCTGGCGACGAACGAGGTCACGGTCTACTCCCCCATCTGCACGCATCTCGGTTGCGGCTATCGGTGGGACGGGAGCGCGCGCAGATTCAAGTGTCCCTGCCATGGCAGCGAGTTCGATCCGGACGGAAAGGTCGTCGGGGGGCCGGCGCCCCGGCCGCTGGACCACCTGCCGGTCAAGATCGAAAACGGACATCTGCTGGTGCAGTACAAAGAATTCAAGTCCGGCACCAAGCAGCAGATTGAAATCTAGCCATGCTCTCCCGCCTCTACGCCTGGCTGGATAGCCGGCTCAAACTGGAGCCCGTCAAGGAGACCTTGCTCGACGAGCCGATCCCCGGGGGCGCGTCCTGGATCTACGTCTTCGGCTCGGCCACGCTCTTCGTCTTCTTCCTCCAGGCGATCACGGGGATGTTTCTGGCGGTCTACTACGCGCCGACGCCCGACCACGCGTACGACAGCATCCGCTACATCGAAACGCAGGTGCTGTTCGGCCCGTTCGTGCGGGGCCTCCATCACTGGGGCGCCTCCGCGATGGTGGTTGCCATCGGCCTGCACATGCTCCAGGTCTTCCTGTACGGCGCGTACAAGCCGCCCCGCGAGCTGATGTGGATGGTCGGCGTCCTGCTGCTCCTGCTCACGATGGGGTTCGCCTTCACCGGCTACCTGCTCCCCTGGGACCAGAACGCGTACTGGGCTACCCAGGTGGGGATCAACATGGTCGGCAGTGTCCCGTTCGTCGGCACCTTCCTGGTCAAGGTCATGCGCGGGGGCGACACGCTGGGCGCCCTGACCCTGTCGCGGTTCTTCGCGGTGCACATCCTGTTTTTGCCGGCCGTCATCATGGTGCTGATTGCGCTGCACATGTTCATCCTGCGGCGCGTGGGTCCGGCCGGTCCCTGGAGCAAGGAACGTGCGGCCCAGCGCCGCGAACCGTTCTATCCCCGCCAGGTCTTCATGGACGCGGTGGTCATGCTCGGCGTCTTCCTGGTGGTCGTCCTACTGGCGCTGCTCGTGCCCTTTCCCCTGGCGGACAAGGCGAATCCGTCGGACCATAGTTTCATCCCCGTGCCGGAATGGTACTTCCTCTTCTACTACCAGTTCCTCAAGTACATGGAGGGGCCCGTCTTGGGGCCGATCGCCACGTGGGCACTCCCCAGCGCCTTCATTGCGCTGCTGCTGGCGCTGCCGTTCCTGGACCCTCATCACGAGCGGGAGCCCGCGTCCCGGCCGCTCGTGATCGGCGTGGGGACGGCGTTCCTGATCGGTGTCTTTGTCCTGATCGGGCTGTCCGTGCGCGATCTGCAGGCGATGAAGCGGACCGATCCCGCAGTCGTCTCGGGGAGGGCCCTCTATGAGCGGTTCGGGTGCATGGGATGCCATCGGATCCACGGCGAGGGTGGTGCGGTGGGGCCTGACCTCTCCTACGTCGGGGACCAGCGCGACCGTGACTGGCTGATCAAGCACTTCCGCGATCCTCAGTCCACCTCACCAGGATCGATCATGCCCAAGTTCCCACTGAACGAACAGGAACTCAACGACCTCACAGTGTACATGCTGAGCCTCAAAAAGCGGGTCTAAGTTTCCGTTCCGGTGCTTGCGCGGCTCTTTCTTTTTCGGCTAAGCTCGACCCATCGGTCGAACTGTTTGCATGCATGAATCTCCGAAGAAGGAGGGATGACTGTGAGACACATTGCGTGGTCGGTGGTGGCGACGATGCTGGCGTTAGTAGTAGGGGGGTGCGGGGGCCCCGGTCAGACAATTCCGCTCGCGGTCAACCTGGATGCCGCGCCCGCTCCCGAAAAGGTGACCGCTCCGTTGCGGGTGGCGGTGATCCCGTTTGAGGACGTGCGGAGCGACAAGACCAAGGTCGGACGCTACCAGCATTACGTGGAATCGACAGTGGACACGTTGGTGCCGGCCGGCGGGTCGGCGGCCGAGCAGGTCACGAACTTCGTGCTGGAGTACCTGAAGCGCGCGGGCTTTCAGGTCACGCGCCTTGAGCCGGGGCAGGCGGTCGCCCCCGGCTCGGCCGATGTGGTGTTGACAGGCCAGATCGAGTCGTACTGGAGCGAGGCCGTGACCCGGTTTGCCAGGACCGAACTGGCAGCCAAGAACCGGCTGGTGCTCAAGGCCGCCAACGTGGGCGACGGCAGCATAGTCCGCACGACGGTGGTCGGCGAGGGGACCCTGACGGTGGTCTTCTTCGATCTCGTAGATCTGGAAAAGCTCAACAGCGAGGCGTTGGGCCAGACCCTCTCGCGGTTCCTGGCCGATGTGGTCGTGGCGGACCGGGCGCTCAAGCCGAAGAAGTAAGGGTGTGTAGGAAGGGCAGCGACGATGGCCACATCTCCGGTTCCTGAGGACCGTCTGCGCCAGCAGCTCGAGGAGCTGCTGGCGTTGCCAGCGACGGACCCGCAGGCGGCGCTTCTCAAAGACCTGCTGGGTTCGGTCATTCGGCTGCAGGGGCAGCGTCTGGACATGTTGGATCTCAAGATTATTCACCGCAGCCTTCGGGAGATGCGCTATGCCTTCCGGCTCTTCAGGCAGTACCGGCATCGGCGGAAGGTCGCCGTCTTCGGATCCGCGCGGATGCCGTCGGAGAATCCCCTGTACGATCTGGCCCGGCATTTCGCCCGCCTCCTGGCCGAACGCGAGTTCATGGTTATCACGGGGGCGGGAGAGGGGATCATGCGGGCGGCGAACGAGGGGGCCGGGCGGGAGAACAGCTTCGGCGTGAACATCCTGCTCCCGTTCGAGCAGGAGCCCAACCCGGCGATCGTGGACGATCCCAAGCTCATCCACTTCAAGTATTTCTTCACCCGCAAGCTGTTCTTTGCGCGGGAGTCCCACGCGTGCGCGGTGTTCCCCGGCGGGTACGGCACACAGGACGAAACGTTCGAGTTCCTCACACTGTTGCAGACGGGCAAGAACAACCCGCATCCGATCGTGCTGGTGGATCTACCGGGAGGGACCTACTGGCAGCGATGGGAACAGTTCGTGCGGGAAAACATGCTGGCGTCCCGGCTGATCGCCCCGGAGGATCTCGGGCTTTTCCGAGTGGTCCACTCGGCCGAGGACGCTGTGGCCGAGATCGAGGGCTTCTATCGGAACTACCATTCCAGCCGGTTCGTGAAAGGGCGGCTGGCGCTGCGGCTGCAGCGTCCTTTGACAGCCGGGCAAGTGGACGACCTCAACGTGCGGTTTGCCCACCTGTGCGAGGAAGGCAAGATCGAGCAGCGGGCCGCCCTACCGGAGGAAGCCGATGAACCGGAGGTCCTATCGCTTCCGCGGCTGGTCGTGCCCTATAACTGGCGAAGCGCGGGAGGCCTCCGCCAGCTCATTGATGTCGTGAATTTGCTGCCAACCTGACGGGCTCGAGCCGGCCCCGGCTCGGTCCCGGTCAGTTGCGCTCAGTGGCGCACGGTGACGGCAGCGGCGCTGTTGCGCGCTCCGAAGAACTTCCGGGAGAACTCCTCCACCACCGCCGGGTCGTAGCCCTTGCAGCTGAAGATGTCGAGGTACGCCCGATTCGTGTCGTTGGCGAAGTGCCCGCTGATCAGGGACGTCTCGATAAGCTGGAGCATCGAGTAGCCTGCCACCCGTCCCTTACCGAAATGGACGATCTGGCACTCCCCGAAACGTTTCATCCCGATCAGTTTACAGAGCGCGATGACGTAGGCCTCGATGTGGTCTCGGTCCCGGATGGCTTCAGGCCTACAGTCGTGAAGATCAACTGCAGTGGAGAGGCCCCAAGCTTTCCCCTCCCTGATCAACTCCTCCGGTGATTCTACGGGAGCGGAGGTTGGGGCCATCGTTGGTAAGACGGCACCTTCAGCGTTGTCTAATGCGTTCATCGATACGGAGCACCTCCTGGTTGCTGTGATGGTTGTGAGGGTATCTGGCTACGCTGAACTCGCATCATGGTGTCGCACTATAGCACAGTATTTTCCACACGCAATATTTTTTTTCGCCCCGCTCGAATTTTTTCGCTCCCGGTCAGTGCTCTTTGGAGGGCGTGTAATCCTGGATCCGTGCGTGGGCTTCCTCGACGCTCAGCCGCTTCAACTCCACCTGCCGGCGCACCCACAGTTCGTGCTGCGTCCGCAGCTGATACTCCTGCCGGCGTCGCAGCGCGCCGCCGCCCAGCGTCCAGATCGATGTGAAGAGGGCATCCTGCTGCGACCGACAGCAAGCCGGACTGCCCCAGGACCGCCTGCTCGTCGAACACCGGCGAGTCCCAGGTCCAGCTCTCGTCGTAGACCGGCGCGGTCGCGCAGGACGCCAGCACGAGGAAGGCCAGCAGGAGCGCCATGGACCTCATGGCGGCAGCATAGCGAGCGGACTGGACTGAAGCAAGGTCGCAACTGAGGAAAAGGTCAGGACAACTCCGGGCTAAAGCCGCGTCTCAGCATGTTCTCCGAGAGGACAGAGCCCGAGACGAACTGGAGGAGGTAGTCCGGTCCTCCCGCCTTGGCTCCGATGCCGGAGAGGCGGCCTCCGCCGAATGGCTGGCGGCCCACCAGCGCGCCCGTGATCCCCCGGTTGATGTACAGGTTGCCGACTAGGAACTCCTCCCGGGCCCTCGCGATGTTGCGGGGGCTACGGGAGAAGAGCCCGCCGGTGAGTGCGTACTCGGTCGCGTTGGCGACGGTCAGGGCCTCGCCGAAGTCCCGCGCCCGCAACACCGCCAAGACCGGCCCGAAGATCTCTTCGCGGGCCAGGCGGTGCTCCGGGCGAATGTTCGTGACGATCGTCGGTCCGACGAAGTTCGGCCCCGGCCATCGTGCGAGGTCCGGCAGCAACACGGGCGTCCCCTCCTGTTTCGCGACCGCCAGATAGTCCCGCACCTTCTGCACTGCGCGTTGATCGATCAAGGGGCCGAGCCCCGCGCCCGGCTCTTCGGGTGGACCCATGCGCATGCTGCGGGCGGCCTCCACCAGCCGCTCGACGAACGTGTCGTGGATGGTGTCCAGAACGATCGCGCGCGAGCAAGCGGAACACTTCTGCCCCTGGTAGCCCAGGAAGGAGGCGATCACGCCCGCCACGGCTTCATCCAGATCGGCGGTGTCGTCCACGATGATCGCGTTCTTGCCTCCCATCTCTACGATGACCTTCTTCACCTCCCGCTGCCCCGGCGCGACTCGCGCCGCATCGGCAATGATCTGGAGGCCGACGGCCTTGGAGCCGGTGAAGGAGATGACGGGGACGTCGGGGTGCGCGACCAGGCGGCGGCCCGCCTCCGGCTCGCCGGGCAGAAATTGCAGAACGCCCTCCGGGAGCCCGGCCTCGCTGAAGGCCGCCACCAGCGCGTGCCCGGTGACCGGAGCCCTTTCCGACGGTTTGAACACGACGGCGTTGCCGGTGACCAACGCCGCGGCCACCATGCCGGTCGGGATCGCGAGCGGAAAGTTCCATGGGGAAAGGACCGCCACGACGCCGCGCGGCCGGTACACCAGGTGGTTGAGCTCGCCCGGCAGCGTCCCGAGCCGGATCGGCTCCGACAGGCGGCGCATCTGTCGGCGGTAGTATTCGAGGAAGTCGATGGCCTCGGCCACATCGGCATCGGCGTCGCGCCAGCCCTTGCCTACTTCGAAGACTTCCAGCGCGGCCAGCTCGAACCGGCGCTGGCGCAGCAGGTCGGCGGCCTTCGCCAGAACCGCCATCCGGTCCGACGCGGGCGTCGCCGCCCAAGAACGGCCGCCTGCCACCGCGCGGGCCACGGCCTCGTCCACGTCCTCGGGGACCGCCGCGCTCACGACGCCGACCACCTCCTCGGGCCTGGCCGGGTTTCGTGCGGTCAGGGTCGATCTCGTGAGGCCCTTGGGCGGGGGGAAGGCCAACTCAATGCGCTGTCCGAGCGTGGCGCGCATGGTGGCGAGCGCGGCGCGCATGCGCTCGCGGGCCTCGGCGCGGGAAAAATCTGTATGAGGTTCGTTCGTGAACTCGGAGGCTGAGCCCCCCTCACCCTCACCCTCTCCCGCCAGGGGAGAGGGTAAGAGTTTTCCCTCCCCCTTGAGGGGGGAGGGATGGGTGGGGGTGGGCGGCCGAAGCAACTCGTCGAGGCTCTGGTTGCCCAGAAACTGTCGCCGCAGGATGGACTCGTTGGCGGTGTTCTCCAACAGGCGCCGGACGAGATAAGCCATGCCGGGGATCAAATCTCCGACCGGTGCGTAGACCCGCAGGCGATAGCCGGCGTCCACGACGGCAGACTGCAGCGGCTCGGCCATCCCGTACAGCATCTGGAGCTCCATGACCTTCGCTGCGAGCCCGCGCCCTTCGGCTTCGGCCATCACCATCGCGACGTGGCGCAGGTTGTGCGTGCCAAATGCCGGCCGGATCACTGCGTGGTGCTCCAGCAGGAACGGGATCAGCCGTTCGTAGCAGGCGTCGGTATCGTCCTTGCGGGCGAAGACTGGCACGGGCCACCCGCGCTGGCGGTGCATGATCGTCTCGTAGTCCCAGTAGGCGCCCTTGACCAGGCGGATGCCCATCGGCGTCCCGCGGGCCTCGGCCCAGGCGAGCAGCTCGCGGACGTCGCGTTCGGTGTCCTTGAGGTACGCCTGCAGCGCCAGACTGGCGAGGGGATAAGAGCGAAACTCGTCTTCCATAAGGAGGCGTCGGACGATCCAGAGCGTCAGGTCCTTCCACTCGTAGTGCTCCATGTCGAAGGTGACGGCCTCCCCGTGCTGCATGGCCGCTCTGAGCAGCGGGCGCAACCGGGCTGCAACGGCTGCGTAGCGACCCTCCGGATCGATCGGATCGAACTGCGAGTCGAGCGCCGACAGCTTGATTGACACCTGGGCCCGTGGCAGCGGGCCCAGATGGTCGGCTTCGAGAAGGGGCGAGGGCCGCCACTCGCGCGTGGCCTCTGCCAGGGCCGTGATGGCCTCGTGGTAGCGGGCGGCGTAGGTCTCGGCTTCCGGCTCGCAGACCGTTGCCTCGCCGAGGAGGTCCACCGAGTGCGCGATGCCGCGCTTCCAGAGGTCGGAGACGGCCGGGAGCGCCTCCTTCATGCCGGCGCCCACGATGAACTGGTTGGCCATCTGGATCGCCTGGTTGTAGATCGTGTCGGCGGTCACGCCGGCTCCGAAGCCGACGGACGAGATGGCCCGCATGCCCCAGCGCATGAGCGAGCGCCCGCCCGGCGCGTCCAACAGGCCGGAGTCCTGGCCAAAATACTCGTCCGCGAGTCGCTTGATCTGGGAGGGGGTCTTCAAGGTGGGCAGGACGTCAATGAAGCGGAAGAGCTGGACCTTGAAGGCATCGTCGCGGATGGCCCACTCGAGGAGTCGGCCGGTCCACCATTTGCGGTCGAAGAGGCGGGGCGTGGTCGCGTTCGCGGCCTCGTACAGCCGCGCCGCACGGCGGCGGATGTCGGCCTCTGTGGCGACGCCCATGGCCTCGGATCCTTTCAATCTCCATTATACACCGCGCCTTGGCGCCGCCCCGTCCTTGAAATCCCTGGAGATGCTGGGCTAGACTGCACGCATGGCCGAAATTCCCGTCATTACCATCACCGGCGCTCAACAGAAGGAACCGAAGGAGTTCTTCACGCGCGTCTTCTGCCTGCGCAAGGAACCGCCCCCGTTAAGCCTGCTGGTCGACTATCTGAAGGCGCGGGGCGCCACCCCGATCATCACGGCGGACGTCAACGAGAAGCTGATGAATAGCTGGAACTGGGTCGGGATCGAGGTCGGGTATGCGAAGGACCGCAAACCGATCCTCGTCACCTGCGTGCGCAAGGGAAGTTCCCAGGACGACATCTTCAAGCAGGACATCGAGGGTCTGCTCAACTACGTGGAGGCCCACCGCGAGATCGATAACTGGCGCGTCGTGGACCAGTTGCGGGGCTGCCGGTTCTACATTGCGAACATCCTGGACAAGAACGACATCACGGAGGAAGGCTACGACTTCAACAGCTGGATCCTCCAGTTCTTCGAGGAGAACTGTGACGGCATGGTCCAGATCGACGGCCAGGGCTTCTACGATCCGGAGACCGGAGAGCTGATCTTCGAACTGCCGCCGATCGACGACGAGCCCAAACCAGAACCCGCCAAACCGAGCCAGCAGCCCGGCTAGACACATCCCGAAGCAGTGTGCTAAGGTGCCCTTTCGCTGGGCCGGTGCGCCTGTAGCTCAGTGGATAGAGCACAAGCCTCCGGAGCTTGGGGCCACAGGTTCAAATCCTGTCAGGCGCGCCACGAATTCGTGAGGTGTAAGGGGTGAGGCGTAAAGGAATGAACCGTTCTTCCTACCCCTCACTCCTAACGTTTCACGCCTAACGTTCTTCTCAACATCGGTGGGCCGTTAGCTCAGTTGGTAGAGCAGCTGACTCTTAATCAGCGGGCCGCAGGTTCGATCCCTGCACGGCCCACCACTCCATGCTAAATTTTCTTGACAAAATCCCGTCAAGGTCGTGTAATTAAGGAAATTTTGCTCTTCAGTCAGCCTTAGCGGGCAGGCTTCGAGGCCTGTAAGTTGAAGGCGCAATCGGTTCGCTCCTCGCACCACGCGGGAGCATGCGATTGCGCCTTTTCTTTTGGGGGCAGATCTCACATGAGCGAAGCAGACGAACAAGCCTCAGAGAGACAGCCTTCTCTAACTGAAGGGGGGCCAGTCGGACCACGGCGTCGTGGTCGCCCGAAGGGGCAGAGTTACATGGAACCGGCCCTCCTTGTGACCATCCGGCGTCGGCTCAAACTTTCCCAGGCGATCCTCGCCAAGATCGTGGGGGTATCGCGCACCACGGTCAGCATGTGGGAGAACGGACACGTACCGATTCCGAAGGCGGCGGTTGAGTTGATCAAAAGGCTGTTTCCCTGGCTCGATCGGCAAGAAAGACAGTATTCGCAGCATCACGCTGAGAGCCACGCGCATGGTTCCACCTGACGGCGACTCGATGTTTTCCCTCTAGCTGGCGCCCGTCCTCATCGCTCTCAGCTACCCCCCGATCGTGTGCTTGGGTGTCGACCTTGCCCCGACTGTAACGAGGGGCTCGCCTTGACAAGCCCTAAGCTATGGGATAGGGTGACCTTCCCCCAAGAACAACGAGACTTCGGGTACTAGGTGTATGGCCCCATCCGATTCGACAACGCCGCAGAAATCCAGCACTCCTGAGCCGCCGGTTGCAAGACCTCCTGCTCCGCCCAGACCGCCTGGCGGACCCCATGCCGTCGCTCCGGGAGCGTTCCGCGGTGTCTCACTGGAAGGGCTCAAAGCCTACCTGCTCAAGAATTTCGAGCAGACGTTTGTCTTGCTCACGCTCGTCGCGACCGTCCTGATCAACTACTTCGTCGAGCAGAAGATCGCCTTCCTGAACTTCTACTTTCTGCCGATCATCCTGGCCGGCTACTACCTGGGCCGAACGAAGGCCGTGCTGGGCGCCGTCTTCTCCTTCCTGGTGATGCTGCTGTACGTGTACGTGCGGCCCGAGGCGTTTTCGACGTCGCAAGGCAATCTGGCGGCAGACCCGCAGATCGCGCTGTATCTTCAAGTCTTAACCTGGGGGTCCTTCCTCGTCCTGGCCGGCGCGGTCGTCGGAGGGTTGCATGAGAAGCTGACCCGGGAGTTTGAAACCACACGGCGGCAGAACGAGGTGCTCCAGAAACAGCAGGATGAACTCAACGTGGTCAACGTGGCACTGAAGGCCAGCGCCGAGAACCTGGCGTTCCTGAATCAGGAGCTTCAACGCCGGCAGGAGGAGCTTAATCACGCCCACGTGGCGCTAAAAGACTACAGCGAAAACCTGGAGGTCAAGGTGCGGGAGCGCACTGAGGAGCTCAACCGCGCCAACGCGACGCTGAAGGACGCCGCCGAAAACCTGGAATACAAGGTCAGGGAACGGACCGAGGAACTGGAGAAGTCCAAGCAATCCATCGAGTCCCTCAAGGCCAAGGTGGAGGAGGCGCTGTACTCCACCATGGACTCTTCTGTGGTCAAATTGATCATCGAGGGGCGGCTGCGCAACGAGAAGCGCAACGTCAGCGTGCTGTTCTCTGACCTCGTCGGCTTCACCACCCACTCCGAGCAGAATCCCCCCGAGGTCGTGATCCGCGATCTCAACCGCTACATCGGCGACATGGAGCCCATCCTGCTGACCTATCGCGGCCACATCGACCGATACATGGGCGACGCCATCATGTGCGAGTTCGGGGCGCCGCTGGATATCGAGACCTACCGGATCCTGTCCGTGCTGGCGGCGATCAAGATGCAGGAGAAGACGGCCAAGATGAACTATCCCTGGGAGATGCGCATCGGGGTGTGCTCAGGGTCCACCATCACGGGCCTGGTCGGAAGCAAGCGCCAGTCGTATACCGCTATCGGGGACGTGGTCAACATCGCCGCGCGGCTGCAGAAAGCCTGCGTGCCGGGCAAGGTGCTGATCGACCGGTACACGTACGAGTCTGTCAATCTCTTCATTGATGCCCGTAAGAAGCGCGACCTGCCCGCCAAGGAAGTGCTGGAGACGGACAAGGAGCGACAGCTGGAGGCGCTCCACGAAAAGGTCACGGAGGAGCCGAACAACGCCTTGCACCACTTCCAGATCGGGCAAATCCATCTCGAACTCAACGAGCCGGTCGAGGCCCTGCAGTATTTCGAGCGCGCCCTGCACCTGGATCCGAAGGAGATGAAGTTCAAGCTGGCGTACGCCGAGGCCGGCCTGAAGCTTCGCGCGAGCGAGAAGATCAACATCAAAGGGCGGCGGCAGCGCATCGAGGCCTATGAGGTCATCGGCGTCAAGGATCCCTTCGAGGACCGCAAGAAGGTCTCGCAGGGCTTCGCGCACGAGTACCAGTACGTGCAGAATCTCATCCAGATCCCGTCAGATGTGATCCTGCCCGTGGAGGCCTTGGACGGCAGCATCGGCCATTCCAAGATGGTCGCCATCTTCGCCTACACCATCGCCACCTATTTCAACCTGCCGGATAAGGATAAGCTCGACATCCTCCACGCCGGCTTTCTGGCGGACATCGGCAAGGAGATCGTGCCCCATCATCTACTCAACCGCATGGGGAGCCTCAGTTCCTGGGAGCTGGACATGGTGAAGATGCACCCGGTGGAAGGGGCCAGAACCCTGCGGAAGATGGGCTACGATAACGAGGAGCTCATCAAGCTCGTGTATCACAGCCACGAGAACTACAACGGCACGGGCTATCCGGACGGGCTCAAGGGCGAGGACATCCCGCTCGGTTCCCGGATCGTGGCGGTGGCCGACGCGTACGACGCGCTGATCTCCTGGCGTCCGTACCGGGACCCCTGGGAGCGCCACGTCGCCCTGGACGAAATCGCCCGCGGTGTCGGCAAAGGCATCTACGACCCCAAGGTCGCGGATGGCCTGATCAAGATCATGTCGCGCTGACGCGCGCTTACGTCCTCTTGGCTGCGATCAGCGGCAAGGTCTCCCAGGTCTCTCCTCCGTCGCGACTCCGATAGAGCCCGCTGCCGTTCGTCCCGAGATAGACGGTCTTCGGGTCCTGGGGGCTGAGCGCCAGCGAGCGGACGTTGAGGCTTGCCAGCCCCGCGTTCTTGCCCTGCCAGGTCCGTCCCCCGTCGATGCTCTTGAAGACCCCTTGGCGTCCCGCGACGTACAGCGTGCCCGGCCATGACGGATCGAGCGCCAGCGCGCTGATCATCTGGTCGGGCAAGTCCTGCCCGGTGCGCGTCCAGGACCGCGCGCCGTCCTCAGTCTTGTAGAGCCCGTTCAGCGTCGCGGCGTACACAGTGTCCGGTCGTTGCGGATCGATGAGGACGGTGTTGACCATCAGGGCGCGGCCCGATGACAGGACATCTGGAGAGATCATACCTTGGTGGACCTTCGTCCAAGTTCTGGCACGGTCCGACGATTTGTACACGCCACCGCTCGTCCCCGCGTACATGATGTCGGGACGAAACGGATCGATTGCCAGCGTGACCACCATCAGAATTTCCTTCATGCCGGCCATGCGCTTCGTCCAGGTGTCGCCGCCGTCTTCCGACTCGAAGACGCCCATCGTTGTCGCAGCGAACAGCCTAATATTGTTAGTCGGCTCGAACACGATCTGGTTCACGACCGACGTGACAGTGACGTCATCCAGGCCCGTCCTCTGTGAGACCCACCGCTGGCCGCCGTCATAGCTCTTGTAGACCGCGTCGCCCTTCGTCCCGGCATAGACGGTAGCCGGGTAGGCTGGATCAATGGCCATCGCGATCACGCGCGAGTGGGACATCCCGTGCGAGATCGCCTCCCAGGACCTCCCCTCGTCGCGGGACTTGTAGATGTAGTCGTTCGTCGCGATGTAGAGGATGTTGGGATTCTTGGGATGCAGCGCGATCACCACGATCGCGTCGCTCTGCGGGCCGCAGGCGGGCAGGCCTGTCAGCGGCATGCCCAGGAAGACGAGCAGCCAGAGCAGACGAGCCGCGCGCATGGCTGGATTCTACCATGCAGGGAGCGAGCCCGGATTATTCATGGATGCCGTAGTTGCGTGTGAGGGAAGAAGCTTAGTAGTATGATCCCCAGAGGCCTGCCATGAAGACTTATCATATCATCGGCTGGGGACTCCTGACGGCGGCCTGTTTCCTGCCCTCTCCGGCCCGGTCCGACTCGTCGGTCGTGGCGACCGTGGGCGGCACGCCGATCACGGCGGCGGAGATCGAGCAGGCGCTCCGGCTCCCGCTCTACGATCTGGAGGTGGAGAAGTATCGCCTGACGCGACGGAAGCTGGACCAGACGATCGTCGAGCGGCTGCTCGCGCGGGCGGCGGGCGAACGCGGGCAGACAGTGTCGGCCTACGTCACGGCGGAGGTCCAGGCCCAGATCGCGACGATCACGCCAGAAGAGATCGCCGCGCGCGTGCGGGCGGACCGGGCCAAGCTGCCGCCGGACGCGGAGCAAGCCCACAAAGAGGCGCGGAGCGCCCTGGTCCGCGAACGCGCGGGGCGAGCGCTCCAGGAACTGGTCGAACGGTTGTCCCGCGAAGCCCAGGTGACGGTGACGCTGCGTTCCCCTGAGCCTCCCGTCCTGACCGTTCCCTTGGGAGACGGCCCGACGTGGGGGTCGCCGGCGGCGACGGTCACGATCGTCGAGTTCGCGGATTTCGAGTGTCCGGTCTGCAAGGAGAACCTCCCGGTCTTGCAGGAGGTGCGCAGCCTCTATCGGGAGCAGGTCCGGATCGTCTACCGGAACTTTCCCCTCGCATCGCACCCGCAGGCGCGCCCGGCGGCCGAAGCAGCCCACTGTGCGCACGAGCAGGGCCAGTTCTGGGCTTATCACGACGCCCTCTTTGCCAAGGCGCCTGATCTCCAACCGTCGGATTACGTGCAGTTGGCCGAGCGTCTGAAGTTGAACACCGCGGACTTCACCGCCTGCCTGAGCAGCAATCGGCCGAAGGTCGCCGTAACCAAGGACCTCGCGGACGCCCAGGCCTTGGGGCTCAGCGGGACCCCGACCTTCTTCATCAACGGGCGCTACCTGTCCGGGTTCCAATCATTGGACGCGCTCCGGCAGTACATCGACCGCGAGATGGCGGCAGCCCGTAACGGTGCACATCCGGGAGACACGGGCCAAGAGACAGGTCCCCGATGATCGTACGCGTGGGCGCGGGTCTGGCGCTCGCCCTGGCCGCGACGGTGACCGGACTGGCGCTGCCGGCGGCGTCGCCCGCGAATGAAGCGAAGCCGGCGCCCGTCATCGTCCCGCTGGTCAATCCGGTCGGGGAAGGGAAAGGAAGTTTCCGCGGAGGCCTGTTCCGCAATATTGTGACCGCTCGCGGCTTCGAGATTGACGACAGCAAGGCCGGGCTCCACGCCGTGAAGGCCGTCGGGATCACCAATACGTTCACGCCGGATGCGCCGGCGATCTACGTCGTCGTCGAGTTCCTGCAATCGGCCTTCGATATCTTCCGGCTCGTCGGGCGCTTCATCCTGGAGGACCCCGAAGGGAAGCCTGTCGGGACCCTCCTCCACGTGGACCGGGCGCAGTTCGAGAACGAGGACACGGGGGGCTACCTGATGATGAAGCAGCCGACCGGCGGCTTTCCCCTCGGCAACTACCGCGTCGAGATCCATTACGAGGCGATCACCGACATGAGCCTGCTGACCCTTGCCCGCTTCAAAGTCGTTCCGGCGGCCGGCGCCGCTGGCCAGAAGCCTTAAGGGTGATTGATGTTTGAGGTGAAGGTCCGCCACGCTGCAATAGGCGATCTTGATGTGCTGGTGCGGTTCAACGCCGCCATAGCGAAGGAGACCGAGGGCCGCAATCTCGATATGGAGCGGCTACGGAATGGGACCCGTGCGGTCCTGGAATCAAGCGAGCGCGGGTATTATCTGGTGGCCGAAACGGAATCGGTCATCGTCGGCCAATTATTCGTCACCTATGAATGGAGCGATTGGAGAAACGGCATGTTCTGGTGGATCCAGAGCGTGTACGTCGAGCCTTCAGTGCGGGGACGCGGCGTGTACCGCGCCCTCCACGCGCGTGTCCTGCAAGACGCCCGCGCGCGCGGCGACGTGTGCGGCCTGCGCCTCTATGTGGAGAAGGAGAATGAGGCGGCGCAGGAGGCGTACACCCGGTTAGGCATGACGATGACCCCCTACCGCGTCTACGAACAGGACTTCGTGCTCTGATTAGAACGCTGCTCGGCCGAGACCTCGCAGCTGCGGCAGCCGCAGGCGCTGCTAACTTGACTGGAAGCGGGTTCATACAGTACAACACTGTGTGTCTCTCCTGATTCCCTGCGAGAGTGGCGGAACTGGCAGACGCGCGAGACTTAGGATCTCGTGGGCATAACCGTGGGGGTTCGAGTCCCCCCTCTCGCACCAATGAGACCGTCACAACACCGACTTCACCGATGAAACTTGAAGTGACCGAATTGGGCCCGGTGAAACGGGCCGTCAGGATCGAGGTGCCGGCGGAGGACGTCGCCAAGCGGTTCCGGGACGTCTACGCGGACCTCCGGAGCCAGGTGCATATCCCCGGCTTTCGCCCGGGGAAGGCGCCGCTCGCCCTGCTGGAAAAGCGCTACGCGAAGACAGTCGAGGACGACGTCGTCCGCTCGCTCGTCCCCGAGTATTACCAGAAGGCCATGAAGGAGGCGGGGTTCACCCCAGTCGCCGTGGACCTGCCGCCGATCGAACGGATCAAGGTCAAGGACGGCGCCCCGCTGGTCTTCACGACCACCGTGGAGATCAAGCCCGTCTTCGAGCTCCGGGAGTACAAGGGCATCACGCTCAAGCAGGACAAGCGGGCCATCACGGAGGAGGAGCTCGACAAGGCGATGCAGGTTCTTCGGCAGCAGCATGCCCAGATCGAAGTCGTCAAGGAGGACCGGGGCGTCGCCGAGGGCGATTACGTGCAGGTCCGCATCGAGCAGGTTGAGGGGCCCAACCAGCCGGCCGGATTCAAACCCGAATCCCACCTGGTCCGCGTTGGCGACAAGACCCAGGTCTACGGACTGACGCTGGACGAGGCGGTCCTCGGCAAGAAGAAGGGCGAGGCGATCGAAGTCAGCCAGGAAGGGGCCGGCGCGGTCCGGGGGACGGTGCAGACAATCAAGCAGAAGGTCCTGCCCGAGCTGGACGACGAGTTCGCCAAGGACCTGGGCGACTACAAGACTCTGGTGGAGCTGCGCGAGAAGGTCCGCACGCAGCTCGAGCAGAGCTTGAAGCGGGACATCGAAGAGACGTACAAGGACCAGATCATGAAGCGACTGGTGGACCTGCACCACTTTGACATTCCGGAGTCGCTGGTCCAGCGTGAGCTGGACGCCATGGTCCAGAGCGAGCGCACGCGGCGGCACCGGATCCGGCACATGATCTCGCACGGGGCGGCGGGCTCTCAGGAGGACGAGAAGTTCAATGTCCAGAAGTTCCGGGAGGAGAGCCTCCCCACGGCCCAGCAACGCGTCAAGCTCGGCTTGCTCCTGGAGGCGATTGCGCAGAAGGAAGGCGTCGCGGTGACCGACGCGGACCTCGAGTACGAGTGCCGGCAGATGGCGCGCGCGCTGCAGGTGGACGTGGCGGAGGTGGTGAAGATGCTGAGGGACGGGGGCGAGGACGCGGTCGAAGACCTCAAATCCCGCATCCTGGCGGAGAAGGCCTTGCAGTTCGTCTATGAAAAGGCCATCATCCAGGTCTGATGAACGCCTAACCTGAGAGTGTGAGATAATGAAACCTATGAGAGAGACTTCCCAGATGCTCATCCCGATGGTCATCGAGCAAACCAACCGGGGCGAGCGCGCCTACGACATCTATTCGCGCCTCTTAAAGGATCGTATTATCTTCGTCGGCACGCCGATCGACGACGTGATCTCAAACGTCATCATCGCCCAGCTCCTGTTTCTCGAAGCCGAGGACCCCGAGAAGGACATCAACGTGTACGTCAACACGCCGGGCGGATTGGTGACGGCCGGGCTGGCCATCTACGATACGATCCAGTACGTCAAGCCTTCCATTGCCACCATCTGCGTCGGCCAGGCCGCGAGCATGGGGGCGCTCCTGCTGGCTGCCGGGACGAAGGGCAAGCGCTACGCGCTGCCGAATTCCCGGATCATGATCCACCAGCCGCGCGGCGGGTTCGAGGGCCAGGCCACCGACATCGGCATCCAGGCCGAGGAGATCATCAAGATTCGCAAGCGGCTCGATGAGATCATGGCGAAGCACACCAGCCAGCCGGTCGAGAAGGTCCACAAGGACTCGGAGCGCGACTACTTCATGTCTGCGGAGGAGGCGAAGGCCTACGGCCTCATCGACGAGGTGATCGTGCGGCCGCCGAAGAGCTTGAGGCCGACCAAGGGCGACAAGGACGGGGATGGGAAAACCTCCGAAGGGAAATCCTAATCGAAGGAGGGAGATGGCGAAACAAGAGAAGACCGAAGCCCAGTTGCGGTGCTCGTTCTGCGGCAAAGGACGCGAGGAGGTCCGGAAGCTGATCGCCGGGCCCACGGTCTACATCTGCGACGAGTGCGTGGACCTCTGCAACGACATCATCGCGGAGGATGTTGAGGAGAAACAGGAAGCCGTCTCCTCCAAGCTACCCAAGCCCAAAGAGATCATGCGCACCCTGGACCAGTACGTCATAGGGCAGGAGCGGGCCAAGAAAGTGCTGTCGGTCGCCGTCCACAATCACTACAAGCGCATTTCCTCCAATACGCTGGACGATGTCGAGCTCCAGAAGGGCAACATACTCCTCATCGGTCCCACCGGCACGGGCAAGACCCTGCTGGCCCAGACGCTGGCCCGCATCCTCGACGTGCCGTTCACCATCGCCGACGCGACGACGCTGACCGAGGCAGGCTACGTCGGCGAGGACGTGGAGAACATCATCCTCAAGCTAGTGCAGGCCGCCGATTACGACGTGGAGCGGGCGGAGCGCGGCATCGTCTACATCGACGAGATCGACAAGATCAGCCGCAAGAGCGACAGTCCCTCCATCACGCGGGATGTCTCGGGCGAGGGCGTGCAGCAGGCCTTGCTCAAGCTCATCGAGGGGACCGTGGCCAACGTCCCGCCCCAGGGCGGGCGCAAGCACCCGCACCAGGAGTTCATCCAGGTGGACACGGCGAACATCCTGTTCGTCTGCGGAGGCGCCTTCGTCGGGCTGGAGACCATCGTCGAGCAGCGGCTTAACCAGAAGGTGATCGGCTTCGGCGCCGAGATCAAGGGCAAGCACGAGCGGCGCACAAGCTACCTGCTGTCGCAGGTGCAGCCGGAAGACCTGCTCAAGTACGGGCTGATCCCCGAGTTCGTGGGACGGCTGCCGGTCGCCGCCACGCTGGAGGAGCTCGACGAGAAGTCGCTCATCCGCATCCTCACGGAGCCCAAGAACGCGCTCCTCAAGCAGTATGAGAAGCTCCTGGCCTTCGAGAAGGTGAAGTTGAAGTTCACCGAGAGCGCCATCGTCGCGGTGGCGCGTAAGGCGTTCAAACAGAAGACCGGCGCGCGGGGCCTCCGCTCCATCCTTGAAGAGGTGATGCTCGACTTGATGTACGAGATCCCCTCCCAGCGCGAGATCCGCGAGTGCGTGATCACGGAGGACGTGATCGAAGGCAAGGCCTCGCCTTTGCTGATCAAAGACCACGAGAAGGGCGTCAAGTCGGCTTAGCTTGGCCTAACCTCCGACGCGCCTCATCCGCTAATGCTCTACCTGCTTCTCGTCCCAGTGCTGGCCGCCGCTGGCCTTTTGTCGTCCTGGCTCGTCAAGCTGCCGGACGTCGCATACCTCGCCGCGTCGAATCCCAACACCACCGTGCTGATCGAGGCGCGGCAGGCCGAGGCCGCCGCGAAGGGGCGGCCCTTCACGCTGTCTTGGACCTGGGTGCCACTGGAGTTCATCTCGCCCCATCTGCAAAGGGCGGTCATCGTGTCCGAGGACGCGTCGTTCTACCAGCACAACGGGTTTGATTGGGAAGGCCTCCAGGAGGCACTCACACACGACTGGGAGCAGGGCAAGCTGCGCCGGGGCGGCAGCACGATCACGCAGCAACTGGCGAAGAACCTCTACCTCTCCTCCGAGAAGACGCTCCTGCGGAAAGCCCGCGAGGCGCTGATCGCGTGGGAGATCGAGCGGCGTCTTCCCAAGAAACGCATCCTGGAACTCTACCTGAACGTCGCGGAATGGGGTCAAGGGATCTTCGGCGCCGAGGCGGCGGCGCGCCATCACTTCGAGAAATCCGCCGCTGAACTGACGGAGGACGAGGCGGCCCTGCTCGCTGCGCTGCTCCCCTCACCGCGGCGGAACGATCCGATCCGTCACCCTTCCTTGCTCATCAAGCGCCAGGAGGCGATCCTGGGCTGGATGCATCGCGAGAACGGGGACCAGCTGCCCACAGCGGCGTACTGACCGATCTCGCCGCCCTACTCGTGCAAGAACCGCTCTGTCTCTTCGAGGTGTTTTTTGAGGTACGCCATGAAAGGCGTCCCGCCGGTTCCCACGCCCGTCGGATTGCTGGCACTCCGCTGATGCTGTTGGTGGATGTAGCGGTCGGCGTGGTCCAAATGCGTCTCCCGGAAACGGGCCAGCAGGCGGACGCAGTCGCGGAAGGCCTCCCAGAGTTTCGGATGGCGCTCCCGGCGGTCCCGCACGTATCCGTAGAGCAGCGCCCTCCCTGACGCGTCTTTCAAGCGCTCCACAGCTTCAATGAACGCGCGGTGCTTCGGCGGGAGGTACTCGCGCATCTCCGCGAGGTACTGGCGCAGCGGGTCTTCGGCATGGGGCACCCCGAACGCGGCGTCCAGGGCCGGAATGATGGAGCTTTGCGCCCCGGTCTCGCCGCGGAAGTGCTGCGCGGCGCCCCGGAAGTCCTCTACGCCTTCGTACAGGACGCCGCGCGGGAGGGCCGGATTATCCTTCCATCCGTGAATGTACGGTCGCACGCGGGTGTAATAGATGTACGGGTCGCACCGTTCCGGCATCCGGAGTAGCGTGTGACGCATCTGCTCTTCGGCCGAGGCGACGGTGTGTAAGCACAGCATGACTTCGTCCGGGTTGTCGTCGGGCGCCGCTCTGAGCGCCTGGGCGATCCCGGCGAGCGCTTTCCCGGCTTTGGCCTCGATGTCCACGTGAACCAGCACGAACCACTCTTCGTCCAACCCGCCGAGGAAGTTTTGCAGCAAGGTGATGTTGCCGAGCTCGATCGGGCTCGTCGGGTCAAGCCGCCGCCAGTTGTCCAGGGCGTAGGAGGCGTAGGACAGCACGGGCGGCCGGCCAAGCTTTTTCATGACGTGATGCCAGGGGACAGCGAGGCTTGCGGGGATCCGGTCGGCCGGCTGGTGCGGATCTTCCCAGACGTACCCATGGCTGGCGAACGACAGGATTCGGGCGGCGCAGCGGAGTTC
>Ga0209266_1000425_pt1 | contig 33405 bp, 31 predicted proteins | sample GraSoiAngelo_132_FD_185889 | JGI IMG/M metagenome (GOLD analysis project Ga0209266, IMG submission 185889) | Grasslands soil microbial communities from the Angelo Coastal Reserve, California, USA - 14_0929_02_40cm (SPAdes) (version 2) | ecosystem: Environmental > Terrestrial > Soil > Grasslands ...
GGCCGGGGCGCGACCGCGTCCGCCGGCGGGGTGACGGCGCGCGGCCGGCCATGTCAGACGGCGTGAACGAATCGCATCGTCGAGGAGCGCCACGGCTGCGCCGGGGCGCGACGAGCGTGTGGGGGTGCGGGGGCCATGTCGGGGCCCCCACTCAATCGGGCGCGCACGAAGCGCGGGACCGAGGAGCGCCACGGCTTTGCCGGGGCGCTGCCGAGCGTTGGGGGGGTGGGGGCCATGTCGGGGCCCCCACTCAATCGGGCGCGCACGAAGCGCGGGACCGAGGAGCGCCACGGCTTTGCCGGGGCGCTGCCGAGCGTTGGGGGGTGGGGGCCATGTCGGGGCCCCAACTCAATCCGGCAGCGAGGACAGGAGGTGACCCAGCTTGTCGCGCTTGGTGCTGAGGTACTTGCGGTTCTCGGGGTTCGCGGGCACCTCGATCGGTACGCGCTCGACCACCGTGAGGCCGTAGCCCTCGAGGCCGGCCCGCTTGGCCGGATTGTTCGTCAGCAGGCGCAGGTTCTTCAGCCCGAGATCCACGAGGATCTGGGCGCCGATGCCGTAGTCGCGCATGTCGGCCTTGAAGCCGAGTGCCGCGTTGGCCTCCACCGTGTCCATGCCCAAATCTTGAAGCCCGTAGGCGCGCACCTTGTTGTGCAGGCCGATGCCGCGGCCCTCCTGCCGGAGGTACACGACCACGCCGCGCCCCTCCTTCTGGACCATCGCCATCGCCATGTTGAGCTGCGGCCCGCAGTCGCAGCGGATCGAGTGGAACACGTCGCCGGTGAGGCACTCGGAGTGCATGCGCACGAGCACCGGGTCGTCGCCGGCCACGTTGCCCATCACGATGGCGAAATGGACCCGGCTGTAGACCGTCGCCTCGTAGGCGATCGCGGTGAACTCGCCGTAGTCGGTCGGCAGCCGCGAGGTCGCGACCCGCCGCACCAGCTTCTCCTTCTGCGTGCGGTACTCGATGAGGTCCTTGATGGTGATGAGCTTGAGTCCGTGCCGCCGCGCAAGATCGCTCAGCTTGGCCAGGCGGGCCATGCCGCCGGTCTCGTCGAGCACCTCGCAGATCACGCCGGCGGGATAGCAGCCCGCCATCCGCGCGAGGTCCACCGCCGCCTCCGTGTGCCCGGCGCGGCGCAGCACGCCGCCCTCCATCGCGCGCAGCGGGAACATGTGTCCGGGCGTGACGAGATCGGCCGAGGTCATCTGCGGATCGACGAGCGCGCGGATGGTGACGGCCCGGTCGTAGGCGGAGATACCGGTGGTGATGCCGCGCCGCGCGTCCACGCTGATCGTGAAGGCGGTGCCCATCGGCGCGGTGTTCTCGGCCACCATCATGCCGAGCTTGAGCTCGTCCAGCCGCTCGCCCAGCATCGGCACGCACATGAGCCCGCGCGCGTGCGTGACCATGAAGTTGACGGCCTCGGGGGTGATCTTGTCGGCGGCCATGACGAGGTCGCCCTCGTTCTCCCGGTCCTCGTCGTCGACGACGACCAGGATGCGGCCGTGCCGGATCTCCTCGATCGCCTCGTCGATGGTCGCGAAGCCGCTCATCATGCCCCCTTCACCGCGAGCGACCGCTGCACGTACTTGCCGATCACGTCCGTCTCGATGTTGACCGCCCGTCCCGCCGCCAGCCGGCCGAGCGTCGTGACCGCCAGCGTGTGCGGGATCAGCATCACCTCGAAGGCGGCCTCGTCGAGCGACGCCACCGTCAGGCTCACACCGTCCACGGCCACCGAGCCCTGGGGGATCAGCAGCGGCGCCAGCCCCCGGTCGCGGAAAGCGATCCTCACCCGTGCCGTCGATTCTACACGCGTCACCGCCTCTACCGTGCCCGTCCCGTCCACGTGGCCGAGAACCAGATGCCCCCCCAGCGAGCCACCGAAGCGCAGCGGACGCTCGAGGTTGACGGCGGCGCCCGGACGCAACGCACCGAGCGCAGTCCTCGCGAGCGTCTCCGGGCCCATCTCGAAGGCGAGGCCGTCGGGCGCGCGCCCGATCACGGTAAGGCAGACACCGCTGACCGCGACGCTGGCGCCGCGGTCGCTGCCCTCGAGCGTGAGCGCGGCGGCGACCTCGAGCCGCGTCACGTCGCCCCGGCGCGCGACGGCGCGCACCGTGCCGACCTCCTCGATGATCCCGGTGAACATTCTTATGTGCCGCCGGCGCCGCCGCCGCGGCGGTCGGGCAGAGAACCGTCGGTGTCGCGAAGCACGTCGGCCTCGATCAGGAGGTCGTCTCCGACGGCGCGCGCGGTCATCGGTCCCAGACGGATCGCGGACTTCAGCTCGCGCCCGGGGCCGCCGACGACCGGCGGCGCCGTCCGGCCGCCGAGCAGCAGCGGCGCGACGAACAGCGCCACGCGATCGACCACGCCCGCCTCGAGGAACGACGCGTGCACCTCGCCGCCGCCCTCCACCAGCACGGCGCGGACCTCCCGCTCGAACAGCGCGGCCAGGATCGCGTCGACGGCGACGCGGCCGGCGCGGACCGGGCAGCGGAGCACGGTCGCGCCCGCCGACTGCAGCGCCGTGACGCGCGCGGCCGGCGCCCGCTCGCCCACGGCGATGAGCGCGCGCGACGGCGTGGCGCCGGCGATCACCTGGGCGCCGGAGGGGGTGCGCGCCTCGGTGTCGAGGACCACGCGCCACGGCTCGCGCGGCCACGGCCGGTCCAGCCGCACCGTCAGCGCCGGGTCGTCGCGCAGCACCGTGGTGACGCCGACCACGAGCGCGTCGGCCTCGCTGCGCTGCCGGTGCGCCTCGGCGCGCGCGGCCTCGCCGGTGACCCAGCGCGCGGCGCCGTGCACGTCGGCGATCTTGCCGTCGGCGCTCATCCCCGCCTTGAGCGTCACGTGCGGCCGGCGCTCGCGCATGGCCGTGAAGAAGACGCGGTTCTGGGCGGCGGCCTCCGCGCCGAGCACGCCGGTCACGACGGCGACGCCCTGCTCCCGCAGAGCCGCTACGCCGCCGCCCGGGACGAACGGGTTGGGATCCGCCGCCGCGGCCACCACGCGCGTGATGCCGGCCGCGAAGATCGCCGGCACGCACGGTGGCGTACGACCCGCGTGGTTGCACGGCTCCAGCGTGACGTAGAGCGTGGCGCCGCGCGCGCGGCCGCCCGCCGCCTCGAGGGCCACGATCTCCGCGTGCGGCCCGCCCGCGCGCGCGTGGAAGCCCTCCCCCACGATCTCGCCGTTGCGCGCGACGACGGCGCCGACCATCGGATTGGGCGACGTCAGCCCGCGCCCGCGCTCGGCCAGCTCGAGCGCGCGCCGCATGAGCGCCTCCGGCGTCATTCGCGTGGCCCTCCCGCGGGATCCGCGGGCACCAGCGCGTCAACGAAGGCGTCGGCGTCGAAGGCCTTGAGATCCTCGACGCGCTCGCCCACGCCGACGAGCTTGATGGGCAGCTTCAGCTCGCGGACGATGCGGACCACGATGCCGCCCTTGGCGGTGCCGTCGAGCTTGGTGAGGCACACGCCGCTCAGCCCGATCGCCTCGTGGAACATCTGCGCCTGCGCGAACCCGTTCTGACCGGTGGGCGCGTCCAGCACCATCAGCGACTCGTGCGGGCCGCCGGGGCACTGGCGTTCGATCACGCGCCTGAGCTTGGCCAGCTCGTCCATGAGGTTGCTCTTGGTGTGCAATCGACCCGCCGTGTCCACCACGAGCACGTCCGCGCGCCTTGCCAGCGCCGCCTTCACCGCGTCGAAGACGACGGCGGCCGGGTCGGAGCCGGCGGCCTGGCGGATGACGTCCACGCCGATGCGCGTCCCCCACGTCTCGAGCTGCTCGATCGCCGCCGCGCGAAAGGTGTCCGCCGCGGCGAGCAGCACCTGCCGGCCGTCGCCTTTCAGGGAGGCGGCGAGCTTGGCGGCCGTGGTCGTCTTGCCCGCGCCGTTGACGCCGAGCATGAGCAGCACGCTCGGCCGCGCGTCGAGGTTGAGCGGCTGGGCGGCGGGCTTCAACGCGTCCACCAGGAAGCGCCGGAACAACGGCCGGAGCTGATCGGCGCGCGTGACGGTCCCGAACATGACCTCCTCGCGTGCGCGGTTCGTGAAGTCGGCGGCGATGGCGGCGCCGAGGTCGGCCGCGATCAGGAGCTCCTCGAGCTCCTCGTAGAGCGTGTCGTCGATCGGGCGGTCGGCCTCGAGCACGGTGGCGAGACCGGTGGCGAGGTATTCCTGGGAGCGCTTCAGCCCGTCACGCAGGCGCTCCTTCAGACCCGAAAACAGGGACATGGGTGCAAGTGTAGATCAGGACGAGCGTTATTGCGGAGGAAGGACGATGCGGCTGATGACGGTTCCGCTGGGGCCGAGCGGCGGCAGCGTCCGCCCGTTCAGCTCCAGCGTGACCCCGCCGGCGTTGCCGAGCGTGAGGACGAACGGGCGGTTCGAGACCCACTCGCGGATCTGGCCCGCGGGCACCGTCTCCTCCGTGCTGCTCCCGTCCTCGGTCCGCACGCGGATCCATGTCGGCTCTGACACGCGCGCGACCAGGCGATAGGGCGACGCCACGCCCCCGGTCGCCGCCTGCACGTCGCCCAGCCAGGGCGGCGGCGACGACGCGCGCGCGGCCTCGGCGGTCACGGCGGGGACCGGCGGCGCCGCCGGCGTCGGCCGGACGACACCGGGGCCCGGAGCGGTGGACGACACCGCCGGCACCCTCGCGGTCGAGGGCGGCGCCGACGCCGATGGGGACGTCGGCGTGGGTGGAGGGGACGCCGCCCGTTCGCTCGCGCTCGGCATGCGCCGCTCCACGCGGTCCTCGCGAGCCGGCTGCGTCATCAGCGCCACCGCGAACAGCGCCATCCCGAGGATCACCAGCAGCACGAAGCTGACGAGCACGGCGCTGCGGCTGGGCGGCTCGCCCTTGGCCGCCGGCGTCGTGCCGGCAGGGGCGGTGGGACGCGGCGGCGGGGGCGCGCCGCCCTCGCGGCCGTCGTAGCGCGCCAGCGCCTCGTCGGGCGACTCGCCGAGCGCCTGGCAATAGGCGCGGATGAAGCCGCGCGTGAACACGGGCGGGGGCAGCGCGGAGAAGCGGTCGGACTCCAGGGCCTCGAGGTAGCCGGACGCGACGCGGGTGACGCGGGAGATCTCCTCGAGCGAGATCCCGCGGCGGTCACGGAGATCGCGGAGATAGTCGCCGACGGAGGCCATGCTGCAAGACGAGTCTAGCCTATGCGCCCGAGCTTTTCACCCTACCCGGCGTGCGCGCCGGCCGCGGCGAGGTTCACGGAGACGAGCTTCGAGAGCCCGGGCTCCTCCATGGTGACGCCATAGAGGATGTCGGCCGCCTCCATCGTCTTGCGGTTGTGCGTGATGACGAGGAACTGCGTCTGGCTCGTCAGCTCGCGCAGCACGCGCAGGAAGCGGTGGATGTTGGCGTCGTCGAGCGGCGCGTCCACCTCGTCGAGCACGCAGAACGGGCTCGGACGGAAGTAGAAGATCGCGAAGAGCAGCGCCAGTCCCGTCAGCGCGCGCTCGCCGCCGGACATCAGCGACACCGCCTGCAGGCGCTTGCCGCGCGGCTGCGCCATGAGCTCGACGCCCGTGTCGAGCGGGTCGCCGCCGTCCTCGGCCTCGACCAGCCGCAGCTCGGCGCGGCCGCCCTCGAAGAGGCGCTGGAAGATCTCGCCGAAGTGGCGGTTGATCTCCGCGAACGCGGAGGCGAATCGGTCCTGGGCCGTGCGCGTCATGCCGCGCAGCGCTTTTTCCAGGTCCTTGATCGACGCCGTGAGGTCGTCGTACTGCGTCCGCAAGAACGTGAGGCGCTCGTCGAGCTCGCGGTACTCCTCGTCGGCCACGAGGTTCACGGGACCGATGGCGGCCAGCTTGGCGTCCAGCTCGCCGACGCGATCTCGGGCGGACGCGAGGTCGCGCGCCGCATCGTGGAGCGCCAGCAGCGCCGCCGCGTCGACGCCGTAGGTGCGCCAGGCGTCCTGCCCCAGCTCCTCGCGGCGCACGCGGCCTTCCGTGGCCCGGAGCTCGACGTCATGAATGGCGGCGACCGCACGGGACAACTCCGCCTGCACGCCACGTAGCTCGGCCTCGATCGTCGTCAGCTCGTCGAGCAGCGTTTGGTGGCCCTGTCCGGCGCCGCGCGCCTCGGCCTCCAGCCGGTCGCGCTCGACGGCGACGTCGCGCGCGCTCGCGTCGGTGCGCTCGCGCTCCTCGGCCAGCCACTGGCGCCGCTCGCCGAGCTGCGCCTGCCGCTGCTGCGCCTGCCCCACGCGCTCGGTGACGTCCGCCTCCATCTCGTCCAGCCGGGCCAGCTCGCGGGTGAGCGCCTCCGCACGCTCGGCCACGGAGGCCGCGTCCACGCGGCACGCGCTCAGCTCGGCGACCAGCTCGGTCTCGCGCGCCTGCGCGGTGTCAATGGCGGCGCGGGCGGCGGCCATCGCCGCCTCCTGCCGCGCCTCGGCCTCGCGGGCCGCCTCCACGTGCTGCTCGAGCCGCTCCAGCAGCGCCACCGTCTCCTGCGCTTCCGACTCGACCTGGCGGATCTCGCTGCCGAGCGTCTCGAGGTGACGGTGCACGCGCTCGTGCTCTCGGACCGCCTGCTCGATGTCCTTCTCGCTGCCGACGCGCTCGGCCTGGCGCGCCTGCACGTCGTGGTCGAGGCTGCCCAGGCGCGCGCGCAGCGTCGTGAGCTCGGCGGAGAGCGCCGCCGCCGCGTCCTGGCGCGTCTCGACGTCGGCGATGAGCCGCGCCACTGCCTCCTCCAGCTCGCGCAGGTGGCGCTTGCGCGCGAGCAGTGAGTGCTCGCCCGCGCCCTCGTCGGAGGCGGGGGCGCCGCCACGGAGCCGGCCGGCCGGGGAGAGCACCTCGCCCGCCGGCGTGACGTAGGTCGCCACCACACCGTTGCGCCGCCAGAGCGCCTCGGCCGCGTCGAGGTGATCGACCACGGCCACGTGGCCGAGGAGATGGTGGACGAGGCTCGGCACCGACCCGCCGATCGCCTTCGCGACCCACGTGAGACCGGAATTCGCCGCTTCGTCGTGGGGGGACATGGAGGGGGCGCCTCGCGATACCCCATCGTGGAGGTGCTCGAGCGGGACGAACGTCGCGGCGCCGGCGCGTCGGTTCGCGAGGTACTCGACCGCGGCGCGCGCGTGCTCGAAGCGGTCCACCACCACCCACTGCAGGCACTCGCCGAGCACGGCCTCCACCGCGCGCTCGAGGCCCGGCGGGACCTCGAGCAGGTCGGCGACCGTGCCGCGCACGCCGGCCAAGCTGGCGCCGGCGTCGAAGATCGCGCGCACGCCCGCGCCGTAGCCCTCGCGTGCGGTCTCGAGCGCGCGCAGCGCCTCGAGCTGTGAGCTCTTGGACACGTACCCGAGGCGGGTGTCGGCGAGCGCGGCCTCGGCGGTGGCCAACTCGCCTTCGCGTACCGCGAGCGCGTTCTGGAGCCGTTCGCGCTCGGCGCCGAGCGAGGATAGCGCGGCCATCGCCCGACCGTGCGCGGCCTCGACGGTCGCGCGCTCCGCGCTCAGCTGCAGCGCCTCGGCCTCGGCCGCCGCGCGCTCCTGCGCCAGGCGCTCGACCCGGCGCGCCAGCTGCACGCGCCGCTCGCGCAGCTCGCCGGCCTGGCGCATGAGGTCCACGCGCTCGCCCGCGATCCTCACCTGCTCGAGCCGCAGCGCTTCGAGCCGGTCGCGGTCGCCGCCGAGCGCCGCGCGGTGATGCGCCACCGTCGCCTCGAGCACGCGCGCGACGGCGGCCCGCTCGGCCGAGAGCCGCTCGGCCTCGCCCAGCGCCGTCCGGGCCGTCTCCCGCTCGCCCACGATCGAGTCCAGGCGCTCGCCGGCGGCGCGCATCTCCTCGTCGAGCCGCACCGACTCCTCGCCGAGCTCGCGCACCTGCACGCCCATCTGCTCGCGCCGCTCGAGCAGTCGCTCGAGCTCGCCCTGCACCTTCTGCACGCGCTGGCGCAGGTCGGACAGCGCGTGGTCACTGGCCTGGATGACCTCGCGCTGCCGCGCCTCCCGCGCGGCCAGCGCCGTCACGCGCGTGCGCTGCGCCTGCTCCGTCTCGCGCAGCCCCTCGAGCTCGGTCGCGAGCTGCGCCGCCTGGGCGGTCAGCGCCGCGTAGTCCGCCGCCACGAGGGCCAGCGCCAGGTCGCGCCGCTCGTTCTGGAGCGTCTTGTACTGCTGCGCCTTCTTCGCCTGGCGCTCGAGAGAGTGCAGCTGGCGGCGCACCTCGTCCATGACGTCGCGCACGCGAACGAGGTTCTGGCGCGCCTGCTCGAGCTTGCCCTGCGTCTCGTTGCGCTGCTGCTTGTAGCGCGCGATGCCCGCCGCCTCTTCGATGAAGACGCGACGCTCGTGCGGCTTGGCGACCAGGACGTGGTTGAGCTTGTCCTGGTCCATCACCGAGTACGCGCGGGGGTTGGCGCCGGTGCCGGCGAAGAGGTCGAGGATGTCGCGCAGGCGCGAGACGGTCCCGTTCAGCAGGTACTCGCTCTCACCCGTGCGATAGAGCTGCCGGCTGACCGACACCTCGCTCCACGGCACCGAGAGCGCTCCGTCGTTGCTGAACAGCAGCTCCACCTCGGCCAGGCCGACGGCCTTCCGCGAGGCGGAGCCGTGGAAGATGAGGTCTTCCATGCGCTGGCCGCGCAGCGACTTGGCGCTCTGCTCGCCTAGCGCCCAGCGGACAGCCTCGCCGACGTTCGACTTCCCGCAGCCGTTCGGACCGACGATCGCGGTGATGCCGGGCAGCACCCTCACGACAGTCTTCTCCGCGAACGACTTGAAGCCGTTGAGCGCGATCGACTCTAGGCGCATGCCGAATCTTGACACGCGGCTCGCGAAACGACCAAGAAAAAAATACCAGCGCTAGGGCCAGGAACCCGCCGTCGACCCTAGATGTCGAGGCCGAGGGCCCGAATCCGGGGCTACTTCTTGAAGAGGCTCCCGAAGGTCCGGCGCGCCTCGTCGGGATGAACCGACCCGGCAGAGGTGTCACGCTCGACCGTGACCATCATCGAGAACAGCGCGCACTCGTTGCGGGCACGCTTGTCTGCGATCCGCCCGGGAATCTCCTGCCCGCACTCGAAACGGCGGGCCGGATCGAAGTGGGCGCACTGGCGGCAGGCGTGCAGCTCGACGCGGCAGTGCGGGCACTGGGTGAGCGAGTCGGCGGTGATCGGCAGCACCGCGCCGCACTCGGCGCAGCGCGAGGTCGCGCGGCTCTTGAGGACGCCAAACGTGCCCTCCGGCTTGGGCGGCTTGGGCGGCTCGCGCCGGTCCTGGCCGCTGCTGCCGGCACTCCGGTAACCCTGCTGCCGATATCGACGGTCGCTCATCACGCTACCCCTGCTGCAGCAGGTGGCACTTCTTGTACTTCTTCCCGGAGCCGCAGTAGCAGGGGTCGTTGCGCCCGATCTTCTCGCCGGTCGGTGTACGCGGCGCCGGCGCGGGCCGGGGGACCGCGGGCGGCGCGGAGCCGGGCAGCGACGGCGTCCACCCTCCTGGGCGCGGCTCGCCCGGCATGGCGCCGCGCGACTCCTGAGCGTCCGCCCACGCGGTGATCGTCGGCAGCTCCATCGGCGCGTTGCGGACCACCTGCACCTTGAAGAGCCGCTCGACGACGATGGCCTTCACGCGCTCCACCATGTCCTGGAAGAGATCGAAGGCCTCCTTCTTGTACTCGGTGAGCGGGTCGCGCTGGCCGTAGCCGCGCAGGCCGATGCCTTCCTTGAGGTGGTCGATCGACAGCAGGTGGTCTTTCCACTGCGTGTCGATGACGATGAGCATCTCGTGACGTTCCAGAGCGCGCATGAGCTCCTCGCCCAGCTCGCGCTCCCGCTGGGCGTAGCGCTCCCTGACGGCCTCGCCCACGAGCTCGCCGAGCCCCTCGCGCGAGACGACCTCGTCGTACTGCGCGGCCGGGATCTTGACGTCGAACTGGCGGTGCAGCGCCTCGGTGAGGCCGCCGAGGTCCCAGTCCTCGGGGTGCGCGCCCTCGGCCGCGTAGCCGCCGAGGGTGCCGATCACGAGGTCCTCGATCCACTCCGCCACGTTGTCGGCCTGGCTCTCGCCGTCGAGGATCTGGCGGCGCATGCCGTAGATGATCTCGCGCTGCTTGTTCATGACGTCGTCGTACTCGAGCAGGTGCTTGCGGATCTCGAAGTTGTGGTTCTCGACGCGCTTCTGGGCGGTGGCGATGGCGCGCGTCACGAGCTTGTGCTCGATCGGCTCGCCCTCCTCCATGCCCAGGCGCTCCATGATCCGCTGGATGCGCTGGCTGCCGAAGATCCGCAGCAGGTCGTCCTCGAGCGAGAGATAGAAGTGCGACGAGCCGGGGTCGCCCTGGCGGCCCGAGCGGCCACGCAGCTGGTTGTCGACGCGGCGCGACTCGTGGCGCTCGGTGCCGACGATGTGCAGGCCGCCGAGCTCCACGACCTGCTGGTGCTCGGGCTCGGTGATTCGCCGCGCCTCCACCAGCGCCGTCGCCTGCTCCTCGGCGGAGGCGGTGACCGGGTCGACGCCCTTCTTCCTCAAGATCTCCTTGGACAGGAAGTCGGGGTTGCCGCCCAGCAGGATGTCGGTGCCGCGGCCGGCCATGTTGGTCGCGATGGTCACAGCGCCCTCGCGTCCGGCCTGGGCCACGATCTCGGCCTCGCGCTCGTGGTACTTCGCGTTGAGGACCTCGTGGCGGACGCCGCGCTTCTTGAGGAGCTTGGACACGGCCTCGGACTTCTCGATGGACACGGTGCCGACGAGGACGGGCTGCCCCTTCTCGTTGCGCCTGATGATGTCCTCGACCACGGCGTTGAACTTCTCGCGCTCGGTCTTGTACACGACGTCCGGATGGTTGATCCGGATCAGGTTGCGGTTGGTCGGGACGACCGTGACGTCGAGCTTGTAGATCTTGGCGAACTCCTCGGCCTCGGTCTCCGCCGTGCCCGTCATCCCCGCCAGCTTCTCGTACATCCGGAAGTAGTTCTGGAATGTGATGGTGGCCAGGGTCTGGTTCTCGCGCTCGATGCGCACGCCTTCCTTGGCCTCCACCGCCTGGTGCAGGCCGTCCGACCAGCGGCGGCCGGGCATCATACGCCCGGTGAACTCGTCGACGATGATGACCTCGCCGTCCTTGACCACGTAATCGACGTCGCGCTTGTAGAGCGCGTGCGCGCGCAGCCCCTGCTGCACGTGGTGCAGGATCGTGATGTGCTGCGGGTCGTAGAGGTTGTCGACGTTGAGCAGCCGCTCGCAGGACGCGATCCCCTGCTCCGTCAGCGACACCGCCTTGGATTTCTCGTCGACGATGAAGTCGCCCTCGCGCTCCTCCTCGATTTCCGACAGCTTGCCTTCCACGATGGTCGCCGCGCGCTTCAGCTTCGGGATGATTCGATCGATCTTGTAATACAGCTCGGTCGATTCTTCTGCCGGACCCGAAATGATCAGCGGGGTGCGCGCCTCGTCGATGAGGATCGAGTCCACCTCGTCGACGATCGCGTAGTGCAGCTCGCGCTGGACCAGCTCCTCGAGTGAGAAGCGCATGTTGTCGCGCAGGTAGTCGAAGCCGAACTCGTTGTTGGTGCCGTACGTGATGTCGCAGAGGTAGGCGGTGCGCCGGTCGATCGGCCGCAGCGCCGTCATGCGGATGTCGGGGGTGGTGTACGCCGGATCGTAGGTGAACGAGGCCTCATGCTGGATGACGCCGACCGACAGGGCGAGCGCGTGGTAGAGCGGCCCCATCCACTGCGCGTCGCGCTTGGCGAGATAGTCGTTGACGGTGACGATGTGCACGCCCTTGCCCGTCAGCGCGTTGAGGTACGCGGGCAGTGTGGCCACCAGCGTCTTGCCCTCGCCGGTGGCCATCTCCGCGATCGTTCCGTTGTGCAGCACCATGCCGCCGATGAGCTGCACGTCGAAGTGCCGCATGCCGACCGAGCGGCGCGCGGCCTCGCGACAGACGGCGAACGCCTCCGGCAGCACGTCCTCGATCTCGGCGCCGTCGGCCAGCCGCTTGCGGAGCTCGTCGGTCTTGCCCCGGAGGGCGGCGTCGTCGAGGGCCTGGATGGCGGGCTCGAGCGCGTTGATCTCGGCCACCACCGGCATCATCCGCTTGACGTCGCGCTCGTGCTTGGTGCCGAAGATCTTCTTGAGGATCGCGTCGATCATCGCAGGAGCATTATACGCCTCGGCCTCGAGGGCCCTGCGCGCCGCGGCCACGCAGGAGCGCGCGCGCGTGCTCGAGGGCGGCGGCGCCGGAGGCGTCGCCGCCGAGCATCCGCGCGATCTCGGCCGCGCGCTCGTCGCCGGCCACCAGGCCGGCGCTCGCGCGCGTGCGGCCCCCGCGGACGCTCTTGGTCACGCGCACGTGCTGGTGCGCGAGGGCGGCGATCGGCGCCAGGTGCGTGACGCAGAGGACTTGCCGGCCGGCGCCGACGGCCGCGAGCTTCTCGCCGACCACCGACGCGGCGCGGCCGCCGATCCCCGCGTCCACCTCGTCGAACACCATGGTCGGCGCGCGCTCGTACCCGGAGAGGACGACCTGCAGCGCCAGCATGCTGCGCGCCAGTTCCCCCCCGGAGGCGATGCGCGCCAGCGGCCGTACGGGCTCGCCGGGGTTGCCCGTGAAGCGGAACTCCACGCGCTCGGCGCCGCGCGGCCCCCACTCCGCCAGCGCCGCCTCGATCACCGCGACCTCGAACGTCGCCCGCTCCATCCCGAGCTGCCGCAGCTCGCGCTGCACGGCCGGCGCGAGCTTCGCCGCCGCCTCGCGCCGCGCGGCGCCGAGCGCGCGCGCGGCCGTGGTCACCTCGACCTCGAGCTCGGCGAGCCGCCGCTCGTCCTCGCCCAGCAGCTCCTCGTGCCGCTCCAGCCGGTCCAGCTCGGCCGCCGCCTCGGCGCGGAAGCGGAGCATCGCCTCCTCGCTGTCGCCGTATTTGCGCGCCAGCCGCTTGAGCGCATCCAGCCGGTCGTCGATCGCCTCCAGCCGTCCGGGCTCGAACACGATCGTGTCGCGCAGCGCGCGCACAGCGGCCAGCGTCTCGTCCACCTGCACGCGCGCGGCCTCCACCATCTCCACGGGCGCCCCGAACGCCGGGTCGAGCCGGCCGAGGTCGGTCAGGACCCGTGTCGCGCGCGCGAGCCGGGCCGCCGCGGAGGCGGCGTCGTCCTGCAGCAACGTGCCGACCTCCTCCAGCCCGGCCGCGAAGCGCTCGGCGTGCTGGAGCCGGCGCCGTTCCGTGCGCAGCTCCTCCTCCTCGCCCGGGCGCAGCCGCGCGGCGTCCAGCTCCGACACCTGGAAGCGCAGGAGGTCCTCGCGCTGCGCGCGGTCGCGTCCGGCGCCGCGGCGGCGCTCGAGGTCCTCCCGCGCCTCGCGGTGCTTGGCGAAGAGCGCGGCGAAGCGCTCGCGCAGCGGCTCGGCATCGGCGAACCGGTCCAGCAGGTCGAGCTGGCGCACAGGCTCGAGCAAGCGCTGGTGCTCGTGCTGGCCGTGGACCTGGACGAGCGCGTCGCCGAGGCGCTCGAGCAGGCCGACCGTCACCGCCGCGTCGTTGACGAACGCGCGGTGACGGCCGCTGCGCGAGAGCTCGCGACGCACCACGATCTCGCCCTCCTCCACCGTGAGTCCCGCCTCGTCGAGCGCGGCCGCCACGCCGCCGTCGGGCACGGCGAACACCGCTTCCACGGTGGCGCTCTCGGCGTCGGCGCGGATCACGTCGGTCTGGGCGCGGGCGCCGCGCACCAGGAGGATGGCGTCGACCAGGATGGACTTGCCGGCGCCGGTCTCGCCGGTGAGGACGTTGAGGCCGGGGGCGAAGGGGACGGTGACGTTCTCGACGACCGCGAAGTTTCGGATCCGCAGCTCGCGCAGCATCCGCCGACGATGCTAGGTCACCGAGGCGCGTCGCTCAAGACGTATCTGAAAAGATGGGGGGCCCCGACATGGCCCCCAAACCCCCTCACGGCTCGCGGCGCCCCGGGGAACCCGTGGCGCCCCTCGAGATCGCGCTAGCGCTCACCCCACTTGAGCTTCGTCCGGAGCACCGAGAAGAAGTCGGTGCGCGGGAAGCGGACGAGCCGGACGCGCGCGGCGGCCTTCTCGATCTCGACGACGTCGCGCTCGCGGAGCGGGATGCCCACCTGCCCGTCGATCGTGAGCATGACCTCCTGGTCGGTCATCAGCGTCACCTCGATGCGCTGGGTCGCGGGCAGCACGATGGGCCGGTTCGTGAGGGTGTGCGAGGCGATCGGCACCAGCACGATGGCGTCCATGGTCGGAAACAGGATCGGACCGCCGGCCGAGAGGCAATAGGCCGTCGAGCCCGTCGGCGTGGACACGATGAGGCCATCGGCGCGATACGCGGTCGCGTGCCCTCCCTCGACCGACACCTTGAGGTTGATGATGCGGCTCATCGCCGACTTGGTGATGACGACGTCGTTGAGCGCCACGTACTCGCCCACGGCGGTGCCGCCGCGTACGAGGCGCGCCGACAACAGCATCCGCTCGTCGATCGCCATCCGGCCTGCGAGCGCGGCTTCCACCGCCGGCAGCATCTCGTCCAGCGTGGTCGCGGTGAGGAAGCCGAGGTCGCCCAGATTGACGCCGAGGATCGGCACGGCGAGACCGCCGACGGCCCGCGCCATCGAGAGCAGCGTGCCGTCGCCGCCGAGCACGATGAGGAGATCCACCTGGCCGGCCAGGTCGGACTTGAGCGCGGTCGGCAGGGCGGCCGCCGGCGCCAGCCCCGCCGTTTCCTTCTCCAATACCACCGGCAGCCCGCGGCGCCCGAGCCACTGGATCAGGCGGTCGAGGGCGTCACCGGCCCCGGCGGCGTCGGACTTGGCGACGAGGCCGACGCGTGTCACGCAAGCGCCTGCACGGTGCGGTCGATGATCCCCTCGAGGTTCGCCGTTGTCCGGCCGTGCATCGAGAGGTGCAGGAAGAACTCGCGGTTGCCCTTGGGCCCGCGCAGCGGCGACGCCGTCACGCCGAGCACGTGCCAGCCCCGGAGCACCGCGTAGCGCGCGAGGCGCTGCACCACCGCGCGGTGCTGCGCGGGGTCGCGCACGACGCCGCCCTTGCCGACGTGCTCGCGACCCGCCTCGAACTGGGGCTTGACGAGCGTGATGACCTCGCTGCGCGGGGCCAGCACGTTGAAGATGGCCGGCAGCACCTTCTCCAGGGAGATGAACGCCACGTCGACCACCGCGAGCGTGGGCTGGTCGCCGAACAGCCGCGGGTCCAGCGTTCGCGCGTTCGTGTGCTCCATGACCACGACGCGCGCGTCCTTGCGCAGCCGCTCGTCGAGCTGGCCGCTGCCGACGTCCACCGCGTAGACCATGCTCGCGCCCCGCTGGAGCAGGCAGTCGGTGAAGCCGCCCGTGGAGGCGCCGACGTCCACGCAGATCCGCCCCTTGACGCTGATGCCGAAGTGCTCGAGCGCGTGGACGAGCTTCTCGCCTCCGCGGCTGACGTAAGGCGAGCGGCCCTTCAGCTCCAGCTCCGCCTCCGTGGACACGAGCGCCCCCGCCTTGTCCGCGCGCTGCCCATCCACGAGCACGTCGCCGGCCATGATGGAGCGCAGCGCCTTCTCGCGACTGTCGAGCAGTCCCTTCTCCACGAGCAGCCGGTCCAGCCGCATCCGCGTCGCCACGCCCTCGATTATAGGCGAGCGCTTTTCGGGGACGGGGGCCGGAGGAGGAACAGGAGCACCACGCCTGCCAGAAATCCGCCGATGTGAGCGAACCACGCTACGCCTCCAGTTTCTGCGCCTCGCGTCGAGGCGCTCACGGTGAGATAGCCGAAGAGCAGTTGCATCACGATCCAGAACCCGATCATGACCAGGGCCGGGACGCGCACGAACCTCCAGAAGAACGCGAAGCCCACGAGCGTCAGGATGCTCGCGTAGGGGAACAGGACCAGGTACGCGCCGAGCACGCCGGACACGGCGCCACTGGCGCCGATCATGGGCACGACCGAGCGCGGAGCGGTCAGCGTCTGGGCGACGGCCGCCGCCACGCCCGCGAGCAGGTAGAAGACGAGGAATCGCCCGTGCCCCAGCGTGTCCTCGACGTTGTCGCCGAAGATCCACAGGTAGAGCATGTTCCCGACGAGGTGCATCGGATTGAGCGAGTGCATGAACATCGAGGTGAAGACCGTCACCAGCGGGCTCGGGAAATCGTCCAGACTCGCGCAGGCACCGGTGAGCCGGCACGGGGTCGCGCCGAACTCCAGCAGGAACGCCTCGGCCGCCGCCGGACCGCCCGTCTCTCGGCTCCCGACGCCCAGCGAAACCTCGTAGAGGTAGACCAGCACGTTGAGGGCGATGAGGACGATCGTCACCACGGGCACGGAGCGGTTGGGGACATCGTCGCGCAGCGGGATCACCGCGTCGCCTCCGGCGGCCGCAACACGACCACCGTCGGCCGCGCCAGGTAGCGCTCGGCCACGCGCGCGAGATCGGCGACGGTCACCGTCTCCACCGCCCGCGCGTAGCGCTCGGGCCAGTCCCAGCCGCCGCCGACCAGCTCGAAGAACGCGAGGTACCACGCGTGGCGCGCGCTGGTGCGGCGGTCCATCGCGAGGTTGCCGAGGAGCCAGGCCTTGGCGCGGGCCACCTCGCGCTCCTCGACGCGGTCGCGGCGCAGCCGGTCCACCTCCGCCAGCACGCCGGCGACCGCGGCGTCGGCGTTGCCGGGCGCGGTGCCGAGGTACGGCAGGAACAGCGAGGGGCCCGCGCGATTCGTCGTCAGCACGCCGGTGGAGTACGCCAGCCCGCGCCGGTCGCGCAACTCGACGAAGAGCCGGCTCGACATCCCGCCGCCGAGCACGGCGCCGAGCACGCGCATCGCCGCGTAGTCCGGGTGCGTGAGCGGTGGCGCCAGGAAGCCGACGAGCACCTGCGCCTGGCGCGCGTCGCGCTCGACGAGCCGGCGCTCACCGCGCGGGGCGGCCTCGAGGACCGGCCCCGCGGCGGCGGCCGCGGCGCCGGGCACTCGCTTGAACAGGCGCTCGGCGGCAGCGATCACGCGCTGCCGCGGCACACCGCCAGCGACCGCGAGCACCATGCGGCCGGCACGATACGCGGCGGCGTAGCGCTCCAGCAGCGCGTCGCGCGTCAGTCTCGCCACGCTCTCGGCGCGCCCGAGCGCGGGCCACGCATAGGGATGCCCGCCGTAGAGGTCGGCGAGCGCGGTGTCGAAGGCCCGCGGGAACGGCTGGTCCGCGCGCGTCTGGAGCTGGCCGAGGATCAGCGCGCGCTCCTTCTCGATCTCGGCGGCGGGCAGCGTCGGCTCGAGCGCCACCTCTGCCAGCAGCGCCAGGAGCGCCTCCCAGTGGCGTGCGATCGCCGTGCCGCGGACCTCCGCGTAGTCAACATCGCCCGAAGCGTCGAGCGCGCCGCCCAGCTCCTCGGCCGCCTCGGCCAGCGCGAGGGCCGAGTGGCGCCTCGTCCCGCGCAGCATCGCCCGCTGCAGGAAGTTCGTCACGCCGGCCGTGTCGGAGGTCTCGAAGGCCGAGCCGCTCTGCACGAGGAGCGACGCGGCGACGACGCCGACGGCCGGATCCTCGCGCACGAGGACGACGAGCCCGTTCGGCAGCACGTGGCGGACGATCGCCGGCGGCTGCGCGGCGGCGTATGTCGCCAGCGCCCCGAGCACGGCCAGCGTGAGCAGCGCCCGCCTCATCGCGCGCCTCCCGGCGGCAGGAGCGCCAGCCGCGTGTACCGCTCGGGATCGAGGTAGCGCCGGGCAACCGCGCGCACCTGCGTCGCCGTGACCGAACGTATCCTATTGACGTACGCCTGCTCGTCTTCGATCGTCCAGATCGTCTCGGCGCGCCCCAGCGCGGTCGCACGGCCTTCCGCTGTCTCCGTCTCGAACTCGTGCGCGGCCTCGGCCGCGGTGATGGCGCGCCGCAGCTCCGCGTCCGTCACACCGGCGTCGCGGACGCGGCGGATCTCGGCGAGGATCTGCGTCTCGGCGCGCTCGAGGTTGGCGGGCGGCAGCTGAGCGCTCACCGTGACGCCGCCGGCGCCCTCCAGCGCCGAGAACGATGCGCCGACGGAGACGACGAGCCCGTCGCGCTCGCGCAGCGCCTGCACCAGGCGCGACGAGCGGCTGCCGCCGAGGATGGAGACGAGGAGATCGAGCGCGGGCGTGTCGGCGTGGTCGAGTCGCGTCGCGGGCCACGCCATGCCGAGGTGCGCGTGGGTGCCCGGATGCGTCAGCTGCTGGCGCCGCGGGCGGAATGCAGGCGGCGGCGCCACGGGGAGGCGCGCCACGCCCCGGCGCGGCAGCCGGCCGAACGTCGCGCCCGCGGTCGCGAGCACCTGCTGCGGGTCCACGGCGCCGACGACGACGACGGCGAACGCCTCGGGTATGTAGTGGCGCCGGTAGAAGCTCGCGAGCGTGTCGCGCGTGAGGCCCTGGACCAGCTCGGGCGTACCGATCACCTGTCGGCCGTACGGGTGGCCCTCGAAGAGATGCGTGTAGAGCTGACGCCCGAGCCGGCGGCGCGGATTGTCGTCGCCCAGGCGCATCTCCTCCAGGACGACTTCTTTCTCCTTCTCGAGCACGTCGGCGTCGAGCGTTGCGTTCACCGCGATGTCGGCGAGCATTTCGAGCCCGGGCACCACGCGCCGCGCGGGCAGCGTGACGTAATAGAAGGTGTAGTCCCACGAGGTGCCGGCGTTCATCCGGCCGCCGACGCCCTCGACGTCGCGCTCCACGAACCCGCTCGGGCGGGACGTGGTACCGCGAAACAGCATGTGCTCGAGGTAGTGCGCGAGCCCGAGCTCGGCGGCGCTCTCGTCGCGCGCGCCGGCGCGCACCCACAACTGCAGCGCGACGACGTCGCTGCCGCGATGCTCCTGGACGATGACCGGAATGCCGTTGGCAAGGACGTGACGCGTCGGGCCGGTCGCTGTGGGCGCGGGCCGCGTGACGGTCCGAACGGCGCCGCATCCCCAACTCATCGCGAGGGCCACCAGCGCCAGAGTGAGAGGCGCCATCCGGACCATAAGCCCTAAAAGCCTATCACGGCAGGCGTCTTTGGCCTTTGCTTCGTCGGTCCGACCCTTCGAGGGCGGCCGGGCATTTTGCCGGGCAACGCGATCGGAGCCCGCAGGGCACATCGCCCTCTTTACCCGGGCCCCATGAATGACAACTACCTGTAATTCCGCACGATATACCTCTCGCTGACCCTTGGCAGCCGCATTGCTAATTCCCCTACCGATCGTTTCAGGAACCGGGACAACGGTTCGAGCATCGCAGGAGTAGATCCGCGGTGACCAGATCGGGCGGCGGCCAATGGGGGTCGCGCCAGTCAACCCACCTCTAACCAACTGGAAGGGACGATATGAAGAGAGTGCTTGCAGGCTTGATGAGCGCCTTCGCGATCGCCACGTTTGCCACGGCGACCGTCGAGGCCCAGACCGCGTCGTGCCCGCCCGAAGTCGCGAAGGCCAAGGAACAGCTGAGCATGCGGACGGCGAAGGCTGACACCGTCCAGGCGCCGCGCTCGCTCGCGGGTGCGCGCCAGATCGAGTCGCCGCGTGGCCAGGACATCCAGTCGCCGCGCGGTCAGGACATCCAGAGCCCGCGTGGTCAGGACATCCAGTCCCCGCGTGGCCAGGACATCCAGAGCCCGCGTGGCCAGGACATTCAGTCGCCACGCTCGCTCGCGGGTGCGCGCCAGATCGAGTCGCCGCGTGGCCAGGACATTCAGTCGCCGCGCGGTCAGGACATTCAGAGCCCGCGTGGTCAGCGTGTCGAGTCCCCGCGTGGCCAGGACATCCAGAGCCCGCGTGGCCAGGACATTCAGAGCCCGCGTGGTCAGGACATCCAGAGTCCGCGCGGTCAGGACATCCAGAGCCCGCGTGGTCAGGACATCCAGAGCCCGCGTGGTCAGGACATCCAGAGCCCGCGTGGTCAGCGTGTCGAGTCCCCGCGTGGTCAGGACATCCAGAGCCCGCGCGGTCAGGACATTCAGAGCCCGCGTGGCCAGCGTGTCGAGTCCCCGCGTGGTCAAGACATCCAGAGCCCGCGTGGCCAGGACATTCAGTCCCCCCGCGGTCAGGACATCCAGAGCCCGCGTGGTCAGGATGTGCAGTCGCCGCGGTCGCTCGCCGGTTCGAAGGCGGGTGCCAGCAAGGCCTTCAACCTCGTGAAGGAGGCCGAGGCGGCGTGCGCGAAAGGCGACATGACGACGGCGAAGGCCAAGGCCGAGGCGGCCCTGGCGGAGATGAAGTAACTCCAATCAGCCGTCTGAAGTATCAGGGCTCCAGGAGGGCAACCTCCTGGAGCCTTTCGTTTTCCGCTACAATCGCGCTCGTGCGCAGTCTCATCGGCGCGCTGTTCCTGCTGGTCGCACCCGCGCTCGCCACGGCTCAGCCCGCGCTCTCCCTTCAAGAGGCGTTGCTGCGCGCGAAGCCCGCTGTCGCGCTCGTGGTCTCCGAGGTCGGCGGTGAGGTCACCGTGCGCTGCGGCGCCGGCGCCGAGACGACCGTGACGCCGCCGCCCTTCCGCGAGACGGGCACCGGCTGGTTCGTCGCCTCGGCGGGCTGGCTCGTGACCAACGGGCACGTCGTGTCGCCGGCCCATCATCCGCCCGAGTGGCTGGCCCGGGAGCAGACGCAGAAGGCGATCAAGCAGACGTGCGGCGGTATGGCGGGGGCGGGGCGCGCGAAGCTCGAGCCGTCGATCTCCGTGCTCCTGGCCAACGGCGTGCGGATGCCCGCGATCGTCGTGAAGTACAGCCCGCCCGTCGCCGGCGAGGCGATGTCGGGTCAGGATCTCGCCCTGTTGAAGCTCGAGGCGGCCGACATGCCGGCGCTCCCGCTCGCCGACTCCGCGCAGGCACGGATCGGCGACCGCCTGCACATCATCGGCTTTCCCGGCGTCGTGCTGAGTCACGAGCTGCTGAACGCGTCGGCCAAGATGGAAGCGTCGGTCACCGGTGGCGCCATCTCGGGCTTCAAGCAGGATCGCGCGAATCAGCCCGTGATCCAGACGGACGCGTCGGCGGCGTGGGGCAACAGCGGCGGGCCGGCGGTGAACGACGCCGGCGAGGTCGTCGGCGTGCTCACGTTCGTCACGCTCTCCTCGGACGCGCAGAGCAACATCGTCCAGGGCTTCAACTTCGTCATCCCGTCGGCGGCGGTCACCAAATTTCTCGAGGGCACGCCGGTGCCGCGCGGCGAGCCGAGCCGATTCAACGCGGCGTGGCACGCGGGGCTGCGCGATCACTTCGCCGGCAACTACCGCCGCGCGCGCGCGGAGCTGATGGAGGCCAACCGGCTGCTCCCGGACCTGCCGGACGTGCGGCGGATGACGATCGAGAACGCCGAGCGCCTCAAGCGCGAGCCGCTCCTGCCGTGGACGCAGGTGGCGATCGGCATGCTCGTCGTCAGCGCGGCGGGCTGGGCGGCGCTGCTGCTCCGCCGCTGGCAGCGCAACCGCTTCCGCATCCGTCCCGCGGAGGTCATGCGACTCATCGAAGGGCCCGAGCCGCCGACGATTCTCGACGTGCGCGCCTCCGATGCCTACGCGCGCAGCCCGGTCCGCATTCCGCGCTCGGTCCACGTGGCCCTCGATGCGCTCGCCGACGGCACCAGCGTGCCGGCGGATCCCTCCCGCGTCGTCGTCGCCTACTGCACCTGACCCGACGAGATGACCAGCGCCCGTGTGGCGCTGCGGCTCCGACAGCTCGGCTTCCACAACGTGCGCATCCTCAAGGGCGGGCTCGGGTCGTGGGCGAACGCGGGATTTCCCCTGGAGGCGAAGGCCTAGCGAGCCGGGTCGGTGCCGTTAGGCGCCGTGACCCCGCTGGCGTCCCGCCGTGAAGTGGAAGTGGACGTGGTACACGACCTGGCCGCCTTCGGGCCCCGTGTTCACGCTGATGCGATAGCCCTTCTCGCCGAAGCCCTTCGCCTCGCCGAGCCGTCGCGCCGCGAGAAAGCAGCGGCCGATGACCTCGGCATCGGCGTCCTTCAGCTCCGCGATCGAGGCGATGTGGCGCTTGGGCACGATCAGGAGGTGCACCGGCGCCTTCGGATAGATGTCCTTGAAGGCCATCACGTGCTCGTCCTCGTACTCGATGTCGGCGGCGGTCTGGCGGGCGACGATGCGACAGAAGACGCAGTCGGTCACGGACCCTCCCGAACGTTGCTGCTATAATACGGCGTTCATCGAACCGCCTCGACGAAAAGGAGTCGCCGGATGGGCACGTGTCCGAAGTGCAAGCTACGCATTCGCAAGAACGGCAACCACGTGAAGCTCGGCGTCACGTGGTATCACAAGTCCTGCCCCGCGCGCCCCGCGAAGAAGTCCTGAGCGCCCCGACGGCGACTCGCTGACGGAAGGCGCGCGTCAGGTCGCCGACTTGTGGCGCCGCCACTGACACGGCGCCTCGGGCCGCGCGCGCAGCGTCAGCTCGTCGTCCATGACGAGCGAGTCGTCCACCCAGTCTGGCTCCGAGGTGTCGGGACTCGGATCGACGGCCACGAGATCCGAGCCCACCCACACGACGGTTACCGCATCGCGCCCGTGTTGATACCGCACGATGCGCGCCTCCACGTCGTCGCCCGCCTCCTGACGGAGCACGATCGGCTGGAAGGCGACCACGGGCCAGCCGAAGAAGTCGCCTCTGACGCCCGGCGGCAGGCACGGCACGCTGGCGATGATCGTGACTCCGCGCGGCGCCGCGCGGCAACCCGCGAGGAGCAGCATCGCCGCCACCGCGAAGAGCGCGCGGCGCACGCGGCTACTTCACGAACTGGTCGCGCGCCAGCGGCGGCCGCACGTCGCTGCCGGAGAACAGCAGGGTCACGATGATCTCGACCGAGGCGCCCCCGCCCAGCCCCTGACAACCGATCGCCGCGCGCGTCGGCTTGCCGCGGTCGCCGAACAGTTCGACCAGCAAGTCGGCGGCGCCGTTGATCACGCGCGGCTGGTCATTGAACCCGGGCGCCGAATTCACGAATCCGAGCATGTGGACGATCTGTTGCACCCGGTCGAGATCGCCCAGCGCGTACTTCACGGCCGCGAGCGTCGTCAGCGCCGCGTAACGCGCCGCCTCGCGCCCCTGCTCGAGGGTCACGTCCTTGCCGACGACGCCCGGCAGGTATCCCTGCCCGTTCTTCCGCGGCGTGGTGCCGGACAGATAGAGCAGGTTCTGCACGGGGAAGTGCGAGACGTAGTGCGCGCCCGAGGCGTTCGTGCGGTAGAGGTCCTCGAGGTTCGGCAGCTCCAGCCCCAGCTTCGCCAGCTTCTCCTCGACCTTCATGTCGGCCTCCCCGCCGGGGCGCGTCGAAATGGTGAAAGATCAGGGATCCGTCGCGCACCATTAGGCAGGAGCATGCACCACGCGACGGCCTGGCGCCACCCGGCGCCACAACCCCCGGCGGAGTACGAGGGCCCGGGGGCAAGGGTATCGAAAAGGAGACTCTTATCGCCCACGCTGAGGTAACTCCGCTGCGCGCGCGCGTTGGCCCCGACTACCCGGTCGGCATTCGATACCTCGGCGACGAGGTCGTTGAGGGCGGCAGCCGTGTCGACGACGCCGGGTGGTTCGGAATCAAGTTCGCCGAAGGCGGTGTCGACTATCTCTCGGTCTCGAAGGGCGGCCGCTTCGAGGATGCGAAGCAGCCGAAGATCGGTGAGGCGGTCTACCCGTACACGGGCGAGTCGGGCTACGAGTGTATGCCGACGGTCCTCTCCGACGCGCGCGGGCCGTTCGGCCGCAACGTGCCGCTGGCCGCGGCGATCCGCCGAGCGCTCCGCGACGCGGGCCACGCGACGCCCGTCGTGACGAGCGGCAGTATCACGACGTTCGAGCAGGCGAGGGGATCCTGGAACGGGGGGAGGCGGACTGCGTGGCGGCCGCGCGGCAGTACGGTGAGGCTCGCGAGCGACGGCAAGCGCCGCCTCTTGCCGCCGTCGTGGACCCCGCCCTCGGCCGACTGACGCCACCGCGCCAGACGGCTCCTCGTCGGCTCGGCGTGTGCCCTCCGCATCGTTTCTGACCAGTGGCGCGATTGCAGCGTGACGCTCTTTGTCGAAGGTCGTGTCTCGATGGCGCTCGACCGTTCGGCTCACCACGCGCATCGACTATCCCGCGACCGCTGAGGTCCCCACGATTTCCCGATTTTCGGCGCCTCGACCCGGCGCGACCGCTGCCTGGCATCCCCTCTGCACCCACCTCCCCCAAGGGGGACGACCCCTCCCGAAAGGGCACACCCGTCGCGAGGCGGGGCCGCAGCCCTGGCGGAACGATGGGGTCTTCCTTCTGGCGCGCACAGAACCTCACAGGAGGCCCAGGGACATGATGCAGCTAAAAAAGACGCTCTCTGCACTCGGCGTGTCACGCACACTCTCGCTCCTGGCGGCTGTCGGTATGTTGCTGTGGGCCGTGACGCCTGCCCACGCTCAGAACGTGGCGTCTCAGAAGGCGTACTTCGGCTCCGGCGTCACCGAGATCCTCAACCCGAACGGCGGCGTCGTGCTCTCCGGGTACATGAAGACGTCGAGCGTAGGGGATCTGATGATCGGGTTCTCGATGGAGTGCGCGCTGTGGACCTCGACGAGCACCACGGCCACAAAGGGTGGCACCAGGACGACGTCCACAGCCAGGGCTGCCGTGAATGCCACCGTCTACGTCGACGGAGTGCCGGCCGAGCCCGGGCAGGTCGTGTACTGCGACCGCCAGCAGACCGTGAGTCTGCAATTTTCTTCGCTCACGGTCGAGGTCACGGATGCGATCACCCTGGACCTATTCCTCAAAACCAAGAACGCGAATCACTTCAACTTCTACCGGAACAACGTTGGCAGCGGCGTGCACTACGTCGAAGTTAAAGTGGACAGCCTCGTGAGCCCAGACCCGAATGCGCCGGCGGACCCCGGGACCCGAGCCGTGGCCGGCAAGCGCTCGTTGGTGATCGAAGAGTACAACAACCCGTAACAGGTCGCACCCACCCGAGCGCCGAGAGGACTCGGCGCTCGGGTGTTGCAGAACTTCGATCGTGTCCCCTCTGCGCACCTGACGCCTTGAGACTTCATCGCTCGCGGCCGCGCGCGAGGCGGCGGAGCGGCGCGCCGGCGAGACGGGTGAGGATCCACTCGCGCCGGAGCTTCGCGCCGAGCTTCCGGCAGAAGCGGATCGAGGGCGTGTTCCAGTCGAGCACCGCCCACTCCATCCGGCCGCAGCCGCTCCGCACGGCGATCTTCGCGAGCGCCCGGAGGAGCGCCCGGCCGGCGCCGTTGCCGCGCTCCGCGGGAAGGACGAAAAGGTCCTCGAGGTAGAGCGTCGGCCGGCCGAGGAACGTGGAGTACGTGAAGTAGTAGAGTGCCAGGCCGATGGGCGTGCAGCGGGCCTGGTCGGAGAGCGGTGGCCGGGTCGAACGTTGCAAGGACGGCGACGATCGCTGGGTGACCCTCCCCGCCTCGGCCCTTGCCGCGTTGAGAGCGCACTGCGAGGCGATGGAGCTCGAGGCGTCACTCAAGGAGTGGACGCCGGAGCAACGACGGCTCGTCTTCCCCAACACCGTCGGTGGGGTGACCCGCTACGGCGCGTTCCACGAGCTCGTGTGGCAGCCGCTCCTGCGCGCGGCCGGCCTGCCCTACCGCAAGCCGCATGCGATGCGGCACAGCTACGCCACCTGGCTGCTCGAGGCCGGCGCCGACATCCGCTGGGTCAAAGACCAGATGGGCCACGCCTCGATCGGCGAGACCGAGGGGACCTACGGGCACCTCGTACGCGAGCGTCACGAACGGGACGTCGACCACCTCGACGCGGTTCTGTGGGGCGTCAACTCGGCGGGTGACGGCGGAGGAACGCTCGAGTCCGACGACGCCGAGCGTCCCGCCGCGTCCCACTGCGTCCCACCTGCGGCTGGTCGTGCGCTAAGTGCCGATCAGCGCGGTGGAGAATAGATGGTGGAGGGTAAGGGATTCGAACCCTCGACCTCGGCGTTGCGAACGCCGCGCTCTCCCAACTGAGCTAACCCCCCGAGTCGAAAGCCTCCGTATCTTACACGCGATCCGCGCGCGCTCCAACCCCGCGCGTCACTTGGTGTCGCCGCCGTCCTTGCCGCGCATCGTCTGGAAGAGTCCCAGCATGTCCATCGGCAGCGGGAAGAACGTCGTGGTGTTCCGCTCCGAGGCGATCTCGCGCATCGTCTGCAGATACCGCAGCTGCACGGCCACCGGGAAGCGCGTGAGCACCTCGGCGGCCTCGCCGAGCTTGGCCGCCGCCTGGAACTCGCCCTCGGCGTTGATGACCTTGGCGCGCCGCTCGCGCTCGGCCTCGGCCTGCTTGGCCATCGCGCGCTGCATGTCCTGGGGCAGGTCGATCTGCTTGACCTCGACGTTGGCCACCTTGATGCCCCAGGGCTCGGTGTGCTCGTCGATGATGCGCTGCAGCTGCTGGTTGATCTTGTCGCGCGCGGACAGCAGGTCGTCGAGCTCGACCTGCCCAAGCACGCTCCGCAGCGTCGTCTGCGCGATCTGCGAGGTCGCGTAGAGATAGTCCTGCACCGCGATCACCGCCTTGATGGGGTCGATGACGCGGAAGTAGATCACGGCGCTCACCTTGAGCGAGACGTTGTCGCGCGAGATGATGTCCTGAGGCGGCACGTCGAGCGCGACGGTCTGCATGCTCACCTTCACCATCCGGTCGATGAACGGCGCCAGCAGCACGAGGCCGGGGCCGTTCCCGGTGCCCCCCGGGTTGAGCAGCGCGCGCGCGTTGCGGCCGAGCCGGAAGATCACGCCGCGCTCGTACTCGCGCAGGATCTTGGCGTAGGAGCCGATGAAGATCACGGCCGCGATCACCACCACGAAGACCAGCGCCGAGTCCATCGAGATCATCGCGTCCCTCCTCCCGAAGCGTCGCTGCCCACCACGCGCAGCGTGAGCCCCTGAACGTCCACGACCGTGACCGGCGTCCCGTCGGCGAGCGGCCGGTCGGCGACGGCGCGCCAGATCTCGCCGTGCACGCTCACCTGCCCCTCGGGCTCGAGCGCGCCGCGCGCCACGCCCGTCTGCCCCACGAGGCCGCTCACGCCGAGCAGCGGCCGCCGCCGGAGCGCGCGCACGCCGAGCGTGAGCGCGAACAGGAAGAAGGCGGCGGTGAGAGCGACGGTGGGCACGATGACCCGCCACGAGACCCGGAAGCCGACCTCCGGCGCGTCGTACAGCATGAGCGAGCCGAGCGCCATCGAGACGATACCGCCGACGGCGAGCACGCCGTGGCTCGTCACCTTGACCTCGGCGATGAAGAGCACGATGGCGAACAGGATGAGCAGCAGGCCCGCGAAATTGATCGGCAGGCTCTGGAAGGCGAAGAACGCCAGGATCAGCGAGATGCCGCCGATGACGCCGGGCAGGACCGCGCCGGGCGTCGACAGCTCGAAGATGAGCCCGAGCGTGCCGAGCATCATCAGCACGTACGCGACGTTCGGGTCGGTGATCACGGCGAGCACGCGGTCGCGGAAGCCGATCTCGATCGGCTTGGCGACGGCCTCGCGCGTGGCCAGCGTCACGGGGCCCTGCGACGTCTTCACGGTGCGGCCGTCGAGCTTCGTGAGCAGATCGGGAATGGAGTCGGCGATGAAGTCCACGACCTTCAGCCGCACCGCCTCGCGCTCGGTGACGGACACCGACTGGCGCACGGCCTTCTCTCCCCACTCGGCGTTGCGCCCGCGCTCGATGGCGATCGTGCGGATGAACGCCGCGGCGTCGTTCTCGACCTTGCGCATGCTCTCCTTGTCCATGCCGCCGCCGACCGACACCGGATGGGCGGCGCCGATGTTCGTCGCCGGCGCCATGGCCGCGACGTGGGCGGCCATGGTGATGAAGACCCCGGCGGAGGCGGCGCGCGCACCCGTCGGCCCCACCCACACGACGACCGGGATCTCGGCGTTGAGCAGGCGCTGGCAGATCGCGCGCATCGAGCGCTCGAGGCCGCCGGGGGTGTCGAGCTGGATGACGAGCGCCTGCGCGCCCCCGGCCTTCGCGCGCGTGAGCGCGCTCTCGATGAGGCGGAGCGTGACCGGGCTGATGACCCCATCGATGACCACGGTGGCGACCGGCGCGGGCGCCGCCGATGCCGGCGCGGCCGCCAGCAGGACGAGCGCGACGAGAACGAGAACGCCCTGGGCGCGCCGGCTCATCGATCGTCGTGGGGGGCCCCGATATGGCCCCCCAGCCTCTTCAAGCGAAGGGGGCTACGCCCCCCTCGGACTCCCCCGGCCATCGCTCGGACGCGCCACGGCGCATCCGGGGCGCGCCTCGGGCTTGACACAGGATGTCTCATCGGCCGAGCGCGAGGACGCTCACGAGCTCGAACATGAGGTTGGCGGCCAGCAGCGAGGTGATCTGGCCGGGCCCGTCGTAGGGCGGCGAGACTTCGACGACGTCGGCGCCCACCAGCGAGTGGCCGGCCAGCGCGCGCACGAGCGTGAGCGCCTCGAACGACGTGAGCCCGCCGACCTCCGGCGTGCCGGTGGCCGGCGCGTACGCCGGGTCGACGGCGTCGATGTCGAACGAGCAGTAGACGGGACCGCCGCGCAGCCGCGCCAGCCGCTCGGCCGCCCACGCCGTGCCATGCTCCTTGACCGCCTCGATGCGGAGCACCTCCAGGCCGCGCTCGTCGTGGAACGCGAAGTCCTCGGGCCCGTAGAGCGGTCCACGGATCCCGACCTGGATCATGCGGCGGCCGTCCACCGCGCCCTCCTCGATCGCGCGGCGGAACGGCGTGCCGTGGAAGAACTTGCTGCCGAAGTACTCGTCCCAGGTGTCGGGATGCGCGTCGAAGTGCACGACGCCGAGCGGGCCGTGGCGGCGGGCCAGCGATCGCAGGATCGGGAGCGAGACCGAGTGGTCGCCGCCGACGCACACCGGCGTCGCGCCGGCCTGCACGACGGCGTCGATCCGCCGCTCGACGGCCTCGAACGTCCGCTCGATGGAGATCGGCACCACGTCGACGTCGCCGCAGTCCGCCACGCGCAGCCGCTCGAACGGATGGACCTTGAGCACCGGGTTCCACGGACGGATCAGCGACGACTGCTCGCGCACGGCGCGCGGACCGAAGCGCGCGCCCGAGCGATACGAGGTGCCGCCGTCGTACGGCACCCCGAGCAGGGCGACGTCCAGGCCGGTGGCGTCGGCCGCCGCGGGCAGCAGCATGAAGGTCGCGATCTGCCCGAAGCGCGGCGACTGGAACGGGTTGCGCGGCCCCGGCAGGCTCATGGCACTCAGAGCGCCGCCCCGAGCGAGGCCACGGCGTGGGCCAGCAGGGCGACCTCCTCCGACGAGTTGTAGACGGAGAAGCTGGCGCGGCTCGTGCCGACCACGCCACACCAGCGCATCAGCGGCTGGGCGCAGTGATGGCCGGCGCGCACCGCGATGCCCTCGGCGTCGAGGGCGGCGGCGACGTCGTGCGGGTGCCAGCCGTCGACGGAGAAGGCCACGACGGCGCCGCGCTCGCGTCGCGGCCCGTAGATCCGCACGCCCGGGATCGCGCTCAAGAGATCCACCGTCTGCACGGCCAGCGCCTGCTCGTGCTCGCGCACCCGCTCCATGCCGAGCTTCTCGAGATACTCGACGGCCGCGGTGAGACCGACGGTCTCGGCGATCGGCGGCGTGCCGGGCTCGAACCGCCACGGCAGGTCGTTCCAGGTGGCGCGATCCACCCAGACTTCCTTGATCATCTCGCTGCCTCCCCGCGCGGGCTCGAGCGCCTCGAGCAGCGCCCGGCGGCCGTACAGCACACCGAGTCCGGTCGGGCCCAGCATCTTGTGGGCGGAGAACGCGTAAAAATCGCATCCCAGCACGGACATATCAAGGAGTAGATGAGGGATCGCCTGAGCCCCGTCCACCAGGCTCAGCGCTCCCACCCGACGCGCGCGCGCGGCGAGCTCGGCGACGGGGTTGATGGTCCCCAGGACGTTGGACACGTGCGCGAACGCGAAGACCCGGGTGCGATCGGTCAGGAGCCGGTCGAGGGCCGCGAGATCGAGCGTCCCCTCGCCGACGAGCGGGACGGAGCGGATCCGCGCGCCGCGGTCACGCGCCGCCACCTGCCAGGGCACCAGGTTCGAGTGATGCTCCATGTCCGTGACGAGGATCTCGTCGCCCGGCTTCAGCGTCCGCCCGACGGCCTCGGCCACGATCGAGATCGCATCGGTGGTCCCCCGCGTGAACACGATCTCCTCGCGGGCCGCGGCGCCGATGAAGCGCTGGACGCGGTCGCGCGCGATCTCGTAGAGCTCGGTCGCCTCCTCCCCCAGCGTGTGGATCGAGCGATGCACGTTCGCGTGCGAGGTCTCGTAGTAACGCGCCATCGCCTCGATCACCGTTCGCGGCTTCTGGCTGGAGGCGGCAGAGTCGAGGTAGACGAGCGGGCGGCCGTTGACGATCCGCTCGAGGATCGGAAAGTCGCGCCGCGTCTGGGCGTCGAGCGTCATGCCAGCGCCTTCGCGAGCACGCTGATCGGCAGCGTCACGCAGCGCATGCGCGTGGGGCGCACGTCGGCTCTCAAGATTTCGAGCACGTCGCCGGCGCCCAGCGCCGACGCCTCGGCGCGCGAGCGGCCCTCGATCAACTCCGACAGGACGTCGGCGGACGCGGTGCAGATCGCGCAGGAGTCGCCGACGAAGCGCGCGGCGCTCACGCGGCCGTCCTGCAGCGTGACCTGCATCCGCACGCGGTCGCCGCAGAGCGGGTTGACGTCCTCGGCGGTCGCCGTCGCGCCGGCCAGCTCGCCGCGGAAGCGCGGCCGGCGCCAGCGCTCCCGGATCGTCTCGCTGTAGAGGGCCGGGCGCGTGACGCTGCTCACTCGAGCTCTCCGCGCGCGGCGCCGACGCGGTACGCGGGGAAGCGGTACGCCATCTCGCGCGAGAGCAGGCCCCCGTGGCCGAGGGCGGCGATCTCCGCGTTGCCGAGGGCCTCGCCGGCCAGCAGCCGCGGGAGCACGAGGTCGAACGTCGTCGCCTGCGAGAACATCCCGCACGTCGGCATGCCGAGCACGGGCAGGTCCTGCCAGCGCGCCAGGAACAGGAGGCTGCCGGGATGCGCGGGGGCGCCGTGCCGCTCCATGCGCGCGCCGAGCAGGGTGAGCCCGCCGAAGACGGGGTCGAGCGGATCGAGCGCGCTGGCGCCCGCCACGATCAGCACGTCCGCGCCCTCCGCGCGCAGCGCGCTCATCTCGTCGGCAACGGCGCGCGGCGAGGCGGCGGCGAAGCGCACCGGCAGCAGCCGCCCGCCGAACCAGTCGATCTTGGTCCGCAGTGCGCCCTCGAAGCGCTCGCGCTGTCGCGCCGCGAGAGTTTCACGCGCCACCGTCCCCAGCGCGGCCGGCCGGAACGCCGCCACCGTCACCGCCCCGCCGCGCGCGGCCTGCTCCACCGCGCTCACGGTGTCGGCGCCGATCGCGAGCGGCGTGACCTTCGCCTTGGCCACGGTCTCGCCGCGGTCCACGGGCTGACGGTCGAACAGCGTGAAGACGGCCATCCCCTCGTGCACGTTCACCGCGGCGAGCCGCGCGGGATCCACGCGGAGGAGACCTCGCCGGGTCGCCGCCAGCGTCCACTGGCCGCCCGTGTAGGCCTTGACCTCGACCCCGTCGCCGGTCACCGCCGCCGCCAGCCGCCGGCCGGCGTCCTCCTCGTGCAGATCGCCGGGCTCGAGGGCCAGCAGGTGCACTTCGTCCCAGGGCAGCGCCAGGAGGGTCCGCGCGGCATCGGCGTCCAGCCGGGCCCCCTTGCCGAGGGCGACCTTGCCGGCCGCGTCGCGGACGTCGTGGCAGAGCACGCGGCCCACGAGCAGGTCGGCCGTGGCGCCGTCGCGCCGCTGTGCAAGCGCTTTCACGGTTGCGTGCTCAGCGAGCGACCGCTACCGCCGCCGCGCACGGCCTGGATCTCGGCGAGGATCGCCAGCGCGATCTCGGGCGCCGACCGCGCGCCCAGGTCGAGGCCGATCGGCACGTGAACGCGAGCGAGCGCCTCCGGCGTCACGCCGTCCTCCGCGAGATGCCGCAGGATGGTCGTCCCGCGCCGGGAGGAGCCGAGCATGCCGAGGTAGCCGACGTCCGTGGCCAGCGCGTGCTTGAGGACCGGCAGATCGTACTTGTAGTCGTGGGCCACGAGGACCAGCGCCGTGGACGGCACCAGAGGGTAGTCGCGGATGAGCTCGGACGGCATGCCGACCTTCAGCTCGTCCACGTCGGGAAACCGCTCCTTCGTCGCGAAGCGCGGCCGGCCGTCCACCACGACGGTGCGGTAGCCGAGGAGCCGGGCCAGCGCCGTGAGCGGCATCGCCACGTGTCCGGCGCCGACGACGAGCAGGAGCGCGGGCGGGGCGATGACCTCCACGAAGCCGCGCACGCCTTCCAGGAAGAGCGCGCGCGAGCCGCCCCGCGCGATGGCGTCGCGCGCCTCGGCCGCGAAGCGCTCGTCGAGGAACGCGTCGCCGAGCGTGCCCTCGGCGGTGCCGTCATCGAGCACGAGCAGCTTGCCGCCAGGGCCGTCCAGGCGCGTGACGATGGCGCCGTGGCCGCCGCGGCGCGCGTGCTCGCGCACCCGCTCGTACATCCGCGCGCCCACGTCGGGCGAGCCGTCGAGCGCGATCGGCTCGACGAAGACCTCGATGGTGCCGCCGCACGTGAGGCCGATCTCCCACGCGTCCTCGTCGCCGAGGTTCATCTCGAGCAGGCGCGGGCGCATGGTGCTCAGCACATCCTCGGACTCCTCGATCACCTGCGCGTCCACGCAGCCGCCGATGGTGACAGAGCCGAGCACGCGGCCACCCTCGCCCACCAGCATCTTGGCCCCCTCCTTGCGCGGAGTGGTGCCGCGGGTGTTGACGAGGGTGGCGACGGCGACGCGCCCGCCGGCCCGCCGCAATTCGTCAATGTGATCGAAGAGTTCCGCCACGGCTCTCAATCATACGCTTCGCGGCGGGAAAACGAAATCGGCGCCGGGCGCGGAAGCGGCGCTAGCGCGTTCGGCCGCCGCCGACCGAGGCGAGACTCAGGAGCGCGAGCCCCGTGAGGAACAGCATCGCCGGCTCGCTCGTCGCCAGCGGAAAGACGTTGGGGAACAGCGACGACACGAGCGCCTGCGCCTGCGTCGGACCATGCACCACCGCGAGGAGCAACAGCATCACCGGAGCGATGACCTTTCTCATGTCGCCTCCGGGAAGCTGCAAGCGAGAAGCCAGCAAGACGGGCGAAATATCGGGTGTTCTGCGCCCGGACCGACCGGAAGCCGTGCAATCCGTTGCAGAACCCCCGCAGCCTATCGCGGTGTCTCTGCACCGGCGCCGTGCGCCTAGAGCGACAGGGATCCGGCCAGGTCCCGGAGGGCGGCGAGATTATGGGCGGCCGCGAAGCGGTCGACCAGCGGCAGGGCAGCGGCCATGCCCCGGGTCAGCG
>Ga0209266_1000429_pt1 | contig 33249 bp, 31 predicted proteins | sample GraSoiAngelo_132_FD_185889 | JGI IMG/M metagenome (GOLD analysis project Ga0209266, IMG submission 185889) | Grasslands soil microbial communities from the Angelo Coastal Reserve, California, USA - 14_0929_02_40cm (SPAdes) (version 2) | ecosystem: Environmental > Terrestrial > Soil > Grasslands ...
GCGGCTGCTACGGTCGGAAGTGGAGTACTAGAATGCCGTCATCGCGAGCGCCAGAGGCGCGTGGTGATCTCTCACCTGGAGATTGCCACGGGGCCTACGCCCCTCGCAACGGGGGAGATTGCTTCGCCCCTTCGGGGCTCGCAATGACAGAAGAGGATGGGGCCTCGCGGTGACAAGGGGCGACACATGTTGAAGCGCGAGGTCCTGGTCGAGCGCGTGCCTGTCCCGTGGGCGACAAGTTTCTCGCGGTGGCTGCAGTCTGCGATGCAGCAGACCTGGTTCTATGCGCTGGGCGCGGTGGTGCTGGTGATCTACGTCACGCCGTTCCTGTGGATGATCCTGGGCAGCCTGCGCCGGGAAGTGGAGATCTTCCAGTACACTTACCCGTTGACGTGGCACACGTTCGTTCCGGTAGAGTGGTCGTTGAAGAATTTCCAGGACGTGCTGGGCATTTCCCCGGAAGGAAAGTCCTTCGGGTTAAACTTCGGACGGGCGCTGATCAACACGGCGCTGGTCTCGGCGGGAGTGGTCGCCAGTTCGCTGGTATTTAACACGATGGGCGCATACTTCTTCTCTCGGCTGGACTTTCCGCGCAAGGGATTCCTGCTGCTGTTCGTGATCGCCACGATGCTGATCCCGTTCGAGGCGGTGATGGTGCCGCTGTACATCGTGGTGCGCTCACTGCACCTGCAGGACAGCTACTGGGCGCTCATCCTGCCCTGGTACGCGAGCCCATTCGTGATTTTCGCCCTCGTGCAGTTCTTCGGGGAGATCCCCAAGGAGCTGGACGAGGCGGCGATCATCGACGGCGCCTCGCACTTCGGGGTGCTGCGGCACGTCATCGTTCCCAACGCCGTGCCGGGTCTGGTCACGACCGCATTGCTGGAGTTCCAGTTCATCTGGAACCTGTTCTACTGGCCGCTCATCGCGGTGGGGAGCAAGGAGCTGCAGACGATCCAGGTGGCAATCGCGCAGCAGACGACGCAGACGCAGGTCTACTGGGGGCGCATCTTTGCCGGCTCGGTGCTGGCCTCGGTGCCGGTGATCCTGCTCTTTCTGGCCATGCAGCGGTATTACGTCAAGGGCGTGGTGATGTCGGGCTTGAAAGGCTGACGTCTGTCATTGCGAGGAGCGAAGCGACGAAGCAATCCCCCGTTGCGAGGGGCGAAGCCCCGTGGCAATCTCCAACTAAGACGAGATCGCTTCGCTGCGCTCGCGATGACGGACGTGCTCAAGGAGATCGCCACGGCCCTCCGGGCCTCGCGATGACAGGCGGGGCGGCCTCGCAATGACAGGCAGAAGGTGGGCCTCGCGATGACAGACGGGGAGAACCCTAATGGCTGATGTGCGCCGGGTGATCATCGACACCGACCCGGGGATCGACGACACGATGGCCATCATTTTGGCTCTGGCCTCGCCGGAGCTGCGGGTGGAGGGGCTGACCATCGTGCGCGGCAACGTGGGCGTCGAGCAGTGCGCCCGCAACGCGCTGACGATTCTGGAGATCGCGGGCCACGCGGACATCCCGGTGTCCGTCGGCGCGGACAGACCGCTGGTGCGACCGTACCACGGCCACGGCTCCACCGTGCACGGCCAGGACGGCCTGGGCGACACCCACCTGTCCGGGACCCGCCCGGTGCCCGACCGCCGGGCGGTGGATTTTCTCATCTCACGCATCAGCGCATCGCCGGGAGAATTCACCATCGTCGCTCTCGGCCCGCTCACGAATCTCGCGCTGGCCGTCAGCGTCGAACCCCGCCTAGCGCGCTGGGTGCGCGAGGTCATCGTCATGGGCGGCTCCGTTGCCACCCGGGGGAACGCCACCCCGGTGGCCGAGGCCAACATCAACAACGACCCTGAGGCCGCACGCCTCGTCTTCCATGCCGGATGGCCGGTGACGCTCGTTGGCCTCGATGTGACGCACAAGGTGACGATGACGCCGGCCTATCTTGCACGCCTGACTGCCGCGCACACGCCGGTCACGGAACTCATCGCGAAGATCACGCCGTTCTATCTAGGCGCCTACAAACGGCTGGTCGGGATCGACGGCTTCTATGTGCACGACCCGACCGCGATCGCGGCCGCCATCCGCCCGGCGCTGTTCGAGACCCGCGACCTCTACGTGGACGTGGTCACGGACAGCGAACGGGCGCTGGGGGAGACCATCGCCGACTTCCGCAATCAATGGAAGCTGGCACCCAACCTGCGCGTGTGCCTGAACGTGGATGCGCAGGGGATCCTCGATCTCTACCTCGAGCGCGTTGCCGGATACCGCGTGCCCGCCTGAGCGCACCGCTGCCCAGCATGACGGAACCTGTTGTTCGCACCGAGCAACTGACCAAACGCTACGATGGCCTCGTGGCGGTCCGCGACCTGGAGTTGACCATCGAACCGGGTGAGATCTACGGGTTCCTCGGTCCGAACGGTGCCGGGAAGACGACCACGCTGCTGATGGTGCTCGGCATCCTCAAACCGACGGCCGGGCGCATCTATCTTTGGGGGCGGCCGCTAGAGGACGATCCACTCGCGGTGAAGCGGCGTGTCGGCGTGGTGGGAGAGCACGATTACATCCACGACCACCTCACCGCCGACGAGTACCTGCGGTTCTTCGCCGACCTCTACGGAGTCCAGCGTCCCGCAGAGCGCATTGGGACACTGCTGGAACGGCTGGGCCTGCTAGAGTTTCGGACGCTGCGGGCCCGCGATTTCTCGCGCGGCATGAAACAGAAGCTGGCACTGGCCAGAAGTCTGCTGCACGAACCCGATCTGCTGCTCCTCGACGAGCCGGTCTCAGGACTCGACCCGCACGGCGTCGTGGAGGTGCGCCATCTGCTGTTGGAGTTGAACCGCCGTGGGGTCACGATCTTCATCTCATCGCATCTCCTCTCCGAGGTCGAGCAGACGGCGCACCGGGTCGGGATCATGCACCGGGGCCGGCTGATCCGCCAAGACACGATTCCGGCGCTGCGCGCGTGGCTCCGCCAGGAGCCGGTGCTGGAGGTGGAACTGCACGCTCCGGTGCCGCACCTGGAGGCACAGCTGCGGGCGCTGCCGGTGGTGCGCGGGGTGCAGGCCAATGGCCGGCGCGTGGTCGTGACCGTGACGCCGGGCGCAGATCACCGCGGATCCATTTCACAGGCGGTGGCGGCTGCGGGCGGGGTGATCGTGGGCATGCAGGCGCACGAACCGACCCTCGAAGAGGCGTTTCTCACGCTGACGGACGCGGCGGTGGACCGATGGACGTCGTAGCAGGCGTGCGGGGGGACACCCGGGCTCGCGCGATGTGGCGGACTACCGGCCGTCCGGCAGCGGCCATGATCCGTCTGGAACTCCTCTCCACGCTGACGGCCCTGGCTCCCTACCTGGTCGTCGCGGTGGCGGCGGCCCTGGCCGGCTTCATCCTGCAAAACGATCTCCACCGCGTCCAGGAGGACGGGTTGCTGGTGATCGGTAATCCGTTCGCCGTCTCGCTCTACGGAGGTGTCGTGCTGCTCTCCGTCTATCTGGCCGGCTCTGCCGCGATTGCGGTCGCGCGCGAGCGGGAGCAGGGCGCGGTGGAACTGCTGTGCTACGGTCCGGTCAGTGCGCTGTCGTACCTGCTGGCCAAGCTCGCCGGCCATACACTGCAGTACGCGTTTCTCGCGGTGCTGCTCGCAGGCTGTTATCTACTCCTCGCGGTCGTGACAGGCCTGCACCTCGGCGGCACGACGCTGTTGGCGATGGCGCTGTCCATCGGTCCGGCCGCGGCATCGGTGGCGCTCGGCCTGCTGGTGGCGGCGCTGGTCCGGCGGGTGCGGCCGGCGATCTTCGCGGTGCTGGGGCTGACCCTCGGCGCCGTGGGGGTGCAGGTTGCCCGCGAGGTTCTGGTGCGGCTGCCGGCGCCGGAGTTCCACGTGAACCCGGTGTACCTGCTGCGATGGGTCGCGTTCGCGGTCTCCTCGGTCACGCAGTGGCTCCTGCCGTTTGGCTACGTGGACCGGGAGTTGACCGTGATGCTGCGCGGAGATCTGCCCGGAGCGCTCGGCGCGGCGGCGGCCGGCTCCGTCTATGCCGTGCTGGTCCTGGTACTCGCGGCCGCAGCACTGCAACGCACAGGAATCCGGCGATGAACCGCGCCGTCACCACGCTGGTCCTGGTCCTGCTCGCCGCGGGGATCGCCCGCGCGCAGGTTCCTGTCAAAGAACGGCAGTTCGTCTATGGGATCAACGCGTTCGCGTGGGAGGGGTATGCCGGATCGCTCTCGGCGCGGCCGGCACACACCATCTATGTGCTGGCCGGTCACCGCAGCATCGTGTCCGCGCGCGAGACGCTCGTGTACTTCTGGCCGATCACCGGAGAATATCGCGCCGACTGGTCCGGCCTCAACGCCAGCGTGGCAGGAGCGCTGGAGGTGTTTCAGGCGGGACGCGCGGTCACCGTCCTCCCTCGGCAGTCATACGTCATCCAGTATCCCAACGGCCCGGACAGCGGGCCGGCCGTGCTCTATGTCGGCGAGGAAGCAGAGCACCGCTACCGCGCGTTCCTCGAGGCGAGGGACCGGTACCGGGACGCCACCGCGCAGTACCTGGAAGCGCGGCGCCGGTATCTTGAGGCGCTGGATAAGGCGGCTGCGGCGCGCCAGCGCGGGGTCACGGCGACGCTCCCGCCCGCGCCGGACGAACCCGAACCGTTTCAGCTGTTCAGCAGTGAGGTCCACGATGGCTTTCTGATCAACCTGCCCGCGGGGCGCTACACTGTGCGGGTGCGCGCGCCGGACGGCCAGATCGTGGAGGGCAGCCAGCGGAGCCTCGTGGCGTTCAGCCATCGCCGCGAGGCCGTGGGATTCACGATCGTCCCGCAGACCCGCTGGACGGTTCCCGAACGCGCCGACGAACCGGCGTCGACGATTTATGCGCGGCCAGATCAGGTCTTGTATTTCCAGCCGTTCGCCGCGCGCGAGTATAACGAGCTCGCGTATGCGCACCTCACCAATCCGCAAAGCGCGGAGGGCCGGTCGGACGGCTGGCGGTGGGAGTACACACAGTCCCTGGGCGGAAGCCGGCTCCAGGTTACGGGCGCCTCGGGTGCGGAGACCATCACGAGCCGGCCGTACCGCGTCGAGCAGAAGACCGGCGAAGCCCTCGGGTACGAAGTGATCGAGCGCCAGGCCGGACAGACCGCGGATTTCACGGGATTCAAGATCCAGGTTGTCGGCACGATGCAGGTCGCCCTCCTGGACGCATCCGGCCGCCCCGTGCCCGGCAGTAAACGGATCGTGCGAGTTCCCCACCTGGGGCCGGCATGGCCGCTCGGCATCGTTCCTCTGCTTCCTCTCACGCTCGGTGCGGCGATCGTGGCCCGGCGGCGAGAGCAGCTGGGCCGCACTCCGCCTCCTCGCGAGGGATAGGTGTTACCTCCGGCATTTGTCACCGTCGGCGGGATCGTCGCCGATCTCATCGTGCCCATCCAGTCGTTTCCGATCACTCCACAGGCCCATCAGGTCGTGGAACGGCTCTCGATCGAACCGGGCGGACTGGGGAACTGTCTGGTGGTCGCCGCGCGGCTGGGCCTGCATGCCATCGCGCTCGGCTGGGTGGGCCGGGATCTCTTCGGCGATCAGCTCATGGCATCGCTCCGTCAGGAAGCGGTGGATGTGGAGCACGTCCTGCGCCTGGAGGGGCGGACGACGGTCTCGACCGTGCTCGTGGATCGCGAAGGGCAGCACGTGTTTGTGGGCAGCATAGGCGTGCGCGGTCCCGAGCACCTCCCTGGCGAGTGGGAGCCGGTCGTCGACCGCGCGATGTGGGTCATGAGCGATGGATGGGTCCTGGTGCAGAATCCTGATCCGATCGAGGAAGCCCTCGCGCGGGCGCACGCGCACGGGCGGACCACGGTCTTCGACCCGGGTCCCCTGCTGCATCGCGTGCCTGAGGAGCGCGTCGGCAGGGTGCTGGCGGCGACCACGGTGCTGCTGCTGACCGAGGAGGAAGCGGTGCGGCTCGTCGGGCCCGGCGCGCCGGGTCACCTGACGCAGGCCCTGCTCGCCCGGGGGCCGTCGATCGTGGCGCTCAAGCGCGGCGTACAGGACGCGCTGATTGCCACGCGGTCCGAGTCGTTTGCGCAGCCTGCGTTTCATGTTCCGGTGCGGGACACGACGGGAGCCGGCGACGCGTTCGACGCGGTGTTCATCGCGGGCCTGGCCTACGGGCTGCCCCTGCGGTCGGCGGCGACGCTCGCGGCGGTCGCGGGCGCGGTGGCGGTGTCCAAGCTCGGCACCGGCACGGCCATGCCGACCCGCCAGGAGATTGCTGCCTTCCTCGCCGCCCACCGCCTCGGCATCGATCTGCCGCACACACCAGGAGGTGTGATGTGACACAGAAGGTGATCCTCGATTGCGATCCCGGCCACGACGACGCCATGGCGATTCTACTGGCGGCGAAGCGCCTCGACGTGTTAGGCATCACCACCGTCGCGGGGAACCAGAGCATCGACAAGGTCACTACCAACGCGCTGAAGGTCGTGGAACTTGCCGGGCTCACGCGCATTCCGGTCGCACAGGGAGCCGCGCATCCCCTGGTGCGCGCTCCGCGCCACGCCCCGGAGATTCACGGCCAGACGGGGTTGGATGGCCCGGACCTGCCGGTGCCGGCCACCAAGCCGGTGAACATGCACGCCGTCGACTTCATCATCGTTACGGTCATGCGCACGGACGGCGTCACGCTGGTCCCCACCGGCCCGTTGACCAACATCGCGCTGGCCCTGCGGAAAGAACCACGCATCGCCGGCCGTATCCCGGAGATCTGCCTGATGGGAGGCTCGCGCACGCACGGCAACGTGACCGCAGCGGCGGAGTTCAACATTTACTTCGACCCAGAGGCCGCGCACGCCGTCTTCACCAGCGGCATCCCGATTAAGATGGTCGGACTAAACGTCACCGAGCAGGTCATCGCCACGCCCCCACGCCGCCAGCAGCTGCGGGTGCTGGGGACGCGCGTGGCGCGCGCCGCGGCGGAGATGCTGGATTTTTACGCCGGAGCTGTGGAACGCGCGTATGGATTCGCCGGCGGCGCCATGCACGACCCGCTGGCCGTGGCGGCCCTGATCGATCCCGGGGTGCTGGTGTTCGAGCACATGCATGTCGCGGTGGAACTGGCGGGACAATACACGCTGGGCCAGACGCTGTGCGACGACAGGTTTCTGCGCGCGGGGGCCAAGCGGGACGCGGCCGTACGGCCTGGGGCGACGCCCAATGCCGAGGTGGCGGTGTCGGTGGACGCCGACCGCTTCTTCAACCTCTTCATGACGGTGTTGCGGGAGTACTCGTGACCGCTTTTCATTGGGGTCTGACCCTTTTGAAAGATTTCATCGGGGTCTGACCCTTTTGAAATGGCAGGAGATGACCGAACGGCTGTTTGAGACCTGCTCCGCTCGGGGCGCCAGACTAGGGGCGATGCGTCTTAAGCAGCCGGCGGGCCTCGGCCTGGATGTGCTCGGAGATGGAGGGAACTCCCAAATGCTGGAGGGTGATGGCGGCGGAGATGGCGCCGTACAGACCTGCCTCAGTCGCGCTGTGCGTCCGATGGTACCCGACGAGCAGCCCGCCGCCGTAGGCGTTGCCTGCCCCGGTGACATCTTTGGGCGGCCCCAGGGAGATGGCAGGGACGTGCTGGGACCCGGAATCCCCGCGCGAGCGGACAAGGGAGCCTTCCCGTCCCATGCGGATGCTGACCAGCTTCGCCCCGGCATCGAGAAAGGTCGCGATCCAGCGGTCGGGCGGCTGCGGTCCCAGCATTGCCGTGCATTCCTCAGCATTGGGGGACACGAGATCCACCGATCCGATCAGGTCCAGCACACGGGTGCGCTGCTCTGTCACCAGGTGCCATGGCGCTGGCTCCCAGAGAATCAGCGCTCCGGGCACACTCCGCATGGCCTGGCACAGACCACCAACCGTCTCCAGCTCCGCGGTCATCAGGTGAAAGCCCTGCGCGTCGGGATGCGCCGCGATCTGCTCGGGAACGGGCGCGAATGCTGGGAACTCGCTCCGCGGAGACTGGAAGATCTCGGTGCGGTGTTCACCCGCGTCGTAGATCTGCCAGGCGCGCGGAGTCGTCTGCGAACACCGGCGCACGCTGCGCAGGTCAATGCCCATCTGCTGCAGCGCCGTCCACAAGGCAGCCGGGAAGTTCTCTCCCACGCTGCCGATCAGGCCCACGTCGTTGGTCCACACCCGCATGCCGGCGGCGGCGTGCGTGGCCGCACCGCCCAGAATCCCGGGAAGCGTCCGCCCGTCGCTGGTGACGATATCATCGATGATGATGGTGCCGACCGCGACAAACATCACCGTTCACCGAGCGCTCCGCCGTGGATGCAGTCCGGCAAAGAGCAGCCACGCGGCCAGCGCGGGAATGACGCTCACGCCGAACACGGTATGCAGACCGCGCCACTCGTAGATCGCACCGGCCATGACCGTGCCGGCGCTCGGTCCGAGGCCCATCAGCGCCGCCCCGTAGAAGGCCTGGGCGGTGGCGCTCCATTCCGGACGCGTCAAATCACGCACCAGCAGGACACCTGCGACCTCGAGGCAGGCGATGGCGACACTGTGCAGCAGTTGCAGCGGGAGGATCGGCCAGGGTGAATGCAGCAGCGCGTACAAACCCCACCGGACCGGCAGCACCAGCAGGCCGACGCCGACCAGACGGGACACGCCGAAGCGATGGATCAGACGCTGCATATTGGCCATCAACGGGACCTCACCCATGGCCGCGATGGCAAACGCGGCGCCCAGCGTCCATCCCGGACCGCCGAGATCGCGCAGGAAGACCGCCAGAAAGGTATTGTTGACGCCCATGCCCATGCCGGTGAGCGCCGCGGCCGCTACCAGCGTCCCCAGTCCTGGAGATGCGGTGAAGTGGCGGAACTGCACCCCGGCCGGCGCGACCGGACGGGCGCCTTGCGGAAGCCACGCGGCGACCGCGGTCGCCGCCAGCGCAAAGACGGCGTGCAGCGGCAGGATCAGCTCGGGATTGGGCTGCGCCACCTGCGCACCGATCACAAATACCGCCACGGAGAACCCAATCGAGCCCCACAACCGGATGCGCCCGAAGCCGCGGTCGTTCCGGCCGAGGTGCGCCAGCGCCATCGCCGTCACCAGCGGCAGGATGCCCGCCCGCATCACCGCCACGGCGACCATCGCCAGCAGGAGCGGCACAAATGCCCGCGCGGCCCACAGGCCCACCGAAGCAGCGACGAGTCCGGCACAGGCCAGGGTGAGCAGGCGTTTGGTCTGCCCGCTCGTATCTGCCAGCACGCCCCACACCGGTTGCGTGATCACCTGCACGACCGGCAGCACACCGAGAACCACACCGGTCTGCGCCGGAGACAAACCGCGGGCCAGCAGCGCCAGCGCCATGAAGGTAATCGCGGCGATGTTCATGTACATGATGGCGAAAAATGATAGGAATGGGGCGGAGCCAGCAGGCATCGTTCGGATGTTCTTGACCGCGCAGGTCCACTCCTGGAGTGCGTCCGATGGCCGTGCGTGACCGGCGCGCGCTTGATGCGATCGCGGTGTCCGCGGCGTCGATTGACCATGTGATCCGCGTCCGGAACCTGCCCGCGTTTGACGAGAAGGTCATCGGCACCCTGGTGGGCCGGCTGCCCGGCGGCACGATGGCGAACTTCGCCTGCGCGCTCAGCCGGCTCGGCGGCGGGGCGGCCTGGATGGGCACGGTGGGGGGCGACCCGGAAGGCGTCATGATCCTGCGGGATTTCCGGCGCTTCCGGGTGGATACCCGGTGGGCCAGAGTGGACCGCGGGCATCACTCCAACTTCACGGTGATTTTCCTCGGGCCGTCGGCGGAACGCGGGATCGTCGTCGTTCCGTCCATCCGGGAGCGGCTGCCGGCGGCGGTGCGACTGCGGAAGCGGTTCACCCGGGCCAGGTTTCTCTACCTGTCGCCGCACGATCTGGAACTCGCCCAACGGCTCACAACGATCGCCGGCAAGGCGGGCTGCCGCGTGGCCGTGGAGGTCGAGCCGACGGCCAATCTGACGCTGGCGCGGGCTCGATCGCTCCTGCGGCGCACTGATGTCCTGGTGCTCAACCGCGATGGGCTGGCAATGTTCCTCGGTGTGCGCGGCAGGGTGTCGCCCCGGCAGGCCGAGCACCACGCCCGCCGGCTGCGAGCGTACGGGCCGCGCTACGTCGCGGTCACGTTGGGCCGCGATGGTGCTGTGCTGGCCGGACCCGATGCGGTCGTGGTCCATCCTGGGTTCCGGGTGCACGCCGTGGACACCACCGGTGCGGGAGACTGCTTCAGCGCTGCCCTCATCCTCGGGCTGTGCCGGGAATGGCCCCTGAACGCAACCGTCTCCTATGCGAATGCGGCCGCGGCACTCTCCACGACCGCCGTGGGGCCGCGCGGGTTCCTGCCATCGGATCGAGCCGTGCGGCAGTTGCTGCGATCCGGTCGTTGGGGGCGGAGATGACCTACGCGCGCGCACCGCAGCCCGTCACATTTCCAGATGCGCTGCGACCGGACACCCGCTTGCTCATCCGCGGCGGGCGGGTCGTGGATCCGGCGCATGCCATCGATGCCGTCAGAGATCTCGCCGTCGCGGATGGGAGAATCCTGGAGGTCGCCGGTGCGATTCACCCGGAGCGCGGTGACCGGATCATCGATGCCGAGGGGTTACTGGTCCTGCCCGGGTTGATCGACCTGCACTGTCACTTCCACGATCTGTTCGACATCTCCACGATACCGGCGACGGAGGTGGTGGCGCACGGGACGACCGTCGCGCTGACGCCTGGCGCCGGCAACACGCTGATGGCGCCGGCGCTGCTGGGCGCGGAGGTGGACCGAGGGCTGCCGCTGCACGTGGGATGCTACATCGGCGCGGCGGCCGTGCTGGCGACGCGTGCCACTCCCGAACAGCTCATCGCCTACTTCCGCGGCGACCTCGCGGACAGCACACAACTGCAGGTGATCAGCCGCAACCCGATCACCAACGCCACGGGATCGCTGGCGGTTGGCCTGAAGGATCACATGGGACACTGGATCCTCTCAGACGAACACCTGGAGGCCTGCTTTGCGATCACGCACCAGGCCGGGATGATGTTCATGTCGCACTGCCAGGACCCTGAGCATACAGCGCGCCTGGTACGCGCGAGCCGGGGACGGCGCGTGCTGCTGACGCATGCCACCGCGGCCGGGTCGGGAAGTCACGGTGACGCGGTGGCGAGTCTAGAACAGGTCCTGGCACTCGCGCACACCTCGCCCGGTGTCACGCTGGATTTCACCACCGCCCACCTGCGGAGGGCGCGGGGCCTGCGGGACGGGATCCTGATCGACGCCAGGGCGCAGGCCATCGCGCGCGACGCGATCGCCGGCGGCCGGTGCCGCCTCCTGACCTCTGATGGGCCGTGCAACGCGACGATGAAAGGCTTCGGGGACGCGCGCGAGAACATCCCGTGCCTGCTTGAACTTGCTGAAGAGGGCGTCGTGTCGCTGGGGGATTCGGTGGCCATGATGACCTGCAACCCGGCCCGATTCGCGGCCGAGGCCACGGGGCAGAAGTGGTGGACTCAGGAACTGGGCCATCTCGGCGCGGGCGCACGCGCCAACGTCGTGCTCGTCGAACCGCATGCCCGCCGGGCGGTGATGACGCTGGTCGAGGGCCGGATCGCGGCCTTCGAGGGACGCTGTATCCGGGCCGCGCACGGCGCGGGCGGGTGGGCCAGCCGCTCAGGGCTGCGGCCGAGGGTTGGAGTTGGGGATCTGCCGCTGTATAAGACGTAACACCTCCGTCATTGCGAGGCGCAGTGTGCCGAAGCAATCTCATTGGTGGTGGAGATCGCCACGGCCCTTCGGGCCTCGCGATGACAGACTAGAGGAGTCTCGATGCGGCGATTTCTAATCGACACCGACACAGCGTCCGACGATGCCGTCGCCATCCTGATGGCGCATCGATGGCCCGACGTGCAGGTCGACGCGGTCACCATCGTGGCCGGGAACGTCCCGGTGGAGATGGGCGCCAGAAACGCCGGCTACAGCATCGAGCTGTGCGGGAAGTCCACGCCCGTCTTCCCCGGCAGCCCGCGGCCGCTGCTGCGGGAGCCCTCCTGGGCGTTCTTCTTCCACGGACCGGACGGCATGGGCGGGATGAATTATCCACCGCCGAAGCGGCCGCCGGAATCGGAGCACGCGGTGGACGCGCTGATCACGATGATCCGGGCGCGGCCGGGTGAGTACACGCTGGTCACCCTGGGACCGCTGACCAACATCGCGATGGCGCTGCGGAAGGCGCCCGATCTCGCGCACAAGGTGCAGCAGTGTTACGTCATGGGCGGCGCGGCTGCGACCATCGGCAACATCACGCCCGCGGCAGAGTACAACATCTGGGTCGACCCGGAGGCCGCGCGCATCGTCTTCCACTCCGGCCTGCCGATCCTCATGGTCGGGTGGGAGCACTGCCGGGGGAAGGCGGCGCTGGATGCCGCTGACATGAAACACGTGCGGAGTTTCAGAACACCCCTCGCGGATTTCACGCTGGATTGCAACGCCGCCGCGCTCAAAGCTGCAACGGAGTGGCTGGGAGATCCGGGATTGACCCTGCCGGATCCGGTCACGATGTCCATCGCGCTGGATCCCTCGGTATGCACGGAGCGGGCGAAGCACTTCGTCGACGTGGAGACCGCCAGCGACCTCACGCGCGGGATGACGGTCGTGGACCGCCACGGCGTGCTAAACAAGGAGCCCAACATCGAGGTGTGCTGGGCGATCGACGTCGACAAGTGGAAGCGGGCGCTCTATCAGGTCCTGCGTTAGTCTGCAGGTAAAGCAGGCGCCTCCTCAAATTCTAATAGCGTCTTCCCGCGCCACCACCAAGGAGGGTGAGAGATGAAACGAGTCAGTCACTGGCTCGTGCTGGTGTCCCTGGCCGCCGGGCTGCTGGCCCTCGGCCTGGGCGGACCCGCAGGGGCGCAACCGCAGAAGGTACTGGTCATCGCGATCGGCGCCGATCAGACCGGTCTGGATCCACAGACCGTGCAGAACAACGAGTCGGGGTTCGTGATGTCCACCATCTTCGACTCGGTCGTCAACTACAAACCGGGATCCAGCGAGGTCGGGCCGGGGCTTGCGGAGTCGTGGACGGTGTCTGCGGACGGCAAAGTGTTCACCTTCAAGCTGCGCCGCGGTGTGAAGTTCCACGACGGCACCCCGATGAACGCCCGCACGGTCGCCGATGATCTCGACCGCGCCATCAATCCCAACAATCCATGTTATGTGCTGGCGCGCAAGGGCGTCGACACCTACGACGATTTCACGTTCGGCTCGGTCACGGACAACACCGTGGCCAAGATGGACGTGGTGGACGAATACACGCTCCGGTTCACGCTGCCTGATGCCAGCGCGCCCTTCCTCAGCAGCCTGGCGATGACCTGGCAAGGCATCATGAGCCCGGCGGCCACCAAGCAGTACAACTGTGACGCCAGCCAGCATCCCGTCGGCACCGGGCCGTTCAAGTTTGTGGAGGCGGTGCGCAACGACCACATCACGCTGGACGCCAACCCCGACTACTGGGGCGGCCGGCCCAAGGTGGACCGCATCATCTTCAAGATCGTCCCGGAGAGCGCGACGCGCATGTTGATGCTGGAGCGCAACGAGGTACAGATTCTGGCCGACGTGCCGCCGTCTGATTACGCGCGGGTGCAGAATAACAAGGCGCTGCAGTTGTACAAGCAGCCCGGGCTCACCATTCTCGGGGTGGCGATGTCCAATGATCTGGGCCCGTTCAAGGACCGCCGCGTGCGCCAGGCGATGAACTACGCCGTGGACAAAGACGCCATCAACCAGGGCCTGTACGCCGGCGCCACCACGGCCAGCCAGGGCATGCCGCCGGTGCTGTGGGGGTACAACAAGGGCGTCGCCCCCTACCCGTACGACGTGGCCAGGGCGAAAGCGCTGCTGGCGGAAGCCGGATTCCCGAATGGGTTATCCACCGACATGATGGTGTACGCGAACCCGCGCGGCTACAACCCCATCGGCGGCGCGAAACTCGGTGAGGCCGTGCAGGGGTATCTCGCCAAGGTTGGCATCAACATCAAGATCACCCAGTACGAATGGGGCGCGTACCTGGACCGGTTCAGACACCAGCCGTGGGAAGGGTTTGCCATCACCGGATGGTCGGGCGACAACGGCGACCCCGATAACTTCCTGGGCGACCTCTTCGAGTGGGACATCGCCAAAGGCCGGGCGCGGACCAACAACACCTCGCGCCATCACGATCCGGCGTACGACCGGCTGCTCCGTGACGCCCGCCGCACCACGGACCAGGCCAAGCGCGAGAAGCTGTACGAGCAGGCCAACAAGCTGCTGCACGACGACGCGCCCTGGATCTTCATGAACCATACCAACCAGGTGCGCGCGGCGCGGGCGAACGTGAAAGGCTTCCTGCTCAACCCGCTGCAGATGTTCTTCCATATGGAGCTCGTCTCGCTGGAGTAGCGGCGGCCGGCCCAGGAAGGACGGAAACGGGCAACGGGCAACGGGAAGCGACTGCTACTGTTTCCCGTTTCCTGCTTCCCGTTTCCGGTGGTTGCGCCGGCGGGCCCCGGGCTTCGGCCTGCGGACTGGAACGCGATGCTGAAATTCATCAGACGGCGCCTGCTGCAACTGGCGCCCGTGTTGCTGGGGGTGAGCGTCCTGGTCTTTTTCGGGATGCACCTCATCCCCGGCGACGTCGCCCAGCTGCTGCTGGGAGACAAGGGCACCGAGGCCGATTTGCAGCGGATCCGCCACCAGCTGGGGCTGGATCGTCCGGTGTACGTCCAGTACGTGCGGTTCCTGGCCGGCGTCCTGCGGGGAGACTTCGGGATCTCGATCCGCACCCGCCAGCCGGTGATGTGGGAGATCGGCCAGGCGCTGCCGGTCACCGTGCAGTTGAGCCTGGCCGCGCTGGCGTTCGCTGTTGTCGTTGGACTCCTCATCGGCGTGCTTGCCGCGCGGTATCCTCGCTCGGCGCTGGACACCGGGTCGATGGTGGGCGTGCTGGTCGGAGTTTCGATGCCGGTGTTCTGGACGGGGATTCTCCTGCTGCTGGTGTTCGGCGGCATGCTCGGCTGGTTGCCCCTGGGCGGCATCATCGATGGGAGTCTCGAGTACCGCCGGATCACCGGAGCCCCGCTGCTGGACGGGCTGGTCGCCGGCAACTGGACGATCGTGCGGAGCAGTGTGCGGCATCTCGTGCTGCCGGCGGTGGCGCTGGGCTCCACGGCCATGGCGGCCATCGCGCGCATGGGGCGCTCCACGATGCTGGACGTCCTGGGGCTCGACTTCATCCGCACCGCGCGTGCGAAAGGCCTCGCCGAACGCCGCGTCGTCAGCCGGCACGCGCTCCGCAATGCGCTGCTCCCGGTGGTGACGCTGGTGGGACTGCAGCTGGGCCTGTTGCTCAGCGGCGCGGTGCTCACCGAAACCATCTTTGCGCTGCCTGGGCTGGGACGGCTGGCCATCACCAGCGTCCTGGCGCGGGACTACCCCATGGTGCAGGGGGTGGTGCTTATCGCAGCGGCGGTCTTTGTCGTGGCCAACTTGCTCGTCGACGTGCTCTACGTCTATCTGGATCCCCGCATCAGGTACGAGTGAGATGGCCACCGCCGGGACCGTCGTTCTGCGCACGCCCCGCCGCCTGGCCGCCCTCTCGTGGCGCCGGCTGTTCGCGCACAGCAGCTTCGTGGCCGGGGCCGCGATCGTCGCGGGCGTCATCGCCGCGGCCGTCTTCGCACCCGCGCTCGCCCCATTCGACCCCGTCGAGCAGGCGTTCACCAACCAGCTACTGGCCCCGTCGCGCGCGCATCTCTTCGGCACCGATGAGTTCGGACGCGACATCTTTTCCCGCGTCATCTACGGGGCCCGCATTGCGCTGGTGGTGGGAGTCGTCGCCGACGGCATCGCAGCGTTGCTGGGCGTGATCCTGGGGGTCATCTCCGGGTACTTCGGGCGGCGGGTGGATGCGGTGATCATGCGCACGGTCGACGTGCTGCTGGCCTTTCCGTACCTGTTGCTGGCGATGATCGTCGTGGCCATCCTCGGGCCCAGCCTCACCAACGCCATGATCGCGATCGGCATCGTCTACACACCGCAGTTCGCGCGGGTGGTGCGCGGCGCGGTGCTGCAGGTCAAAGAAGAGTACTTCGTGGAGGCGGCCCGCGCCATCGGCGCCGGATCGGTGCGCCTCCTCGCCCGCCACGTTCTGCCGAATATCCTCTCCCCGATCATCGTCATGGCCACGCTGACGGTGGGGTTCATGATCGTGGAGACGGCGGGGCTCTCGTTCCTCGGATTGGGCGCCAGCCCGCCGACGCCCGAATGGGGATCGATGCTGGCGACGGGACGCTCGTTCATGCTCACGGCGCCCTGGATCGCCACATTTCCGGGCCTGGCGATTCTGGTCACGGTGGTCGGTTTCAACCTGATCGGCGACGGGCTGCGCGATTTGTTGGATCCGCGGCTGCGGGGGGCTCGATGACAAACGGGGTCCTTTCGCGATGAGCACGAGCCTCGCAGAGAAAGTCGCGATCGTCACCGGCGCGGCGCACGGCATCGGCCGGGCGATCTGCGTGGAACTCGCACGCGAGGGCGCCCGGGTGTGGGCGTGTGACATTCTCGCCACTGAGCTAGAGGAGACCGTGCGCGCAGTGCTGGCTCAGGCGGCAGGGCGGTGTCAGGCTGCTCCCGTCGATGTCACGGATCCCGCCCAGGTGGCGGCCTTCGTCACACGCGTCGCGGACGCGGAGCGCCGGATCGACATCCTGGTCAATACGGCCGGCGGGGTGGCAGGGCAGACGATGAAGCCGGTGGACCAGGTACCCGATGCGGACTGGCGCCGCATCTTCGCCATCAACCTGGACGGTGCCTTTCACTTCACGCGCGCCGTGGCGCCGGTGATGAAAGCGCAGAAATCGGGCGCGATCGTCAACATCTCCTCCGGGGCGGGCCGGTCGTACAGCCTGACCGGCATCCAGGCCTACGCCAGTGCGAAGGCCGGGCTCATCGGGTTTACCCGGCAGACGGCGGTCGAGCTGGGACCGTTTGGCATCCGCGTGAACTGCCTCGCGCCGGGGTTTATCCGCTCCAATCCCGCAACCGAAAAGCAGTGGGCAGCCATGGGCGAGGCCGGCCAGCGGCAATTTGTCGAATCGATCGCGCTGCGCCGGCTGGGTACGGCCGACGAGATTGCGCGCGCGGTCGTCTTCTTCGCCTGCGCGGATGCATCGTATGTGACCGGTCAGACGATCAGCGTGGACGGTGGCAAATGGATGCTGGGCTGAGGAGGGGATCATGACACAGGCCCTCGACCGCGAGACAACGCACCTGGTGGACTCGGTTTCGACCGACCGCCTCATGGAAGACACCCGAGAGATCGCGCGGTGGGTCCGGCTATCGGGCTCACCAGAGGAACGCCGGGCGTTTGCGTATATCGAGCGGCGGCTGCGCGAGGCCGGGCTGCGCACCCAACTCCTGGAACACGACGCGCTGATCAGCCTGCCGCAGTCGGCGGCCCTGCGCCTGTCCGACCCGGACCCGGAAGAGATTCCATGCATCACCCACAGTTTTGCGGTCTCCACTCCACGGGACGGAATCGCCGCAGAGGCCGTCGCCGTTAGAGAGGGCCCGCCTGCCGGCACCCTCAGCGGGCGCGTCGCCATCGTCGACGGGCTGGCCACGCCGGACGACGTCGCGAAGCTGCAATCGGATGGTGCGGTGGGGGTGATCTTTCTCAACCGTGATCCCCTCGTGCACGAGATGATCGTCTCCACGATCTGGGGCAGCCCGACTCTGTCGCAGCTGGGTCGGCTCCCGTCTATCCCCGTGGTGTCCGCGGCGGGCGACGGGGCGGCACGGGTGCGGGTGAGGGCCGCTGGAGGGCGGCGGGTCCGCGTGCGGCTGACCACAGCGGTGCAGACGGGGTGGCGTCGGCTGCCGCTGCTGGTGGCGGACTTGGACGGCACGGGTGACGACACGTTTGTGCTGCTGGCCGGCCATGTGGACTCCTGGCATTACGGCGCGATGGACAACGGCGGCGCGAATGCGGTGATGATGGAGGCCGGCCGGCTGCTGGCGCGGACGCAACTGTACCGTGGGTTGCGGCTGACGTTCTGGTCCGGCCACTCCCACGGCCGGTATGCCGGCTCCACCTGGTATGTGGACTCGCATTGGGACGAACTCAACGCGCGGTGCGCCGCACACCTGAACGTCGACTCCGTGGGCGGCCGCGGGGCCACAAAGCTGGACGCGGGCTACTGCATGCCGGAGACGCGGGAGGTCGGCGTCCGCGTGGTCGCCGCGTTGGCCGGGCAGCAGTACCGGGGCACGCGCGTGGGCCGGTCCGGCGATCAGTCATTCCTGGGCATCGGCGTCCCCTCGCTGTTCATGAGCCTCTCCGAACACCCGGCCGACGGACCGGAGGCCAGCCGCGACTTCAGTAGCACCGGCATCGCGGCGGGCGGAGGGCTGGGCTGGTGGTGGCACACCCCCGAGGATACCGTCGACAAGCTCGATCCCGCGGCGTTGACACGCGATGCGAGGATCTACGCCGCCGCGGCGCACATCCTGTGCGCATCGCCGGTCCTCCCGCTCGACTACGCCGCCACCGCCGCGGAGATTGTGACCTCGCTGCGCGCGCTGGAAAAGCGGCTGGGCGACCGGTTCGACATCTCCGCGTGTGTCGCGGAAGCCGAGCATCTGCGTGATGCGGCCGCGCCGGTCACGCAAGCGGCGAGATCCGCGGCAGGGGACCCGAAGGACGCGCCGGCGATGAACCGCACGCTCATGCAGCTCGGCCGGACCCTGATTCCCGTGCTGTATACGCGGGCAGGGCGGTTCGATCATGACCCGGCCACGAAGATTCCTGAGCTTCCTCCGCTCTTGGAAGCGTCACGGCTGGCCGAGGTGGATCCTGATTCCGATGAGGCGAAAGCGCTGCGCGTCGCAGCCGTGCGGGGGCGGAACCGGATGGTGCAGGCGCTGCGAGAGGCGAGGCAACTGATAGAGAGAAGTGGAGCGTAACGTTGCCGTCAGACAGGGAATCGGCGCTCGCGATGACAAGGTGAGTGTATGCACTTCACCATAATCGGAGCCGGAGCCATCGGCGGGACGGTCGGGGCGCATCTCGTCCGCGGCGGACACGAGGTCCTCTTCGTGGATCGAGACCGCGCGCATGTCGACGTCATGAACACCGCTGGGCTGACGATTGAGGGTCGAGAGACCTTTACCGTGCGCGCCAGGGCCGTGGCGCCGGAGGCGCTGCGCGGGGTGGTGCGCGGTCACGTCCCGGAAGCCGTGCTCCTGTGTGTCAAGGCGATGGACACCGCGCCCGCCGTGGATGCGCTCGCTCCGCTCCTGGCTCCCGATAACTTCATCGTTTCCTTGCAAAACGGTCTCAACGAAAGGGTGATCGCCGGACGCATCGGCGCGGCGCGGACCATTGGAGCGTTCGTCAACTTCGGGGCGGATTATCTCGGGCCCGGCCGGGTGATGTACGGCGGGACCGGCGCGCTGTATCTGGGAGAGTTGAATGGGCCGATCTCCGCGCGGGTCCGCGGCCTGGAGGAGGTCTTCCGCTCATGCCTGCTGCCCGCCACGCAGGCCACCAGCAACATCTGGGGATTCCTGTGGGGGAAGCTCGGCTACGGCGCAATGCTGTTTGCCACGGCCCTGGTGGACGCGTCGATCGCCGACGTGCTGGCGCACGCGCCCAGCCGGCCGATGCTGGCCAACCTGGCCGCCGAGGTCGTCCGCGTCGCCCAGGCGGAAGGCGTCCGCTGTGAGGGCTTCGACGGCTACGAACCGGCGGCCTTCGCGTTCCACCACCCCCGCGATTGGGAAGGCATCGGGCGCAGCCTGGACCAGCTCGTCGCCTTCAACCGGGCCTCGCTGAAGCAGAAGAGCGGCGTATGGCGGGATCTGGCCGTGCGCAAACGGAAAACCGAGGTGGATCAGCAGGTCGGCGCCGTTGTTGAGACGGCGTCCTCGCACCGTCTTCCCGCTCCGCTCAACGCGCGCCTGCTTGCACTCATTCACGACATCGAGGACGGCAGAAGAGCCATGTCGTGGCAGAATTTGGAGGAGCTGGCGGCGCTGAACCACGCGGAGTACCCTGCACAAGCAGAGGTTCACACATCATGAGCCGCACACAGTTCGGGGGGCTGGCGCCTGACCCGGGGCAGCGCGCTGTGGGCTGGGTGGGCGTTCCGGGTGTGGAGCCGCCGTGGGAGATGCCGGCCTTTGTCATCCGCGGCCGGCAGCCGGGGCCCACGCTGGCGGTCACCGCAGGCATCCACGCGGCCGAGTACCCGGGAATTGCCAGCGCCACGCGCCTGGCGCGCGACGTAGATCCGGCGGCGCTGCGCGGGACGCTCATCGTCGTGTCGCCGGTAAACAGCCCGGGATTTTACGAGCGCAGCATGTACACGAATCCGGTCGATGGGAAGAACATCAACCGCACCTTCCCGGGTGATCTGGCCGGCTCGGCGGCGCAGCGGGTTACACACTTCCTGACCACAGAGCTGATCACCGGGGCGGACGCGTATGTCGACCTGCACGGCGGGGACCTCATTGAAGCCCTGGTGCCGTTTGCCATTTACCAGCAGACCGGCCGGGCCGACGTCGACGGCCGCGCCCAGGAGCTGGCCGATGCCTACGGACTGGAGTATGTGCTCGCGGCTCCCGCCGACGCGCTGCGCGGCACCTCCTACTCTGCCGCCGCGAGGCTCGGCGTCCCGTCCATCATCGCCGAGGTCGGCCAGCAGGGCATCTACGATCAGGATTCTGTGGAGCGGCACCTGGCCGGACTACGCAACGTGCTGGTGCACCTGCGCATGCTCGAGGGACGGCCGTCGCCAGTCACCAGGCCGCAGCGGCTGTCGCGTTTTGCGTGGATGTATGCGGACGCGACGGCCACCTATCACCCCGTCGTGGCAGCCGGCCAGGTGGTCACGGAAGGCCAATCCATCGGCGCGCTGCGCGATATCTTCGGCGAGACGGTGCAGGAGCTGCGCGCGCCCGCCGGTGGGCTGGTGCTCTTTCTGGTAACCGCGCTGGCAGTCAAGAAGGGTGATCCGCTCATCGGCATCGGCGTTCCATAACCGTGAAACAACTGCGCGTAAAGGTGACGAACGCGGTCGGACTGCACGCCCGGCCGGCGGCGGTGTTCGTCGGTGAGGCCGGCCGGTTTGCCTCGCAGATCCGGGTGCGCAACGCGACCCGCAACACCCCCTGGGTGGACGCCAAAAGCATCCTCAGCGTGTTGACGCTGGGCGTCGAGCCGCAGCACGAGATTGAAATCATGGCCGACGGGCCCGACGACACGCGGGCAGCGGAAGCCCTGCAGCAGCTAATCGCCAGCGATTTCGCGGGAAAGATCTAGACCGCTGGTCATTGCGAGGGCCGAAGGCCCGAAGCAATCTCATGAGATCGCTTCGCTCTGCTCGCAATGACAGATTTGGCAGGATTATGGGCGGCCGGTGCGAATCGGGCATGGTGGAACGCGATCTGCACGTGGATGCACGCGCTGACGACGCACCCTGGATCCGCGAGGTGACCTCCACGTCGGCATCCACTGAACAAGCCCGGCCCCGTCTCTCGGCCCTGCTCCCCATCGCCGCGATTCGACTCCGCATCCCCGCTATGGACTGGCGCGCCGCCGTGCGGGCGTCCGGGGAGGCCCTGGTGGCCGCCGGCATCACCACCCCAGCGTACACCGACCAGATGATCGCCACCGTCGAGCAGCTGGGGCCCTACATCGTGATCGCCCCCGGCATCGCGCTCGCGCACGCGCGCCCGTCGGAGGCGGTCCTGCGGCCGGGACTGTCGTGGGTAACGCTGGCCCAGCCGGTCCGGTTCGGCCACAAGGACAACGACCCCGTGACGCTCATCGTAGGGCTCGCCGCGCCCGACAGTTCGTCGCACGTGCAGGGGCTGGCCACGCTGGCCGAACTACTGGAAGATCCCACCCGCCGCGCAGCGCTGATGGCCGCCAACACGCCGCGGGATGTGCTGGGGGTGATTACTGAGTATGAGCGGCGGGACGTCCGCAATGACGGGCGTGGGTGAAAGGGGTCGCCACGCCTGTCATCGCGAGCCCCGAAGGGGCGTGGCGATCGACACTGCATCGTCATTGCGAGCGTAGCGAAGCAATCTACCGCCAGACTGGAGATTGCTTCGGCCCTTCGGGCTTCGCAATGACAGAATGGTGTTGCGGGCGCGGCCACGGGGCTTACGCCCCTCGCAACGGGGGAGATTGCTTCGGCGCTGCGCGCCTCGCAATGACAGACACATGAAGATCCTTGCCGTGTGTGGGATGGGACTCGGCAGCGGACTGTTGCTGCGCATGCAGGCGGAGAAAGCGTTGCGGCAGCTGGGGATCGACGCGGATCTGGAGGTTGCCGACATCGGGTCGGCCCGGGCCATGGCCCAGACCGCCGATCTCATCCTCACCTCCAACGAACTGGCCGAACAGCTGGGCAAGGTAAAGCCACGGGTGGTGACGATCTCGAACTTCGTCGATCTCAAAGAAATGGTAGAGAAACTGCGGGCCGCGCTGGTCAAGACGTAAGGTGGGAGGTGTACACAATGGATGCCTTACTTGCAATCGTCAAATTCCTCGTCGATGAAATCTTCAGCAAACCGTTCTACCTGGTCGGCCTCATGACGGCCGTCGGCCTCATCGCGCTGCGCCGTCCCACCAGCCAGGTGATCGGCGGGACCGTCAAAGCAACGATGGGGTTCCTGATCCTTGTCGCCGGCGCCGGCACCGTCGTCAACGCTCTCGAACCGTTGGGCAAACTCATCCTCGGGGCCACCGGGGCGAGCGGGGTGGTGCCCACCAACGAGGCCATCGTGGCACTGGCACAGTCCAAGTACGGCGCGCTGACCGCATGGTTGATGTTCCTGGGATTCCTGGCCAGCTTGATCATCGCGCGCGCCACGAACCTGCACTACGTCTTCCTCACCGGCCACCACATCTTCTACATGGCCACGATGCTGGCCGTGATCCTGGTGACGGTCGGCATGGCCGGAGCGGGCGCGGCGATTGTCGGCGCGATCTTGCTGGGCACGATCATGGTGATCATGCCGGCTTTCGCGCACCCGTGGATGAAAGCCGTGACGGGCGGCGAGAAGGTGGCGATGGGCCACTTCGGCTCATTAGGCTACATCGCGGGCGGGCTCGCCGGGCAGATCGTCGCCCGCGTCGCAGGCAAAAAGGGGAAGAGCAGTGAGGAGATCGAGTTCCCGGCCGGTCTGCGCTTCCTGCGTGAGCCGATGGTGGGGACCGCGGTGGCGATGCTCGTCATCTATGTCGTCTTCGCCGTCTGGTACGCGGGGCGCGGCGATGTGGGGCTCGCCCGCGCGGCCGAGGCCGTCGGCATGAACGCCACCTGGGGAAGCTACTTGATGGCCCAACTGCTCAACGCGCTAAACTTCGGTGTCGGCGTAGCGGTCATTCTGCTTGGCGTTCGCACGATCATCGGCGAGATCGTCCCGGCGTTTGCGGGTATCGCCGAGCGCGTCGTCCCCGGCGCACTGCCGGCACTGGACTGCCCCGTCTCCTTCCCCTACGCACCCAACGCCGTGCTGATCGGCTTCCTCACCAGCGTCCTGGGCGGACTGATCAGCCTCCTGCTGATCGCCTGGGGGTTGGGTAAGGCCTGGGTGCTGACGCTGATCCTGCCCGGCATGGTGCCGCACTTCTTCACCGGTGGCACCGCCGGCGTCTTCGGCAACGCCACCGGCGGCCGCTGGGGCGCGGCCTGGGGCGGCTTCGTGAACGGGATTCTGATCACGTTCCTGCCGGCCTTCTTACTCAAGGTGCTGGGTGCTTTGGGTTTCGCCAATACCACGTTCGGCGACGCCGACTTCGGCTGGTACGGCATCGTGATCGGGAATATTGCCCAATCCAAAGGCACGACCGGAATCGTCGGCATGCTGGTGGCGGCCGTGGTCCTGATCTGGTTCGCGAGCTGGTTCCAGAGGAAGTATGTAGAGAAGGGCTGGGTGCCTGGAAAGGCTGCGGCCAGGGCAGCCAAGAAGTAAGCACAGACGGCAGTTCCACGGCGGCGCCGGTGGCGATCTGCTGCCGGCGCCGTCATCTCTGCGGTCGCTCAATGTCCTCGTCTCGAGAGACCCGCTCCCGCACCCTCACCGGTATCGCCGCGGCGCCCGGACTGGCCGCCGGCCCGGCCGCGGTATGGCGCGACCAGACCGTGACGGTTCCACGGAACTCCGGCAGGCAGCCGGCGACAGAGACCGCCCGCCTGACCGCGGCGCGAGCGGCGGCGCGCGACGAGATTCGCAGGTTACGCGCTAAGGTGGCGGCCGAAGCGGGGCAGGCGGAAGCTGCCATCTTCGACGCGCACGAGATGTTCCTCGACGACACGGCCTTGTTGCAGCACGCGCAACAGGCGATCGAGACCGGTGTGAACGCGGAGGCGGCGTGGGCGGACGCCATCGAATTCTTCGCCGCGCAGCTCGAGCAACTTCCCGACCCCACACTGCGGGCCCGCGCGGCCGATGTGCGCGACGTGGGCGGCCGGGTGCTGGACCACCTGCTGGGCCGCCGGACTGCAGGGGTGCAGCTGGATGTGCCATCGATCGTCGTGGCGCGTGATCTGGCGCCGTCGCAGATCGCCTCGTTCCCCGTGGCGCGGGTGCTGGCGTTTTGCACGGCCGAGGGCGGGCCCACATCGCACACGGCAATCCTGGCCAAGGCATGGGGCAAGCCGGCCGTGGTCGGATTAGGAAAAGCGGTGCTGGAGCTTTCTGACGGTACCCTGGTGCAGGTCGACGGCACCCGCGGCGAGGTGGTCGTCGACCCCGATGAACAGACCGCCCGTGCGTTCTCACAACGCCGCGCGCTGGCCGAACGGCAGGCGGTGAGCGAACGCAGCGCCGCCGCTGATCCTGCGACGACGCGTGACCACCGCCGCATGGAGGTCGTGGCGAACATCGGGGCGGTGGAAGAGGCGGCCGTCGCCTTGGAGTACGGTGCTGAGGGGGTCGGGCTGCTGCGTACCGAGTTCCTCTATCTCAATCGACGCACGGCGCCAACCGAAGAGGATCACCTCGCGGTGTACACAGCCATCTTGCGCGCAATGGGATCGCGGCCGGTCGTCGCGCGCACGATGGACATCGGTGGCGACAAACCGGTCCCCTATCTCGACCTCCCCAAGGAAGCGAACCCGTTCCTGGGCTGGCGGGCGATCCGGATTAGCCTGCAACGCCCGGAACTCCTTGCCGTGCAGCTGCGGGCGCTGCTGCGGGCGAGCCCGGGCCACGATCTGCGGATCATGTTCCCGATGATTGCCTCACCCGAAGAGCTGCGCGCGGCCAAGGCGGAACTGGAGCGCGCCAGGCGGGACGTCGCGTCGGCGGGCCACCCGGTCGCGATATCGCTGCAGGTCGGCATGATGGTCGAAGTGCCGTCGGCGGCCGTGCTGGCCGACCAGTTTGCGCGCGAGGCGGATTTCTTTTCCATCGGGACGAATGACCTGACCCAGTACACGCTGGCCGCGGATCGCACCAACGAGCGCGTCGCCTACCTGAGTGATGCGTGCCATCCGGCGGTGCTGCGCCAGATCAGATCAGTGGTGCAGGCCGCGCACGCCGCGGGGCGGTGGGTCGGGGTCTGCGGAGAGCTGGCGGGTGACCCCGACGCAGTTCCTTTGTTGCTTGGCCTGGACCTCGACGAACTCAGCATGGCTCCGGTGGCTATCCCAGCGGCCAAAGCGATCATCCGGCGGTGGTCGTGGGGTGATGCTCAACAGCTCGCCGCCAGGGCCCTGGACGTGGACTCCGCCATGGCGGTGCGGAATCTCGTACGCGCCAGCCCACCCGCTTAGACGGAGCCGGAGGAGTAGAGCCACGCATGCCTGCCAACTTGTGGGACGATGCTGCGGCGACGCGACAACCGGCCCTCGACGGCCTCGTCTATCGCTCGACCCTGCTGGCCCGGGACCGCAGCGTGGTGAACATCTACGGCGGGAACACCAGCGCCAAGCTGACGGGCGCCGATCATGTCGGGCGGTCTGTCGATCTCCTCTGGGTCAAAGGCTCCGGCGGGGACATGGCGGCGATCACGGAAGCCGGGTTTGCGGGCTTGCGGCTGGCGGAGATTCTGCCGCTATTGGACCGCACGGCGATGACCGATGAGGAGATGGTTGAGTATCTCACGCGCTGCGCCGCCTTCCCCAACCGCCCACGCCAATCAATCGAGACGCTTCTGCACGCCTTCTTGCCGGCCAGACATGTCGACCACACCCACCCCGACGCGGTAATCAGCCTGGCCTGCGCGCGCGATGGCCAGGAACTCTGCCGACGGTTGTGGGGACCGCGCGCCGTGTGGGTGGACTACACGCGTCCGGGGTTCACACTCAGTCTGTGGGTCAGCCGCGGCGTACGGGCCGCTCCCAAAGCGGACCTCGTGGTCATGGGGAAGCACGGTCTGATCACCTGGGGGCAAAGCAGCCGCGAGTGCTATGAGCGCACGGTCCGCGCCATTACGGAAGCCGAGGAGTTCATCGCTGGCCACACGCGGGGCCGGAAGGTATTCGCCGGCACGGCGGTGCCGGGGCTGCCGCCGGCGAAACGGCGCGAGATCCTTACCCACATGTTGCCGGTGCTGCGCGGAACAATCAGCAGGCAGCGGCCCGCCGTGCTCCAGATCGACGAAAGCGAACCGGTTCTGGCGTTCGCCGGAAGCGAAGGCGCCGCCGCGCTCTCCCAGATCGGCGCGGCGTGCCCGGATCATCTGGTGCATACGAAGCGGGTGCCGCTGTTCGTCACCTGGACGCCCGATGAAGGGGTCGAAGCCTTACAGGCACGCCTTCCATCGGCCGTCGACGCGTATGCGACGGCGTACGCCAGGTACTTTGAGGAGTGCCGGAAGCCCAGCGATCAGATGCGCGATCCCTACCCGCGTGTCATCCTGATCCCAGGACTGGGCATGGTCACCGCCGGCGACGACGCACAGGGAGCCGCCGTAAGCCGGCAGCTCTATCACCGCGCCATCGCCGTGATGGAAGGTAGCCAGCGCGTCGGCGAGTTCACCAGCCTGACGCCTCAGGAAGCGTACGACATCGAGTACTGGCCGCTGGAGTTATACAAGCTCACCCTGCGGCCGGCGCCGGGAGAACTCGCCGGGCGGGTGGCGGTGGTGACCGGCGGCGCCAGCGGGATCGGCCGCGCCACGGCGAGGCGGCTGGCCCGCGACGGCGCACATGTCGCCATCTTCGACATCAACGACGCGGGCGCGAAGGCTCTGGCCGATGAACTCACCGAGCGCCATGGCACGGGCCGTGGCCTGGCTGTGCGCTGCGACGTCACCGACGAGGGCGCGGTCGCCGAATCCTTCCGCACCGTCGTGCTGGCCTACGGCGGGGTCGATGTGGTCGTCAGTAACGCCGGGATCGCCCTCAGTGCGCCGATTGACGAGACGACGCTGCGTGACTGGAACCGCACCATGGAGGTGCTGTCCACCGGGTACTTCTTGATCAGCAGGGAAGCGTTCCGCCTGTGGAAAGAGCAGCGCATGGGCGGCAGCCTGATCTTCGTCGCCAGCAAGAACAGCGTCGTGGCCAGCCGCAACGCCGCGGCCTACAACACGGCGAAGGCGGCTGAGCTGCACCTGGCGCGGTCGCTGGCTGAAGAGGGAGGGCCGATCGGGGTACGCGTGAACTCGGTGCTACCCGACGCCGTCCTCCAGGACAGCGGCATCTGGGATGCGGGCTGGCGCCAGGCCCGGGCGGCTGCGTACGGCATCAAGCCGGAAGAACTCGACGAGTATTACCGACAGCGCACCGTGCTGAAGGTCAACGTCCTTCCCGAGCACGTCGCCGAGGCCATCAGCTTCCTGGCCGGACCGCGCGCCAGCCGCACGACCGGCGCGGCCCTGACGGTCGACGGCGGCGTGACGTCCGCGTACCTGCGATGACTCGGTCATTGCGAGGCCCCGCAGGGGCCGAAGCAATCTCGCTTGCCAGGGGATCGCCACGCCCCTTCGGGGCTCGCGATGACGGAATTACGTTACTGGCCGTCCGGCAATTCGGTGGGATGCGTCAGCACGGTGAGCCGGCGGCTGTCTCGAACCAGTTCCAGCATCAACGGCTCGCCGATGGGATGGCGTCCCAGTGTTCGCTGCAGGTCATCCACAGACACGACGGGTACGTCACCAACTTTGGTGATCAGGTCTCCGGGCTGGATTCCCACATGGGAGGCGGCCGTATCCGGCTGCACCTCCATGACCCGCACTGCGGTTGAGGCGGGCAGCGCATACTCCAGGACCTCACGGCGCCCCATCTGGATGGTCTGACCGGAGACGCCGAGATACGCCCGGCGCACGCGTCCTTCGCGGATGAGCTGACCCGCCACCCACTTGGCCGTGTTCGAGGGAATGGCAAAACAGATCCCCTGCGATCCCATGATCACCGCCGTGTTGACACCGACCACCTGGCCCCGGAAATCCACCAGCGGGCCACCTGAGTTCCCGGGATTCAAAGCGGCGTCGGTCTGAATAATGTTCTCGATCAACCGCCCGGTCTGCGCGCGTAGCGTCCGGCCCAGCGCGCTGACCACGCCCGTGGTCACGGTGGCCTGGAATCCAAGCGGATTCCCGATGGCGATCACCAGCTGGCCCACCCGGAGTGCGGACGAATCACCCAGCTCGGCGTTGGGGAGGCCGGTCTCCTGCACCCGCACAACGGCCAGATCGCTGTGCGGATCGTCCCCGACCGGAGCGGCCACCAGTTCCCGGCCGTCCTGGAGCCGGATCTCGATCCGGTCGGCCGGGCTCACCACATGGCTGTTGGTCAGGATGTACCCGTCGGGCGTGATGATGACGCCGCTGCCGGCGCCATGCATCTCCGGCACCCCGCGGCGCCGCCAGGGCTCCGGGGCCCGCCTGGCCATGCCCACGCTGACGACGGCCGCACCAACGGTCTCAACCGCCTTGATGACGGCCTGGGAGTAGGGGTCCAGTGCCTCTACCTCAGGGTTCGCCTGGGGAAACGCGCGTTGATCGGTGTGAATCACAACCTCACCTCCGCTGTCTTGAGCCGTGTAACGCCCCCCGGTCCCCAGGGTATTCCTAGGCCCAGGACGCCGGGTGGGCGACCCCGGGCACCTCGAACTCTGTCGAGGATGGTTAGACTGGCCTGATGCCAGTGTGACATTTGGCACTTTTCTCCCACCCCTCGCCGAGGCATACTGGTGCCTGTATTTCCGGCGATGTGGAAGGAGACCGCATGCGGCTGAAAGAGTGGGGCGCGTTCTGGCTGCTGGGGTGCATCTGGGGCTCGTCGTTCCTGTGGATCAAGATCGCCGTCGGCGAGATCGGCCCTGCGACTCTGGCCGCGATCCGGCTCTTCGTTGGCCTGATAGGGCTACTGCTGGTGACGCGGCTGCAGCGTCAGGCATTCCCGCGCACCGCTGCATACCTGCCAGCGTACCTGTTCATGGGGGCTTTCAACACGGCGATCCCGTTCATCTTGATTCCCTGGGGGGAAACACGCATCGACTCCGGGCTGGCGGCGATCTTGAACGCCACGGTCCCGCTGTTCACGATTGTGATCGCGCATTTCTGGCTCTCCGACGAGCGCTTTACGCCGACGCGCCTGGCGGGCCTGCTGATCGGGTTTGCCGGCGTGGTGCTGTTGATGAGCCGTGACCTTGGCGCAGGGGCGATCGCACGCGGCATCTGGGGTCAGGTGGCCGTGCTGGCGGCTTCGCTCAGCTACGCGGTCGCCGCGACGTTCTCGCGGCGCCACCTGCGCGGCCATCCTCCTTTGCTGCAGGCCACGATGGTCGTGCTCTTCGCCGACCTCTTCGCCTGGCTGACCGTGTTCGCGGGGGAGCGCCCGGTGCGGCTGCCGGCCCTGCCCGTGACCTGGTTCGCGCTCATCTGGCTCGGTGTGCTCGGCTCATGCACCGCGTACCTGCTCTACTTCTACCTGATCAATGCGTGGGGGCCCACGCGGGCCTCGCTGGTCACCTATGTGTTCCCCGTGATCGGTCTGCTGCTCGGTCTCATCTTTCTGAACGAGCACGCCGACTGGCGACTGCTGGCCGGCTCAGGGCTGGTGGTGGCGGGGATCGCGGTGGTCAACCTCCGCCAAATGATAGGAAATGCGCGACCCTAGCCCTCGCGCGGAGTTTGCGGCCGGCGCCAAGGCCGAAGTCCCGGTGCTGTTTGGCGTGCTACCCTTCGGGCTCATCTACGGCGCGCTGGCACTGCAGGCGGGGATTCCACCCGGGGCCGCGCTGGCGATGTCGTCCGTTGTGCTGGCGGGCTCGGCGCAGTTCGTCGGCACGCAGTTGTTCGCCGCAGGCGCGCCTGGCGCCCTCATCATCCTGACTACGTTCATCGTGAATCTGCGGCACATGCTGTACAGCGCGTCCGTGGCGCCGTACCTCAGCCGGCTGGGCCTGCGGTGGAAGATGCTGCTGGCGTATCTGCTCACGGATGAAGCCTACGCCATGACGATCACACACTATCAACAGACGGGAACCCCCACACCGGCTCTGCCGGCTCGGGGCGGAGCGCGAGAAGATCAGAGGCATTGGTTTTTCCTGGGCGCCGGGGCGACGTTGTGGACAACGTGGCAGGTCAGCACGGCGATCGGCCTCTACGTGGGCGCGAGGATCCCGGCGTCGTGGAATCTTGAGTTTGCGCTACCCTTGACGTTCGTGGCGCTGGTCGTGCCGGCGGTCACGGATCGGGCCACCGCGGCCGCCGCGGTCGCAGCCGGGATCGTCGCCGTCCTGGCGCACGGCCTCGCGCTGCGGCTGGGACTCATCCTGGCGGCGGTGACGGGGATTGGCGTGGGGATCCTGACCGAGTGGCGCACCCGATAGTGCGGTACTGGCTGGTCATTCTGGGGATGGGGCTGGTGACCTATGCCCTGCGCCTCTCCGCGATCCCGCTGTACGGCCGCGGGGACGTCCCGCCGGCGGTCCGGCGTGCGCTTAGGTTCGTCCCGCCGGCCGTGCTGACCGCCCTCGCCGCCCCCGCAATGCTCCGCCCTGCGGGCGGAGTTGATCTCTCGCTCACCAACCTCCACCTCGTGGCTGGATCGGTCGCCGCGCTCGTGGCGTGGAAAACCAGGAGCGCCCTGCTGACGATCGCGGCGGGGATGGCGATGCTCTGGGCACTCGCGGCGGCGGCGCGCTGACTGACCACTCTGAGTCATTTAGAGATGCCCGGCATGAGCTTTTCAAAGGGGTCAGACCCCGAAGAAAGACGCCGATGAGCAGCGCCCTCCAATGAAACAGCCCGGGGATGTATCCCCGGGCTGTTTCTCGTGCAGCGGCGGAACGTCGAGAACGTTCAGGCGGCGCGGCGCTGCGAGCGGCTGCCCTCTCGCGAGCCGACTGCCCACTTGATGAACGCCGGACCCGACTCCACCCGCATGACCCACGCGGTCCAGGCAAACCAGACCGCGGCCCCCGCAAGGCCGACTCCATCCAGGAAGGCGGGGGAGACGAATGTGGCCAGGATGAGGACGGCGCCTGCGATCAGCCCCACGATACCGGGGCTCCTGTAGTTCTTCTCGCTCATCATCGCGCCGGCAAGGGCCAGCGCGGCGATACCGGTGAAGACCTCGCCAATGGCCACGGCCGCGCTCAACACTCCGCTCATGCCACGGAAGGCATGGACCGCCCCGACGGAATTCGAGCTATACAGCATGCTCAGCGGTCCCATCCCGTACTGCCGCAACAGGGCCGCGGCCCCAAACCCGAATGAGCCGAAGACGCCGAACAGTGCACCGATCCTTGCGCTGGCCGGGGCGTTGTTCGTGAATCGATCGCCGGCGGCAAGGTACAAGACGACGCTCATAACCGCGGCGAGTAGCCCGCCCAGGATGTTGACGGCCCAGAACATGGCCTCATGCTTGTGGACCCATGGCAGGATCCTGTTGGGGTTGAACTCAGCCCCGAAACTGAGGCCGGCCGAAGGCCAGACGACCAGAATCCCAAGCAGCAGCCAGCCAAGTGCCACCCCAGCGATCACTCCTGCCTCGCCACCTAACCGACGCAGGTCCTCGACCATCTGTGATCCCTCCTTCGTGATTTCCTGTGTACGCGTACTCGTGCGACTGCGAGATGCAGTTTCGATGATGCCGGATTGCGTTACGCGACGCGCCGTTGGGCCCGGCCATTGGCCCGAGATTTCGCCGTCCCCCACCGGAAGAGCGCCGGACCTGCCTCCGCACGCAAAGCCAAAGCGGTCCGAGTGAACCAGGCCATTGCGGAGATGGTGCTAACGGCGAATGAAAACGGATGAGTGACGAAGCCAGCCAGGACCATAACCGTCCCGGCCCCCATGCTGAGGTACCCAAGGCTATTGTACCGCGGATGACGCTGCATGACACGTCCAAACAGCAGAATTCCTAATCCCGCCATCACGTTGCCCAGGCCCATGAAGGACCCGGCCACGGTGCTGACGGCATAGAATGCATGGGCCGCGCCGACGCCGTTGGTCGCGTAAATGGTCGACAGCCATCCGAACCCTGTGTGGCGGACCAGGGCGGCAGCGGCGAACGCGGCGGCGCCCATCGTTCCGGCGAACGATCCGATGCGCGCGGTCGCCGGGGACTCATCCTTAAACCGGTCGTGCAGCGCCATGTACACCACGGCGCTCAGCAACCCGGCCACCAGCGCGCCCAGAATGTTGACGACCCAGAACATCGATGCATGGCGCGCAATGAAGGGCAGGTAGCGGTGCGGGTTCCCCTGGTCCACCAGATTGAGGCCCGCCGAGGGAAAGAGGACCACGAATCCAAGGAACAACCACGCCATGGCGACGCCCGCCAGGACCCCCGCCTCGCCACCCAACCGCCGTAGATCTTCCATCCAGACCTCCCCGCGCGCTGCAAGATACAGCGCGGTTTCATATCGGTTTCGTGGCAGTTAAATACTGTGCCCGCAGCCGGGGGCGTGTAGTCCTGTGGGAGTTCTGGAGAAACCCCGCGCCAGACGCAGGGGTTGAGGCTCAAAAACAGACTGCGCGGGGCGTCGCTCCCCGCGCAGTTCAAACCTCTTTTGAGCCTTGATTATTCGGCTTTGCCCTTCCCATCATGCCCGGAGTGTTCGTGATGGCTGTCGCCATTACCGTTGCCGGGCCGTTCGTCATCGCCGGTTTGTCCCGGTGCACCGGTATGCTGGTGATTTTCGTCACCATTGCCGTTGCCCGGCCGTGTGGGCGGAGTTTCTACCA
>Ga0209266_1000435_pt1 | contig 32942 bp, 31 predicted proteins | sample GraSoiAngelo_132_FD_185889 | JGI IMG/M metagenome (GOLD analysis project Ga0209266, IMG submission 185889) | Grasslands soil microbial communities from the Angelo Coastal Reserve, California, USA - 14_0929_02_40cm (SPAdes) (version 2) | ecosystem: Environmental > Terrestrial > Soil > Grasslands ...
ATCGGTCCGACCTGATGGTTGTAGTCGTCGATCGCCATCTTGCCGAAGAGGATCAAGTCCCAACCGCCGCCCTTGAGCTCGGCGGCGAGCGCCTTGGCGGTCTCGAGACCGTCGGCGGGGATGCGGTCGGCCTGGAGCAGGACGCCGCGGTCGGCGCCCATGGCGAGGGCGGTGCGGATCGTCTCCTGCGCGGCGGCCGGGCCCACGGTCACGATCGCGACTTCCCCTGCGCCGGCGGCTTCTTTGCGCCGCAGCGCTTCTTCGACCGCGAATTCGTCATAGGGGTTGAGGACGAACTTGACGCCGCCCTCGTCGAGCGACTTGCCGTCGGCGGCGACTTTGACGCGAGTCTCAGAATCGGGAACGCGCTTTACGCAGACGGCGATCTTCACAAGTCGTCAGGCCCCAGTCGTGAGGCGCAAGGGGAGTTCCCAGACGCCAAGTTGACAGTTGACACCTTCAGTTGAAGGCACTCAGCCCCGTGATCTCCTGCCCCAGGATCAGCGTGTGGATGTCGTGGGTCCCTTCGTAGGTGTACACCGATTCGAGGTTGGCGAGGTGGCGCATCGCCTGGTACTCGGCGAGGATGCCGTTGGCGCCGAGCAGCCGCCGCGCCTCGCGCGCGATGTCGGTCGCCATGCTGACGTTGTTGCGCTTCGCGAGTGACACCTGCTGCGGGGTCATCGTGCCGCGGTCCTTCAAGCGGCCGAGCTGCACGCACAGCAGCTGCGCCTTGGTGATTTCGGTCAGCATCTCCGCGAGCCGCGCTTGCTGCAGCTGGAAGCCACCGATCGGCTTATCGAACATGACGCGGGTCTTCGCGTACCCCACCGCCTCGTCGTAGCACGCCATCGCCGCCCCGACCGCTCCCCACGCGATCCCGTAGCGCGCCTGGGTCAGGCACGACAGGGGGGACTTGAGGCCCCCCGACTTCGGCAGCAGCGCATCCTTGGGCACGTGCACGTCCTGGAGCACCAGCTCGCTGGTATCACTCGCCCGCAGCGACAGCTTGCCCTTCTGGTCCTTGGCGGTGAAGCCCTTCGTCTTCGTGGGCACGATGAACCCGCGGATGCCGTTCACGTCCTCGAGCGGGCCGGTCTTGGCCCACACGATCGCGACCTGAGCGGTCGAGCCGTTGGTGATCCACATCTTGGCGCCGTTCAGCACCCAGCCGTCCTTCGTCTCCTTCGCCGTCGTGATCATGCCGCCGGGGTTGGAGCCGAAGTCAGGCTCGGTCAAGCCGAAGCAGCCGATCGCCGCGCCGCTCGCCAGCTTGGGGAGCCAATCCTTTTTCTGCTCCTCCGAGCCGAAGGCAGAGATCGGGTACATCACCAGGGCCCCCTGCACCGACGCGAACGAGCGCAGCCCCGAGTCGCCGCGCTCCAGCTCCTGCATGATCAAGCCGTACGCGACGTTGTTCAGTCCCGCGCAGCCGTACTCCTCCGGGAGGTTGGCGCCGAACAGGCCCAGCTCGGCCATCCCGGGGATCAGGTGCTTGGGGAACTTGCCCTCGACGTAATGCTCGCCGATCACCGGGATGACCTTTTCGTCCACCCAGGACCTCACGGTGTCGCGGACGGCTCTCTCTTCCTCTTGTAACAGGGAGTCGGTGTCGTAGAAGTCAACGCCGCTGAACTTGCTTGCCATAAGTCCTCAGGGATCAGGCACTAGAAAAGTTCCCAGACGCCGTACCTCTCCCCCGTTCCCCCTCTCCACGTTGTGGAGAGGGGGAACGGGGGTGAGGCACAGCGTCTGGGAACTTAACTGACCGCTGTCAGTGCTGCAGCACTTGCAACTGAGGTTCGTGCAAAGGCAAAGGTATCACTGGCGCGGAATCGCCCGCGCTCGCCTTCCCACCGGAAGAACGTGACCTGCACCGCGCCCGGCTCGATGGTGACGAAGTTGAAGCAGGACGGCCGGCCCCCGCGCGAGCGGGTCGAGAGTGTGCCGGTCGTCGAGACGACGACCTTGCCGCCCAGCTGGTCCGCCCCCTCCTGGTGGTCGTGGCCGCACAGTACCACGTCGGCGCCGGACTCGAGGATGCGGCGCTGCGCCTGGCGCCAGCGCGCCAGCCCCATGCGGCGGCTGATCTGGCCGCGCAGCACGTTGTGGTGCACGACCAGCACGCGCGCCTGGCCCGGCTCCGCCGCGGCGAACGCCTGGCGCACGCGCAGCATCTCGCGCTTGGGCAGGTGGCCCTTCACCGCGATGTCCCGCAGCTTGGTGGTGAGCGAGCCCCACGCCACGCCGTGCGAGGTGAGCGCGCCCGCGAGGATTGCGCCGGGCACGGTCAGCGTGGGGGCGAGATCGTTCCCGAAATAGCGGCGGTACTTCCCGTAGAGGACGTTCTTGCCGAAGGGGATGAGCGGCCGCCACCACCACTGCACGTCGTGGTTGCCAGGGAGGACGTAAACCGGGGCGGTCCGGGCGGCGAGCGCGACGAACGCCCGCGCGCGCTGGAACTCGCCGTGGCGGGCGCGCTGCGAGAGGTCGCCCGCGAGCACGACGACGTCGGGCCGCAGGTCCGGCAGCATCGCCTCGAGCGCCTCCACTTGGCGCTCGTCGGCGAGCCCGCCGAAGTGCAGGTCGGCGACGTGGAGGATCTGGACCGTCACGACTCGATCTGCACGGTGTAGGTCAGCACGGCCTCCCCGGATGCCGGCACCGAGACGCGGAAGCGCATTTCCGTCGCCGAAATCTTCTCCGCCGGCACGCTGCTGTCCACAATGCGCCACACCCCGAACCGCGCCTCGCGCACGTCCACCGTCACGGCGTCGCTCTTGGCATTGGTGATCGTCACCTTGTAGGCCGCCGTGACGCGCTGCTTCGCCGGCAGCCCGCGCCGGGGCGGCGGAATCGTCTCCTGATTGTAGTCGGTCTGCAACCGCTCCGCGGTGACGTCGAAGGCGTCGCCGGACTGGACGCGCAGGTCGCGACCGGGCGCCGTGTGGTCGATCGCCGCCTCGCCGATGAGCTGCACGCGGCCCGAGGAATCCGGCTCGTAGAGCTGCACGGTCCCAGCGGGCAGCGGCCGGTCGCCGAACGCGGTGCCGCGTGCCCGTTTGAGCGTATACCACACCTGTACCGGCACGTGATTGGGCTGCCCTGGCATTTGGCCGATCCAGCCGCGCCACGGCAGCACCCCCGGCACCACGAAGTCTTTCGTCACCGCCACGCTCGCCCGCGGAAACATCGCCGTGGTCACCGGCACGCCGGGCTCGAGCGAGAAGCGGCCCGGGAGGTCGTAGACGTGGGCCTCGCCCACGGCCTGCTCTTCGGCGTACCCTGACGCGACGACCGCCTGGCGGCTCACCATGTCGGCTTCCATCCGCATTCCCGCTTCTGGCGGTGCCGCGGGGGCCCGAGCACGATTGATCTGCCCCGCCACGACCTGCACCGCCGCGCTGTCGGTGCGCAGCGACTGCGACGTGATGGTCACCGTCCCTGACACCTGGCCCCTGACACCTGACACCTGCAGTTGATACAACGCCTCCCACGTCGCCCCCTGCGCGACGTAGGCCAGCTCGGTGCGCGGCCGATCGCGCGCGGCATCCACGGCGATCTCCGCCTCGGGGCTGGTGCGCACCAGCTCGGAGGGGAACAGGGGGGTCCCGGGTGGCTCCAGCAGGTAGCGGCCGTCCGGCAACCGGTACTGGGGAGGATCGGCGCGCACCACCGTGGCCTTGACGGTGTCGCCGCGGCTGCGGAAGAACGAGATGGTTTGCCCTGCCGCCCGGGCGAGCGCGTCGGCCGCGGTGCTGGGGTAGCGCACCCGCGCCGACAGCACCGTGACCGCGGAATCGGGGGAGAACAGCGTGGCGGGGTCGAGCCCGGCGAGCCGCAGCGTGAGCGTGTTGCGACCCTTGGCGAGGGCCTGCGACATCGTCTGTCGCACCACCACGCGGCCGTCTCTATAGATGGAAAGCGACGTCTGGGCGGTCGCGAGCGATGGCGCGATGGCGATGACGGTAAGGGCGGTCAAGGCGTTCAGGGCGGTCTCTTTCATTTCATCCACTCCCAAGTGACGCGTCTGGTTATGAGAGACGCCAGCACGTACCACAGCAACACACTGGCCGCTCCCACCAGGCGCGCCGTCGGGTCCCGCGGCAGACTCAGCGCCACGTACACCGCCAGCGGCACCGTGGTGCCCATCGCCACCAGGCGGCTCACCCGTGAGGCGCGGCGCTGGATGCGCCGCGTGCACGCCCCGCACAGCCCACCGATGGCGATCCCCGGGGTCAGCTCCCCGCAGCTCTTGCACGGGTGGCTAGGCCCGACGGGCCACGGCGCGCCCAAACTCGATGGTCGAAGCATTGCCGCCCAGGTCCCTGGTGCGGATCTTGTCCGCGACGATGGTCGCCTCGATCGCGCGCCGCAGCCGCTCGGCGACGTCCCGCTCCCCGACGTGGTCCAGCATCATCGCGGCGCCGAGCATCAGGGCCGTGGGGTTCGCGATCCCCTGCCCCGCGATGTCCGGCGCCGAGCCGTGGACCGCCTCGAAGATCGCCGCGTGCACGCCGATGTTGGCGCCCGGCGCGAGCCCCAACCCCCCGATGAGGCCCGCCGCAAGGTCCGAGAGGATGTCGCCGAACAGGTTGGTGGTCACGATCACGTCGAACTGCTCGGGCTTCAAGACCAGCTGCATGGCGCAGTTGTCTACGATCTTGTCGTCGGCGGCGACCCGGCCCTCGTAGTCCTTCGCCACCATCCGCCCCGACTCGAGGAACAGCCCCGAGGTCGCCTTGAGGATGTTGGCCTTGTGGACGATGGTGACCTTCTTGCGGCCGTGGAGCTTCGCATACTCGAACGCGTAGCGGCAGACGCGCAGGCACCCCTCGCGCGTCATCACGGACATCGCCTGCGCCACCGCCTTGGGGTCGTCGCCGACCTTGAAGGTGTGATCCATCCCGACGTACAGCCCTTCGGTGTTCTCGCGGATGATGACGAGATCGATACCCTCGTAGCGGCCCCCGGGCACGATCGTCTTCGTCGGCCGGACGTTGGCGTACAGCTCGAACAGCTGGCGCAGCGAGACGTTGACGGAGCGGTAGCCGTCGCCCACCGGCGTGGTGAGCGGCCCCTTGAGGCACAGCTTGGTCCGGCGGATCGAGTCGAGCGTCGCGTTGGGGAGTGGCGAGCCGGCGTGCTCGACACCGGCCATTCCGCCCAGCTGCTCGTCCCAATCGAAGGTCGCCCCGAAGGCGCTCAAGACGTCGAGCGTCGCCTGCGTGATCTCGGGTCCGATGCCGTCGCCGCGGATCAACGTCACCGCCCGGCGGCTCACGGCAGCCCCGGCGTCAGCGCCTTGACCGCCCGGGTCAGGGCGGTCCACGGGTCGTCCCCTTCGCCGCGCGCGATCGTCCGCCACCCGACGCGGCCGATGCGCACGTCCACCATGACGACGGTCAACTCGGCGGTGGCCGCATGGTGTTCGGTCCGACCGTCCGACAGTCCGACGGTCCGACGGTACACCAGCCCCGCCGGGGCCAGCACGTACCGCATCCCGCCCGCGATCGCCGCGAGGGTACGCAGCTGGCTGCGCAGCGGGTCCAGGACCTCCACCATCGTGGGGTTGCGGAGCAACGGGGTGGCCATTTGCTCGGGATCGGTCGCGATCCCGGGGGCGCGGCGCGCGCTGCGCCGCAGCTCCTCCGGCGCCACCCAGCCGACTTCGGGGGCGCGCGCCTTGAGCAGCGTCGTGAGCACGCTGTCAGCCTTCTCCCGCTCGCCGACCACCGTGTCCCAGTGCAGACTGTCCTCGGCGGCGATCAGGGTGATCGGCAGGATGCCGACCTGCTGGCCGGAGATGCCGGCGGTCGGCAGCGGCGCCGTCGACGCCGGTGTCTGGTTCTGAGCGCGCGGATGCCCGCACGCCAGGGCCACGACGCACAACGCACCACGCACCAAGTTTCGTCGAGTCAAGGAGTTAGTCACCGAGGTTCAAGACGCGAGCGTCAGGCCGCCATCGACGATGATCGTCTGGCCGGTGATGTGCCGCGCGGCCTCGCTGCACAGAAACAATACCACGTGGGCGATGTCCTCCGGCTCGGCCACGCGGCCGAGGATCGATTCGCGCTCGGCCCGCTCCAGGACCTCGCGCGGCAGCTTGGTGAGCAGCTCGGTCTTCACGAAGCCGGGCGCGACCGCGTTGACGTTGATGTTGGAGGAGCCCAGGTCCACGGCGGCCGACTTGGTGAGGCCAATGAGGGCGGCCTTGCTGGCGGCGTAATTGGCGATCCCGAAGCCGGGGCGGAACGCCTGATGGCTCGCGATGTTCACGATCTTGCCGTAGCGCTGCGCGCGCATGGTGGGCGCGGCGGCCTGGATGCAGTTGAAGGCGCCGGTCACGTTGGTCTCCATCACCTCACGCCACGCGTCGGGCGGGAGCCGCCACAGCGCGCCGTCGTGCGTCACGCCGGCGTTGTTGACGAGGCAGTGGACGCCGCCGAGCCGCTCCTTGACCTGCGTCATGAACTGCTCGACGTCGTCGTGATTGCGGACGTCGCACCGCGCCGAGTAGACGGGGACGCCGCAACCCTTGATCGCCGTCTCGGTGAGCAGCGCTTGGGCGCTGACGTCGCGCCCCGCGAGCTCCACGTAGTTGAACGCCACGCTGGCGCCGCGCTGGGCGAAGTCGAGGCAGATCGCGCGCCCCAGCCCGGTCGCGCCGCCCGTGACCACCGCGACGCGGCCCGCCAGGTGCTCGCCCGCGCGCTGCGGATCGGGGCGCTCCTGCACCACGGCCGCCCCAGCCGGGGCCGGCGCCTCCCCTCCCCGGGCGGCCAGTGTCCACGAATACGGTGTCAAGGAATTCGAACCTATGTTCGCGTTTGATGCCCGGCAAGCCACGGCGTAGTTTCCCGCTCGTGCGACGAGCCGGCTCGATCCTCCTGTGGGGCGCGATCGCCGCTCTGGGCGCGCTCGGGTTCGCCACCCTCGCCCTCTCACGCGGGGAGAGCGTCAACGCCGCGTGGCTGCTGATCGCGGCGGTGTGCACCTACGTCGTCGGCTACCGCTTCTACTCGAAGTTCATCGCCGAGCGGGTGTTCGCGCTCGACGACCGCCGCGCCACGCCCGCCGAGCGGCTCAGCAACGGCCGTGACTACGTGCCGACCAACAAGTGGGTGCTCTACGGCCACCATTTCGCGGCCATCGCCGGTCCGGGGCCGCTGGTCGGGCCGGTGCTCGCCGCGCAGTTCGGGTTCCTCCCCGGGACGCTGTGGCTGGTGATCGGGGTCGTGGTGGGCGGGGCGGTGCAGGACCTCACGATCCTGTGCTGCTCGTTGCGCCGCGACGGCAAGTCGCTGGGGCAGATGGCGAAGGAGGAGATCAACGCCACCGCGGGCGTGACCGCGATGCTCGCCGTGCTGTTCATCATGATCATCCTGCTCGCGGTCGTGGCGCTCATCGTCGTCAACGCACTCAAGGCGTCGCCGTGGGGGCTGTTCACCATCGCCTGCACCATCCCCATCGCGGTGCTCATGGGCTGGTGGATGCGCACCTGGCGGCCGGGCAAGGTGGGCGAGGCGTCGCTCGCGGGCGCGGCCCTGCTGCTGTTGGCGCTGCTGGGCGGCGGCTATGTCGCCGGCCATCCCGCCTTGGCCGCCGCGTTCACGCACTCGGGTCCGGCGCTCGCCGCGATGATCATCGGCTACGGGTTCGTCGCGTCCGTGCTGCCGGTGTGGATGCTGCTCACGCCGCGCGACTATCTGTCCACGTTTCTCAAGATCTCGACCGTCCTGATCCTCGCCGTCGCCATCCTCCTCCTCCTCCCGCCGCTCAAGATGCCGGCCCTGACCCCGTTCGCGACGCGGGGCGAGGGGCCGGTGCTCGCGGGCAAGCTGTTCCCCTTCGCGTTCATCACGATCGCCTGTGGGGCGATCTCCGGGTTCCACTCGCTCATCGCCTCGGGGACCACGCCGAAAATGCTCGCGAAGGAGCGCGACGCCCGCCTCATCGGCTACGGCGGCATGCTGATGGAGTCGTTCGTGGGGGTGATGGCGATGATCGCGGCGTGTACCCTGGACCCGGGCGTCTACTTCGCGATGAACACGACGCCCGCCGCGCTCGCCCAGGCGTCCCACGTCCTCGGCACGGCCGGCTTCGTGGTGACCCCGGACGCGATGCGGCAGCTCGCCCAGGCGATGGGCGAGCAGACGCTGATCGCGCGCACCGGCGGGGCGCCGTCGCTCGCCGTGGGGATGGCCCACATCTTCGCCGGCGTCACCAGCGTGCTGGGCGGCAAGACGCTCACCGCGCTCTGGTATCACTTCGCGATCATGTTCGAGGCGCTGTTCATCCTCACGACCATCGACGCCGGCACGCGCGTCGGCCGCTTCATGCTGCAGGAGATCCTCGGGCACGTGTGGCCCCGGTTCGGCGCGACGTCCTGGTACCCAAGCGTCATCGTGGCGAGCGGCGCGATCGTGGCGGGCTGGGGCTACTTCCTTTATCAGGGGGTGGTGGATCCGCTGGGCGGCATCAACTCGCTGTGGCCGCTGTTCGGCATCGCGAACCAGCTGCTCGCGGCCGTGGCGCTATGCGTGGCGACCACCATCCTCATCAAGATGGGAAAGGCGCGCTTCGCCTGGGTCACGGTCACCCCGCTCGCGTGGCTCGTGGCGGTGACGATGACGGCCGGGTGGCAGCTGGTCTTCTCCCCGAACGCGACCCTGGGGCTGCTGGCCCGCGCCGCGGCCGTGGACCCGGCAGACCCGAGCGCCGCGCAGCGCATCTTCAATTACCGCCTCGACGTCGTCGTCGCGCTGCTGTTCATGACGGTCGTGGTGATGCTGCTCGCCGTGTCGATCCGGGAATGGTGGCTGGTGCTGAGCAAGCGCAAGCCGGCCGTAGTGCACGAGACGCCGTTTGTGGAAAGCGCCTATGCAGGAAACTGAAGGCCGTCGGCCGGTAGGCCGGTCAGGCGGTCGGTTGGCCCGCCTGGGGCGCATCCTACGCCGCATCGTGGGAGCTCCCGATTACGCTGCCTACCTGGAGCACTGTCACGCCGCGGGACACGAGCCGCGGCTCATGGAGCAGGAATACGTCAGGGAGTTCTTCGAGCACAAGGGGAAGGCGCCGCGGTGCTGCTGACGTGCGCGAAAAGGATGGGGCGCGCGGGGAATTGATTTCTCGGCCGAGCCGAGCGTATGCTATGGATGTCGCCGGCCCCTTGAGAGGACTGCCATGCCGGTGACCGCAAAGTTATCTCAGAAATTCTACGCCAAACTTGGTGACGACATCGCCAATGAGCTGGTGAACTGGTTCAATCAAGTGGACGCGACTTACCGAGCCGACTTGCGCGAGCTCAACGAGCTCAACTTCGCGCGCTTCGACGCGAAGCTTGAGCAGCGGATCGCCGAGGTGAAGGCGGAGGTGCGGCAGGAGATCGGCGCGTTGCGCACGGAGCTACGGACTGGCTTTGCAAGGCTGGAAGGCAGCCTCATCGCCCGCATCGCCCTCGCCGAGACGCGGCAAACCCGTCTCAATCTCGCGGCCTGGATCGCGACGCTCGGGGCGGTCGTGGCCCTGACCAAGCTATGAGACGATTTCTGAAGTCGCCCATGAACCGCGCGTTCCTGCTCATGATGGTGGGCAACGTGGTTTTCGGCATATGGATTCGGCCCGATGCCAAGCGAGCCGCAGCCGCCGCGCGGGCAGAGGGGGCCCACGGGTGGGCGGTGGCGCTGCTGATCGTCAGCCTGGCCCTGCTGGCATTAGTCGCCGTGGAGGTGTACCTGATATACATCGCCTGCAAGCCGCCGCAGCGGGAGCGCTAGCCTCCCACCACCGCATGGGCACCTCCGATAACGTGCAACTGACAACCACTGTGAACTTGGCGTCCGGGAACTATTCTGGTGCCTGACCGCTGAACGCTGAAGCCTAGAGCTCCACTTGTGTCCCTACCTCGAATACCTGGTTCGGCGGAATCTTGAAGAACGCCGTCGCGCGCAGGGCGTTGCGCGACATGAAGCTGAACAGCCGCTCCCGCCACACCGCCATCCCGGGACGGTCGGCCGCGATCAGTGTTTCGCGCCCCAGGAAGAACGTGGTCCCCTCGATGCGCACGTCGAGGCCCTTCGACCGGCACGCGTCCAGGATCTCTTCGATCTCCGGGTCTTCCATGAAGCCGTAGCGGGCCGTGACCGTGTGGAACCCCTTGCCGCTGCGCTTGACGGTGACCCGCTCCTCGGGCGCCGCGTGGGGCACGTCCTCGGTGGTCACCGTCAGGAACACGACCTTCTCGTGCAGCACCTTGTTATGGACCAGGTTATGCACCAGCGCGGGCGGCGTGCCGTCCGCCGTCCCGTACATGAACACGGCCGTTCCCGGGACGCGGATCGGCGGCTCCGCGGCGAGGTCGGCGAGCAGCATCTTGAGGGGCACGGTCTTCTCGAGCATGCGCTTGGCAAGGATCTCGCGCCCGCGCTTCCAGGTGGTCATCAGCAGGTAGATGCCGACCGCCATCGCCAGCGGCACCCAGCCGCCGTTCTGGATCTTGAGCGCGTTGGCGATCAGGAACGGGATGTCCATCGCGAGGAACAACCCCAGCACGAGCGCCTCCTTCGCGAGACTCCATTGCCAGACCTCGCGGCTCAGCACGAAGAACATGCACGTGGTGATGACCATCAGCGTGGACAGCGCCACGCCATACGCCCCCGCGATGGCGGTCGTGCTGCCAAACCAGATCACCAGCGCGCAGGTCGCCAGCATCAACGCCCAGTTGACCGTGGGAACGTAGATCTGGCCGATCTCCCGCGACGAGGTGTGCTCGATCTTGAGCCGCGGGCTGTAGCCGAGCTGCACCGCCTGCCGCGTCAGGGAGAAGGCGCCGGAAATCACGGCCTGCGAAGCGATGATGGCCGCCGCCGTGGCGAGGATGATGAGGGGATACAGCGCCCACGAGGGGGCCGAATGATAGAACGGGTTCACGGCCGTAGACGGATCGCGCAGCAGCAGCGCCCCCTGGCCGAAGTAGTTCAGCAGCAGCGCCGGCAGTCCGACGCTGAACCAGGCGGTCTGGATCGGCCGGTGACCGAAGTGCCCGAGATCGGCGTACAGCGCTTCCCCGCCGGTCACGACCAGGAACACCGCCCCCAGGACCATGAACCCCCGTCCCACGTTGTCGGCGAAGAAACGCACGGCGTGGGTCGGGAGCGCGGCGGCGAGCACTCCCGGCTGCCGCACGATCTGACTCAACCCCAGCACCGCGATCGTGACGAACCACACCAGCATCACCGGGCCGAACATCGCGCCGATGCGCGCGGTGCCACGGCTCTGAATACTGAATAGTCCGACCAGGATGATGAGGGTGAGCGGTACCACGAGGTGCACCAGGGCCGGGGTGGCTACCTGGAGGCCTTCCACGGCGCTCATCACGGTAATCGCCGGGGTCAGCGCGCCGTCGGCGTACATTAGGGCCGCGCCGAAGATCCCCAACACGACCATGATGTGGCGCGGCGAGAGGCCCCGGGCCAGCCGGCTGCCGTTCACGAGAGCCATCAATGCGACCACGCCGCCTTCGCCTTTGTTGTCGGCGCGGATGATCACGATGTGGTACTTGATCGTCACCACGAGGATCAGGGACCAGAAGACCAGCGACAGCACGCCGAGGACGTTGAACGGCGTGACGGGAATGCTGTGCGCACCTGAGAACGCTTGTTGGATCGCGTACAAGGGGCTCGTGCCGATGTCCCCGTACACGACCCCGAGCGCGGTGACCGAGAGCAACGCCAGGTAACGGCCGCGCGGAGCGCTGCTCCTGGAACCGTGCTCCACTGGCTGCGTCATAGGGGCTGAATATTAGCGAGGAGCGGTTTCCCGTGCGGTCAACGGCCACAGCAGCGCCAGCGCGCCCGCGCCGGCGGCGCTGGCCGCGAACGCAACCCCCGCGCCGCGGCCCTGATACAACACGCCCAGCGCCACCCCGCCCACCAGCGCCGCCAGGCCCGTTACGCCGTGATACGATCCGAAGCCGCTGCCCTGCTTGCTCCCCGCGAGCCGCGCCACCAGGGCGCGCTCGGGGCTCTCGGTCAGTCCCGCGACGCTCCCCAACGCGAGGAACAACACCCACGCCTGCCCTGCCGTCCGCGCCGACGCCAGTCCCACGGCGAGCGCCGCGTAGCACACCCAGCCGATCCACATCGTGCGCCCGGCGCCGAAGCGGTCGCTCCAGGCGCCGCCGACGAAGCTGGTCCCCGATTTCACGACGTGCACCGCCGCCCACAGCAGCGGCACCGTCGCCACCGCGACGCCGAGCTGCTGGGAGCGGAGGATCACCAGCGTCTCGGGCATGCGGAGGAGATAGAAGAGGGAAATCAACAAGACGGGCGGAGGCGGGCGGAGACGGGCGGAGACGGGCGGCGTCCGGCTAGCCGGTGTACTCGGACCGACGCTGCCCGACCCTGCCCGTCTCTGCCCGTCCCTGACCGCCCAGACGGCGAGCGCGAGGACGAGTGTCCCCGGGAGGATGCTGGCGGCAATGACCGTGCGCAGCTGCGCCACGTGCATCGTCAACAGCCACCACGCGACGAGGGGCCCCAGCACCGCTCCCGCGTGGTCCATGCCGCGCTGCAGACCGAACGCCCGGCCGCGCAGCTCGGTGGGCGTGACGTCGGCGATGAGGGCGTCGCGCGGCGGCGTGCGCAGTCCCTTGCCGATGCGGTCCACGACGCGCAGGCCGATCACTTGCCACGCCGCCGCGGTGACCGCGATGACGGGGCGCACCAGGACCGCGATGGCGTACCCCGCCACGATCAGCGGCCCCCGCCGCTGGACCCGGTCGGCCAGCCGTCCGGCGGCGAACTTGACGAACGCCGCCGCGAAGTCGGCCGCCCCGTCCAGGGCGCCGAGCGCCGCGGCGCCGCCGCCCAGGACGCCCGTCACGAACGCCGGCAGCAGGGGGTAGATCATCTCGCTGGCGAAGTCGTTGAGTAACGAGACCGCGCCGAGCAACCGGACTTCTTTGGGAAGCCTATTCACCCAGATCGAGGCCCCAGCGGATCAGCGAAACCGGCAGGCCGCCATACGGCAGGATCGCGTCGTGGAAGGCGCGCAGGGAGAACTTCTTGCCGTGCGCGGCCTTGAAGGCATCACGCAGGCGCAAAAGCTCGCGCCGCCCGACGGCGTAGCTGAGCGGATAGGCGGGCTCCGCGCAATAACGCCGCACTTCGGCTTCGGCGTTGGCGCGGTCCACGTGCAGCTCGTCCACCATCGTCTGCACGCCCTGCTCGTACGTCATGCCGCGGGTGTGCAACCCGACGTCGAGCAGCACCCGCACCGCCCGCCACAACAGGTGCACGCGCTGGAAGAAGCGCTCCTCCTCGGTGGCGTAGAAGCCCTCCTCCCCCATCATGTCCTCGCAGTACAACGCCCAGCCCTCGACGGTGAGCGGCGTCCACAGGTTTTTGCGCACGTCGCTCGCCTGGGCCTGCGCGGTGACGAGCTGGAGGTGGTGGCCGGGGTAGCCTTCGTGCAGGGCCGTGGCGGCCAGCTCGTGGCGGCAGTGGTCGCGCAACATGCGCTCGCGCTGCGCCGCGGGCAGCTCCGGGCTGGGGATCGTCACGTAGAACCAGCCGTTGCGGTCCGGTGAGTACGCGCCCGGGCTGTCGTAGGCGGCGAACGGGATGATGGGGCGCAGGAACGCCGGCGTGGGCACGACGTTGAGCGGCGCATCGGGGATGGGGGCGAGCCGCCGCGCCGCCACGAACTCCCGGGCCCGCTCCATCTCCTTGGCGTACGCGGCGACGAGCGCATCGGCGGGCGGGTGGTCCTGCCGCAGCCGGTCGGCGACGTCCGGCCACGGCCGCTTGCCGTCGAGCCGGTTGGCCCGCGCGGTCAGGTCGGCGAGGATCTCGTCCTTCAGGCCGTGCCCGTAGCGCCACAGCTCCGGCGCCGTGTCCCGCAGCGCGTGGTCGTAGTGCAGCCGGAAGTTGAACGCGTCCTCGCCCACGGCGAAGAGGTCCGAGCCCGTCTCCGACCAGCGCTCCAGGCTGTGGGTGAAATCGGTGAGCGCGGCCGCGGCGGCAGCGGCCGCGGCGGTGACCCGCTCCGTCTGGGCCGGTACCTCGGCGCCGACGGCCGCAGGGATCTCCTTGATGAGCACCAGGCCCGCCTCGGCCATGCGCAGCGCCGTTTCGGCGTGCAGCCGCACCGGCTCGCTGAGCGAGTCGCGCGCGTCCTTGAGCAGGCCGGGAACGTCTTCCAGCCGGCCGCACAGCGCGGCGGCCCGCGCTGCGGGGGTCCGGTCGCGGCGCAGCAGCAGGTGGTGGAGGCCGCCCAGCAGGTGCGAGATCCAGAACTCCGGGTTCTTCGCCTGCGGTCGCTCCTTCTCGAAGCGGTGCAGCGTGACCCGCACCTCGTTGAGCAGCGCGGTGCGGTCGATTTCGTCCTGCAGCGCGTCGGCGCCGGCTTCCTCGAGCGCGGTGCCGAGCGCCTTCAGGGCGGCGAGATGGGGGTGCAGGGCGTCGGGGCTGAAGCGGCCGTAGCGCTGGTCGTGGGTGAACACGCCCGCCTGCGAGGCGGCGACGGGATCCAAATGCCAGCGCAGGTCGAAGTACGAGCGCTCGACCGCGCGAAAGCCGGCGACCTTTACCGCCATGCCGCCTGCTTGAGCAGGCGACGACAGTCGTCGTCGCTGAGCACCCGGTCGGTCCGCTTCGCGGCGTCGAACAGCGCTCGGCATGCGGCCTCGTCCTCGGGATCGTAGCCGTGGGTCTGGAGCCAGTACTTCACGTTGGAGAGCCCGGAGACCGGGGAGATCTCGATCTTCTGCTCCAAGCCGAACTCGGCGGCGGGCACCGAGCTGTACACGCGGTCGGCCAGCCAGTCGTGCCCCTTTTTCTTTGCCTTGATGATCGCCGCCGCGTGCACGCCGGTGCCGGTCCGGAACGCGTCGGTGCCGAGCACCGGGTAATTCACGGGGATCGGCACGCCCACCGCCTCGGCGGCGGTGTGGCAGTACTCGGGGAGCTTGGAGAGGTCCCCGCGGTGGGCGCCGAGCAGCTTCAGGTTCACGATGAGGAGGTCCATCTCGGCATTCCCGACGCGCTCCCCTACCCCGAGCGCTGTGGCGTGCACGCGGTCCACCCCGGCCTCGATCGCGGCGAGGCAGTTGATCAGCCCCATGCCGCGGTCGCGGTGCCCGTGCCAGTCGATCCGTACGTCTTTCTCCCCTACGATTTCTTTCTTTACGAATTGGACCAAAGATCTCACCCCGTCCGGAGTCGCGTGTCCCACCGTATCGGCGAGACAGATGCGCGTCGCGCCGCAATTGATCGCCGCGCCGTACAGCGCCCTGAGCGTCTCCGGCCGGGCGCGGGTCGTGTCTTCGGTCACGTACATCACAGGGAGCCCGGCCTTGGCCGCAAACGTCACCGCCTCCTCGGTGGACGCGAGGATCTTGTCCAGCGTCCAATCCTCGGTGTACTGGCGAATCGGCGAGGACCCGATGAACGTGGCGGCTTCGATCTTGATCCCCACCTCTTCGGCGATGCGCACGATCGGCTCGATGTCGGCGATCAGCGTGCGGGCGGCGCAGTTGGGGAAAATGGAGAGCTTGTGGTCGCGGATCTCCTTGGCGAGGGCGCGCACCTGCTCCACCACCCGCGGTCCCGCGCCGGGCAGGCCGATGTCGGCGGCCACGATCCCCAGGTCCGCCATGAGGTGCAGCAGCCGCCGCTTGACCTCGATCGGAGGATCCCTTACGGACGGCGACTGCAACCCGTCGCGCAGGGTCTCGTCGTTGAGATCCACGCGGGCCCGGGACCAGTCGAAGGCAGCCGAGCCTTCGGCGCAGTTCCAGTCGTAGATCAGGTCCCGTTCGTCCATAGGCAAAAACATAGGGTATCTTTAGCCTCTACGCCTCTATGCCCCTAGGCCTCTCCCACCCCAGTCTTCAGGCGGCAATCCGCCACCTCGAACGTACCGACGCCGCCACCCTCGCCCGGCAGGCCGAGTTGTCGGCACTTCCCGCCCCGACGGGGCTGGAGGGCCGGCGCGCCGCGCGCGTCGCCGAGCTGTTCCGGGAGGTGGGCCTCCGGGACGTGTTCCTGGACGAAGTGGGCAACGTGCATGGCTGGCACGGAAGGCAGTCGGGGGAGGCGGCCATCGTGGTGGCGGCGCACCTCGACACCGCGTTCGGCAGCGACGTAGACGTGCGGGTGACGCGCCGGGGCGACCGTCTGGAGGGTCCAGGCATCAGCGACAACGCGCGCGGGCTGGCGGCGCTGGTGGCCGTGGCGGAAGCGCTGCGCGTTGCGGGGATTCCCCTACAACGGCCGGTGCTGTTCGCCGCGACCGTGGGCGAGGAAGGCGCCGGAGATCTGAAGGGGATGCGGCACCTATTCGCGCGCGACGGCCTGCGGGCGCACGCGGTGATCGCGCTGGACGGCGCCGGGCTCGAGCGCATCGTGCATCGCGCGCTGGGGTCGCGGCGCTACCGCGTCACCTACCGGGGCCCGGGGGGCCACTCGTGGGCGGCCTTCGGCGTGGCGAACCCGGCGACGGCGGTGGGGCGCGCGGCGCAGCGGCTCGCGGAGCTGCCGCTCCCGGCAGAACCGCGGACCACGTGCGCGGTGGTGCGGCTGGGCGGCGGCACCGCGTTGAACTGCATCCCGCAGGAGGCGTGGCTCGACCTCGACCTGCGCAGCGAGGACCCCGGCGCCCTGTCGCGTCTCGACGCCGCCGTCCAGACGGCCCTGACGCGGGCGCGCGACGAGGAGAACGCGCGGCGCGCGCCCGGCACCGCCCCCCTCACCCTGGACTGCCGCATCGTCGGCGACCGGCCGGGCGGCGAGACCTCCGTGGATCACCCGCTGATCAAGGCGGCGGTGGCGGCGACCCGGGCGCTGGGCAAGGTGCCCGAGCTGGCGGCCGCGTCAACCGATGCCAACGTGCCGATCGCCCGCCGCATCCCCGCCATCGCCCTCGGCGCCGGCGGCCGCGCCGGCGACGCGCACCTGCCGAGCGAGTGGTACGAGAATGAAGAAGGAGTGCTGGGGTTAGTGCGGGCGTTGATGGTGGTGGCGGCGGTGGGGGGAGTCTAGGCTACCTCTCCGACTCCCTCAACAGCCTCGCCAGCTCATCCTTCCACAACGCCGCCAGCGTGTGCGTCCCGTGTCCCCTCGTTTTGTCGCTGATCGGGATCAGCACGTACCGTCCCCGCTTCACCCGCCCGATCTCCCGCTCCATGATCCCCAGCTCCGGCGGATTGATCTCGTCGTCGGCCGAGTTCACGGCGACGAGCGGCGCGACGATGCGCTCGAGATTGGGCGCCGGATTGTAGAAGCGTGATGCATCGAAGTAGTACAGCATGTCGTTGGCGTCGGTCTGCGGCAGCCGCGCCCGCACGTAGTCCTCCAGGATGCTGTCCGCCACGACCCGCGTCGGCGCCACCTTCTGCCACTGCAGCGGTGCGCTCCCCATGATCATGAGAACGTAGAGAGCCGTGGTCACCCCGCGCGGCTGCGTCGTGTACTCGCCGCCTCGCCACTCGGGGTCGCTGCGGATCGCATCGAGGATCATCTTGCGCTGCGTGCGGTTGCGGCCCGCGATCTCGACCGGCAGGCTCGCCAGCGGCATCAGCGCGTCCATGAAGTCGGGATACGTCTCTCCCCACACCCACGTCTGCATCCCGCCCATCGACGTCCCCATGACGAGCCGCAGATGGTTCACGCCCAGGTGCTCGGTGAGCAGCCGGTACTGCGCCCGCACCATGTCGTCGTAGGTGTAGTGCGGGAACCGCGCGTGCAGCCCGTCGCTCGGCTTGCTCGAACGTCCGTGGCCGATGCCGTCGGGGAGGATGACGTAATAGCGCGCCGTGTCGAGCAGCTGACCGGGCCCGAACAGCACGCCCGCGAACACGTCGCGCAGGAACTGCCGTCCGCTGCCGCCGGTGCCGTGGAGGATCAAGACCGCGCTCTTGGCGGGGCGACCGAACGTCGCGTAGTGCAGCCGCAGCTCGGGCAACGACTCCCCGCTCGCGAACCGGAAGTCCTTGATGACGTAGTCGCCCTCGACGGGCGTGAAGACGGGCGTCTGTGCGACGAGCGCAGTCGCGCTGACCAGCGCGAACGCGAGCACCAGATGTGTGCGATTATGCATGGAGGGAATCTACCGCCTATCAGTCCGACTGTCCGACAGTCCGACCGTCAGGCTGCCGTCAGTTCGATCAGCGTAATTTCCGACGGGGCCAGCAGCCGGAGCGGCGGCCCCCAGTAGCCCGTCCCCCGGCTCACGTACAGCCACATCGCCTCGAGCCGGTGCAATCCCGACACGAACGGCTGGAACAGCCGCACCAAGAGGTTGAACGGGAAGTACTGGCCGCCGTGCGTGTGTCCGGACAGCTGCAGGTCGAAGCCGGCGTCGCGGGCCGCGAACGCGCTCCGCGGTTGGTGGGCGAGCAGCACCCGCACATCGCTCGCCGGCGCGCCGCGCAGGGCGGCTGCGGGATCGGACGGCACCGACAGATCGGGGACGCCGGCGAACAACAGCCGCGCGCTGCCGCGCCGCACCACCTGATACGAGTTCTGCAGGACCGACAGGCCCAGCCGCTCCACCTCGCGGCCCCAGCCGGGCGCGTCCCAGTAGTACTCGTGGTTTCCCGTGACGTAGAACTTGCCGAGCCGGGCCGCGAGCCGGCCCAGCGGCGCGACCTCGTCCTTCAAGTCCGGCACGAACCCGTCCGCCACGTCGCCCGTGAACGCGACCACGTCGGGGTCGAGGGCGTTGGCCGTCGCCACCACGCGCTCGACGAAGCGGCGCTTCAGCGTCGGGCCGATATGCAGGTCGGAGAGCTGCACGATGCGGAACCCCTCGAGATCGGGCGGCAGCCCCAGGATCGGGATGCTCACCCGCACCACGCGGATGCGGCGCGCGCCGAGTACCCCGACGACCGTCAGCGCGGCGGCGATGGCCAGCATCGTGAACGGCGCGAGATGCAGCCGGAACGCGTCCACCACCGCGAAACCCACGACCAGCAGCGACGAGAGGCCCAGCGCGGTGAATCCGATCCACCCCAGTGCCGGGGACAGCGGCCGGCGCCGCCCTGAGATCATTGTCGCGATCGGCAGACCCGCCAAGAGCAGCGCCCCAACCCAGGCGATCAACCGCCCCACTCCCGACGCCCCGCCCGCGAGGTGCGTCCCGACGTACACGTTCAGCAGCGTCCAGATGCTGAATACGATGGCTACGCGAATGCGCACTTGCCGGGGAGTCACCGGTCATCCCGAGCGGAGCGAGGGACCGTCAGCCCGAGCGGCCCGACCGCAGGGAGGGCCGCGAGGGCCGTGAGGGCCTCTGCGACGTGCCGTGTCGCCTCGAGCTGCGAGGCGAACACGTGGCGCACGATCCCGTCGCCGTCGATCACGAACGTGGCGCGCCCGGGAATGAGCCCCAGCGTCTTCTCCACGCCGAAGAGCTTGCGCACCTCCCCGCCGGCATCGCTGAGCAGCGGAAACGGCAGCCGATGCTTGCCGGCGAAGCGCTGGTGCGACTGGATCGAATCCGAGCTCACGCCCACGATCTCCGCGCCCGCGGCGCTGAACGTCTCGTAGCGGTCGCGGAACGCCTTCGCCTCCGCAGTACAGCCGGGCGTGTGATCCTTGGGATAGAAGTACAGCACGACCGGGCGTCCCCGCCGCTCGCCGAGCCGGAAACTGCCGCCATGGACGGCCGGCAGCTCGAAATCGGGAGCGACATCGCCGTTCTTGATCATCGCGATCTATGCCTCTCGGCCTCTGAGCGTTCTCATCAATGCGCCGCCCCCCCACCGCCCGGCATCCCCTTGCTCTTGTGCATCAGCAGCAGCAAGGGCAACGACAGCACGAACACGGCCGCGAACAGCAGGAACAGCTGCTCGAACGACAGCATCATCGCCTGCCTGGTGACCTGCAAGTCGAGAACCTTGAGCGCCTTCGCTTCCACGAGACCCGGCGGCGTCCCGGTGGCGACGAGGCGGGCGCCGATCAGCGCCAGGCGCTCGCGCGCCGCTTCCGCATACGGCGTCACGTGGGCGATCAGGTCCGCGCGGTGGATCGCCTGGAAGCGCTGCACCAGAGTCGCCGACAGCGCGATCCCCACGCTGCCCCCCAGCTGCCGCATCAGGTTGAACAACCCCGTGCCGTTGGGGATCTTGCTCATCGGCAGGTCGGCGAGCGCCAGGTTCGTGAGCGGCACGAAGATCAACCCCAGCCCCACGCCCCGGAGAATCAGCGGCCAGAAGAAATCCGGCATGCCGCTGTCGGTGGTGAAATGGGCGTGCTTCCACATCGACAGCGCGAACAGCCCCACGCCCGCGAGAATCGAGAGCCGTCCGTCGAATTTGCCGGCCGTACGCCCCATCACTGCCATCGTAAACGCGCTTGCCAGCGCGCCCGGCAGGATCACGAACCCCGTCTGCTCGGCGGTGAATCCCTGCAGGCTCTGCAGGTATACCGGCAGCACGAAGATCGTCGCGTACAGGCAGATGCCCAGCGTCATGCCGAACACCACGCCCACCGATAGCTGCCGGCTCTTCAAGATCCGCAGGTCCACCACCGGATACTCGGTCGTGAGCTCGTGCCAGATGAACGCGACCAGGCACACGGCGCTGACGATCGCCAGCGTGGTGATCTCGCCCGATTCGAACCAGCTGAGCCGCTCGCCGCGCTCCAGCATCGTCTGCAACGACCCGATGCCGACGGCGAGCAGCCCCAGCCCCAGGTAGTCGACCTTGGAGACCTTCTCCTGGTGGCGCGAATCGTTGATGAACGACAGCGTCAGTGCCAGCGCCAGCATCCCGAACGGGATGTTGATGTAGAAGATCCACGGCCAGCCGAACGCGTCGGTGATGTAGCCCCCCAGCGTCGGGCCGAGGGTGGGTCCCACCATCACGCCGACGCCGAAGATCGCCATCGCGGTGCCATACTCCGAGCGCGGGAACTCCTCGTAGAGGATCGCCTGCGACGTAGACAGCAGCGCGCCGCCGCCCAATCCCTGCACGATGCGCCAGAACACCAGCGTCTCGAGCGAGTGCGCGTTGCCGCAGAAGAACGACGCGATCGTGAACAGCGTGATCGACGCCGCGAAGTAGCGGCGCCGCCCGAAGTACGCCGACAGCCACCCGGTGATCGGCAGCACGATCACGTTGGCGACGATGTAGCCGGTGGACACCCAGGCGATCTGGTCCAGCGTCGCGCCCAGGTTCCCCATCATGTGCGGGATCGCCACGTTCACGATGCTGGTGTCGAGCAGCTCCAGCACCGACGCGAGCGAGACCGTGATCGCGATGATGTACTTGTACTTGTAGCGGTCCGCAGGGACCGCCCCCGACAGGGGGAACGTCGCCGCCGTCATCGGTTTACCGCTTCGTCGTGATGGTGACTTCCACGTTCATCCCCGGCCGCAGCGGGTGCGCCGGATCGACCGGCCCGTCGGGCCGGACGCGCACCGGAATGCGCTGCACCACCTTGGTGAAGTTCCCCGTGGCGTTGTCGGGCGGCAGCAGCGAGAACTTCGCCCCCGTCGCGGGCGACAGGCTCTCCACGTGCCCGCGGAAGTGCCGCCCCGGGTAGGCGTCTACCGTGATGTCCGCCGGGTCGCCCACCGCGACGTCGGAGACCTGGGTCTCCTTCAGGTTGGCCACGACCCACGCATCGTCCAGCGAGACGAGGCTCATCAACGGCTGGCCCTGCTGCACCAGCTGCCCCACCTCCACGCTCTTCTTGCTGACCACTCCTGTCAACGGCGCCGTGACCCGCGTGTACGAGAGCTGCAGCGCCGCGAGGTCGCGCGCCGCCCGCGCCGCCGCCACGCGGGCGTCCGCCCCGACGAGGGCGGCCTGCGCCGCCGCCAGCTGCGCGTCGGCCGCCGCCACCGCCGTCTGCGCGGCGTCGAGCTGTTGCTGGCTCACGATCCCCTGCTGCGACAGCGGCAACAGGCGATCGAGGTCGGAATGCGCCTTGTGCGCCGTGGCTTCGGCCTGGCGCACCTGCGCTTCCGCCTGCCCGACGCGGGAGCGCGAGCTCACCGTCGCCAGCAGCGCGGCGTAGTCGGCATCAGTCTGGGCCAGGCGCGCCTGGAAATCACGGTCGTCGAGCACGATCACCGTGTCACCGGCCTGCACGCGCTGGTTCTCCACGATGCGCACCTGCGCCACGAACCCGGCGACCTTGGGGGCGATCGGCAGCATGTGCCCGTCCACCTGGGCGTTGTCGGTGCTCTCGTGGGTGCGGCTCCAGATCAGCTTCCGCACGCCGCCCGCGATGAGCGCCAGCAGCGCGACCCCCAGCAGCAGGAACACAATGCGCCGCCGGCCGCCCGGCGCCGCGGTGGCATCCCCGTTGGCCGGAGCAGTGGCCCGCGGCTCGCGCTGGGGGGATTCAGGTTTCGTCACGTCTCGTTCGATCGTCGTCGCCATGGATCCGTCGGTTGATGAAGAGTTGTCGGTTAGTGCAGCGTTTGCGCCAGGCCCACCGCCCGCGCGAGGTTGACCCGCGCGGCCGCGGCCGCGAAGCGCGCGTCGATGTCGGTATCGCGGGCGCGGAGCAGCGAGGCCTGCGCGTCGATCACTTCGATGTTACCCGCGACCCCCGCTTTGAAGCGCTCGCGCGCCTGCGCCAGCTCGTCCTGGGCGAGCCGCAGCCGCTCGGCGGCGATCGTCTGTTGCGCCGCCGCGGCGCTCAAGTCCAGGAATGCCCCGGCCACATCGGCCGCGATCTGCTGCTGCAAGTCGCGGGTGCGTACCCCGCTCTCGCGCACCACCGCCTGCTGCTCCGCCGCCCGGCCTTCGCGCCGGAAGCCGTCGAGAATCGGCAGCGACACCGAGACCGCGATCTGCCCCGTCCCGATCGACGACGGGACGGTCGGCCCGTTGCCGCCGTAGTCGGCCTCGAGCCCGATGCGCGGCAGCCGCTCCGCGGAAATGGCCGCGGCCGCGCGTCGCGCCGCGTCCCCGCGCGCCACTTCGGCCGCGAGGTCGGGACGGCGCGCCACCGCGAGTGCGACGGCGCTGTCGGGATTCGCGGGGGTGTTCGCCGCGCCGAGGGCGGCGGTCAGCGTGTCCGTCAGCTGCAGCGGCGTCGCGGGGTCGAGCCCCAACGCGCGCGCCAGGTCAATGCCCGCCCGGTCGCGCTGGTTCCGCGCCACGACCAGCGCGCCCTCCGCCACCACCAGCTGCGTGCGGGCGCGCGTCACGTCGATCACGGCGCTCACCCCAGCGGCCCGCTGCGCCTGGGCGAGTCCGACCAGCTCGGCGGCGATCGCCGAATCGGCTTGCCGCGCTCCCACCACCGCCGCCGCGCGCGCGGCCTGCAGGTAGGCGAGGGCAGTCGCTCCCGCCGCCGCCTCGCTCGCGGCCCCGCCTTCGGCGATGGCGCCCGTGGCCTGCGCGTGCGCCGCGCGCACCCGCCCCACGCTCGAGAAGTCCAGTAGCGTCTGCGTGACCGCGAGTCGCGAGTCGTAGGTGTTGAACGGCCCGATCAGGGTCGGCAGTCCCGCCCCGGGAAACGAGAGATTGATGCCCAGCGAGTTCTTGTTGAAGGTGCGGTTGACCCACGCGGCGCTCGCCGTCACGCTCGGCAGCAGCGCGGCCCGCGCCTGGCGCACGCGCGCCTGCGCTTCGTCGGTGCGCAGGCCGGCGAGCTCCACCACCGGCGCAGTGCCGGCGGCGCGCCGCACCGCATCGGCGAAGGACAGCCGGAGCGGCGCGGGAGACTGGGCCGCGGCGCGGCCCGCGGCCAAGAGCGCCAGCACGACGAGACTAGCGGTTGTTCGTGATGCCATGGAGATAGAGATCGATGTGAGTGTCCAGGTACTTGCCGATGTCGAAGCCCTCGGGCATGCAGGACGCGAACGCCCGGCGCGCCACGGTGGCGTGCATCAGCGGCGACATGGCGAGCTTCGCGGCGGTGGGGACGTCCACCTTGCGGAACTCACCGCTCTTGATGCCGCGCTCGATCACGCCGGCCATGAGGCGGTGGCCGCGGGTGACGACCTCCTCGTAGTAGAAGCGCGTCAGCTGCGGAAACGTGGCCGCTTCGGCCATCATCAGCTTGGGGATGCCGGCGAGCTCCGTCTCGCCCACGAGCCGCCAGTATTCGCGCACCAGCCGCTCGACCAGCTCGCGGGCGCTGCCCGTAAACGCCTGCGCCATGGCCTCGCCTTTGGCGATGACGGGCACGATCGTCTCGCGCACGACGGCTTTGAACAGCGCTTCCTTGTTCTTGAAGTAGAGGTAGACGGTGCCTTTGGTGACCCCCGCGCGCCGCGCCACCTCCTCGAGCCGCGCCGCGGCGAAGCCGCGCTCCACGAATACCTCGAGGGCGGCGGTGACGATCTCCGCGGGCCGGGCCGCCTTGCGGCGCTGCCAGCGGGGTCGGGCTTTGCGCGAACGTCGGGCGACAGCGGGCATGGCGTGCAACCTCTGGGTTAGTTACTGAACGGTCAGTAAGTAAACCAGGTTCCCGTCGCCCGGCAACCCTGAGCTAACGCTCTCTATGACTTGGAGTTACGGTAATAGTAGATGAGGCCGGTGGTCGGCGGCGCCACGCCGACCTGCCTGAGCATCGTCACTACCTGCCCGCGGTGGTAGCTGGAATGGTCCACCACGTGGCGGACCATCTCGGCGAGGCTGTGCCGGAATTCCCCGCCCGTCGACGGCTTCACGGTCCGCGTCTCGGCCAGCCCCGCGTCGGAGAGCCCGTGCAGGAACGCGCGGCGTTCCGCCTCGACCTCCTCCCAGCGCGCCCGCACCGCCGCCAGCGAGCCCAGGTCCCGGCCCTGCGGCACCGCCGGATTCGACCGTCCCAGCCACCGGCACAACCACAACTGCTCGGCCCACACGATGTGGGCCAGGGTCCCGTGGATGCCGCCGAAGCTGCTTTTGAGGTCGCGATGGTACAGCTCGTCGGACAGCGTCGCCGCCGCGTCGAACAGCAGGCGGTTCGCCCACGAATTGTAGCCGAACAGCTCGCGCGTCTCGTCCGCCGTCATGAGGCCCGCCAAGGGGTAGTATTATGTAACAGTCTACCCGAACTCGATGCCCACGGAAGCGTCGGCGCAGGCCCGCCCCACCCGAGCTGCCGCCCTGCTCCTGGCCGCCGCAGCGGCGATCTGGGAGCTGGCGGGAGGTATCCCTCTCGGACCTGCCGCCGGGGCCATCTGGGGCATCCGGCTGGCCGAGTCGGCCATCGCGCTCGTCGTCGCTGCGCTGAGCAGTCCCCGCCGCAGCACCGCCCAACTACGGGGCCTCACCTTCGTCCTGACGCTGGACATCCATGTGGCGAGCATCGCCGTCGCCATCCTCATGCCGAGCCGGGCGGGCGAGGCCGCCGCAATCTCCTCCGCCGTCATGCTCGGCGCCGCCCTGTTCGCCCCGTGGTCCTGGCGCTGGCAGGCGATCCTCGCCGGAGTGATGGTCGTGACCGCGGAGGCGACGCAGCTGTACGTGCGCGGCGCCGGCGGGCCGCCGGCCGGAACCCCCCAGGTCGACGCCATCCTGTTGTTCACCGCCGCCGCGGCCAGCGTGCTGGGCGCCCACTTCGCCCACCGCGAGCGGTTGCGCGTCGCCGCATCCGAAACGCGCTACCGCGGCTTGTTCGAGAGCGCCGGCGACGGCATCGCGGTGCTCGACGTGAACGGCGCCATCCTCGAGGCCAACGCCCGCCTCGCCGACCTGCTCGGCGCTCCCCAGGATCGGATTCTGAAAAGCCGTCTGGGCGAGTTCTATGCGGAGGCCCCCGGCGTCGGCGACGCCAGCGTCAGTCGGGAATACGCCGCCGCAATGGGGGGCGCCCTGCGGCAGGTTTCGCAGCGGCTGCGCGTCGCCGACGGGCGCAACGTGGACGTCAACATCACGTTCGCGCGCATCGACGCGCAGCAGGGACCGGTGGTCCAGGCGATTCTCCGGGACCTCACCGAGCACCGCGCGCTGGAGCGCCACCGCGTGCAGGAGCAGCGCGTCGAGGCGATGGCCCGCCTGGCCGGCGGCCTGGCCCACCAGTTCAACAACCTGCTCGGCGGCATCCTCACCCACGCCTCGCTGCTGCGCGAAGATGCCTCCACGGCCGCCGCCGCCCGGGAGATCGACCAGATCCTCGAGGCGGCCCGTCGCGGGCGCGAGCTCACCAAAGAGCTGCTGCGCTTCGGGGAGCACGACGTCGTCGCCCTCGCGCCGACACCGCCCGCCCAGATCCTCGACAGCATCGCCGCGCTCGCGCGCACCACCTTCCCGGCCGACGTGGCGATCGAGGTCCACGCCCCGAACGACCTCCCCCCGATCCTTGGCGACGCCGAGTACCTCGAGCACGCGGGCGTCCAGCTCCTCCTCAACGCCCGCCAGGCGATGCGCGGTGAGCCGGGCGACCGGCTGGGGCTCACGGCCGCCGTGGAAGTCGTCCGGGTGCCGGACAAGCGCTGGGCCGGCGCCCGGCCCGGCCGCTACGTCCGCTTCTCGGTGTCGGACACGGGGCAGGGCATGGACGCCGCCACCGTGGAGCGCGTGTTCGAGCCGTTCTTCACCACCAGGCCCCTGCACGAGGCAACCGGGCTCGGGCTCGCCACGGTGTACCGGGCGGTGAAAGCGCACGACGGGGCGATCGGCATCGAGAGCGCGCCGGGCCAGGGTACGACCATCCACCTGCTGATTCCCGTCGCCCCCGCCGCTGCGGCGCCGGTGGCTGCCCTACCCGCCGCCACTGCTGCCCCCGTGCCGACCGCTCCTCCTCGCATCGGCGGGACCGTGCTGATCGTGGACGATGAGGAGATCGTGCGCACCGCGCTGAAGCGCGCGCTCACGCGCTTCGGGTACCGTGTGCTCGAGGCCGTGGACGGGCCGACCGCCATGGCCGCGACGCAGAGCGCGGACCCGCCGGTGGACCTCGTGATCCTCGACATGGTGCTGCCGGGCGGGGGCGCGGGAGTGTTCGAGTTGTTGAAGGCGGTGCGGCCGGACGTGAAGGTGCTCGTGTCCTCCGGCTACAGTCCCGACGCCGAGGTGGTGCAGGGCCTGGCGGCGCGGGCCGATGGGTTCCTCCCCAAGCCCTACGAGATCCTCGAGCTCAAGGCCGCCGTGACCAAGGCGCTCAAGGGTGCGGCGTAGGGGGGGCGCCTACTGCGCCGGCGCGATGTCGCCGGCGTCCATCACGCTCGCCACCACCTCGCGGTCCGCGATCACCTGGTCGTCCCCGACCAGGGAGCCGCGCACCACTCCCCGCGTCACCCGGACGTTCCGACCCAGGATGCTGTTCGCGACGGTGCTGTCCTCGATCGTGCTGCCCGCCTCGATCGTCACGTTGGGCCCCACGGTGGCACTGCGCAGCGTCACGCCCGGCTCGATGCGGACCGGCGGGACGATGGTGCAGCCGCGGGCGGCCGCCGCCGCGGGCGGGAGGGCGCGGCCCCGCTGCAGCAGGTGGCGGTTGGTCTCCAGCAGCGTGTCCACCTTGCCGCAGTCGTACCACCCCGTGACCCGTGCCGTGAGCAAGCGCCGGCCCTGCTCCACCATGAACTGGAACGCGTCGGTCAGGTAGAACTCGCCCTTGTTGGGGGGCTGGGCGAGGACGTGGGCGATGCCGTCGAACAGCGTGCGCCAATCGCGCACGTAGTACAGCCCGATGTTGGCGAGCTTCGAGACCGGCGTGTCGGGCTTCTCGACGATCTTCGTCATGTGGCCGCGGCCGTCGGTGACGATCACGCCGAAGCGCTGGTAGTCCTCGACTTCCTTGGCCCAGAGGATGCCGTCGGCGTCGGCCGTGCGCACCAGCGACAGGTCGGCCTCGAACAGCGTGTCCACGAAGACGATGAGGACCGGGCCGTTCACGTAGGGACGCGCGAGGTTGATCGCCCCCGCCGTCCCATCCAACGTCTTCTGCTCGACGAATCGCGCCCGTACGGGGTAATTCCCTACGATGTACTTCTGAATCTCTTCCTTGAGATGGCCGACGATGACGATCATCTCCTCGACGTCCAGTCCGGAGAGCGCGTCCATCACGTAATCCATCACCGGCCGGCCGGCGACGTGCACCAGCGGCTTGGGCACGCGTTTGGTCAGGGGGAGCAGGCGCGTCCCCTTCCCCGCCAACGGGACGATGACCTTCACCTAGGCCCTCCCGTAGCGGTCCTTGAGCCGCACCACGTCCTCGATCTCGGGCGTCGACGCCTCGAGGAGGTCGCTCGTCTCGACCGCCTCGAACTGGTGGACCATCTTGGGCGCGATGTGGAACGCCTCACCTTCGCGCATGCTCCGCTCGATCAGCGTGTCCCCCTGCTGCAGCCGCAGGATAATCTCGCCGCGCAGCACGTAGATCGACTCGTCCTTCTTGTTGTGGTACTGGAGACTCAGCACGTGCCCCGCCTCGATGTGCAGGATCTTGCCGGCGTAGCGGTCGGTCTTCGCCCAGATGAGCTCGTGGCCCCAGGGCTTGGGCACGCGATAGGGGAGATCGGTCATGGCAGCTCCAACTTGAGTGACGAGGGGCTCGTCACGCACACGTTCACGCACACCCCGCACCCCACGCAGCCCTCGGGCTTCAGGACCGGCCGGCCCTGGGCGTCAAGCGCCAACGCCGCCTCGCCCACCGGGCAGGATCGGGCGCACACGCCGCACGCCACGCCCTGGAAGGTGATGCAGCGCTCGGGGTCCAGCTCGAGACGCCCCATGCGGATCGACGCCCAGCCGTCCTGCGGCGGCACCAGCGCCAGGGGCTCGCAGGCGTGGGCGCAGGGCATGTCCGCGCACACGACGCACGCCTGGCGGGCCATGTCGATCACCGGCGTCCCCGCGGCGAGGCCCGCCCCCGCCGGCGCCGTCACGATCGCGTGCACCGGGCACACGTCGATGCACGCCCCGCAGCGCGTGCACGCCGCCACGAACGCCACCTCGGGCAGAGCGCCCGGGGGACGGAAAAACCGCCGCGGCGCGACCCGCTCCTCGGTGCGCGCGACCACTTCGCGCAGCAACCGCCCCAGCGTGTCGCGGAAGAACCCGCGGCGGTCGCTCTCGCCGCCCCACTCCGGGCCGATCAAAAGCTCGGCTCCAGGCTGACCTGCCAGCGGAACGCGGCGCGCGCCAACCCCGGCCGCGGGTCGCGGGCAAAGTCCCAACGGTTCACGATCACGGGTAGCTCCAACCGCAAGGTCCATTCCAGGTCGCCCACGCGCTGGCGCGTCGCGAGCCCCACGCCGCCGTCGTACAGCGTCGTGGCCGCGCGCCCCGCGGGCGACGACGGGATGGCCAAGGAATCCACGAGCCCGGCGTCGGCGAACGCGAACACGGTCACGGGACCAAAAGTCTTGGCGCCCTCGACGTTCAGCGCCACGGCCCAGCGCCCGCCGGCGCCGTCCGCGAAGCCGCGCAGGTTGGGCCCCCCGGGCACGTGATAATAGAACCCCGGCCGCACCAGCAACGCCCCGCGGCTGCGCAGCAGCGGATTCGTGAAGGTCTCGTACGGGTCCGCCCCGGCCACCGCGATACGTCGTTGCCGCACCGGCGCAGACCGGCCCCAGTAACCGCCCGCGTACAGCCGCACACCGAGTTGCGTCCCGAAGAGAAAGGGCCGCCGCACGCTCGCTGCGGCGCTGCCGCGCACGTAGCCCTCGAAGTCGTAGGCGTTCGTCGCCGTGATGCCCGCCCGGGGGTTCCAGTACGCCACCCCGCCGCGCAGCGACGCGCCGACCCTCCACACCGCCTTGTCGTTCACGATCGTGGTCGCCGCCCACGGCCCCGCTTCGATGGTGCCGGCGTCGTCCCACAGGCGCCGGTCCACGTAGCCGATGTCGGTGGTCGCCATCCACAGCGCGTCGAACCCCGCGTGCGGGTCGCTGCGTTGCACCAGCGTGCGGCGCAGCGAGCGGTCGGCGTGCAGGGCGGCCCCCGTGCGGCCCTCGACGCTCCACGCCGCGACGCTGGTCTCGGTGCGCGGCACGAGGTGGGCGACGGGATTCGCCCAGCGGAAGTAGAAGCCGCCGCGATGCGTCGCGTCGCCGTCCGTCGCCGCGGAGACGATGCTGAGGTTCTGTTCGAAGCGGCCCAGGTAGTTCTGCCGCGAGCGCAGGCCCACGGTGACACCGCCGAAGTCGTTGGACCACGCCACCGGCAGCAGCGCCGTCACCAGCTTGTCGCGGCGCACCACTTCATGCGTAGGATCGTCGAGCTTCAGTACGGTTTCATCCCTACGTCCCCAGAGTCCACGTCGTTCGCCGTTGTTCAAGGCGTTCCAGTCGTGGGCGCGGAGCCGCGGGTCGAGCCGCAGCCGCCCCGGCCGGCGCGCGCTCGTGAACTCGACGCGCTCGGTCTCCGGCTGGCCGGTCGCCCGGGCGTAGATCGTGTCCTTGTCGCCGATCTCCACCGGCATCCAGCCGTCGCCGAGGCGGCGGATCGTCACGACGGTGCGCCACCGGCCGTCCGACAAGCGGGAACGTTTCACCTTGTCCAATCGATAATCGATCAGCACCGTGCCGTGCAGCCACTGGCCGAACAGCCAGCCCAGGTCCTGGCCCGAGACCTCCTCGCACACGGCCCGGAACTTCTGCTCGTCCACGTGCTTGAGCTGCCAGCGGGTGTAGTACGCGCGCAGGATGCGGCGCATCGCGTCGTCGCCGACGACGTAGCGCAGCTGCTCGTAAAACAGCTGCGCTTTGCTGTAGATCATCGCGTTGTAGGTCGGGAAGTCGCGATAGCGCTCGCTCACCATCGACACCGGCTCGCTCCAGCGGTCCAGGTCCAGGGAGAGGATGTTCGCCTCGAGCCCCGGATACGCCGTCCCCGCGCCGTGCGCCTCGAAGAACCACGCCGTCTGGAAGCTGGTGAAGCCCTCGTCCAGAAAGCCCTCGCGCCACTCGTTGTTGGCGAGCACGCCCATCGTGTAGTTGTGGCCCACCTCGTGGAGGATGAGGCCCAGCCCGGCGCTGCCGTCCATCACCATCATCGGGAACTCGGTGCCGCCGCCCTCGATGCGGTGCACGTTGGTCAGCTGCGGCCACGGGAACCGGCCGTACAGGGCGTCGAGCCACGCCAGCGCCGTCTCGGTGTTGCGCACCGCGATGCCGCCGCCCCACGTGGCGCGATCCTCGGGCAGGTACAGCACGCGCACCACGACCCCGCCATAGCGCCCTTCCTCATAGACGTACTGCGGATTGAGTGAGAAGGCGAAGTGGTGGACGGCTTCGGCGTAGAACCGTACGCACTTTCTTCCCGACCCCACCACCCCACACGTGTGCGTTGTGCGCGGTGCGTTGGGATACCAGTCGCGCTGATAGGTCGCGGCGGCACCCCATCCAGGATCGCCTTCGACCGGCACGCCCGTGGCGCCGATGACCTGGTCCTGGGCGAGATCCAGCGTCACGTCGTAGGTCGCGAACTCACCGTAGAACTCCCCCGCCGGGTACAGCGGATGCGCCTCCCACCCGTAGCGGTCGTACACCACGACCTTGGGATACCACTGCGCAAAATCGAAGCGCCGCCCCCGCCGCCCCTGGCGCCGCGGCAGCGTGGATGGGCGCGCCTGCCACGCGAGCTCGGCGACCAGCGAATCCTCGGGCGCGAGCGGCCGCGGCAGCGTCCAGTGCGCCACCGTGGAGTCGGGCGCGAACGGGTAGTCGGGTGCCAGAGCGGCCCCCATCACCGTCGCCGCCGTGATGCGCTCGAACGCGTAATCGGGGTCCGTGAGGTGCTGGAACCGCTCGCGCCCCTCCGCCGAGTCCACTTCCGCCCACCGCGAGTGCGGCCGAAAGGCGTTCAGATACTGGTGCACGTAGAAATCCCGCAGCACGTGGGGCGAGCGGTTGACGTAGGTGATCCGCGCCCGCCCGGTCAGCACCCCTGTGGGCTCATCCAGCGCCGCCGTGATGCGGTAGGCGACCCCCTGTTGCCAGTAGCCGGAGGTGTCGGCAGGGCCCTGCACGGCCAATAGAAGAAGGAAAGGGAGCATGGGAGAGGGGAAGCTACACGACGCGCGTGTTTTTGCTCCCTCGCGCGCGAATCGGATGACGGCTCCGCGGCGCCTCTGCCGCAGGTTGGGCGTCCCGGCGGCTCCGCGCGGTCACCGCCGCCGGCTCACCTGAACCAGGAGACGTCATGAAGACCCTATTGCTGCTTGCCGCGCTCGTCGCGGCCACCGCCGTCACCACCGCCTGCGACCGCCGCACCGGCCCGACCGAGAGCGGCGCCCGCGCCGTCACCGGCATCGTGGAGCTGCGCCTCGGCACCTTCGTGCAGCGCTACGACCTGCGCGTCGAGCGCAGCGACGACGGGTTCGTCCCGTCGCTCACGCCCATCGGCGGGGCCAGGCCCGTAGGCCAGGCGCTCGCAGGGCTCGCATTCGTGCGCAGCGGTGCCGGCCCAAAGGATCCCCTGGTGATCGCCACCCCGCAGGGGACCGTCACCACCCGACTCACCTACCGGCCACTCGGCCTGTGGCACGTGCTCGATCGTGCCACGATCTCCGTCGCCGCGCCGCAGCTCGGCGCCGGCCCGGAATTCACCGTCGCGGTGCTCGAGCCGCGCCTCACGCGCTAGGAGGTGGCCTATGAACCGCACCACCTCAACGCTCCGCGTGCGCTGGGCCGGCCCGGCGGTGTTGAGCGTGCTGATCGCGCTCGCCGTCACGCCGCGGACCGCCATCGCCACGTCGGCTCCGCCACCGAACCCGGTAACGGCCACCGTGACCGCGGCGACGATGAAGCTGTGCTGGGCCGAAGCCGTAGCGTACGTCGATGCCTGGAAAGCGTACATCGAGGCGCTGCAGGACTATCACAACAGCCTCCCGGGCGGTACCGAGCAGGAGATCCTGGACGCCGCCCAGCGCCTTGACGAGGCCGCCGCCAGGGTGTGGGACACCGGCTGGAAGCTGATCCTGTGTCTGGGGCAGTACATCATCTTCTGAGACGCGAAACGGCCCGGGAGCGATCCCGGGCCGTTGTCCCTCGCTGCCCCCTCGCTGCGCTCGGGGTGACTATTCCCCTGTCAG
>Ga0209266_1000436_pt1 | contig 32941 bp, 44 predicted proteins | sample GraSoiAngelo_132_FD_185889 | JGI IMG/M metagenome (GOLD analysis project Ga0209266, IMG submission 185889) | Grasslands soil microbial communities from the Angelo Coastal Reserve, California, USA - 14_0929_02_40cm (SPAdes) (version 2) | ecosystem: Environmental > Terrestrial > Soil > Grasslands ...
GGTGATGCCGGGGGACAACATCACGATGGAGATCGCGCTGATCACGCCGGTGGCGCTGGAAGAGGGGCTGCGGTTTGCGATCCGGGAAGGCGGGCGGACGGTGGGGGCCGGCGCCGTTGCGAAGGTGATGGAATAGATGGCTCAAAAGATTCGAATCAAGCTGAAGGCGTTCGATCACAAAGTCCTGGACCAGTCTGCCGAACGCATCGTGGACACGGTGCGCCGCACCGGGGCACGCGTCGCGGGCCCAGTCCCATTGCCGACGGCGCGCAACCTGTTTTGTGTGATCCGCTCGCCGCACATCGACAAGGAGTCCATGGAACACTTCGAGCTGCGGACGCACAAGCGGCTGATCGACATCCTCGAGCCGACACAGAAGACCGTCGACGCGCTCAGTCACCTGGACTTGCCGGCGGGCGTGGATATCGAAATAAAACTCTAACGGCGTGATTGGTGATTCGTGATTTGTGATTCGACACAACAACGGAGTACTCGCGGCAAGCGGTTACGAATCACAAATCACGACTCCCTAATCACCGGGGTTTCATGATGGCAGCCATCATTGGACGAAAACTCGGCATGACGCAGGTGTTTGACGAGGCGGGCAATGTCGTCCCGGTGACGGTGATCCAGGCCGGACCATGCATCGTAACCGAGATCCGTACTCCCAAACGGGATGGCTACGCTGCGGTGCAGGTGGGGTTTGAGCCGGTGGCCGAACGCAAGGTGACCAAACCGATGAAGGGCGTGTTCGCGCGGGCGAAGACCGCGCCTCGCCGGTTGTTGCGGGAGTTCATCCCGACTGCCGGGGAGACCTATGCGGTCGGCCAGGAGATTACGGTGGCGGCGTTCGGGGGCGGCGATCTCGTGGATGTCATCGGGACCAGCCGTGGGCGCGGGTTTGCGGGCGGGATCAAACGCCATAATTTCCGGGGTCAACGCGACACCCACGGTGTCTCGCTGATGCACCGCGCCATCGGGTCGATCGGCTCGTCGTCCATGGGACGAGTATGGCCCGGCAAGCGGATGCCCGGACGGCACGGCGGCAAGCGCGTGACCGTCAAGGGACTGCGCGTGGTGAAGGTGGATGCCGGCGGACACCTGCTGTTGGTCCGCGGCGCAATCCCCGGGCCCCGCGGGAGTGTGGTCATGGTGCGCAAGACGGCGGCCGCCGCGCGGCCGGGGGGCAGGTGAGCACCATGCCGACGGCCCAGGCGTTCGACGCGGAGGGGAAGGGCACGGGGTCCGTGGAACTGCCGGCGGACGTGTTCGGGATCACGCCGCATGCTGCGGTCATGCACGAGGCATTGCTCGCGCATCTTGCCAATCGCCGCCTGGGGACGCGCGCGACGAAGACGCGCGGCGAAGTCGCCGGCAGCACACGCAAGATCTGGCGGCAGAAGGGGACGGGTCGTGCCCGTCACGGCAGCCGCAAGGCGCCGCTCTTCATCGGGGGCGGGATCACGTTCGGTCCCAAACCACGCGATTATCGCCAGGGGACGCCGCAAAAGGTGCGGCACCTGGCCGTCCGGTCGGCGCTCTCAGCCAAGGCGGCGGCTGGGCAGATCGTGGTCGTTGCGCCGCCGGTGCTGGAAGCGCCGCGGACAAAGGTGATCGTTGCGCTGCTGCGGAGACTGCCGGTCGCGGGGAGGACGCTGCTGGTGACCGCTGCGCCGGACGCGATACTTGCGCGGTCGGCCTCGAACCTCCCGCATGTCACCGTGCGGCCGGCCACGTCGCTGCGGATCCACGAGATCCTGACGGCCGACTGTGTGGTACTCACACCACCGGCGGTGGCGGTGGTGGCAGAGGTGTTCGGGCCATGACCGATCCGAGAACCGTGATCCGCCGGCCGATCTTGACTGAGAAGAGCATGCGGGGCACGGAGGCCGGCAGATACACGTTCGAAGTGACCGCGGCTGCCAACAAGCCGGCCATCAAGGACGCGGTGCAACGCTTGTTTCACGTGCAGGTGATGAAGGTCAACACCATTACGATTCCTGGACGGCAGCGGCGGCGCGGACAGCATTACATTCACACGTTCGGCTACAAGAAGGCCGTGGTGACGCTTGCGCCGGGTCAGAAAATCGACTTGGAGACCCTGACCTAACGGAGGGCGAGGTCTGTGACCCTAAAAAAGTTTAAGCCGGTGACGCCGGGGCAGCGCTTTGCGACTGTCCCCTCGTTTGACGAGATCACCAAGGACAAGCCGGAGCGATCGCTGATCGAGCCGATGCGCAAGAGCGGCGGCCGTAACGCGCAGGGCAGGGTGACCGTGCGCCACCGGGGCGGTGGACACAAGCGGTACTACCGCGTCGTGGACTTCAGGCGCGACAAAGACGGCGTGCCGGCAAAAGTGGCGGCAGTGGAATACGATCCGAACCGGTCCGCGCGCCTGGCCCTGCTGCGCTATGCCGACGGCGAGAAGCGATATATTCTGGCGCCGGAAGGCCTGGCCGTGGGTGATACGGTGCTGTCCGGACCAGACGCGGAGATCCGTCCCGGCAACGCGATGCCACTGCGCGGCATTCCCATCGGTACCATGATCCACAACATCGAACTGGCTCCCAACCGGGGCGGGCAGATGGCGAGGGCGGCCGGTACGGCGGCGCAGGTGATGGCCAAGGAAGGCGAGTACGCGCACGTGCGGCTGCCGTCCGGCGAAGTGCGGCTGGTCAGGGTGGACTGCAAGGCGACGATCGGCCAGGTGAGCAACCTGGAGCATGACTCGGTGACCCTCGGAAAGGCTGGGCGCAAGCGCTGGTTGGGCGTCCGACCCGGGGTTCGCGGGGTGGCGATGGATCCTGCCAGCCACCCGCACGGCGGCGGGGAGGGCCGCTCGCCCATCGGCATGCCGGGGCCGGTTAGCCCGTGGGGGAAGCCGACGCTCGGGGCAAAGACGCGGAAGCCGAAGCTCAGCGACCAGTTTATCGTGAAACGGAGGAAATGACGAGGCATGGGCCGTTCGACAAAGAAGGGGCCTTTCGTAGACGAGCACCTGATTGAAAAGATCCGTGAGCTCAACCGGACCAGGGAGCGGCGCGTGATCAAGACGTGGTCGCGGCGCTCCACGATTGTCCCGGAGATGGTGGGGCATACCATCGCCGTCTACGACGGCCGCAAGCACGTCCCCATCTACGTGGCGGAGCAGATGGTCGGCCACAAACTTGGCGAGTTTTCGCCGACGCGGATCTTCAAGGGGCACGGCGCCGCCGGTGCCACGGCTGCCGCCGCGGCCGCCGCTGAGCGGACGACTGGCGTCACGCCCGCCGCGGCGCCGACGACAGCGACCCCGCCGCCGGCGTCGACGGGATCGTAACGGGAGACCGGGATGGAAGCCAGAGCGGAAGCGAAATACCTGCGGCTCTCTGCGAAGAAGGTCCAGCTGGTCGTGCGGATGATCCGCGGGCGGCCTGTGAAGGAGGCAGAGGCGATGCTCCGGTTTACGTCGTCTCGCGCGGCCCGCGCGGTGGAGAAGGTCTTGAAGTCGGCGGTTGCCAACGCTGAGAACAACCTGGAGCTGGACCGCGAGACGCTGAAGGTCTCGCGGGCGTACGCGGATCAGGGGCCGTCCACGAAGCGGGTGCATCCCCGGGCCCGCGGCCGGGCGGACATCATCACCAGGCGCAGCAGCCACGTCACCGTGATCGTCGCGGAAAGTGGTGGATAGCGTTGAGTCTTCCCAGTCTCCACAGTCTAATGACCACGCGGGTAGACTGGGAAGACTGTGTAGACTGGGAAGACTGTGTAGACTCGTGGAGGTGACTGCGTGGGTCAAAAGATTCATCCTATAGGGTTGCGGGTCGGGATCATCCGCGATTGGGAGTCGCGGTGGTACGCAAAGCACATGGCCACCCTCATCCAGGAAGATTTGGCCATCCGGACGCACATTAAAAAGAAGCTTTCGCGCGCCGGGATCTCCCGGGTGGAAATCGAGCGATTCGGGACACAGTCCGGCGTCGGCGGCAAGCCGCAGGTGCGCGTGATCATCCATGCGGCGCGTCCGGGCATTATCATCGGGCGCGGCGGGACCGGCATCGACGCGTTGAAGAAGGAGCTGGACGAACTCACCGGCAAGCAGGTGCAGCTGAACGTGCAGGAGATCCGCCGGCCGGAGCTTGAGGCGCTACTGGTGGCCGAGAACGTGGCGCAACAACTGGAACGCCGGGTGGCCTACCGGCGGGCCATGAAGCAGGCTGTGCAGCGCAGCCTCCGCGCAGGCGCGAAAGGCATCCGCATTGCATGCGCCGGACGCCTGGCGGGGTCAGAAATTGCCCGCTACGAGTGGTACCGTGACGGGCGGGTCCCGCTGCACACCCTGCGGGCTGACATCGACTTCGGGATCGCCGAGGCGCTCACGACATACGGCCGCATCGGCGTGAAGGTGTGGATCTATCGCGGGGAGATTCTCCCTGAGCGCCGGCCGGAGGTCGAGCTCCGTCGTCCGCCCCGACCGTCCGAACCCGCGCCGGTGGGCGGAGCCGCGAGCGGTTCGGATACCGATCGCACGGTGGTCATCCCCAGCAAGGCGCCGCGGCCGATCGTCACCAGGAGAGACACCGATGTTACTGCCTAAACACAGCAAGTTCCGGAAGGCTCACCGCGGCCGAATGAAAGGACGGCCGCTGGCCGGGGCCACGATCGCGTTCGGAGAGTACGGCCTCCAGGCGCTGGAGCCGGCCTGGATTAAGAGCATACAGATCGAGGCGGCGCGCCGCGCGATCACACGGTTCATCAAGCGGGGCGGGAAGTTGTGGATCCGGATCTTCCCGGACAAGCCTGTGACCAAGAAGCCGGCAGAGACCCGGATGGGCAGCGGGAAGGGCAACCCGGAGTTCTGGGTGGCGGTGGTGCGGCCGGGACGCATTCTGTTTGAACTAGCGGGTGTCGACGAGGGCCAGGCGAAAGAGGCGATGGCGCTCGCGGCGCACAAGCTGCCGATCAAGACGAAGTTTGTGACGCGCGAGGAGGTTGTCGTCTAGATGCCCCTGGAGGCGCGAGAGATTCGCGAACTGACCCCGGACGAATTGCTCCGCAAGCTGGATGAAGCGCAGCGGGAACTGTTCACCCTGCGCCTGAAAGTCAGCGGCCAAACACCGAACACGGCGAAGATCCGCGGGCTGCGGCGGGACGTTGCCCGTCTGAAGACGGTGCTGACGGAAAAGGGAGTCCGAGTGTGATGGACGAGCGCAGACAGCGGAAGACGCGCGTGGGCGTGGTCGTCAGCGACAAGATGGACAAGACCGCGGTGGTGCGGGTCGAGACGACCCACCGCCACCCCATGTACAGCAAGACGCTGCGCCATGTCCGGAAGTTCAAAGCGCACAACGGGGAGAACCAGGCCCGCGCGGGGGACCGGGTGTTGATTGAGGAGACTCGCCCCCTGAGCAAAGAGAAGCGCTGGCGGATCGTGCAGATTCTGGAGAAGGCGAAATGATCCAGACCTACACGCGGCTGAAGGTCGCCGACAACACCGGCGCGCGGCAGCTGATGGTCATCCGCGTCATGGGCGGCAGCACCCGCCGCTACGCCACGGTGGGGGATGTGGTGGTGTGCTCCGTCAAGCAGGCCACGCCGAATAGCCCGGTCAAGAAGGGGGAGGTCGTGCGGGCGGTGGTGGTGCGCACCGCGCGACCCATGCGCCGCACGGACGGTTCGTACATCCGCTTTGACGACAACGCGGGAGTGATCTTGACCGACCAGTTCAACCCGCGCGGCACGCGCATTTTTGGGCCGGTGGCGCGTGAGTTACGCGAGAAGCAGTTCATGAAGATCATCTCGCTGGCCCCCGAGGTCCTGTAGCCGATGGCCGTGACGATTGAACGGGAACAGGTTCACGTGAAGAAGGGCGACATGGTTGAAGTGATCGCCGGCCGGCAGCGAGGCAAGCGCGGCAAGGTCCTCAAGGTCTTGCCCAAGCACGGTAAGGTCATCATTGAGGGCGTGAACGTGGTCAAACGGCACACCAAACCGACGCAAAAGATGCCCCAGGGCGGTGTCGTGGAGAAAGAGGCACCGGTCTACAGCAGCCGGGTGATGATGGTCTGCCCGAAGTGCGGCCGCGCCGCTCGAGTCGGCCACGGCTACCTGGCTGATGGCGCGAAGGTGCGGGTCTGCAAGCGGTGCGGGGAGCAAATCGAGAAATGACGGACGCGAAGAAGCGCGCGGAAACAGAGCGGAAAGCGCCTGAGGGGAAGAAGGCAGCTCCGGAGACCAAGAAGCCAGCCCCAGAGGCCAAGAAGGTTGCCGCAGGCAAGAAGGCGGCTCCTGAGACGGTTGCGGCCCCGGAGCGGAAGGCGCCGGGTCCTGAACGGAAGGCGCCGGGTCCCGAGCGGAAAGCGCAGGCGCCGGAGCCTAAGGCGCCGGCCGCGGCACCGGCAGAGCCCACGGTGAGAGCGCCGGCCAGACTGAAGGACCGCTATCGTGCGGAGGCGGTTCCCCGCCTGCGCGAACGGTTTCGCTACAGGAATGTGATGGAAGTGCCAAGGCTGGAGAAGGTGGTCATCAACGTGCGCGTGGGCGACGCCACCACGGACTCGCGGTTTCTGGACAAGGCCGCGGAAGAGCTGGCGGTGATCGCGGGGCAGCGCCCGGTGATTCCGCGGGCGAAGAAATCGATCGCCGCTTTCAAGCTGCGCCGGGGGCTCCCGATCGCGGCGAAGGTGACGCTGCGCGGCGACCGGATGTATCAGTTTGTGGACAAACTGTTCAACATCGCCCTGCCGCGCATCAAAGACTTCAAAGGCATCTCCGAGCGGCAGTTCGATGGGCGCGGCAATCTGAACATCGGCGTGCGCGAGCAACTCATCTTCCCCGAGATCGATTACGACAAGGTGGAGAAGGTACGGGGCATGGATATCACCCTGGTCACCACGGCGCAGACAGATGAGGAAGCCAGGGAACTGCTGCGGCTGCTGGGCTTGCCCCTGCGCGAGGCGGGAGCGGTAACCGCCTAAATGCCGATCCAGGATCCAAGATCCGAGATTTGAAGGGGGCTTACGGTGGCCAAGAAGTCGATGCTGGAGAAGTGGAAGCGGACACCCAAGTTTAAGGTGCGCAAGTACTCGCGCTGCCTGCGCTGCGGGCGGCCGCGGGCGGTGTTTCGGAAATTCGGTCTGTGCCGGATCTGTTTGCGGCAGCTGGCGCACCGGGGCGAGATTCCGGGCGTGGTCAAGGCGAGCTGGTAACACACGAAACTACGGGACTAGGGAACGGGGACTAGGGACTAGATGGCGTTTCGTCTTCACCAGTCCCCAGTCCCAAATCCCCAGTCCCGCAGTTAGGGAGGTAAGGGTACGTGGGCGTCATCACCGATCCAATCTCTGACATGCTGACGCGGATTCGCAACGGCCTCCGCGCGCGGCATGACTACACCGATATCCCGGCCAGCCGGCTGAAGATGGAGATTGCGCGCATTCTGAAAGACGAAGGATTCATTGCGGACTGGCATCGCATCGACCGCGGTCCACAGGGGGTGCTGCGCATTACCCTGAAATATGGGCCGCGCAAGGAGACGGTGCTGTCGGGTCTCACGCGGGTGAGCCGCCCCGGGCTGCGGCTGTACACAGGCCGGGCCGAGATCCCGCGGGTGCGGGGCGGGATGGGAGTCGTGATCCTGACCACCTCCCGTGGGGTGATGACGGACCGCCAGGCCAGGCGGCTTGGCGTCGGCGGCGAGGTCATCTGTTATGTGTGGTGAGGACCTGTGACCTGTGGGTCCAGAGGGTGGAGGAAATTTCGATGTCGAGAGTAGGCAGGGCGCCCATTCCGATTCCCAAGGGCGTGGAGGTCAAGGTGACCGGCCGCACGGTGGAGGTGAAGGGGCCGAAGGGCCGCCTGGTCCGCGAGTGCCATCCGGACATGACCGTCCAGTTGCAGGATGGCACCGTGGTGGTGAGCCGGCCCACCGATCTGGAGCACCATCGCGCCCTGCACGGGTTGACGCGCGCCCTCCTGGCCGGCATGGTTCGAGGCGTTGTGGAGGGGTACAGAGTGGAGCTGGAGATTGTGGGGGTAGGGTATCGCGCCGCCAAACACGGCAATGCGCTTTCGTTGCAGGTGGGGTACTCTCATCCGGTCGACGTGGTGCCGCCCAGCGGCATCCAGTTTGACCTGCCCCAGCCCATCCGGATCGTGGTCACCGGGATCGATAAGGAACTTGTCGGTCAGATCGCGGCCAGGATTCGTGCCATTCGGCCGCCGGACGCCTACAAAGGCAAGGGGATCCGCTACGCGGATGAACAGATCAAACTCAAGCCCGGCAAGGCCGGTCGCACCGTCGGTGGGAAGGTGTAGGCGATGCTGAAGAGATCCGATCGCAACGTGCTCCGGCTGCAGCGCCATACGCGGCTGCGGAAGAGGATGGCGGGGAGCCCGCAGCGCCCGCGGTTGTCGGTCTTCCGGAGCTTGAAGCACATGTACGCGCAGATTGTCGACGACAGCCGCGGGGTGACGCTGGCCGCGGCGTCTACGATGGATCCGGAGCTGCGGGTGCAGGCGAAGGGCAAGAAGAAGAGCGAGGCCGGCGATCTGGTCGGCCAGCTCATTGCGCGACGGGCGCTGGAAAAAGGCATCAAACAGGTCGTGTTTGATCGCGGTGGTTACAAATACCACGGCCGGATCAAAGCGCTGGCCGATGCGGCCAGAAAAGCTGGCCTGGAATTCTGAGGAGCGACAACGATGCCAGTGAAAAGGATTGATCCGGCCTCGGTGAACCTCACGGTGGAGAAGGCCGTGTGGATCAACCGCGTGGCAAAGGTGACGAAGGGCGCGAAGCGGTTTAACTTCGCGGCGCTGGTGGTTGTCGGTGATGAGCAGGGGCGTGCGGGCGTGGGGCTGGGAAAGGCCGCCGAGGTGCCGGATGCCATCCGCAAGGCGGTGGAGGACGCGAAGAAGCAGTTGATCGAGATCCCGCTGCGCAAGAGGACGATCCCCCACGAGGTCATCGGGTACTTTAGCGCGTCGAAAGTGCTGTTGCGTCCGGCGTCTGAAGGCACGGGGGTCATCGCCGGCGGGTCGGTTCGCGCCGTGCTCGAGGCGGCAGGTATCAGAGACATCCTGACCAAGTCCCTCGGGTCGCGGAACCCGATCAACCAGGCCCGGGCCACCCTGGCGGCCTTGCTCGACCTGCGGACGCCTGAAGAGGTGGCCAAGACCAGAGGGCGGCCGGTCGAAGAGGTGGCCGGGGTGCGGCGACAGTTATGAAGATCGACGAGTTGAAGCCTGCTCGCGGATCGCGCCGCCGGCGCCGACGCCGGGGCCGGGGCTGGGGCTCCGGCCGTGGCGCGTACAGCGGCCGAGGACGGAAAGGCCAGTCTGCCCGCTCGGGGGCAGGACCCCGTCCAGGGTTTGAAGGTGGTCAGACCATTTTGACCAAGCGCCTGCCCTTCCGGCGAGGCGTGCGTGCCGGAGGAGTCAGTCACGCGGGCGGGCTGCGACGGCTGAAGTACGCTCCGGTCAATCTGAAAGCCCTGAACCGGTTTCCCGCCGACACCGAGGTGACGCCGCGGCAACTCCTCGAGGCCCGTCTCATCAAGCGCGGGCCGGTAAAAATTCTGGGGACAGGCGCGCTGGACCGACCCCTGACGATCAAGGCGCACGCGTTCAGCAAGACGGCGATGGCGGCGATCGAGAAAGCCGGCGGTCGCGCCGAGGTGATTCAGCATGCTGGCCGGGCTGATTAACGCACTCCGCATCGCGGACTTGCGCCGCCGGGTGCTCTTTACGGCGGTGATGCTGGTCTTGTACCGGTTGGGCGCGCACCTGCCGGTTCCCGGCGTGAATGTGGCCGCCTTGGAACGATTGTTCCGGCAGCAAGGCAGCGTGTTTAGCTTCCTGGACCTGTTCGTGGGCGGGGCGTTCAGCCGGTTCGCGATCTTCGCGCTGGGCGTCTTCCCCTACATCACCGCGTCCATCATCATGAGCCTGTTGCAGGTGGTCTTTCCGAATTTGAAAGAACTGGCCCAGGAAGAAGGCGAAGCCGGCCGTCGCAAGATCGGTATGTACACGCGGTACCTCACCGTGGTGCTGGCCGTCCTGCAGGCCTCGGGGCAGACCATCCTCATCCGGAACCTTGGCGCGCTGCCGGACACGCGTCCACTCACGATGGGCATGATCGTGATCACGCTGACGGCTGGCACGATGCTGTTGACCTGGCTGGGCGAGATCATGACTGAGTACGGCGTGGGCAACGGCGTCTCGCTGATCATCTTCGGCGGTATCGTCGCGCGGTTGCCCAGCCAGACGACGCAGACGCTGCGGCTCCTGAACGTGGGCGAGGTGCAGTGGTGGCAGTTCCTCCTCGATCTGGGGGTCGTCCTGCTCAGCATCGTGGCGGTGGTGCTGGTGACCCAGGCCGTGCGGAAGATTCCGGTGCAGTATGCCAAACGCATCGTCGGCCGGCGCGTCTACGGCGGGCAGAGCACGCACCTGCCCCTGCGACTCATCCAGGCCGGCGTCATTCCGATCATCTTTGCCGTGTCCGTGCTGCAGTTCCCCGGGACGATCGCCCAATTCGTGCAGTATGAACCGCTTAACCGCATCGGCAGGATGATTTTGCCGGGGATCGGCCAGCCGCTGGGCGACCTCCTGTACGCCGGGTTGATTATCCTGTTCACATTCTTTTACACCGCCGTGAGCTTCGACCCCAACGACGTGTCGGAGAACATCAAGAAGTACGGTGGATTCATCCCAGGCATCCGGCCCGGACGGCCGACCAGCGAGTACCTGACCCGGGTGGTGGAGCGGTTGACGATGGTGGGTGCGCTCGTCCTGGCAGGCATCGCGGTGCTGCCGATCTATCTGGCCCGGGGGACAGGGGTCCTCACGTTCTATCTCGCCGGCACGTCCCTGCTGATTGTGGTGGGCGTGGCCCTGGAGACCATGAAACAGATCGAGGCCTACGTCCTGATGCGCCACTATGAGGGTTTCATGAGGTAGATGAACCTCATCTTTCTGGGGCCGCCAGGCGCGGGCAAGGGCACGCAGGCGCAACTCCTCGAGCAGCGCGAGGGCATCCCGCAGGTCAGCACCGGGGACATCCTGCGCACGGCGATGGCGGCGGAGACCCCGCTCGGGCAACAGGCCCGACAATACGTCGATCAGGGCGAACTGGTCCCTGATGACGTGATGATCGCCATCATCGAGGACCGCCTCAACCAGCCGGATGCGCGGCGCGGGTTTGTCCTGGATGGATTCCCGCGCACGCTGCGGCAGGCCCGCGCATTGGACCGGGTCCTGGCCGCGACGGGGCGCCGCATTGATCTGGTGTTATACTTTGATGTCGCCGACGACGTCATCGTCCGCCGGCTGACCGGGCGCCGGGTTTGCCGGCAGACCTCCCACATCTATCACGTGGAATCGAGCCCGCCCAGGCGCCCGGGCCGGTGCGACATCGACGGCAGCGAGCTGTACCAGCGGGATGATGACCAGGAGGAGACGGTGCGGCGGCGCCTTGAGGTGTATCATCGGGAGACCGAACCGCTGGTGGAGTTCTACCGGCGCCGTGGACTGTTTGAGCCCGTTCGCAACGGTGACATCGAGAGCGTGCATCGCCGGCTGGTGGAGATCCTCAAGACACGCGCTGGCTCGCGGTAACAGCATGCGCGAGCCGGCACGGAAGGCGATGGCGACCCGTAGCGCGATGATTATTGTGAAGACTCCGGCCGAGATCCAGCAGATGCGGCTGGCCGGCGTACTGGCGGCGGAAGCCTTGCGCGAGGTAGTCCGCGCGGTGCGGCCTGGCGTGACCGGGACGCAATTGAACACGATCGCCGAACGATATATCCGCGCGCATGGCGGGATCCCGTCGTTCTTAGGGTACCGGGGATTCCCGGCGAGCATCTGCATCTCGGTGAACGACGAAGTAGTGCATGGCATCCCCGACGGGACACCGCTGCGCGCTGGCGCGCTGGTCTCCCTCGATCTCGGCGCCGTGGTGGATGGTTTTCACGGCGATGTGGCCGTGACAGTACCGGTCGGGGAGGTCGGGCCCAAATTGCACCGGCTGGTCCACGTAACCCGGGAGGCGCTGTCCAGCGCGATCGACGTCGTGCGGCCCGGTGCGCGGCTGGGGGATATCGGGGCGGCCGTGCAGCGGCACGTAGAGGCGGCCGGGTTCTCGGTCGTGCGAGATTTCGCCGGCCACGGCATCGGGCGAGCGCTTCACGAGGAACCCCAGGTCCCGAACTTCGGAGAGCCCGGGACGGCGGCGGCGTTGCGTGAGGGGATGACGCTGGCGATCGAGCCGATGGTGAACCTCGGTACCCATGAAGTGGTGATGGACGAGGACGGGTGGACGGTGCGGACGAAGGATGGCAAACCCTCGGCGCACTGCGAGCACACCGTCGCGGTGACCGCCGACGGGGCGATGGTCCTGACCGCCATCCCCGACGGGGTCATCTGACGGCTCGCCTTCCTGCGCGGGGCTGGAAACGGCCGCGGGTGGACGGGGAGGCGCCTCCGCCGTATAATCTTGGAGGTTACCCCGCAGACGTCTCGTGCGAGTCTGCGGGGGGCTGTTGTTCTGGAGGATGTTTCCGGCCGCGGCCGGGGTGAGGGATGCCGAAGAAGGACGCGATCGAGGTAGAGGGGGCGGTTGTCCAGGTGTTGCCCAATGCCATGTTCCGGGTCGAGTTGTCCAGCGGCCATCGAGTGCTGGCGCACATCTCCGGGAAGATGCGGATCAACTTTATCCGAATTCTCCCCGGCGACCGGGTGAAAGTGGAACTCTCGGCCTACGATCCGACCCGCGGGCGGATTACCTATCGATACCGATAATGCCGGTGGAAGAAAGGGAAGACGGTCATGAAGGTGCGAGCGTCGGTGAAAGTGAGATGTGAAAAGTGCAAGGTGATCAAGCGCGGGCGGCGAGTGTACATCATTTGCGAGAACCCGAAGCACAAACAAAAGCAAGGGTGATAGGGGTGAGTGGATGGCTCGGATCTCGGGTGTAGATCTGCCGCGGGATAAGCGGGTGGAGGTTGCGCTGACCTACATCTTCGGAGTTGGCCTGAGCCGGGCGCGGCAGGCGCTCGCAGCCACCAGTGTCAGTCCGGACACGCGGGTCCGTGACTTGACCGAGGAGGAGACCACGCGGCTGCGCGACTACATCGACCGTAACTACAAAGTCGAAGGAGATCTCCGCCGGGATATCTCCCTGGATATCCGCCGTCTGATCGAGATCGGGTCCTACCGGGGGTTGCGCCACAAGAAGAATCTGCCGGTGCGCGGCCAGCGCACCCGGACCAATGCGCGCACTCGAAAGGGTCCCAAGAAGACCGTGGGGTCGGGGAAGCGGCGGCTGGAAAAGAGATAGCATGCGTTCCACATCGATGAGGGAGTGACAGATGGCCAAAGGCAAAGGGCGAAAGAAAGAACGGCGGAATGTGCCCATGGGCGTGGCGCATATTCAGTCCACGTTCAACAACACGATCGTGACGATTACTGATCCGCAGGGGAACGTGCTGGCCTGGTCCAGCGCCGGCGCCACGGGGCTCAAGGGCTCCCGCAAGGGCACGCCCTTTGCCGCAGGGCTGGCCGCCGAAGCGGCGGCCCGCAAGGCAATCGAGCATGGCGTGAAGCAGGTGGAGGTATACGTGAAGGGGCCGGGTGCCGGCCGCGAGGCGGCCATCCGGTCTCTCCAGGCGGCGGGGTTGGAGGTCAACCTGATCCGCGATGTGACCCCGATTCCTCACAACGGATGCCGGCCTCCGAAGCGGAGGAGGGTGTAGATGGCTCGTTACACAGGTCCGGTGTGCCGGTTGTGCCGCCGCGAGGGCATGAAGCTGTACCTTAAGGGCGAGAAATGCTACACGGAGAAGTGCCCCGTGCACAAACGGCCGGTGCCGCCGGGGATGCATGCGCAGAGCCGGCGCAAGCCCTCGGAGTTCGGTGTCCGCCTGCGGGAGAAGCAGAAGCTCCGCCGCATCTACGGAGTGCTGGAGACACAATTCAAGACGTACTTCAGGCAGGCGGCGAAGGCCAAGGGAGTCACCGGCGTGCGGCTGCTGCAGCTGCTGGAGACGCGGTTGGATAACGTTGTGTACCGTCTTGGTTTCGCCACGTCGCGGAAGGAAGCGCGGCAGATGGTACTGCACGGCCACGTCGGCATCAATGGTCACAAGGTGACGATTCCCTCCTTCCAGGTGAAGCCGGGTCAGGTGATTGCGCCGACGGCCCGGGGGCGAGAGCATCCGAGGGTGAAAGAACTGGCTCAAACCGGTCTGCGGACGCTGCCCAGCTGGCTGGAGTTCAACTCCACCGCGCTGGAGGGGCGCGTCCTGGCGCTGCCGGCGCGGGAAGAGATCGATGTGCCCGTGTCGGAACAACTGATCGTTGAGCACTATTCACGCTGAACAGAAGAGGTTTCGGGGGTCAAAATGAGCATCGCGACTGTCTGGGAAGCACCAAAGACAAAGATCGAGTACGCGGAATTATCCGAAACGTACGGGAAGTTCATGGTTGAACCGCTGGACCGCGGGTTTGGCGTCACCCTGGGGAACGCATTGCGCCGGGTTCTGCTGTCTGCGATCGGAGGCGCCGCGGTGACCTCCGTGAAGATCGAAGGGGTGCTGCACGAGTTCTCGACGATTCCCGGGGTCGTCGAAGACGTCACGCAGATTGTCCTCAACCTGAAGGAGCTGACATTGCGGCTGCACACGGACAAGCCGAAGCTCCTGCGGCTGGATGCAAAGGGGAAGCGAGACGTCGTCGCGGGCGATATTCAGCAGGACGCCGAAGTGGACGTGCTCAATCCGGACCTGCACCTCGCCACACTGGACCGCAAGGATGCGCGGCTGGCGATGGAGCTCGTCGTCGAGCGGGGCAAGGGGTACGTGCCCGCGGAGAAGCATCGCAAGAGCGAGCACGTCATTGGCGTCATTCCCGTGGACTCTATCTTCACCCCCATCCAGAAGGTCAACTACGTCGTCGAAGACACCCGCGCGGGACAGGCGGAGGCCGACCGGCTGGTGCTGGAGGTGTGGACTGACGGCTCGGTGCGTCCGGAAGAAGCCGTGCAGGAGGGCGCGCGGGTCCTGATCGAGCAGTTCAAACTGTTCGCCGGTATGGGGCAAGAGGGCGAGGCGGCCGCCGGGATTGAACAGGGCGCCGATGCGCAGATGGCCAAGCTGTACGCCATGCCGATCGAGGAGCTGGAGCTGTCGGTACGCCCGTACAACTGCCTGAAGCGGGCGGGCATCAACACGGTGGGCGATCTGATCCAGCGCACCGAAGAAGAGATCGTCGCCGTCAAGAACTTCGGGCGGAAGTCCCTGGACGAGGTGCGCGAGAAGCTCACCGCGCTGGGATTGACGCTGAAGAAGAAGGAAGGCGAAGCGTAGGAGTGCAGGGCCATGCTGGGTGCCGTTACGCGCAAACTGAATCGTGACACGGGTGAGCGAAAGGCGCTGTTCCGCGACCTGGTGGGGGCCCTCATCCTCAATGGCCGCGTGGAGACGACCGTGGCCCGGGCGAAGGAAACCAAGAAGATCGCTGACAGGCTGGTAGATCTGGCGCTGCGTGGCGACCTTCACGCCCGGCGGCAGGTGCGCCGGCTCCTGACCGATGACCGGGTCGTCCGCCGGTTGTTCGCCGAGGTCGCGCCGAAGTTTCAGAAGGGCCGCGGGGGATATACCCGGATCGTGCGCACGCGGGCGCGCCGGGGCGATGCCGCGGAGATGGCCATCATCGAGCTACTCGCATAAGGCGAACCTACACGATCTTCACAACCTACACGATCTACACAATGTACAACTCGGGACGCCCTGCTGAGTGTGAGCAGGGCGTTCTGGCAGGTTATTGTGTACGTTGATATGCCGCTAATCGAAATCCGCAACCTCCGCCACGTGTATCGTGCCGGGACCGCCGATGCGGTCATGGCCCTGGACGGCATTTCGCTTACCGTCGGCCGGGGGGAGTTCGTCGCCATTGTAGGAGGGAACGGGTCAGGCAAATCCACCCTCGCCAAACACCTCAACGCCCTGCTGCTGCCGACCGACGGCGAGGTCCTCGTCGACGGCATGAACACCCGCGATCGCGCCGTGCTGTGGGAGATCCGTCAACGCGTGGGGATGGTCTTCCAGAACCCCGACAACCAGCTGGTGGCGACGGTCGTCGAGGAGGACGTCGCCTTCGGCCCTGAGAACCTGGGGTTGCCGTCCGCGGAGATTCTGGCGCGTGTCGACGAGGCCCTGCGGGTGGTGGAGATGGCCTCCTACCGGCGCCATGAGCCGCACCTGCTCTCCGGTGGTCAGAAGCAGCGCGTGGCCATCGCCGGCATCCTGGCCATGCGGCCTCAGTGTCTGGTGTTGGACGAAGCCACGACCATGCTGGATCCCCAGGGACAGCGCGAAGTCATGGAGACGATCCAGCGGCTGAACCGCGATGGCGTCACGGTCATACACATTACCCATGCCATGGAAGAGGCCGTGCAGTGTCCTCGTGTGATCGTGCTGGCAGACGGTCGCGTGGCGATGGATGGTCCGCCCGCGGAGGTATTCTCACGGGTTGAGGAGCTGGAGCGATTCCGCCTGGTTCTCCCGCCCATCCCTGCGCTCGCCCACCGGCTGCGGCGCGACGGCCTGCCAATCCCAGAAGGGATTCTCTTCGTGGAAGAATTGGCGGGTGCCCTTGCTCGCCTGGTGGCGGAGGGAGCAGGGCGGGGGAGGGTTGGCGATGGCGCTCATTGAGTGCCGTCACCTCACCCATGTCTATCTGAAGGGGACCCCTCTGGAGGCGGTGGCCCTCCAGGATGTGACCCTCTCCATCGAGGCCGGAGAGTTCGTCGGCCTCATCGGACCGACCGGATCGGGGAAGTCGACACTGATCCAGCACCTCAATGCCTTGCTGCGACCTACCGGCGGCGAGGTGCGTGTTGCCGGCATCAATCCGGCCGACGCGCGTGCGGATGTGAAGACCCTCCGTCAGCAGGTAGGTCTGGTCTTCCAGTATCCTGAGCATCAACTCTTTGAGGAGACGGTCTATGACGACGTCGCCTATGGCCCGCGCAACCTCGGGCTCACCGAGGATCAGGTGCGCGAGCGCGTCGGGGAATCGCTGGCGCTGGTCGGCGTCGACCCAGGCCGGTTCGGCCGGCGGTCCCCATTTTCGCTCTCAGGCGGCGAGATGCGCCGCGTGGCGATCGCCGGCGTGCTGGCCATGCGGCCGCGAGTCCTCGTGCTGGACGAACCGGCTGCGGGATTAGATCCGAAAGGGAAAGAGGAGATCCTCGGTCAGATCCGCACGCTGCATGAGGCCCAGGGGCTGACCGTGCTGCTCGTGACCCATAGCATGGATGAGGCGGCCCAGCTGGTAAAGCGCCTTGTCGTCCTCGCCCGGGGCCAAATCGTCATGGACGGGCCGGTGCGGGAGATCTTCCGCCGCGCGCAGGACCTGACGGCGCTGGGGCTCGGCGTGCCCGCCATTACCGCCTTGATGCTGCGGCTGCGGAGCGCCGGGATGGCGGTCACCCCCGACGTGCTGACCGTCGACGAAGCCAGGGCCGCGATCGGGAAGGTACTGCAATGGAACTGACGAGGTACGTCACGATCGGGCAGTACCTCCCGCGTGAGTCACCGGTCCATCGCCTGGATCCCCGCACCAAGATTGCCGCGGTGACCGTGCTGACCGTCGCCGTCTTTGTGGTCCGCGACTTCAGCGGCTATGCGCTTCTGACGCTGTTCCTGCTCGCTGTGGTCGTCGCCTCGCAGATCCCGCTCGGCTACCTCCTACGAGGGTTGCGGCCAATCCTGTTCCTGCTCCTCATGACCGTGGTGCTCAATGTGTTCTTCAGCGGGATCCAGAGCGGTACCGTCCTGTTCCGGCTGGGCCCTCTGGTCGCCACGCGGGAAGCCGTGATGCGGGCGGGCTTCGTCGGCTACCGGCTGGTGGCGCTGATCCTGGTGACGTCGCTGTTGACGTTCACCACCTCGCCGGTCCAACTCACCGATGGGATTGAGCGGATCCTGCGGCCATTCCGGCGCCTGGGGGTGCCGGCGCATGAACTGGCGATGATGATGACCATCGCCCTGCGCTTCATCCCCACGCTGTTGGAGGAGACGGAGAAGATCATGAAGGCGCAGATGGCCAGGGGGGCGGAATTCGAGCGCGGCAACGTCCTGCGCCGGGCCCGTGCCCTGGTGCCGGTGCTGGTGCCGTTGTTCGTCAGCGCCTTTCGGCGGGCCGACGAACTGGCCCTGGCAATGGAGGCGCGGTGCTATCGTGGCGGGGAGCACCGGACCCGGATGAAGGAACTGCATCTCGCCCCCCGCGACGGGGTCGCCCTTCTGCTCACCTTCGCGGTGTCCGCCATATTCACGATTCCGTACTCGACCTGGCAGGCCTTATTGCGCTAACTCCCCGGGCCGTCAGGGTAACCATGCGCAACATCAAACTCATCATTGAGTACGATGGAACTTCCTTCAGCGGCTGGCAGCGCCTGAAGGGCCGCCCGTCGGTGCAGGCCGAACTGGAGCGGGCGGTGTGGAAGGTGACCGGGCAGCGGCGGGCCGTGACCGGCGCCGGCCGCACCGACGCCGGCGTGCACGCCCTGGGTCAGGTCGGCCACTTCGCCACCGCGAACCGCCTGGCCGCGGGGCGGTTTCCTGCGGCGCTCAATGCGTATCTTCCGATGACGATCCGCGTCCTTGGAGCCGAGGAGGTTGATGCCGGCTTTCACGCCCGGTATGCCGCGATCGGCCGCACCTACCGGTACGCGGTGTTAAATCGCCCCGCCCCCTCGGCCATCTTACGGAATCACGCCTACCACGTCCCGTATCCCTTGAGGCTCGAGGCCATCGTAGCTGGTGCGGCGGCGTTGGAAGGGACGCATCCATTCACCGCGTTCCGCGGCGTCGGGTCAGGTGAGCGGACAACCATCTGCACTTTGCGCAGGGCTAACGTGGCACACAGCGGGGACATGCTGATCTTTACGTTTGAGGCCGACCGCTTTCTTCGTCACATGGTGCGGATGATCGTCGGCACGTTGCTGAAGGTTGGGGCGGGGAAGCTGGCTGCCGAGGCCGTGGCCGAGATCCTCGCGGGAGAGAATAACCGGCGCGCTGGCCCGAGGGCGCCGGCACATGGGCTGTATCTCGTAAGGGTGATGTACCCCCCGCAGCCCTGAACCACGCGCTGCGCTTGGGTTCAGGGCATGCCCCAGTCGGTGAAAGGGCTTGGCGGAAGGTTCCCTTGGCGCCGCCATGCACCGGAGCGAAGCGACTGGTGCATGGGCCCGCCTGGGCTCGAACCAGGAACCAACGCCTTATGAGGGCGCTGCTCTACCCTTGAGCTACGGGCCCGTCCGCATCATGGATTATACCAGCCGGGAAACGTCAGGACTTCGGGAGCCGTGACTCCTGCGGGGTGTCTGCCGGTTCGTGACTTTGCCCGTTCGGCGAAGGCGCGCTGAACTGTTCGGCGATGCGCGCCGAGATGCGCTGCACGAGATCGCGATGGTCCGCCCGGCGGTGCGCCGACCGGATCGTCCGCATCGCGCCGGTCTGCCGCCGCATGATGCGCAAGAACGCGCCGACGACTTCCGGATCGAATTGCGTGCCCGCTCCTCGCTGTAGCTCCTCAATCGCGCGCAGCGGGCTCATTGCCCGCCGGTACAATCGATCCGTGATCATCGCCTCGTACGCATCCGCGACAAAGACGACGCGGGCCGCAATCGGTATCTCATCACCCGCCAGCCCGTCCGGATACCCGGTCCCGTCCCAACGCTCGTGGCTGTGCCGGATGGCCAGCTTCGCGGATTCTGGAATGGGAACAGGTGCCAGAATCTCATAGCCCATGATGGGATGGCGCCGCATGGCTTCCCATTCTTCGGGGCTCAATTTCCCGTTCTTGAGCAGGATCTCATCGCGGATGCCGATCTTGCCGATGTCGTGCAGCAACGCCACCACCTGGACCTCGGCGACAATCGTGCTATCGAGGCCCATCTCATGAATGATCGCCTCGCAGTGCGCGGCGACGTGCGACTGGTGGTCGGCGGTGTACTTGTCTCGAGCGTCGACCGCGTTGGCCAGCGATCGAATGATGCCGATGAAGGCCTGACGCAGCGCTCCCTGCTGGCCCTCCAGGTCGCGCGACGCCTGGCGGACAATGGTGAACAGCGCCAGGTAGAGGAGCAGGACGCCGAAGACCACGCTCGCGCGCATCGCCCAGGTGATCCGGATCAGCGTGGGTTCCAGATCCGCCAGGTCGGAGACGACATGATAGACAGCCACCGGCCTGGTGTCGGCGGAGACCACCACCGGCACGAACACTTCCATCCGGCGGCGCGTGTCGGTCCCGCCGTCATTGGGCGAGACGAACCGCCACGTCAGCGTACCATCCAGCGCCCGCTGGATCGGACTGGACACCGGCTGGGCCGTTCCGACCTGTGTCCCTCCATCGCTATACAGCACTTCGCCGTTGCGGTTCCAGACAGTGATGTGGATGATGTTGGCTCTGCCGATCAAGCTGCGCAGGGTGAATTCGAACTGGGCCCGGGCGTTTTCTGCGGGCGACAAGAAATCTTTAGGAACCAGGCGAGGTGCTGCGAATTCCGACACGTACGTGGCGAAGGCATGCGCCTGCCGCCGCAGGGCATAGTCGGTGGCGATGCGGGCGGCGATTTCGCCGAAAAGAATCCCCAGCAGGACGGTGGCGATGAGGCTGACGACGGTGAAGCGCTGCAGCAATGACAAAGCCGGCGACCCGGACGCCTGACCAGACGCCTCGAGAGCGCTCGTTTCCCGCCAGCCGCGCGATTTGATAACCCCACCTCGTGGTGCGTGGATTCGCAGCCAGCGGTACCAGGGGGCGCACCGGAGTCCCCCCTCAGGGTCCCAGGCGCGGAGCCGCTAGGCGCGGACGATGTTCAACTGGCCGAGGGAGGGCAGGTGGAAGAACGAATGCTGGGGAGAAGGTGTGTTCGCCTGTGTCCTCGGCAAGCTCAAGCGACGGTATCGCAGAGCCTACCATAGGCCGCCTCGGGTCGTCAAGGAATTCATGCCCCGGCGCGCCCGTTTCTACCACAAAATGGCCTCCCCCCGCACGTCTGGCCCCACGCATGCCGTGGAACGTTCTTCTAACAGGAACACCATCCGCTCCGGGGAATGTGTAGCCCGGCGAGTGGGGAGGGGTGAGCCGGCCCCAAGCGCGAGATACCGATGCCTCCAAGGAACTGGGCGGGATCGACCGGCGGGGGCCTGGAAGGCGGTGGCCGAGGTGAAGGGCCATGGATGAACGCGAGCGGACTGGCGTATTCCGGGTCGGCGCCCCGACCGCGAAGGACATCCACCAGATCTTTGCCCATGTGTACGGAGCGCTGCGCGAGAAAGGGTATAACCCGGTGGACCAGATTGTGGGCTATCTTCTGTCCGGCGATCCCACCTATGTGACCAGTCACCGCGATGCGCGCACGGTGATTCGGCAGGTTGATCGCCTGTTGCTCCTGGAAGAACTCGTGCGCTGCTACGTGGAACACAAACTGAAATAGCGGCAGCGAAGACGCAACACCAACGCAGAGACAACGGAGAGAGCGCATGGAAAAAATCATCGTCAACGGTGGCCGCGCCCTGCGGGGGACGGTGCGGATTTCTGGCGGCAAGAACAGCTCGCTGGCGATTATTACTGCCGCCTGCCTCGCCGCGGATGTGTCGGTGCTGGAAAACGTCCCCCACTGCCGCGACGTCGTGACCCTCAAAGCCATCCTGGAAGCCCTTGGCGCCCACATCGAATTGGACCACGGCCGCATGGCGATCGAAGCGCGCTCGCTGGTGTCGCACGTCGCGCCGTACGATCTCTGCCGGCAGATGCGCGCCTCGTTCTACTCGGCGGGTCTGCTCCTCGGGCGGGGGGGACGGGCTGAGATTCCGCTCCCCGGTGGGTGCGTGATCGGCTCACGGCCGGTGGATTTTCACCTTCGCGGGTTTACCGCGCTGGGGGCGATGGTGGAGACTGAGCACGGCTACATGAAGGCCTCGGCGCGGCAGCTGGTGGGGACCACGTTTTTCGTGCCGAGGAGCAGCGTGGGCACGACGATCAACCTGATGCTCGCCGCGAGTACGGCCAGCGGCACGACCGTCCTGGACAACGCCGCGCGTGAGCCGGAGGTGGTCGACACGGCCGTGTTTCTGAACTTGATGGGCGCGCGCATCAAGGGCGCCGGCACGAACAACATCGCGATCGAGGGGGTCAGCGACCTGCACGGCGCGTCCTATGCGATTATTCCCGATCGCCTGGAGGCCGGCACGTACCTGCTGGCGGCCGCGGCGACCGGAGGCGACGTGCTGGTTGAACAGATGATCCCCGAGCACATCAGCGCGCTGCTGACCAAGCTGGAGGAAGCGAGCGCGGTGGTGGAGCGGGGTACCGACGGAGTGCGGGTGCGCGCCGGCGGTATCCATCATGGGGTGCACGTGGACACCGCTCCCTATCCGGGTTTTGCCACTGACCTCCACCCGCCGTTCGCCGCCTTGATGTGCCGGGCGGACGGGCAATCGCGGATTCGCGAGACGGTCTTTGAATCGCGATTCGGCTACGTCGACGAATTGCGCCGCATGGGCGCAGATGTCCATGTCGAAGGGGACTCCGCCATCGTGAATGGGGTTCCGTACCTCACCGGCGCGCCGGTGGAGGCGGTAGACATCCGGGCGGGCGCCGCCATTATCATCGCGGCGCTGTCGGCGCGCGGGGTCAGCGAAATCGGCGGCGTGGACAACATCGACCGGGGCTATGAGCTGCTGGACCGGAAGCTCTCCGCACTGGGAGCCGATGTCCAGCGCGTGGAAGTCCGCGGCGGCGAATCGGTGGTTCAGCCTGTAGCCTGAACCACTGCCGATCCTCCTCACGCGAGCCCCCGGGATGGAACCTTCCATCAAATGGTAAATGCTATGATCGGCAGGGGCGAGTAGCTCAACGGGAGAGCACCCGGTTTACACCCGGGAGGCCGCAGGTTCAACCCCTGCCTCGCCCACCAGGGTGGTAGGAGAGGCCCGGAGGGGCCTCAAATCCTCCTCCCCTCTCCCTAAGGGGAGGGATCAGGAGTGAGGGGATTGTCAGTGAGTTCACCTCAGCGCAAGACCCTGAAGGAAGTCCCCACGCATTACGGAATTACCATGGATACAGCTTCATCGTCCCTGCGTCCCAGCTCCTAAGAACCCGTTCTCTCGCGTTTGATAGATTCCAGATCAACCTGGGGGGAAAGCATGCGAAGATCGAGCAGGACCGTGGTGCTGTGTCTGGCAATGGCTGTCGTCCTCACCGCCCCAATTATCGGGCCGGCACGAGCCGGGACGATGCAGACCTACATCGTGCTCTATAACGCTCAAGCCGTCCCGGCCGACGCCGCCCGCACAATCACTAATGCAGGCGGCGTTTTCGTCTACGCGTACGACGCCATCGGCGTTGTCATCGCCCGATCGGACTCGCCACTGTTCCGGGACACGCTCCTTGCGGACAGCCGCATTGAGAATGTATCGTCGACGGCCGGCTTTGCTACCAGGCTGAGAGATGTTGTGACAACGGATGCAAGTGCGCCGAGTCAGATCGTGCCCGGTCCTCCGGTAACCGACAACGATAGTCTGTCTCCGCTGCAATGGGACATGGTTCAGATCCACACTCCAGAAGCGCATGCCATCACGGGGGGCAGCCGGGACGTGCTCGTCGGTGACATCGACACCGGGCTCGATTACACACACCCGGATCTGGCGCCGAATGTGGATAGTGCTAACAGCGTGAACTGCCTCACCGGCGCGCCGGTGTCCGGCGCGGTTGCTGCAAATGACGACAACGGCCACGGCACACACACGGCCGGCACGATCGCGGCTGCTGCGAACGGGATCGGTATCGTCGGTGTAGCGCCGAACGTGAGGATTGCCGGCATAAAGGCCGGCAACGCAGCTGGCTTCTTCTTCCCAGAGGCGGTGGTCTGCGCGTTCGTGTGGGCCGGCACGCACGGCTTCAACGTGACGAACAACAGCTACTTTGCCGATCCATTCTATCTCAACTGCCACAATGATCCAGTGCAGAGAGCCATCTGGAAGGCCGAGCAGCGGGCCATTCGCTTCGCAATGAGCCAGGGAGTCACGGTGGTCGCCGCCGTAGGGAATTTCGCAGACGACTTGGCGCACCCAACCATGGATCTCCAAAGCCCCGATGACACGACGCCCGTCGCGCGTGCCGTCCACAACGACTGTGTGGACATCCCGGCCGAAATCGCAGGCGTCCTCGGTGTTTCGGCAGTCGGCAACCTCGGTCGGAAATCGTTCTACTCGAGTTACGGCCTAGGCGTCGTAGAGGTCGCAGCTCCGGGCGGGGATTCGATTCTGCAGCAAACTCCCGCTGCCCCGAACGGGCGCGTTCTCTCCACCTGGCCGAGCACGCTGCTCACGGTCACGTGTCTCCCGGCGCGCAGACTCGTCGACGCTTCGGGAGCGACTTACTGTTATCAGCAGGGGACGTCGATGGCGTCGCCGCATGCCGCCGGCGTGGCAGCACTCGTGGCGAGTCAGGGCCGCGTGAAGCCTGGTCAGATAGCAGCCACCGTTCAACTAACCGCCGACCCAGTATCTTGCCCAATCCCTACCACCGTGTCCCTCTACGCATTCTTCCCTTCACAGAACAATGGAGCACCCCAGGCGTGTCAGGGTAGCTCCGGTTCCAACTCGTGGTACGGGAAGGGACAGGTGAATGCGTTGAGCGCTGTTACCGGTCCGTAACTCTCGACTCAAAACGTTCGTCGTCGGCCCGGGCGAGCGGCCGGTCGAGGCCGCCCGATCCCGGGCCTATCTGCGTGGAGACCGCTGTGCAGGAGCAAGGCAGCGCCCATTGAAGCGCAAATCAATTCCTCTATGTGGCGCTACCTCGTTCGGCGACTGATCGCGGCCGTGGTCGTGGTCGTCGGCGTGTCGTTTGTTGTCTTTCTTGTGCTCCATCTAACGCCCGGCGACCCAGCGCAGGTTCTGCTTGGACCCAGGGCGACCCCGGACGATCTGGCGCGCCTGCGGCAGGAACTCGGCCTGGATCGTCCCGTGCTCATTCAATATCTCCGCTGGGCATCCCATGTTCTGCGCGGTGATTTCGGACGCTCCATCATGCAGCACCGGGCGGTCTTGCCCGAGCTGGTCCGGCGGTTCTCGGCCACGCTCATCCTCACCGCCGGCGGGGTGCTGCTGGCCTTTCCGCTGGGCACGCTGGTGGGGATCGTGGCCGCGGCGCGGCAAGGCACGCCGGTGGACCGGCTGATGACAGCGGCGGCGATGCTTGGAGTCAGCATGCCGGCCTTCTGGGTGGGCCTGCTGTTGATTATCACCTTCTCCGTGCATTTGGGCTGGCTGCCCGGCGCGGGCATGTACTCACCCACCGGGAGCGGAGGCCTGACGGACCTCCTGGTGCACCTCGTACTGCCGGCGATCACGCTGGCGCTGGTACCGCTGAGCATCATTGCCCGGCTGACCCGGTCCAGCATGCTCGATGTCATCGGTGAAGATTACATTCGCACCGCCCGGGCGAAGGGGCTGTCTGACCGGACGGTGATCGGCAGGCATGCGTTCCGGAACATCCTGGTGGCGATGGCCACGGTCTTCGGGCTGCAGGCAGGGTTCCTGCTGGCGGGCGCCGTCTACGTGGAGACGGTTTTCAGCTGGCCCGGCATCGGCTTCATGATGGTCAACGCCATCCTGACGCGTGACTTCCCGCTGGTGCAGGGTGGTGTGCTGTTGGTCGCCACCACCTACGTGCTCATCAACCTCGGCACGGATCTCCTCTACGCCTACGTCGATCCGAGGATCCGCTATGGCTAGCAGCAGCGGCGAGGCGGTGGCGCAGGTCGTCGGCGAGTCACGGCCCCGGCCGCAGACTCGCCTGCATCCGCCGAGTGGCTGGCGGCGCTTTCTCGCCAACCGGTGGGCGATTGCGGGCGCGATCGTCGTACTGGTGATCGTGATCGTCGCGGTGCTCGCGCCTCTTTTGCCCCTGCGCGACCCCAACGGGACTCAGCCTGCCAGGCGATTGTCCCCCCCGTTGTCCCCCGGGTACGTGTTGGGCGCCGACCATCTCGGTCGAGACCTGTTGAGCCGGGTGGCCTGGGGTGCCAGGATCTCGCTGACGGTGGGCGTGCTCTCCACCGGGCTGGCCATGTCCGTCGGGACGACCGTGGGCCTGGCGGCAGGGTACTACGGCGGGCGCGCCGATCTCATCATGATGCGCGCGATCGACATCCTGATGGCATTCCCCTACATCTTACTGGCCATCGCTCTTGTCGCCGCGCTGGGCCCGGGACTAGTCAACGCGATGATTGCCGTGGCCGTGGTGAACATCTCATTCTATGCGCGCGGTGTCCGTAGCGCGGTGCTCCTGTTGCGGGAGCAGGAGTTCATCGTCGCCGCGCGGGCGGCGGGGGCGACCGAGGGACGCATCGTGCGCCGGCACGTGCTGCCGAACATCCTGGCGCCGATTCTGGTCTTCGTCTCGATGAACATCGGCTGGATGATCACCGAGACGGCCGGGCTGAGCTTCATCGGGCTGGGCGCTCAACCCCCGGCCGCGGACTGGGGCACCATGCTGGCCGATGGGCGGCAGTTCATCACGGTGGCCTCCCACGTTGCGGCCATCCCCGGTCTCGCGCTATTCGTCCTCGTGCTCGGACTGAACCTAGCAGGGGATGGGCTCCGTGAGGCGTTTGATCCCAGACTGCGGTGAACCACGCATCACACACTGAGGAGGTGGTGGTACGAGATGAAGCGCACGGCGCGGTGGCAGGTGCTGGTGGCAGTCGGGCTCGTCGTCGGCTGGTTGCTGGTGGGGGCGGGGACGCCCCAGGCGGGGCCCGCCGCCAAGACGCTGGTGGTAGGGTTGGTGGCCGAGCCCACGTCGATGGATCCCGGACAGCTGACCGACGTCAACTCGATGCGGGTGCTGTCCAGCGTCTATGACACGCTGGTCCGGTTCAAAGAAGAGTCCTTCACGCTGGAACCGGGTCTGGCGACCTCCTGGACGATCTCCGAAGACGGGCTGCAGTACACGTTCACGCTCAGGCAGGGAGTGAAGTTTCACGACGGCTCGCCCTTCAACGCCGAAGCCGTGAAGTTCACGTACGATCGGTTGCTGGACCCCAAGCACCCGTATGCCAACACCGGCCCGTTCCCGTTCGCCGGCTTCTACTACGGCGCCGTCAAGCAGGTCACGGCGCTCGACGCCTCCACCGTGCGGTTCACGCTCAAGCAACCGTTTTCGCCGCTGCTGAACAACCTCACCCTGAACACCGGACGCATTGTGAGCCCGGCGGGGGTGAAGAAGTGGGGGAAGGAGTTTGCGAGTCATCCCACCGGCACCGGTCCGTTCAAGTTTGTAAGCTGGGAGAAGAACGTGCGCATCGTGCTGGACGCCAATCCCGGCTACTGGGACGGTCGGCCCAGGCTCGACCGGCTGATCTTCCGGCCGCTGCCCGAGGAGCAGACCCGGGTCACCGAGCTCCTGTCCGGGGGCGTGGACTTCATTGTGGATGTCCCCCCGGACAATATTGATCAGGTGCGCAAGGATGCCCGGTTTGTCTTCTATCAGCAACCGGGCCCCCACGTCTGGTGGGTCACCCTTAACGTGAACAAGAAGCCGTTCAGCGACGTGCGGGTGCGCCAGGCGGCCAACTACGCCGTGAACAAAGAGGCCATCGTCAACGACATTCTCAAGGGCACGGCCACGGTTTCCTCGGGTCCGGTTCCGCCGGCGATTACGTGGGCCTACACCGACCAGGTCGCCAGATACCCCTATGATCCGGCGAAAGCGAAGCAGCTGCTGGCGGAGGCAGGCTACCCCAGCGGGTTCCCCGCCATCTTCTGGATCCCAGAGTCCGGTTCGGGGATGCAGTCGCCCAAGACCATGGCCCAGGCGATTCAGGCCGACCTGGCTGTGGTGGGTATCAAAGTCCAGATTCAGACGTTCGAGTGGGGCGCCTATCTCAACCAGTACGGCAAGGGGTTTGGGACGGCCGCCGACATGGGGGCGCTCTCATTCATGCTCGACCCGGGCGATCCCGCTCCCATGCTGAGCCTCATCCTCGATGGCCACGCGCTGCCGCCCAACGGCTTCAACGGCGGGTACTACAAGAATGCTGAAGTGGACTCGCTCCTCGATGCGGCCACGCGCACAGTTGACCTGAAGCGGCGCGGAGAGTTGTATCGCAAGATGCAGCAGATCGTCGCCACTGACGCACCCTGGATCTTTATCGACCACGCGCTGCAGAATGCCGCCGGTCTGAAGAAGGTGACCAACTTCAAACTACACCCCTCCTTCTATATGTTCTTCAACAAGATCGGCGTCAACCAGTAAGCGTTCGCCAGGGGACCCCGGTCATTCCGGGGTCCCCGGCAATGGGAGGTGGCGCATGGGGCGGGAAGTCGAGCTGCCGTCCGGCCGGGTGCACTACCGATGGGACAACACGCTTCCCCCGGTCGCCGAAGTCGAATCCGGAGATACCATTGTCGCTGACCTACAGGAGGTGAGCGGAGGGCAGATCACGCGGTCCTCGACCGTTGCCGACCTGACCCGCATGGATGCCGACCGCGTCTATCCTCTTGCCGGTCCGGTCCTCGTCAAGGGCGCGCGGCGCGGGGACGTCCTGGCGGTTGAGATTTTGGACCTGCAGCCCGGGGACTGGGGATGGACCTCGATTATCCCCGGGCTGGGGTTGCTGCAGGAAGATTTCCCCGATCCCTACCTCAAGATCTGGGACCTCAGTGCCCGGACGCACGCGTCGCTCCGCCGCGACATCCGGATTCCGCTGGCCCCGTTTCTGGGGACGATGGGCGTGGCCCCCGAGGACCGCGGATCCTTTCCCGTCATGCCTCCAGGCAAGTTTGGCGGCAACATGGATATCCGCCACCTGAATGTCGGCGCCACGCTGCTCCTGCCGGTCTGGGTGGAGGGCGCGCTGTTCTCCTGCGGGGATGCGCATGCGGTCCAGGGCGACGGCGAGGTGTGCATCTCGGCCATCGAGACGCCCATGCGGGCCAGGTTGCGGCTCAGCGTGCGCAAGGACATGGCGCTGCCGTCTCCGCAGTTCACCACGCCCGGGCCCCTAACGTCGAAGGTGGATGGCCGCGGCTACTATGCCACGACCGGGATCGGGCCGGATCTGATGCAGGGCGCCAAAGCGGCGGTGCGGGCGCTGGTGGACCATCTGGTGGGAGCCTATCGCCTGTCCCGCCAGGACGCCTACGTCCTTTGCAGTGTTGCCGCAGATCTCAAGATCTCGGAGATCGTCGACCAGCCAAACTGGGTCGTGTCTGCCTACCTGCCGATGGCGATCTTCACCTGAGCGTGTATAGACTAAGGTCTATTAGACTCCCGGGCGGCTGCAGAAAGACTACCCAAAGGGAAGGTTTTCAGGTACAACGAATGTAGATTCGCACCCGGCCGCTTCCCCTTCCAATCCGTCCGGACCGGTCCAAGCGATCCCAGGTGAGGTGAGGCGTGAAAAAGATGAAGCCACAGGACGTCGACGTGCTGCTGCGGATTATGCAGATCGCCGACGCCCCTCAGAACCTTGATGCGATGCAATATGTCATCTTCCAGTTCGACTTCAAGGACTACGAGCAGTTCATCCTGGAGTGCCCGCCCGGCAGTATTCGATTCAACAACTTCCTGCGGGTGGCGGTCTTCTGCGACAACCTGGGCGTCCTGGTCGACGGCGGGGGAGTTGATCCGGAAACCGTCTTCGAGCTGTATCCCATCCCCTGGACCAAGATGGAGCCTATCGTCATGGGGATGCGGCGGGAGCTGGCCTGGCCTGATCTGTTCGACTACTTCGAGAAGCTGGGCAAGCAATACCAGAAGTGGTGGGAACCGAAGGCCAAGAAGATCAAGCTGCCTGAAGCACCGAAGGCCGAGGCTCGACCTGCGATGCGGCCGGCGGCGCGCCCGACGCTGGTGCAGGCGACGCGACTGGCCCGGCCCGGCATGCCTGTTGCCGCTCGGCCTGGTGCCGGCGTGGTAAAGCCTGCAGCGAAGCCCGCGCCCAAACCGGCGGTGAAGCGATCGAAGCCGAAGAAGGCGGCAAAGAAGAGACGCTAGGACGCAGTCGAAACGCGCGGCACGACGTGGACCCCTCTGAAGATAGACGGAGGGGTCCATCTCTTTACCCGGCAAGGATTCATTAACTGCAAACCCGAACCGTGGTGCAGATGACGCGCATCCGCACGTTGTATGAACTCCAACTCATCGACACGCAAATCGCCCGGCTGGAGGCGGCGCTCGCGGCGCTGGATGATGGCACGACCCTGCGCGGGCGGGTCCAGCAGGCGCATGCGGTCGAGGAGACCGCCCGCAGCGATCTGCAGGCTGGGCAGGCGCGGCTTCGCGATCTCGAACTTGAGCTGCAATCCACCGTCGGCAAGGCGACCAAGGTCGAAGGGGATCTGTACAGTGGCCGGATCTCCAATCCCAAAGAGCTGCGGGCCATGCAGGAGGACGTGGAGGCTCTCGGCCGCCAGCGACAGCGGATTGAGGAAGAGATGCTCACATTGATGGAAGAGGTGGAGCGCCAGTTGGAGCAGATCCGCAGGCTGGAGGCCGAGCGCCAGGCGAGAGATCGCGAACTGGATGAGCACCTGGAAGACTACACGACGCGGCAGCGCGCCCTGACGGCGGAACTGGAGGCAGCGCGCCGGCACCGGGAGGCACTGGCAGCGGAAGCGGATCCCGGTTTCCTGCGCCGGTACGAGCGGTTGCGCAGCCGGAAGGACGGGGTGGCGGTGACGGCCGTGAACGGCTCAGTATGCAATGCCTGCCACATGACGGTCCCGGAGGCGGTCCTCAACGCGGCGCGGGAAAGCGATGACGTGCACACCTGCGAGGACTGCGGCCGCATCCTCTATGTCCCCAACGAGTAGAGACCTCGTACTGATAGTGGACGGGGCATCGCGGGGCAACCCCGGTCCATCCGCGATCGGCGTCGTGATCAAGGACGCGCACGGCAAGGTGCTCGCAGAAATCGGCGAGTACATCGGCGAGTTTACGAACAACGTCGCCGAGTACCGGGCGCTGCTCCGTGCCCTGGAAGAGGCCAAGGCGATGGGGGCCGGCGCTGTGGAAGTCCGGTCCGACAGCGACCTTCTCGTCAGTCAGTTGCAGGGTAGTTACAAAGTCAAGAGCCCCGATCTCGGCCCACTGTACCTCGACGCGATCCGGTTGCTGCGGGGCTTTTCACGATACACCGTGACGAAGATTCCGCGCGGCCAGAACGCTGCCGCCGACGCGCTGGCGAACCACGCCATCGACCAGGCATTTCCGGAGTCGACCCTTGAGTTCTCCGCGATAGTCGAGAAGGAAGACAAACTCTACGTCGCGCGGGTCCCGGCGTTTGGTGTGAAGGGGTACGGCGCCACGCGCTCCGAGGCCCTCGAAACGGCTCGCGACGAAGTCATCGAGCGAATCCGAGAACTCAGGACGCAGGGCAAGGGTCTCCCCAAAGAGGAACGGATCCGGCTGCGCCTTACTGGTGACAACGTCCAGTGAGGCCTCGTTGCGGCGTGTCAGCTGGAGTGCTAGGATAGGCGCGGGAGCAGGCCGGGCGACCGCCGAAGACCACACGTCTTCGGAGGAAAGTCCGGACACCAAAGGGCAGGGCGCTGGGTAACTCCCAGTGGGGGCGACCCCAAGGAAAGTGCCACAGAAACATACCGCCCTGCACCACGCGCTATGCTTGGGTGCAGGGTAAGGGTGCAATCGTGCGGTAAGAGCGCACGAGGCTCCGGGTGACCGGAGACCTGGGCAAACCCCGCCCGGTGCAAGGCCACATAGGGGGAGATGAGGCGGCCCGCCGCATCCCCGGGTAGGCTGCTCGAGGCGCCTGGCAACAGGCGCCCCAGAGAGATGGTCGCCGCTTGGTAACTCCTCATACTCCTCGCCCCCCGTGAGGGGGGAGAGGGTAGGGTGAGGGGGCTAGGTACAGAACCCGGCTTATAGGCCTGCTCCCACAAATACTAATAACGGAAATACTAATAACGGGAACGCGGGATCGCGGGAACGAGGGAACGCGAATTAGGTGTCGCAGGTGACCGCCCTGGGCAGGGGCGGTTTTCTTGTCTGTCATTGCGAGGCCCGTGAGGGCCGAAGCAATCCCCCGTTGCGAGCCTCGGAGGGGCGTGGCAATCTCCTGCCAGCACAAACTAACGGTTATCTGATGACGCCCGCGCCCGCCAGGCCGCCGCAGATCACGGGACGATCCCTGCACGCCGGAAGCTGGGTGCGCCGCGCGGTAGGTTTCGGAGCAGCGGGCTTCACCTGAGTCTTGATTGCGGCAACTTCCGCGATCACAGGCTGGGGAGTGGTCTGAGCAATGACCATCCCCGATCGCGTATAAAGCAGGTAGCGCTGGCGAGTCTGTTCAAATCGCTGCAGGTCATCCTGCCACGAGGCGACAATACTCTCGGCGCTCGCGCCCCGAATCAAGGCCCGCCGCACGGTGTCCGTCCCCCAGACCAGGTCGAACAGATACCGCCGCTTGTCACCCGACGGCGCGAACTGCAGCAGGCCGGGATGAAGATCCCTGATCGCCGTCATGATGTACACAGCCGCCGTGGCAGGCAAGAACTGGCGAGGGTCGGTGATGAGGAGCCGGATACCGCCCGTTCGACGGTCGGCCGTTCCTGCGACCTGCGGGGCGAACCAGACGCCCGGAATGCCCGCACGATTCAGCCGCTCAGCAAGGAGATCGCCTCGAACGCCTCGAGCGGTCACAGTTTCAAACGGGACGTTTGTGCCGGCGCCCACGGAGAGATTGGTACCCTCCATCACGCCGGTCGCCGCGTGAAGCAGCGCCACGGCCGGTGATTGGATCATCGGCGACGGCCGGAACCACGACAGGCCGGTATCGTCCCATTGCATGGATGCCTGCCAGCCGGCCATCGGCACGACCACCAGGTTTGCCCCGATCCCGAATTCCCGATTGAACAGC
>Ga0209266_1000443_pt1 | contig 32445 bp, 30 predicted proteins | sample GraSoiAngelo_132_FD_185889 | JGI IMG/M metagenome (GOLD analysis project Ga0209266, IMG submission 185889) | Grasslands soil microbial communities from the Angelo Coastal Reserve, California, USA - 14_0929_02_40cm (SPAdes) (version 2) | ecosystem: Environmental > Terrestrial > Soil > Grasslands ...
ATGGTCACGCCTTCCAGCCGGGCCGCGACGGCGGGCGCGAGCGGTGCGCGTAGGCGGTACGGGCAGATGTCGCCGAGCGGCGCGGGGTCGGCGGCGGCGGCGCGGAGCGCGAGGGCGTCGGCGGGTTCGCCCTCGACGCCGGTCTCGACCGGCTTCATCACCGCGACGCGCCGGCCGCGCTGGCGGAGCGCGGTCGCGAGCGCGCAGGCGACGAAGGTCTTGCCGACGCCCGTGTCGGTGCCGGTGATGAGGAGGGCGCTCACCCGCGCGTCGCCTCCCGAGGGCGCGTCACGCGCCCGTGACCTCTTCGATCGCCTCGCGCGCCACGTCGACCAGCAGTTCCAGCTCGGCGGGCGCGATCGCGAGCGGGGGCATGAGGACGATCACGTTGCCGAGGGGGCGGAGGAGCACGCCGCGGGCGCGCGCCGCGCGCACCACGCACTGGCCGATGCGCGCGGCGGGCGGGTAGGGGACACGTCCCGCGCGCTCGGCGACCAGCTCGATGCCGACCATGACGCCCTGCTGGCGCACGTCGCCCACGTGCGCCAGCGGCGCGATGTCGGCCGCGAGCCGTTCGCGGAGCCGCGCGATCTTGGGGCCCAGGCGCTCGAGGGTGCGCTCTTCATGGAAGAGCCGCAGGCTCGCGAGGGCGACGGCGCAGCCGAGCGGGTTCCCGGTGTAGGTGTGGCCATGGAAGAAGGCGCGGAACTCCTCGTAGGGGCCGAGGAAGGCCGCGAACACCTCCTCGGTCGCGAGCGTCGCTGCCAGCGGCAGGTAGCCGCCGCTGATGCCCTTCGCCAGGCACATCAGGTCGGGCGTGATGCCGGCATGCTCGCAGGCGAACATCCGTCCCGTGCGCCCGAAGCCGGTCGCCACCTCGTCGGCAATGAGGAGCGTGCCGTGGCGGTGGGCGAGCTCGTGAAGCGTCTTCAGATACGCCGGCGGGTGGACCCACATCCCCGCCGCGCCCTGCACCAGCGGTTCGACGACGACGCCGGCGAGGATCGGGCCGTGTGCGGCGAGCGTCCGCTCGGCCTCGTCGAGCGCGGCGGCGAGCGCCGCCTCCGTGTCCAAGCCGCGCTGCCAGCGAAAGACGTGCGGCGGCGTGAGCCGCACCGCGGGCGCGACGGCGCCGGCCACGAAGCGATGGAACGTCTCCGAGTAGCCGACGCCGACGGCGCCGAGCGTGTCGCCGTGGTAGGCCTCGACCAGGGAGGCGAAGCGCGTGCGTCCGCGCTCGCCGCGCAGCTGGTGGTACTGGAGTGCCAGGCGGAGCGCCGCCTCGACCGCGGTGGCGCCCGCGTCCGAGTAGAAGACGCGGGCGAGCCCGGGCGGCGCGACCTCGATCAGCGCGCGGGCGAGCTCGATCGAGGGCACGTTGGCGAGCCCGAGCAGCGTCGAGTGCGCGACGCGCGCGAGCTGGTCGCGGAGCGCTGCATCGAGCGCCGGGTGCCGGTGACCGTGCACGTTGCACCAGAGCGAGGAGACGCCGTCCAGGTAGCGCTGCCCGCGCGTGTCGACGAGCGTACAGCCCTCGGCCTCGGCGATCACCAGCGGCTCCTCGGCGAGCCAGTCCGCCATCTGCGTGAAGGGGTGCCAGAGGTAGCGCCGGTCCCAGGCGGCGAGCGTCGAGCCGTCGGTCATCGCCCGAGGCCCGTCGCGCGCGCCGCGTCGGCGAAGGCCGCGAGCGCGCGCTCGAGCTGCGCCGTCGTGTGCGTCGCCATCGGTGTGACGCGGAGCCGCGCCGTCCCGGGCGGCACGGTGGGCGGGCGGATCGCGAGCGCGTGCACGCCGCGCGCGAGGAGCGCGTCGGCAAATGCCAGCGCGGCCCGGTTGTCGCCCACCACGAGCGGCACGATATGCGTGTCGCCGCGCGCGTCGAGGCCGAGGGTGCGCAACCCGTCGCGCAGCCACGCGACCTTGCGCACGAGCGCCGCGCGCCGCTCCGGCTCCGCCGCCACCACCGCCAGCGCCGCGCCGGCCGCCGCCACCGCCGCCGGCGCGAGCCCGGTCGTGTAGATGAAGGCGCGCGCGCGGTTCACGAGCACTTCGACCAGCGTGCGCGCCCCGGCGATGTAGGCGCCGGCGCCGCCGAGCGCCTTGCCGAGCGTCCCCATGTGGACGGTTACGCGCGCGCCCACGCCCTCGGCCGCGGCGAGGCCGGCGCCGCCGGGACCGAGCACACCCGTCGCGTGGGCCTCGTCTACCATGAGCCAGCTGTGGTATTCCTCGGCGAGCGCGGCCAGCGCCCGGAGCGGTGCCCGGTCGCCGTCCATGGAGAAGACCGAGTCGCTCACGATGAGCCGGCGGCCGCCGCGTGGGGTGGCGGCGAGCTCGGCCTCAAGGGCCTGCACGTCGCGGTGGGGATAGACGTGGACGCTGGCCCGCGAGAGCCGGCATCCGTCGACGATACTCGCGTGGTTGAGGGCATCGCTGTAGACGTGGTCGCCGCGGCCGACGAGCGCCGTGATCGCGCCCACGTTCGCCTGGTAGCCGGAGGGGAAGAGGAGCGCCGCCTCGGTGCCCTTGAGCGCCGCGAGCTTCGCTTCGACCTCGGCGTGCAGCTCGAGGTGCCCGGCGATCAGGCGCGAGGCGCCCGTGCCGCAGCCCCAGTGCTCGATCGCCGCACATGCCGCCGCCTTCACGGCCGGGTGGGTGGCGAGCCCGAGGTAGTTGTTGGAGGAGAGGAGGAGGACGCGGCGTCCGTCGAGCATCACCTCGGCGTCGGAGGCGCTCGCGAGCGGGCGCAGGCGGCGGCGGAGGCCCGCGTCCTCGAGCGCCGCGAGCTCCGCGTCGAGGACTCGCACGCGGCGGTCATGCCGGGCACGGTCGCCCTTGTCAATCTCGAGCGGCCTCATGGTTGACAAGGCGGGGCGCTCGGCCTTCGTGTGCCAGCAGTGCGGCCATGCGGCCCCGCGCTGGCTCGGGCAGTGCCCGGGTTGCGGCGCGTGGAGCACGATGGTCGAGGAGGCGCTCCCCGAGCCACGCGCCCGCGGCGCCCGCGCCGGCGCGCCGAGCGGCCAGAAGGCGCGGCCGCTCGCCGCCGTCACCGCCGGCGCGGCGCTCCGCCGTACGACCGGTCTCGCGGAGCTGGACCGCGTCCTGGGCGGCGGGCTCGTCGCGGGCTCGGTCGTGCTGGTGGGTGGCGACCCGGGGATCGGAAAATCGACGCTCGCCCTTCAGGCGTGCGGTGCGCTCGCGCGCCAGGGGCTGCCCGTCCTCTACGTCGCGGGCGAGGAGTCGCCGGAGCAGGTGCGGCTGCGCGCCGACCGCCTCGGCATGGCCGAGGCGGGCGTGCTCGTCGTCGCCGAGACGGTGGCGGAGAGCGTGGCAGAGCTGATCGGCGAGACGCGGCCCGCGGCGGTCGTCGTCGACTCGATCCAGACCCTCCACACGAGCGCGCTCGGCTCCGCGCCCGGCAGCGTGGGGCAGGTGCGCGAGTCGGCGGCGCTGCTGGTCGCGCGCGCGAAGGCGAGCGGCGTCGCCTGCTTTCTCATCGGCCACGTGACCAAGGAGGGCACGCTCGCCGGCCCGCGGGTGCTCGAGCACCTGGTCGACACCGTCCTCTACTTCGAGGGCGACGGCGCGCATGCGCTGCGGGTGCTGCGCGCCGTCAAGAACCGGTTCGGCTCGACCAACGAGGTGGCGGTGTTCGAGATGGGGGAGGGCGGGCTCGAGGAGGTCCCGAACCCCTCCGCCGCCTTCCTCGCCGAGCGGCCGGCCGGCGCCCCGGGCTCGGCGGTGCTCGCGACGCTCGAGGGGAGCCGCCCCCTGCTGGTCGAGATCCAGGCGCTCGTGTCGCAGTCGGGGCTCGCCCTGCCGCGCCGGACCGCCATCGGCCTCGACCCGGGCCGCGTGGCGCTCCTCCTCGCCGTGCTCGAGAAGCGCATGCAGCTCCCGCTCCACGCCGAGGACGTGTTCCTGAACGTGGCGGGCGGACTCCGCGTCGACGAGCCGGCGGCCGACCTGGCCGTGGTCGCGGCGGTCGCCTCCTCCGCCCGCGGCCGCGCGCTGGTCGCCGACGTGGCGGTGTGGGGCGAGGTCGGGCTCACCGGCGAGGTGCGCGCCGTCGGGCGCTCGGAGGCGCGCCTCCGCGAGGCCGCGCGGCAGGGCTTTCGGCGCTGCGTGCTCCCGGCCTCGAACGCGCGCGGCCTCGCGGTCGACGGGACGCGGGCCGAGGGTGTCGCCGCGCTCGACCAGCTCTTCGAGGTGCTCGGCCTCGCATGACGTTCCTCGCCCTCTTCTGGCTGAACGTCGGGCTGCTCGCGCTCTTCGCCGTCCTCGTCCAACGCGAGGGGCTCCTCGGCTTCGCGAAGGGCGGCAAGTGGTACCTCACCTGGTTCGCCACCGGCCTCATCACGCTGATGGACGAGCTCACCTCGATCTTCTACGTGCCGGCGGAAGCCCACCGCTTCATCGGGACCCGGGCGATCTTCTTCATCGCCATCACCTCGCTCCTCATGCGGGTGCTCTCGACCCGCATGGTCGAGATCGCCCAGATCCTCGAGCTGCACGACCTCCGGGGCGGCGGAGTCTACTCGTTCTCCTACTTCGTGCTCGGCCCGGTCGCCTCGTTCGTGGCGGTCGCATCGATCATGGTCGACTACATCCTGACCGCCTGCATCTCGACGGTGAGCGCGGTCTACAACGGGACCGCCTTCCTCCCCATGGGGCCCGCCGCGCAGTACGTGCTCATCTTCGCGGCCGTCTGGGCGGTCGCGGGGCTCAACATCCTCGGCATCCGCGAGAACGCGCGCGTCACCTTCGGCATCTTCATCGTCGCCGCCATCGTGCTGCTCAATCTGATCGCCCTCGGCGTCCTGCACATCGACCCGCAGAGCCCGCACGTCATCTACGAGAGCGGGGCGAGTGTCGTGCGGGACGTCAGGCACCACGGCTTGCCGCACGCGATCGCCACCCTCACGACCGGGGTGGCGTTCTGCGTGCTCGCATACTCGGGCATCGAGTCGGTCATCCAGACCGCCGGGCTGGTGGAAAGCTGGCGCGACATCTCGAAGGCGTACTGGTTCCTGGCGCTCACGGTGGGGATCGTCACCCCCCTCATCTCGGCGCTCGCCCTCTCGGCCCCGGTCGACTTCGCCGCGCACGAGGAGGACCTCATCACCCACTGGGCGGCGGTCGTCGGCAACGTGCCCTTCGGGGTGCTGGTCGGCGTCCTGGGGAGCGTCATCCTCATCATGGCGGTGAACACCGCCTACGTGGCCTCGAGCGAGCTCCTCGAGCGGGTCGCGCACCGCTACAACCTGAACTGGCTGGTCGCGACCAACCGCCGGGCGTCGCTCTACCGCATCCACATCCTGAACGGGCTCATGTACTCGGGCATCATCGTGCTCACCAAGGCATCGCAGGCGATCCTCGCCGACATGTACGCGATCGGGCTGCTCGCGAGCTTCTGCATCAACATCGGCTGCCTGCTGATCTACCGCTACTTCCAGGGGACGAAGGAGATCCGCGACTACCACACCTCGCGCACGGGCACGCTCGCGCTCGAGGCGATCCTGGTCGCCTGCTTCGTCTATCTCGCCCTGCACAAGCCCTACGGCGTGGCGCTCTGGGGGAGCGTGGTGGCGGTGCTCCTCTGCCTCGGCATTCCGCTCTCGCGCCGCTACGGCCCCGAGGCGAAGGAGGTCCGCCGCAGCGACTACCCGATGGAGATGCTGCTCGCGCTCGGCGAGACCGACGGGCCGCTCGACGTCTACTTCCGCCGCCCCGGCGAGGTGGACATCGTGACGGGCTCGCCGAATGCCGCCTTCGTGACGTTCTTCTCGCCGCGCCAGCCGATCCCCCAGAAGCTCGCGCCCAACCACTATCGCTTCCCGATCCAGGGCGGGAGTGTGTACCGGAGCATCCGGGCGATCCTCGCGCTCCTCGTCGAGGAGCTCGAGGGGCGCGAGGTCCACGTGCACTTCGGCTGGCCGACGTCGTCGTGGCTCGATCGCATGGCGGTCGGCGTCTTCGTGGCGAGCCTCATGCGGCTCCCGAAGGCGTTCCCCAGGCTCACCTTCTCGATGGACTACAGCGCCCGGGCTGACCGGCCGGCGGACGCGGCGGCCCCGGGCGAGCGCGTCGCCGGCAGCTAGGCGTCTCAGGACTTGAGCGGCTCGCCCTTCGCGTTCTTCTCGCGCAGGACGTCGAGGAGCTTCGCCGGCCCGCCGCTGCTCATGATGTCCTGGAACTGGGAGCGGAAGTTCGCGACCAGGCTCACGCGCTCGATGACGACGTCGATGATGCGCCAGGCGTCGTTCTCCTGGCGCAGCCGGTAGTCGACCAGCACGTCGGCGTTGCCGCCGCCGCGCAGGATCTTCGTCTTCACCGTCCAGTCGCCGTGCCCCTCGTCGCGCTCGCCCACCACGTCGACCTTCTCGTTGCTGTAGCTCTCGATGCTGCGCCCGTAGGTGAGCGAAAGGTGCGCCTTGAAGAGCCGCAGGAACTCCGCCTGCTGGTCGGCGGAGAGCCGGCCCCAGTTCCGCGCCAGCACGAGGTGCGACATGGTGTCGAAGTCGATGTTGGCGCCGGCCAGGTCCTCGATGCGGTGGCGCTTCTCCTCGCTCGAGAGGCCTTTGTTGCCGAGCACGTCGATGGCGGCCTGGGTCATCTTCTCGACGATGGCGCGGGGGCTGTCGCCCGCGCGCGCCACGGCGGCGAGGCACGAGGCCAGGGCGACGACGGCGAGAGTGCGATGGCGGATGCTCACGGCTTCTCCTCCAGGTCGAACTCGGGATGGTACAGCTCCTCGCTCTCCTCCGCGCTCGTCTCCGCGAGGTCGCGCACCAGGGCGCGGCGGCGCTGGAGATAGGCGTTGCGCACGAAGACGTAGTAGTCGAACGCCGAGGCCTTCGCATCCTCGACCTGCTTGAGAACGAAGGAGCGCGCGTTCACCGTGTCGGCCACCTGCGCGCCCCACAGGATCGCCTCGTCGATGAAGAAGGGCGTCACGCTGAGCGCGTAGTCGACCGCGAAGCCCGCCGCGTCGCGCGGGTCGGAGGGCCCGAGCAGCGGCAGCACGAGGTAGGCTCCCGGCGGCACCCCCCACACACCGAGCGTCTGGCCGAAGTCCTCGTCGTGCTTCACGAGCCCCCATCCCGAGGCGGGATCGAAGAGGCCGAGCACGCCGACGGTGGTGTTGACCCCGAAGCGCCCGACGTCGGAGGCGCCGTCCTTCACCTTGCCCTGCAGGAGGTCGTTCACGGTGACGATCGGGAAGCGGAGGTTGCCGAAGAAGTTCGAGACCGACGTTCGCACGCAGTGCGGCGACACCTTCTCCCAGCCCCTCGCGACCGGCGCGAGCACGTAGACGTCGACCTTGTCGTTGAACCAGAATATCTTCCGGTTCACGCACTCGAGCGGGTCGCGCTCGGTGCCGACGTCCTCCGCGGCGCTCGCCCGGCGGACGGCGGCGGCCCACGACAGGACGAGCACGGCGGCGAGGAGGGGACCCATCCGCCCCGGCCTCACTGGCTCTTCCCCCGATCGGCGCCGTAGATCAGCTTGCCGATCACCCGTTCCAGGACGACGGCGGACTCGGTCATCGTGATCTGGTCTCCCGGTTGCAGCAGCTTGTCGTTGCCGCCGACCTGGAGGGAGACGTAGCGATCCCCGAGCAGGCCCGCGGTCATGATCGAGGCGGTGGTGTCGATCGGCAGCTTGAGCGCCGCGTCGACGTCGACCCGGACGTGCGCGCGGTAGCTCTGGTCGAGGGTGATCGAGGCCACCTGGCCGACCTTCACACCCGCGATGACCACCTGGGCGCGCGGCTTGAGGCCCCCGGTCTCGTCGAAGTCGGCGTAGAGCGCCATGTGCCTGGGGCCGCCGTAGGAGACCCTGCCCACGCTGAGCGAGAGGTAGGCGACGGCGCCGAGGCCCGCGAGGACGAAGAGACCGACCAGGAGATCACGCACGGGCGCACGGCTCATCCGTTCACACCCCCCACAGCGCGGTGATGAAGTAGTCGAAGATCAGCACGCTGACCGACGCGACCACCACCGTCGAGGTGGTCGCGGCGCCGACGCCGGCCGAGGTGGGGACCGCGGTGTGACCCCGGTACGTGGCGATGAGGCCGACCAGCACGCCGAAGATGAGGGCCTTCAGCAGGCTGCCGAGCACGTCGTCGCGAAAGTCGACCGCCGACCGGAGGCTCGACATGTAGCTCCCCGGGTCCACACCCATGAGCCCCACGCCCACCAGGTAGCCGCCGAAGAGCCCGCACACGATGAAGAGCGCGGAGAGGAGCGGCATGGCGGCCGTCATGGCGAGCGCGCGCGGAGTCGCCACCAGGTCGATCGGGTCGACGGACATCATGCGCAGCGCGTCGAGCTGCTCGGTGGCGACCATGGTGCCGATCTCGGCGGTGGTGGCCGAGCCGGCGCGGCCGGTGGCCAGCAGCGCGGTCAGCACCGGGCCGAGCTCACGGATGAGCGAGAGGCCCACCACCGCGCCCAGCGACTGCTCGGCGCCGAAGCGCACCAGGGTGGTGTAGCCCTGGAGGCTCAGCACCATGCCCACGGCGAGCCCGCACACGCAGATGATGACCAGCGAGAGCACGCCCAGCTTGAAGAGCTCGTCGACGAACAGGCGCGCACGCACGGGCGGGGAGAGCGCCGCGCGTCCGATCTGCGCCCCGAAGCGGGCGAGTCGGCCCAGGTCGGCGACGAAGCGGACCGCCGCCCAGCCGAGGTCGCGGATCGCGTTCACGCGCGGGCCCCGCCCGGCGCGCCGTCCTCGTCGAGGAAGCCCGCCACGCGGCGGTCGGTCGTGCGCCGGAGCTCCGCGGGCGAGCCCTCGACGGCCCGGTCGGGCAGCAGCAGGACGACGTGATCGGCGATGCGCATGGTCGACGCGATGTGGTGCGAGACGATCAGCATGGTCGCCTGGAGCCGGTGGTTCACGTCCACGAGGAGCGTCTCGATGAGCCGCACGGACGCCGGATCGAGGCCCGAGAAGGGCTCGTCGCAGAGGAGGATCACCGGCTTCATGATGATCGCCCGGGCGAGCGACGCGCGCTTCACCATGCCGCCCGAGAGCTGGTTGGGCAAGAGCTCTTCGATACCGGCGAGCCCCACGGCGGCGAGGGCCTCGCGCACCGCGGCCGCGATCTCGGGCTCAGTCATCGCGGTGTGCTCGCGCAGGGGGAAGGCCAGGTTGTCGAACAGCGTCAGCGAGTCGAGCAGCGCGCCGTCCTGGAACATCATGCCGAGCTTCCGGCGCACGGCGTACATCTGCCGCTCCGAGCGGTGGGTGATCTCGTCGCCGTCCACCACGATGCGGCCTGCCTGGGCACGCACCAGGCCGCCGATCAGCCGGAGCAACGTGCTCTTGCCCGAGCCGCTGCCGCCGAGGATGACCGATACCCGGCCGCGCGGGAAGCGGCACGAGAGGTCGCGGAACACCACGCGCTGCCCGAAGGCCATGCGCACGCCGCTGAACTCGACCTGAGCATTGGACGGGCTCACGCGGGCGCAGGGTGCTCCCTTTCCGACATAGGGCTCGGCTTCCTTGTTATCCGTTTGGGAGCCCAGGCAAGGCTCGTGCCGCAGGGAATTGGGGGGAAATACTATTGTGACAGGGGCAGTGCAAGCAAAAGTCGACTCACACTTTACTCACAGGGTGAGTGTCGTCGGCCCGCGACGCCAGAGGCGGAACACCCGCACCGGGTGCGCTGCACACGGTCCCGAAGAGCAGCCTGCGCCGCCCGAGAGGACGTTCTCGTGGCCGCACGCCTGATTCGACATTGGGAACCGAATCCCGACCGCCGACCAGCGTTGCGAGAGCAAGTTGCGCGATCTTCGCGACTTCGGATTCGAGACGGTGAGTTCGTGGATCGGGCCGTCAGCGGGACCAGGGAGAGGCGTCGTTCGCTCGACCGCTTGCTGAGCGGTGACCGGGTCGACGTGCTCGTGTCAGTGAAGGGGGCTGCCGCGCCGCATGAACGCCGTCCCCCCGGTCAGATGGGGATGCGGATGCCCCGCCGCCCGAGGATGATGGTCAGCGCGCTCAGCGCCGCCAGCGCGGCCAGCACGGCCGCCATGCCGCGGAAGAGGGGCAGGCGCTGCCACGCCGGGAAGACCAGCCATGCCGGGTAGTAGACGAGCACGTACTGCAGCACCCACGCGGTGAGCGCGTTGGCGCCGACGGCGAGGAGCCAGGCGGGGAAGTGCACGCCCGCGCCCTCGAGCCCGGCGGTGGCGAGCAGGAGCGCGGCGGAGGCGGCGGTCGCGACGGCGACGAAGCTCGAGGTGCCGACCGTCTTGTTGAAGGGGACGCCGGCCAGCTGGGCGACCACGGTCCAGCCCAGGCCGGTGACGGCGACGGCGGTCGCGCGTCCGATCAGCCGGCGCGGCGGGGCGCCGCCCACGAGCCCGCGGCCAACCAGCAGCCCGGCCAGCGTGAGCGGCGCGAAGGCCAGGGCGGCGAGCGGGTTGTGATGCACCTCGCCGGGCGCCCCGCGAAAGAAGAGGGCGAGGAGCCCGAGCGCGAGCGCGGCCACGACGCCGTCCGGCAGCTGCGCGACGCCGGTGGCCACCACGCCCCCCAGGGCGAGCGTCTGCAGCACGCCCCACTTCGGCCTCGCGGTGAGCGTCCCGACCGAGTCGAGCACGATGCCGAGGCCGGCCAGGAGCGCGAAGCGCCACACGGCCGTGAAGCGTGCGGCGCCGGGCGCGAGTCCGCGCGCCGTGCGCTTGTGCAGGAAGAGGACGAGCGACACGCCGATCAGGAACTGGAAGACCGGCGCGGGGAAGTCGAAGGCTCGCAGCACGTCGCCCTCGTTGTGCTGCAGGACCTCGGGCACGCGGCGCAGGAAGACGTTCATCATGTTGGCGAACAGCATGCCGAGCACCGCGAGCGCGCGGCAGACGTCGACGAAGGCGAGCCGGGGAGCGGCGCCCTCGCCCGCCACCTCAGTGCACCTCGGCGATGCGGTCGAGCAGGCCCGACTTGACCCGCCCGTAGAGCTCGTTCGGCCGACAGAAGCGGCGGAGCAGGTCGCCCAGCATCGGGAGCTGGCTCCGGTACTCGCCGAGCGCCCCCTCCTTGGCGGCCAGCTCGGCGGGCACGAGGTCGGTCTCCGTCCACAGCGTGTCGGGGATGTTCTGACGGGAGGGCGGCGCGAGGCGGTCGCGGTCGGTGCCGGCGCTCGGCCACACGGGGTTGTGCACCAGGTAGGTGAGGACGAGCACGTGCTCCGGGAGCACGTGTGCGGCCTGGAGCGCGTCGAGCGCGTCGATCACGAAGTAGCTCGCGGTCGCATGGTCGAGGTGCGCGTCGTAGGGGTGCGGGATCACCACCACCGTCGGCCGGAAGGTGCGCAGCTCGCGGGCGACGAGCGAGGCCAGGTCCTGCCCGTCGTACTCGGCGCCGTCGGGCGCGGGAGGGCTGTCCTCCTTGGTGTAGGGCGAGGTGTAGGGGTTGGTGCGCGACCAGTGATCGCGCCAGAGCTGAGCGAGGCCGCCGTCGGGGAATCCGAGGAAGACGAGGTCGCGGCGGTGGAGCCCCAGGTGACGGGCGGCGGCAACCGCCTCGCGCCGCCGGAGCTCCCCGAACTCGAGGTAGTCGGTGTCGCGCGGCTTCTGCTCGTGGAAGTCCTGCGCCACCGCCTGCGGGTAGCCGTCGCCGTTGGTGACGAACACGATGCGCACCGGGGCGCCGCGGCGCGCGAGGCGGAGGATCAGGCCGCCGGCGCCGATCGTCTCGTCGTCGGGGTGCGGGGCGATGACGAGCACGCGCGCACCCGGGGGGACGACGAGCGGCGCACGCCGCGGGCGGGTGCCGGCCGGGACGGCCCCCAGGGCCGCGGCGGCGGCGAGGAGGACGCCCAGGAGCGACGCGAAGCCCGGGTGGGCCCGCGGGAGACGGCTCGGGGTCTGCAAGCGTTCGGGGACGACGTCCTCGAATCTACGCTGCACGCGCGGCGCGGGCAAGCGCACGTGGCGGCTCCCGGGCTGGCTGGGAATCCATATCGCAACACGATATATATCGACCGACCGTGGTCGCTCGCGACGTCACGCTGGCGGAGTACCGGGCGCTGGCCGAGTTCCGCCAGACGCTGCGGCGCTTCTACACCTTCAGCGCCGAGGCGGCGCGCGCGGCCGGGCTCCAGCCACAGCAGCACCAGCTCCTGCTCGCGCTCCGCGGCCTGCCCGGCGGCGCCGAGGCGACGATCGGCATGCTCGCCGAGGGGCTCGGCATCCGGCACCACAGCGCCGTCGAGCTGGTCGATCGCATGGAGGCGCGCGGCCTGGTCAGGCGAGCGCGCGGCGCGCGCGACCGCCGCCGGGTCCTGGTGCGACTCGCCCCGCACGGGCGGGCGCTCCTGCTGCGGCTGACGCTCGCCCATCGCGCCGAGCTGCGCTCGATCGGCCCCGCGCTGGTGCGTGCACTCGGCCGGCTCGTCCGCCCGCCCGCGCCGGCGCGGCGGTCTGGAGGTCGCCATGCGGGCCGGCGCTGAGCCGGGGGCGGCCGCCCCCGGCGACTTCACCACCACCTGGCGCGTCGTCCCGATGGCGCTCGCCGGAGTCGGGATCGGCGTCCTGGCGGCCTACGTCGCGCTCGCGCTCCTGCGCCTGATCGGGCTCTTCACGAACCTCTTCTTCTTCCAGCGCTGGGACACTGCGCTCGTCTCGCCGGCGGGCAACCGGCTCGGCCCGCTCGTCGTCCTCGTGCCGGTGGTGGGCGCGCTCCTGGTCGGGCTCATGGCGCGCTACGGCTCCGAACGCATCCGCGGCCACGGCATCCCCGAGGCGATCGAGTCGATCCTGATCGGCGGCAGCCGCGTCCAACCGCGGCTCGCCCTGCTCAAACCCCTCTCGGCCGCGATCTCGATCGGCAGCGGCGGTCCGTTCGGCGCCGAGGGGCCGATCATCATGACCGGGGGCGCCTTCGGCTCCCTGGTGGCGCAGTTCTTCGAGCTGACCGCCGCGGAGCGGAAGACGCTCCTCGTGGCCGGCGCGGCGGCGGGCATGTCGGCCACCTTCGCCTCGCCGGTGGCCGCAGTGCTGCTCGCGGTCGAGCTCCTTCTCTTCGAGTGGAAGCCGCGCAGCATGGTCCCGGTGGGCCTCGCCAGCGCCACCGCCGCCGCGGCGCGACGCTACATCATCGGGCTCGGGCCGCTCTTTCCGACCCCGCCGCACCCGCTCTTCATCGGCCCCGGGGGTCTGGTCGGCTGCGTGGTGACCGGGCTCGCCGCGGGCGCGCTCTCGGCGCTCCTGACGCTCGCCGTCTATGGTGCCGAGGACGCCTTCCGCCTGCTCCCCATTCACTGGATGTGGTGGCCGGCGCTGGGCGGGCTGGTCGTCGGCCTGGGCGGGCTGGTCTTCCCTCAGGCGCTCGGGGTGGGCTACGACACGATCGGGGCACTCCTCCAGGGCGAGCTGCCGCGCCGTGCTCTGATCGGCATCCTGCTCGTCAAGTCGATCATCTGGAGCGTGTCGCTCGGCTCCGGCACCTCGGGCGGCGTGCTCGCTCCCCTCCTCCTCGTGGGCGGCGCGCTGGGCGGGCTCGAGGCCGCGTTCCTGCCGTCGGAGGGGGCGGGCTTCTGGCCGCTCGTCAGCATGGGCGCCATGCTCGGCGGCACCATGCGCTCGCCCTTCACGGGCGTCGTCTTCGCCGTCGAGCTGACGCACGACGTGAGCGTGCTCCTCCCCCTCCTGCTCGCGGTCACCATCGCGCACGCCACGACCGTGCTCGCGCTCCGCCGCTCCATCCTGACCGAGAAGGTGGCGCGGCGCGGCTACCACCTGACCCGCGAGTACGCGGTCGACCCGCTCGAGATCCTCTTCGTGCGCGAGGTGATGCGGCCCGGCGTCGCCGTGCTGCCCGCGGAGCTGCCGCTCGCGGGGCTCGAGCGCTGGCTCGAGGCCGACGGGCGCACGCGGCGGGAGCGCCTCTACCCGGTGGTCGACGCCGAGCGCCGTTTGCTCGGCGTGGTGCGCTGGGGCGACCTCCCGGAGCTCCTGCGCGAGCAAGGCGCCGCGGCCGGCCGCCTCCTCGCCGAGGTGGTGCGCCGCGAGGCGGTGGTCGCCCACCCCGACGACCCGCTGCGCGTGGTCGCCTACCGGATGGCCGAGACCGGGCTCACGCGCTTCCCGGTGGTCGAGCGGGGCGAGGGACGGCGGCTGGTCGGCATCATCGCGTTACGCGATCTCCTCGAAGCGCGGATGCGGATCCTGGAGGCCGAGCACCGGCGCGAGCGCGTGCTGCCCCTGCGTCTGGTCTTCCCCTGGAGCAAGCGCCGGCGGCCGAGCGATGCCGCCGCGTGAGACCGCGCGCCGCCCCAGGGGTGTGGCGAAGCGCCCCGCCCGGCCGCGCGCGGGCCCGTCTTCTCGGCGCCGCGTGCCTGACTCCGCCCGGAACGGCCCATGCAAGCGGCCCGGTCGTGATGCCCGCCCCGGCCCCCGGCGCCCCGCCCCGCCGCCAGCCGCTCGTATTGCTCGCCGAGGACGACGCCGAGTTCCGCCACCTGCTCGCCACGGTGCTGGCGGAGGAAGGCTACGAGGTGGTCGAGGCCGGGGATGGGCTCGCCCTCCTCGCCTCCATTGAGGACACCCTGACCGTCCGGCGCGAGCGCCCCGAGGCTTTCCTGGTGGTGACCGACGTCCGCATGCCGGGCCTCACCGGCCTCGACGTCCTCGCCATCCTGCGCTGCGCGAACCGGGTCACCCCCGTCATCCTGATCACCGCCTTCGGCGACGAGGCGACGCACGCCGAGGGGCGCGAGCTGGGCGCGGTGGCCGTGTTCGACAAGCCCTTCAACGTCGACGCGCTGAGGGCCACGGTGCTGGAGACGATCCCACCGCGGTGAGCGCGGCGGGGCCCTCCGCCCGCCAACTCTTGATGAATGGCCGCGAGCCAGGCACGACACTGGCGTGGAGGACTTCCTCGCCCGCTACGGCCTGCTCGCCGTCTTCGCGGCGGCCGCCATCGAGGGCGACGCCAGCGTGGTGCTGGCCGGCGTCGTGGCCCACCTGGGCTTCTTCTCGCTGCCGCGCGCGGTGCAGGCGGCCTCGCTCGGCGGCCTGGTCGGCGACTCGGCGTGGTACGCGCTCGGGCGGCTGAACGCCGCGGCCGTGCGCCAGAGCCGCCTCTATCTCCGCGCCGCGCCCCTCATCGAGCGGCTGGTCGCGCGCCTCGGCGCGCGCGAGATCGTCATCTCCCGGTTCGTCTACGGCACGCGCATCGCGAGCATGTTCTACTGGGGGGTGCACGGGCTGCCATACGGGCGCTTCGCGCTCTTCGACCTCGTCGGCTGCGTGCTCTCGGCGAGCGCGCTCGCCGGCCTGGGCTTCGTCCTCAGCACGAGCGCCGTGGCGCTGGTCGGCCGGGTCAGGCGGGCCGAGCTCTGGCTGCTCGCCGTGCTGGGGACGAGCCTGACCGTCCTCGCCGTCGTCCGGCACGTGGTGCGGCGAGTGGCGCGCGAACGGTGAGAGCCTGGGCAGGGAACCCGCTCGCCCAGCCGGCGGGTTTCGGGTAGCGTTGGCGAGCCGTGCACCGTACGCTGCGCCTGCAGCTGATCGCGATCGTGGTGGCCACCGTCGCCACCGTGCTGGCCGCCTCCCAGTGGCTCGACACCCGCCTCTCGGAGAGCGCCCTCGAACACGACCTCGAGGAGCGTGCGGTTCTCTACCTGCGTACGGTCGAGTCACTCTGGGGGCGCACCGGTGCCGAGGCGCTGCGCCGCAAGCTCCAGACGCTGGTCGACGGCGACCGCGAGCTCACCGCGGTGGACGTGCTCCGGCAGCGGGCGGGCCGCTTCGAGCTCGCGCTCACCACCCGGCCGGCGGGCGAGAGCGCACCGCTCGAGCTCGATGCCGCGCAGCAGGCCGCGCTCCTGGCCGAGGGGGTCCTGCGCACCGCGACCGCGACCGAGGGCCGTGAGGGCGCGGAGATCTGGCGCATGGCCGGCCCGCTCGTGCGCGACGGTGCGCTGGCGGGCGCGGTGCAGGTGGAGTTCTCCCTCCTCGAGGTCGCACGCCTCGAGCGCCGGCTGCGCAGCATCGGGGGCATATTCCTGGTGTCCTCGATCGGGCTCATCTCGTTTCTCCTGGCGCTCTTCCTCGAGCGGCGGGTGGGGCACCCGGTGGCGGCGCTCGTCGGCGGCATGCGCCGCGCCGAGGCGGGCGAGCTCGAGGCGCGCGTCAGCGTGCCGGGGGGCGGGGAGTTCGCCTTCCTGGCGGGGAGCTTCAATCGCATGCTGGCGCGGCTCGAGGACCTGACCGCCGGGCTCGAGTCGCGGGTGCGCCAGGCGACGCGCGAGCTGGCCGACGCGAACCGCGAGCTCAAGGAGGCGAACGAGAAGCTCTGGAGCGCGCAGCTCGAGGTCGGCCGCAGCGAGCGGCTGGCCGCCCTCGGGCAGATGGCCGCCACCATCGCCCACGAGCTGGGCACGCCGCTCAACTCGGTGCTCGGCTACACCCAGCTTCTCCTGCGCGAGGACCTGCCGGCCGAACACGCGAACAAGCTCGCGGTGATCGAGTCGCAGGTGCAGCGCATGATCGAGACCATCCGCAGCGTGCTCGGCCGCACCCGCGATCGCGAGATCGGCCGTGGTCCGGTGGCGCTCGCGCCGCTGGTCACCGAGGCGCTCGCGCTGGTCGCGACCCGCCTCGCGGGCCGCGCGCTCGTGCTGCGCAGCGAGGTCCCGCCCGACCTCCCGCCAGTGCCGGGCGACGTGGCCGCGCTGCGCCAGGTGCTTATCAACCTCCTCGCCAACGCCATCGACGCCACCGAGCCGCCGGGTACGATCGTGGTCGGCGCCGGCGTGCTCTCCCCGAACGGCCGCGGGCCGCACCTGGAGATCACGGTCCGCGACAGCGGCCACGGCATGCCGGAGGACGAGATCCGGCGCGTCTTCGAGCCCTTTTACACGACCAAGGCGCCCGGGCGCGGCACCGGCCTCGGGCTCGCCATCGTGGACCACGTCGTGCGCGCGCACGGCGGCCAGGTCGTGGTCGAGTCGAGCCCGGGCCGGGGCACGACGATGCACGTGCGCCTGCCGCTGGAGGCCTGATGCCGCGCCTCCTCGTGGTCGACGACGACGCCGTCACCTGCCGGCTCCTGGCCGACGTCTTCCAGCGCGACGGCTACACCGTGATCGGCGAGACCGATCCGGAGCGGGCGCTCACGCGGGTCGCGGACGAGCCGGTCGATCTCGCCATCCTCGACGTGCAGATGCCGGAGATGGACGGCCTCGCCCTCCTGCGCGGGCTGCGCGCGCGGCTGCCCGACCTTCCCGTCGTCATCATGACCGCCTTCGGCTCGATCGACTCGGCGGTGCAGGCGATCGCCTCGGGCGCCGTCGACTACGTGAGCAAGCCGATGGACGTGGAGGAGATCCGCGCGACGGTGCGGAAGGCGCTCGGGCGCACGGCGGAAGCGCAAGCGACGCTCCCGGTGGCGGGCGAGCAGCTGGGCGGGGTGGTGGGCCGCTCGCCCGCCATGGTCGAGGTGTACAAGACGATCGCGCGCGTCGCGTCCGCGCGCAGCACGGTGCTCATTCTCGGCGAGAGCGGCACGGGCAAGGAGCTCGTCGCGCGCGCCATCCACGAGAACGGCCCGCGCCGCAAGCGGCCGTTCGTGGCCGTCGACTGCGGCGGCCTCACCGAGACCCTGCTCGAGAGCGAGCTCTTCGGGCACGTGCGCGGCGCCTTCACCGGCGCGGTCGGTGACGCGCCCGGGCTCTTCGCCGAGGCCGATGGCGGCACGATCTTCCTGGACGAGATCGGCGACGTGTCGCCGGCGCTCCAGGCGAAGCTCCTGCGCGTGCTCCAGGAGCATCAGATCCGGCCGGTGGGCGGCTCGGCGTGGCGGGCGGTCGACGTGCGCGTCATCGCCGCGACCAACCGTGATCTGGCAGGCGCGGTCGAGGAGGGGCGCTTCCGCGAGGACCTCTACTATCGCTTGAAGGTGGTGACGCTCCAGCTCCCGCCGCTGCGCGAGCGGCGCGAGGACATCCCGCTGCTCGTCGATCACCTGGTGCGGCGCGCGGCGCACGAGTGCCGCAAGACGGTGTCCGGGGTCTCCGAGCAGGCGCTCGCGTTGCTGCGCACCTACGGCTGGCCCGGCAACGTGCGCGAGTTGGCGCACGTGCTCGAGCGCGGCGTGGCGCTCGCGCAGCACGAGGTGCTGACCGCCGAGGACCTGCCCGACGAGCTCAGGCGGTCGGCACCCGGCCCGGCGCGCGCGACGCTGGAGGACCGCCCCACGCTGGCGGAGTTGAAGCGCCGCTACGTGCACCGCGTCTTCGAGGAGAGCGGAGGCAACGTGAGCCGGGCCGCGCAGGTGCTCGGCGTCGACCGCCGCTCCCTCTACCGCATGCTGCAGCGCTACGGGGTGTCGCCGCGGGGCGGCGAGCCGGGGTAGCCGAGACCGATTGCCACACCGCCGGGGCAGGCGGTCCCGCTCCCGCGGGCGATCCGGCCGCAATCGCGCCATTCGCCGTTGGCACTCCGCTTGCTCGCCCGGGCATGAGCCGTTTCCACGCTGTCGCCGTTCCCGCTTCGCCGGTCATGACCCGCGAGGTGGTGGACCCGCGGCGGGCCCGTTGCGGATCTCGGAGTGAAGACGTCGGCGGTCCCGTCCGTCCAAGGGCGTGGATGAGGACATGGCGGGAGCGCTGGCGCTGGTTCGGTCTCGCGCAGGAATGACTCCCGCGTCCTGCGCGTGTGTGGCGCGGAGCGGGCCTCGGCTCATCCCCCCATGGGCCACCCGCTCCGCGTCGTCTTCTCTCCCGGCGGGGCGGGCGTGAGCCGGCCCGCGCCGTCCTTCGAACGGCATCGAGTCGAGGGTCCGCGACGTCGGCGGCGAGCGCGGCGTCGCCGTCAGCATCGAGCGGGACAGGGCGGTGCAGCCGCTGCCTCGACCCGGCCGAGGAAGTCGGCCGCGAGACGCGCCACCTCGTCGCGGTCGTAGTCGAGCGTCACCACGTGCCAGCTCCGCTCGAGCACGTGGCTCTCGATGACGCGCGAGCCGAGGCTCCGGCGCGCCAGCTCGAGGTTGGCGAGCGGCACGCTGTGGTCGTGGCGCCCGTGGAGGAGGAGTGCCGGCTGCGTGACGCGTCCGATCTCGCCTCGCACGAGGGCCTGGAGGCGCAGCACCTCGAGCACCGCGGCGAGCGGCATGGCGCGGTAGCTCCGGCTCGCGGCGCGCACGGCGGGATCCGCGATGTCCGGCCCGCCGGGCTTGGGGATCGTGGCCCAGCGGCGCGCGATCCACGGGATGCGCGCGAGCAGCGGCAGCCAGCGCGCGCCCGCGCCGCCCAGCTTTAGGGGCGTGCCGCAGAGGACGAGGGCCGAGACCTCCGAGGGGCGCGTCGCCGCGAGGTGGAGCGCCAGGAGCGCGCCAAGCGACATGCCGGCGACCGCGAGCGCGGGCACGTCGCGGCGGAGGCGGTCGGCGCCCTCGGCGACGGACGCGAACCACTCCGCCCAGCGGGTGGCGGCCAGGTCGGCGACCCGGGTCCCGTGGCCGGCCAGGCGTACGGCGCGGACCGGGAAGCCCCGCGCGGCCAGCGCCTCGCCGAGCGGGCGCATCTCGTCGGGCGTGGCGGTGAAGCCGTGGATCAGGAGGCAGCCGAGGGGCCGGGAGCCCGCGAGCGCGAAGCCCTCGGCCGCGGGCGCGCTACCCGGGGGCGAGCAGATCGTTATGCACATCGAGCGCGCCCTCGCGCTGGGCGCGCCCCTTCAGGTGATCCACGTACGCCGTCCACACGGCCGCGTGCTTCTGCTTGAGGAGCGTCTCGCGCAGCTTGTCCCTGGCGCCCTCGAAGCCCGCCATGTCGGCGGGCGTGCGGGCGCGCAGCGCGGCCACGATCGCGTCGCCGCCCGTCGTGTACGCTCTGGGCGCGAGCGGAGCCTCGGCGGTGAGCGCGAAGGCGTCGGCGGTCAGCTCCGGGACCGAGCCGATCTTCGGGATCGGCTCCCTGCGCTCGAACGGTCCGCTCTCCTCGACCTGGACGCCGGCCTCGGCGGCGGCCTGGTCGAGACCGATCTCCCTGGCGCGGGCGAGGAGCTTCTCGGCGCGCTCCCTGGCGGCCGCCTCGCTGCGCTCGCGGCGGGCGTCGGCCGCCACGCGCTCGCGCACGTCGTCGAGCGGCGGCGTGTGCGCCTCGCTGTACCCGAAGGGCATGAGCAGGTAGATCGCACCCGGGACCTCGATCAGGTCGCTCGCCTCGCCCTCGCGCAACGCGAAGGCGGACTCGACGAACCTCGGCACGTGCCCCAGGCCCGGCACCTCGGGTCCGTTCGTGAAGGGCGGCGTCTCCTCGATCGTGCGGCCGGCGAGCGCCTCGGCGAAGGGCGTGCCGCGGGCGACCTTGCGGCGGTCCCCTTCCGCCTGCTTGCGCGCCAGCTCGAGGGCGCGCTCCTGCTTCAAGCCGTCCACGAGTTCGTCGTGCACGGCCTCGAGCGGCTTCACGCCCCCGGGCCGATGCTCCTCGATCTTGATCACGTGAAAGCCGAAGGACGTCTCGACGACCCCGCTCACGCCGCCCGCCGGGAGGGCGAAAGCCGCCTCCTCGAACGGGGGCGCCATGCGGCCGCGCGGGAAGAGGCCCAGGTCGCCGCCGTTCGCCGCCGAGCCGGAATCCTCCGAACTCGCCTTGGCGAGCGCGGCGAAGTCGGCGCCCGCCTTCACCTTGGCGAGCAGGTCCTCGGCCTTCTTCCGCGCCGCGGCCTTGGCGTCCGGGCTCGAGTCACCGTCGGCCTTCACCAGGATGTGGCGGGCGCGCACCTGCTCGGGCTCGGTGAACTTGTCCTCCTTGTGGAGCGCGTAGTACTCGGCGACCTCGCCGTCCTTCACCTCGACCTCGGACAGGAAGTCGGCCGGCCGGTAGGCGACGTAGCGGGCCCGCACACGCGCCGGGACGCGATAGCGGTCGGCGTGCTCGTCGAGGTATTTCTGCAGCTCCGCGTCGGAGAGCGTGATCGTCCCGGCGAGGTCGGCCGCCCGGCTGCGCACGAAGGCGAGGTTCGCCTTCTCGTGATCGAAGCGGTAGCGCTCCTCGAGCTCGCCGTCGCTCACCCCGACGCCGTCGGTGACGATCGCCACCAGACGCTGCTGCTGGAGGTCTTGGCGCACGGCATCCGCGAACTCGCCCGGGACCCGTTCGCTGCGCTTGATGAGATCGACGCGGCTCGGGTCGTAGCGACCGTTCTCCTGCAGCTCGGGCATCTGGGGCATGGCGTCGACTACGTCGTGGTCGGTGACCGCGATTCCCAGACGCGCCGCCTCGTGGCGCAGGAGCGCCCGCTCGATCAGCAGGTCGAGCGCCTGGCCGCGCAGGTTCAGGCTGTGCAGGAGATTCACCGAGCTGCCGCGCAGCAGCTGCTCGTACCGCCGGGTGAGCGCCTCGGTGGCCTGCTCGAGGTCGCGGCGGCTGATCACCTGGCCGCGCACGACGGCGACGTCCTGCCGGCGCTCGCCGCCGATCGCGCCGACCCCCCAGAGGATGAACAGGGCGGCCAGGACGCCGTAGAGGATCTTGATGGCGGTGGAGGTCGAGTACTTACGCAGAAAGCGAAGCATTCGCGCGCGTCTTCGCCGCGAAGCTAGCCGAGGACCTCCGGGTTTGCAAACCGGCGCCGCGGTTCAAGTTTCCGTTGCCGCGTGCCGATGTTTCTGGTAGCAGCTTGGCCAGCGCCAAACGACGAGCCGGCGGAAAAGACAGGGCGGGGCGCCGCACGATGATTCTCGACTCCATCCTCGGGCTCTTCTCGAACGATCTCGCGATCGACCTCGGGACGGCGAACACCCTCGTCTACGTGAAGGGGCAGGGCATCCTGCTGAACGAGCCGTCGGTGGTGGCCGTGCAGCCCGACTCGCGCGGCGGGCGCAAGGTGCTGGCGGTCGGCGCCGAGGCAAAGAAGATGCTGGGGCGCACGCCGGGCAACATCCAGGCCATCCGCCCGCTGAAGGACGGGGTGATCGCCGACTTCGAGGTGACCGAGGCGATGCTGCGCAAGTTCATCGAGAAGATCCACAACCGCAAACGCCTGGTCCGCCCGCGCATCATCATCTGTGTGCCCTTCGGCATCACCGAGGTGGAGAAGCGGGCCGTGCGCGAGTCGGCCGAGAGCGCGGGGGCCCGAGAAGTATACCTGGTCGAGGAGCCGATGGCGGCGGCGATCGGCGCCGGGCTCCCCATCACCGAGCCCACCGGCAACATGATCGTCGACATCGGCGGCGGGACGACCGAGGTCGCGGTGATCTCGCTCTCGGGCATCGTGTTCTCGAAGTCGGTGCGCGTCGGCGGCGACAAAATGGACGAGGCGATCGTCCAGTACGTGAAGCGTAAGTACAACCTGCTGATCGGCGAGCGCACCGCGGAGCTGATCAAGATCACGATCGGCTCGGCATATCCGGGCAGCGAGCTCCAGATGATGGAGATCAAGGGCCGCGACCTGGTCGCGGGGGTGCCGAAGACGGTCGAGATCACCGACGAGGAGATCCGCGACTCGCTGCTCGAGCCGATCAACCAGATCGTCGAAGCGGTGCGCGTCGGCCTCGAGCGCACCCCGCCCGAGCTCGCCTCGGACATCGTCGACAAGGGCATCGTGCTGGCGGGTGGAGGCTCGCTGCTGCGCAACCTCGACACCCTGCTCCGCGAGGAGACGGGCCTGCCGGTCATGCTGGCCGACGATCCGCTGACCGCCGTGGTCATGGGGGCAGGCAAGGTCCTCGATGAGCTCTCGCTCCTCAAAGACGTCGCGATCTCGTAACGCGGCGCGAGAAACGCGCGCCGCGCGCAATCACCCAACCGACCCCCACCATGGAGGGAGGCTGAGCGCGAGAGCGCTCAAGCCAGCCGACGGGGTCTGGGGCGCGCGGCGGAGCCGCGCGGGCGTTGGACGCGGAGCGCCCGGAGGGCGCGAGCACCGGACGGGCCCCCGGTAACGTTGGACTACATCCGTCGCAACGGCGTCGTGCTCACCGTGGCGCTCTGCCTCGTCGTCGGGGCAGCGCTGGTCGTGCGCAGCGGCCGCACCGCGGGCCGCGCCGACCCGCTCGGACGCGCCTTCCTCGAGCTGATGGCGCCGCTCGAGCGCGCCGCTTCCGCCCTCGGCCGCGCCATCTCCGGGAGCTGGCGCGGCGTGGCCGACCTGGTGCGCGCGCGGGGCGAGAACGCCGCGCTGCGCGAGCGGGTGCGGCGCCTCGAGCAGGAGCTCGATCGGCTCTCGGAGGTGGAGCTCGAGAACGCGCGCCTCCGCCCGCTCCTCGACTTCCGGCAGACGCTGCAGGGGGAGCTCCTCGCCGCGCGCGTCATCGGACGGGACGCGACCGGGCTGGCGCGCACGCTCACCATCGACCGCGGCGAGAGCGCGGGGCTGGCGCGGGGGGCGGCGGTGCTCGTGCCCGAGGGCATCGTCGGGCAGGTGTTCCTCGTGAGCCGGCATGCAGCTCGCGTCCTGCTCGTCACCGACCACAACAGCGGGGTGGATGCGCTCGTGCAGCGCACGCGTGCCCGTGGCATCGTACAGGGGACGGTGGACGCGGGCTGCGTGCTCAACTACGTGAAGCGCACCGAGGACGTACAGGTGGGGGACACGCTCGTCACCTCCGGGCTCGACGGCATCTTCCCGAAAGGCCTGCCCATCGGGCGCGTGACGACCATCGACAAGCGGGGGCAGGGCCTCTTCCAGTCGGCCGAGGTCACGCCCGACCTGGATCCCGAGCGGCTCGAGGAGGTGCTCGTGACGCGCGGTCCGGTCACGCCCGTCGAGCCCGCGCCGGCGGCGCCGGGGAAGTAGGGTGCGGACCGGAGTCGCGCTGGCGCTCGCGGCGGTCGTCGCCATGCTCATCCAGACTACGATCTTCCCGTCGCTCCCGGGCCTGCCGGTCGTGCCCGACCTGATCCTCGTCCTGGCGGTGTACCTGGGCGCGGCACACCACACGGTCGGAGGTGCGGCCGGCGCGTTCCTGCTCGGCTACTTCCTCGACACCTTCTCGGGCACCCTGCTCGGGCAGAACGCCTTCGCGCTCTCCGCCGTGTACTTGAGCGTGCGGTTCTTCGCCCGCCACCTCTGGTTCGAGCGGGGGCTCCCCGTCATGGCGCTCGCCTTCTACGGGAGCCTGGTGCACAGCGCGGCGGTGGTGGCGGCCGCCACGCTGGCAGCGACGCCCAACCCCGTCGGGCACCATGCGCTGCGCACCGGGTTCGCCTGCGCGGCCCTGGCGGCCCTGGTCGCTCCGGCGGTGTTCGCCGCGCTGGCGTGGGAGAAGCGCCTCCTGGGTCTCGCCTGAGATGTCGACCCGCGCCGTTCACGTCGTCTCGCGCGAGGTGCCGCCCGAGTTCCAGCTCCGCATGGCGGTGGCGGTCGGCGTCGTGTTCGTCGCCTTCGCGCTGGTCGGGCTTCGCCTGTGGTACCTCCAGGTCGAGCGCGGCACGCAGATGCGCGTGTTCGCGGACCAGAACCGCATCCGGCTGGTGCGGGTGCCGGCGGCGCGGGGCGTGGTGTACGACCGCCACGGGGAGATCCTGGTCGACAACCGCCCGTCGTTCGACGTCGTCTTCGTCCCCGAGGACGCCCGCGAGCGCCGCCGCCAGGTGTTGAAGACCCTCGCGGGGTACCTGGGCGACGAGGAGACCGCGCTCCACCAGGCGATGCGCGCGCCCGGAAAGGAGCGCGAGCGCTTCCAGGGCGTCGTGCTGCGGCGCGACGTCGACTGGCAGGGGGTGGTGGCGCTCGAGACGCACCAGCTCGACCTGCCCGGCGTCTCGCTGCAGGTGGCGCCGAAGCGCTACTATCCGTTCGGGCCGCTGGCCGCGCACCTCCTCGGTTACGTCGGCGAGGTGAGCAAGGGCGAGCTGGCAGGGGGCGACGGCGACGGTTACGTCCCCGGCGACCTGGTCGGCAAGGCTGGCCTCGAGAAGGCCTTCGATGCGGATCTGCGCGGCAAAGCCGGGGGGCAGCAGGTGGAGGTGGACGCGCTCGGGCGCCGCGTCCGCGTGCTCGAGGAGGTCTCGGACCTGCCCGGCGGCACGCTCACGCTGACCCTCGACCGCGATCTGCAGGAAGCCGCCGACCGTGCCCTGGGCGAGGCCGACGGCGCGATCGTCGCGCTCGATCCACGCACCGGCGAGCTGCTCGCGATGGTCTCGCACCCGTCCTTCGACCCCAACGTGTTCGCGCGCGGCATCCGCGGTGCGGAATGGCACGCGCTGGTCGAGGACAGGAAGCACCCGCTCAACAACCGCGCCGTCCAGGGGGTGTTCCCGCCCGGCTCGACCTTCAAGGTCGCGGTCGCGGCCGGCGCGCTCGAGGAGGGCGCGGTGACCCCCTTCACCGGCGTGACGTGCACGGGCGGCATCCCGTTCGGCCACCATTTCTTCCACTGCTGGAAGAAGGGGGGGCACGGCGCCGTGAACCTGCACAAGGCCATCGTCGAGTCGTGCGACGTGTTCTTCTACCAGGCGGGGCGCCGGCTCGGCGTCGACGGGATCGCGGAGTACGCGCATCGCCTCGGGCTCGGCCTCCCCACTGGCATCGCCCTCCCGCACGAGCAGAGCGGGACGATCCCCGACACGGCGTGGAAGCGGCGGCGCTTCGACCAGCCCTGGTTCGAGGGCGAGACGCTCTCGGTGGCGATCGGCCAGGGCTACGTGACCGTCACGCCGCTCCAGATGGCGAACCTGGCGGCGACCATCGCCAACGGCGGCACCCGCCGCCGGCCCTTCTACGTGAAGCGCGCTGTCGGCGCGGAGGGGAGGGTGCTCGAGGTCGAGCCCGAGGTGCTCGGCGAGGCGCATCTCAAGAAGAGCACGCTCGCGCAGGTGCGCGAGGGGATGCGCGACGTGGTGATGACCGAGGGCGGCACGGGCAAGAAGGCGCGCGTGCCCGGCGTCGTGGTGGCGGGGAAGACCGGCACCTCGCAGGTGGTGAAGATGGGCGAGGACCGCGCGCGCGCGAACCGCGGCGCCGAGGTGATGCGCGACCACGCCTGGTTCATCGCCTACGCGCCCCTCGACGCGCCGGAGATCGCCATCGCCTGCATCATCGAGCACGCGGGCGGCGGGGGCGGCGCCTTCGCCGCGCCCGTCGTGCAGCAGGTGCTGGCCCACTACTTCGACCGCAACCAGGGGCCCATGCCTCCGACCCAGCAAGCCAATGCGGTTCGACCGCCGACTGATCACGCACTTTGAGTGGCTGCTGCCGCTCCTCGCGCTCGCGGTGAGCGGCCTCGGCGCCATGACGGTCTACAGCGCGACCCACGCGCCGGGGACGAGGGGGCTCTCGCCGCTCGCCCTGCGCCAGCTCCTCTGGCTCGCGGCCGGCTGCCTCGCGATGCTCGCCGCGCTCGTCTTCGACTATCACCGTCTCGAGCGCAGCGCCTTCGTCATCTACCTGCTCGTGCTGCTCGCCGTGCTCGCCGTACCGGCGTTCGGCCGCATGGGCGGCGGCTCGCGGCGCTGGATCCCGCTCGGTCCGGTGTCGATCCAGCCCTCGGAGTTCATGAAGCTCGGGCTCGTGCTGGTGCTGGCGCGGCACTTCGCGCGCACGTACGAGCGCGGCCTCGGGCTGCGCGCGGCCATCGTGCCGATGCTCGCGACCGCCGTGCCGGCGGCGGCGATCCTCGCGCAGCCCGACCTGGGCACGGTCGCCATCCTGGGCATCGTGTCGCTCACCATGCTGATGCTGGGCGGCATCCGTCTGCGCTGGTTCGTCCTGCTCGGCGTGGTGGTCGCGGTCGCGGCGCCGCTCGGGTGGCCGCACCTGAAGGTCTATCAGCAGAAGCGAATCCTCACCTTCCTGCATCCCGAGATGGATCCGCTCGGCGCCGGCTATCACGTCCTGCAGTCGAAGATCGCGGTCGGCTCGGGGATGACGTGGGGCAAGGGGTTCCTGCGCGGCACGCAGAACCATCTCAACTTCCTCCCCGAGCAGCACACGGACTTCATCTTCTCGGTGTTCGCGGAGGAGTGGGGCTTCGTCGGCGCGCTCGTGCTGATCGCGCTCTACGTCGCGCTCGTGCTGCGCGGGATCGTGATCGCCACCCGCGCGCGCGACCGCTTCGGCGTTCTCCTGGTCCTCGGTCTCACCGCCACCGTCTTCTGGCAGGCGGTCATCAACGTGGGCATGACCACCGGCCTCCTCCCCGTCGTCGGCATCCCCCTCCCGTTCTTCAGCTACGGCGGCTCCTCCCTCCTCTGCCTCCTCGTCGGCGTCGGCCTCACCATGAACGTCTCGATGCGCCGCTACTTCTTCTGAGGGGAGAGGGGTGGGGCGAGCGCGCAGCGCGGGCGGCCCCGCCGCTCGCCACCGGCGCACGCCCGCGCTACGCCACGACCGAGCGCTGATCGCCTTGACGAGCTGCGCCTTCGGGACGGCGCCGACGATCTGCTCCTTCACCTGCCCGCTGTGGAAGACGATCAGGTTCGGGATGCCCCGCACGCCGTAGCGCGCCGGCGTCTTCGGGTTGTCGTCGACGTTCATCTTCATGACCTTCAGCTTCCCGGCGTACTCGCGCGCGATCTCCTCGACCACGGGCGCGATGGCGCGGCAGGGCGCGCACCAGGGAGCCCAGAAATCGATGAGCACGGGCGTGGGGCTCGCGAGCACTTCGCGATCGAACGAGTCGTCAGCAACCGGTAGCACGTCGGCCATTCGTCCTCCTTACCAGCGCGCACGATAGCAAACGGGTCGGGGTGACGGAAGGACGTCAGCCGGTCTGGTGATGGAAGGGACCGAAGCGCACGACGCTCGTCTTGCCGGCCTTCACCTCGACCCGCCGCTCGACCGTGTCGAAGCCGCGCGCGCGCACCGCGAGCGTGTGCTCGCCGTACGGGACCGCGAGCCAGCGCCGGTCGAGGTTCTCGGCCGTCAGCCAGAAGCGCCCGTCGAGATCCACCGCGGCGCCGTCGGGCACGCCCTGGAGCTGCACGAGGCCGTAGCTGCCGCGCTCGGTCTCCTCGCGCGACGGCGGCGCGCTCTCCGCGCGCGCCTCGCCTTCCGCTTCCGGGGGCGGCTCGCTCCAGCCCTCGACGTCCGGCGGGGGGTACACCGGATAGGGCAGGTAGTAGGGGTAGTCGTACGGGAAGAAGAACGGGTCGAAGAAGAAGCCGCCGTCGATGAAGACGCGGGAGCCGGGGTGCGAGTGGAAGAACGGGCGGTGTCCGACGAAGGGCCCATGATGGAAAGACGGCCCATGATGGAAAGACCCCCGCGCGTGCGCGTCCGTGCTCCCGGCGAGGCCGAGCGCGAGGCCGAGCGCGGCGACGGCCAGCGGGCGCTTCACCGCCGCTCCTCGCCTCCCCGCGGCGGTGGGGGCGGCGCCTCGACGCCGCCCTTGGCGCCGTAGCTGACCGTGCGGCTGAACACTTCGAGCGGCGCCACGAGGATGTAGTAGACGCCGTATCGTACCACCAGCCCCGCCGCGTAGAAGGGCGCGTAGATCACGCGCATGACCGGCGAGAGGGGCGGGGGCGGCGCGACCCGCGGCGGAGGAGGGTAATAGTAGCGCGGCGGGGGAGGAACGGGCCGGGCGACCGGCGGAGGTGGCGGCGGATAGGGCGGCGCGGGCTCCGGGTCGGCGGCCAGCAGGCCGCTCGGCACGACGAGCAGCAGGGCGAGCGCGCCGGCCACGCTGCGACGCCTGAGCGATGCCTGGGCGCCCGTCATGTCACCTGAGGTGCGGCGGCACCCACACCCGGTAGGGCCGTCCCCACGGGTCGTAGCGCCATTCCCACTGGCCGGGCACCCATCCCGGCGGGGGGACCTCGTAGGCGGGGTACGGTACCGCGTACGGATAGTAGTAGGGATAGGGGTAGGCCGGGAAGCCGACGGCGCCGCCGACGAAGACATGGACACGGGCGCTGGCCGGCCGTGCGGAGCCCAGGAGGAGCACGCCCAGCAGGGCGGCCGCCATCACGCCCGCGCGCCGCCAGCAGTTCCTCCCGGCTGTCACGCGCGGCCGCAACACGCGGGCGGCATCGGAGTTACGCGGGCGGCCTGCCGAGGAGGGGAGTCGAACCCCTCGAGAGTGAATTCCGTCAGGGCAACCGTCAGGAAGGGGCGTCATCGGGCACGAATTGTGCCCACCGGGCACAATTTGCAAGACGCCGGGGGGAGAGGGGAACACCCTTGTGTACGAGTCGCGCGACGCCCTTCGCGCGCCACACGCTCGGCGCCGGATGAGCGGCCTCGAGGCCGGCGACCCAAGCGCGGGGGCACGGGGGATGCCGAGCTCCTCGGAGGACGCACGCCTCGGTCGCCCGCGCCGTGCCGGACTCGGGGGACTCCCGCCCGCCGTGCCGGCCTACTGCTCGAGCTCGTCCCGGAACGCGCCGCTCGGCGAGCACTCGGGACGCGTGAGGTCGACGGACGCGGCCGGGAGCGTCGGCGGCGTCGGGAAGCTCACCTTCTTGAACTTGAACAGGCGGAGCAGCGGGTCGGCGTTCGCGTCGCGCTTGGTGAGCGCGGGCAGATCGAAGCGCGTCTCGCGAGCGCGATGGCGAGCAGGGCGATGTTGCGCATGAGCACGCTTACCACGGCTCGCTACGCGCCCGTCAAACATATCTTCAGACGGTATCGAGCCCGGCCTCACTCCCCGATGTGCGAGGCGGCGGCCCAGTCCTTCATGAGCTTCACGTCGGGCCTGAGGAGGAAACCGGTCCTGATCGCCCGCCTGGCCGCCTTGTCGTACGCGACGACGAAGGCGCGGTGGTTCGGGTAGAGCGACGCCAGAGTCGTCGCGTCGAAGGGCGTGGTGGTGCCGAACAGCCGGCAGAAGAGCGAGCCGCTCTGCTCGCCGGTGAACGTGGCGATCGGCACGTCGACCTGCGGCGTGCGGATGCCGCCGCGGGCGTTGCCGTGGCTGTCGCGCATGATCGCGACGGGCGGGCCGGCCGCGACGGCCAACCGCGGCGCCGAGCGGGGCGGCCGCCCGGTCCGCACCCAGCGGTTCAAGGCCGCGAAGGCGGCATTCACGACGAAGTGATGCGGTCCGGAGTTGATCGGGCTGCCGCACATGATGAGGCCGGGGATGGGCGACGCGGTGATCAGGAGATCGACGATGCCGGGCGAGTTGCCGAGATCCCCCGGGCCCGTGACGAGCGTGTACGTGTCCGCGTGCGCCGTCCCGGCCACTTCCCAGAGGCGAAAGTGCCGGCTGTCGTCCTGCCGAGCCGAGAAGTATGCGAGGAACGTCAGGTCCGTCTCCGTCTCGAGCGCGAGCACCGGCACGTCGACGTCGCTCCGGATCGCCGCCGCGCCCGGCGCCGGGATCGCCGGCTGCGGCGCCTCGGACAGCGGAGTGCCGAAGGCCCCACGGCTGTGCACCAGGTAGCCGTCGTAGACGTGCGCGATCGGATGAATCGCGTCGATGTAGTCGACCAGCCGGAAGGCCGACTGCGAATCGCCGGAGGCGATCAGTCTCTTCACCTTGAGCCCGCCGAGGGGGCTCGGGCCCGCCGGCTGTCGGATCGCCTGCCCCGCCTGCGAGAAGATGTCGTACGAGAAGCTGTCTCCCGGGTGGTTCAGCGAGCCGTACCGCGCCGGATTCACCGCCTTGAGCGGCAGGCTCACGACGCCGACCAGGGCGGTACCGCCTTCTACGCCGACGCGCTGCGCGGAGACGCCCATCCACGCGAAGCCGTCACGGATGAGCTCGGTGTGGGCCGTCGTCCAGTCGACCGCGGTGTCGAGACCGCCGCTCACGTTGAGCCACTCGACGACGACCGTGCCGTTGAACTTCTTCGGGCTCGTCGGCCGGTAGACGAGGATGCGCGTCTTGTAGGGCGTCATCTCGCCGGGCGCCACCGTCCACTTGCCGTCGGTGCCGAGCGGCCCGACGTTCGTGTAGGCGCTCGCCGTGCCGGATATGAAGAACTCTTCCGCCATGTGTCCGACCTGGGAGAGGTCGAACCCCGTCCCGAAGACGAACGGGACCCCGGGGCCGGTGATCGGCCCTTCGATCGTCGGGCTCGGCACCGCCGCCGACGCGCGCGGTATGACTGCCGAGCAGTGGAGCAGGGCGGTGAGCGCCAGAACGACCACGCCGAGCCGGGTTCGATTCACGTGAGCGGACGTGCGCGACATCGACGATCCTCCTCGGTCGTTCTCGATGGTGCTTTCGACGGGGCCCTCTCGCCGTGAGTACGACGGGTTGGCCGCTGCGGAGACGAAGCCCTTCGCTTCGAGTCGGTCGAGTGTCGCGTAGATCGCACCGAAGGAGTAGTCGCGCCGCGTGCGGTCCTTGATGGCGCGGTGGATCGTGACGCCGTAGGCGTCGCCGTGGGTCTGGAGAACCGCGGCGAGAACGATCTGCTCGAAGCCGCTCAGATAGTCGCGTGCCATGAGCAATCTCTGCACTGTAGGGAAAGAGAGATCAAGGCGGTTCGGCAGGGTCGGGTAGGTCAGGGGGGTAGCTCGAGGGGCTGCTCCCTCGCGCTGGGCGCCAGCCGGGATGCGTCTCATCCGGCTGGCAGCCAGGCCAGTGCTGGTCGCCACCGCCCGCGCCGAGCCGCGGGTTTACCGCAGCCCCGACCGCGGCGTTCCGCCGGGCGCTCTCGGCCGCGGCCCGTCATCGCGTGCAAATCGGACCGAGGCCAGAAGACTTCGAGAGCGCGGTTCGCGAGGCGCTGCCCCTCGCGCACAGCCCGGCGGCGCGCCACCTGCCGGGCTTCCTGCCGGCACGGCGGGACTGAGCGAGCCCGCTTTGTGCGGTGTCCGGAATGTGCAGGGAACGGCCCGGCATGAGCCGCGGTCGAGCCGGCCCCGTTCGAAGCCCGACCCCCCGCGGTCTCGGAAGCGCCGTCGGCCGCCTACGGCGAGACCGCGAAAGCGCCCGCCAGCGGCAGGTCGCGCGACGACGGCCCGACCTCGACCGTGTACGCGATCGGCTCGACGACGAGTGCGCCTGCGCCCGCGTCCCAGTAGCGAGGTCTGGTGCCCGCACCTCGAACGGGACCGTGCGGGTCTCGCCGGGCTCGAGGTGGACCCGGGCGAACGCCTTGAGATCACGCACCGCACGGTCGACGCGCGAGCCCCTGTAGCCGACGTAGAGCTGCGCAACCTCGTCGCCTGCGACGGGGCCCGTGTTCGTCACGTCGGCGGTCACGCGCACGCGGCCCCACGGTGAGGCGGTCGCAGGTGTGATCGCGAGGTTCGAATAGCGGAACGTCGTGTAGGCGAGCCCGAAGCCGAAGGGGAAGAGCGGGGCGGTGTCGTTCCGGTCGAGGTAACGGTAGCCGTGGAAGTAGCCGTACTGGACCGCGGGGCTCGTGTCGTCGAACGGCGGGAGGTCGCTCTCCGCGCGCGGGAAGGTGACCGGCAGCTTGCCGGACGGATTCACGTCGCCGAAGAACACCTCGGCGATCGCCGTCCCGCCGGCCTCGCCGGGATACCAGGCCATCAGCACGGCGCCCACCTGGTCGAGCCAGGGCATCAGGAGTGCCCGCTCCCCTCGAGGACGACGAGGGTTCGAGGGTTCGCTGCCGCG